>Ga0136612_10001204_pt1 | contig 10840 bp, 12 predicted proteins | sample AntDryUQ224A2306_2_FD_106644 | JGI IMG/M metagenome (GOLD analysis project Ga0136612, IMG submission 106644) | Polar desert sand microbial communities from Dry Valleys, Antarctica - metaG UQ224A (23.06) | ecosystem: Environmental > Terrestrial > Soil > Desert | place: Antarctica: Dry Valley...
ACCGACCATAGCGCCGACGACCGAGGTGGACCCAACCGTTGCGCCGGCCCCGACGGCTGCGCTCGAACCAACGTCCGAGCCGCTCCCGACCGAGTCGCCCCAGCCTACCGCCCAGCCCGAGCCGACCACTGCACCGACGACCTCCCCTGGGCGTCCCGTCGCCCGGTGGTCGGCCTCTCCCTCGGGCGGCAATGTGAACCTGCGTGCCGCCGCCGGGACCGACTCGGCGATCGTCGCGGTGATACCGTACGGCACGCAGGTGCGGGCCGAGCGAGCCACCGTCGAGGGCTCCGACGGAGCGGCGTGGCGGAGCGTGATGTACGACGGCGCGAATGGGTTCGTGCTCGACTCGCTGCTAAGTGCGACCGATCCTGCCGACGGGCCGACGGCGGGTACGCTCCCGCCGCCCTCGGGCAACGGGCCGGAGTGGACGTTGACTGCGGTGGGCGACATCATGCTCAGTCGGACCGTCCTACGTCGAATCATGTTCTATGACGACTACCGACATCCCTACCGGGCGACGGCGGATAGGTTGCGCGCGGCGGACCTGACGGTCGCTAACCTCGAGCTTCCCCTCTCCGACAACCAACAGCCGTCCAGCGACCCGCATACATTCACGTTCGTCGCGCCGACCGCCGCCGCAGATGGGCTGCGCTGGGCCGGCATTGACGCCGTGTCGCTCGCCAACAACCACACTACCAACTTCGGAACCGGACCGTTGATGGATACTATCCGCGCGCTCGACGAGTACGGCATTGAGTCCTTCGGCGCGGGCGCCAACCGCGAGGCTGCGTACTCCGCTGAGATAATCGAGGTGAATGGGCTCAAGGTGGCGCTCCTCGGCTACGACGCCGTGATCTTCTGGCGCTGGTCGAACCCCGACGCGCCCGGTATCGCGACCGCTGTGGAGGACGCCGTGCGCGAGTCGGTACAGGCCGCGAGCGCCGAGGCCGACGTTGTGATCCCGTTCTTCCACTGGGGTGTGGAATACACCTCGATACCGAATAGCTTCCAGCGTGCGATGGCGAGGACGGCGATAAACGCCGGCGCGGACCTCGTCCTCGGCGCCCACCCGCATTGGGTGCAGCAGGTGGAGCGATACAATGGTCGGCTGATCGTGTACTCGATGGGCAACTTCGTGTTCGACCAGATGTGGTCGCGCGAAACCCGGCAGGGCGTGATCGCGAACTTCACCTTCCGGGGCGATACGGTCGTGGGAACCCGCTGGACACCCGTCTTGATCTTTGATTTCAACCAGCCTGCCGTCGCGACGGGCGCCGACTATTACGCGGTGCTCAACCGTATGGGCGTCGAGAACGGACCGTAGGCGTCCCGCCCGCGCGCGGCGAAGGGAGACGATACGTGGGAAGCGGCGCCCGCAGACACGCGCTGCCTTCGTCGTACCCCGTCCGGTGCGGCCTACAGCGCGGGGCCGGAGGCGTCGGTCAGCATCTGGCGGCGAAGCAGCGGCACGGGCGGTGCGCCGTACGACAGGCAGCGGTCGTGGAACTCATGCAAGTTGAAGTCCGCGCCGCGCTCCCGCTCGTAGTCCTCGCGCAGCTTGAGCAACATCAGCTTGCCCAGCGTGTAGTACAGATAGCCGGGGTCGAACGTGCCGCGCTGTGCCTCGCGACTCGCGGGCAGTTCCTCCATGTACGCCTCGTGCATCAGGAAGCGGGTAGCGTCCTCCACGGACATTCCCTGCGTATGCATCAGGATGGACACGATGTAGCGGCAATCGCGCAGCAGCGCCTCAATGAGCTGTGCGAGCTGTAGCTTCGGGTCGTGATCTCGGTAGCCCGCCTCGACCATCATCTGCTCGCAGTAGTGCGCCCAACCCTCCGTGAAGGCGTACGATATGAGTGCCTTCGACGCATCGGAGGGGGCCTGCTGAAGGTGTAGGAAGTGGAGGTAGTGACCGGGGTACGCCTCGTGGACGCTCACGTCGCGCAGCGTGTAGTAGTCGAAGCGCGAGAGCCACTCCTCCTGCTTCTCGGGCGACCATTCGGGCTCAACAGGTGTGACGTAGTAGTAGGCCTCGGTCGCGACGGTCTCAAACGGTCCGGGCGGGTCCATCGCGGCGAACGCCCAGCGCATGAAAGGGGGCGTCTCCTCCACCTTGCACCGCACCTCGGAGGGCACGGTCGCGATCTCGCGCTCAATGATGAACGAGCGCAGCTCCTCCAACATATCGGCGGTCTCGGGGATCAGCTGGTCGGCTGTTGGGTGTTCCTTGCCGAGGGCGCGCACTGTTTCGGCTACATCGGCGCCGGGCGCGATCTTGTTCGCCGTCTCTCGAAGCAATTCCTGGTTGCGTCGCAAGTCGGCCATGCCGACCTCGAGCACGCGCTGCACGGACATATCCACCATCTCGCCCGTGCTCAGCATCCGCTCGTAACTCTGCGTGCCGATCGCAAAATCGCCGTGCGCATCGGGCAGTCGTTCTCGCAGTCTGCCTGTGAACTCCTCTAGCGCGGCTGCCGCCGCCTGGCTCGCCGCGTCGAACTCTCGCAGCAACGTCTCGTCGCTCACGTCCTCGACGGATTGACGGGCCTCTCCGCGTAGGTACGCGACCTGACCGTCGAACGCCTCGACGGAAGCCTCAAGGACGGGCCGAGCGAGGTCCGGGCGCAGGTTCTCCAGGCCGATCGCGAGATACCCGGGCACGCCGCGCAGGTGGGCCGTCATGTGCTGGACCCGATCTTCCAGCGGCGCGTACGAGCGCTTCGCGTAGCTGCTGACTCCCGTCGGTCCCAGATAGGCCATCGGGTTCCACTCCCGCTCGCGCAGGTCTTCGAGTGAGTATAGCTCGTACTCGACGGCGCCCCGAACCAGGTCGAGGTCGAAGCGTTGGGTTTCGCTCAGCTCCTCGCGCTCGACGGCGGCGAGGTCGCGCTGGAAGTCCTGTAGTCGTGCGATTCTTGCGTCGCTCGCCGCGCGCGAGGGGTCGCCGATCCGACCGGCGTACTCGTGCAGCCCCAGGAAGAAGGCGTACTCCGGCTGATACTCGAAGTACGACCTGAGATAATCGCGGACGAGCGCGGTGTGGACTGACTCGGACATAGACTCCGTCCTCCTTGCAACCGCGACGGGCCGTCGTCGCGGGCTAGCGCGAGCGCGGTCTAGGCGCCCGCTCAAGATCACGGGACGCCGCCCAAATCGGCCGCTCCCGAAGCTGCACAATGATACCGCACTCAGGGCCGCGGCTGAGCGACGTTCCGAAGTCGGTGCGGCGGTCGCGAAGGGCCGGAGGGCTCGGGAGACATGGCCCCGCTTGTTGTGAGTCGGCGGGGTGGTATATACTCAAGCCACTGTACAACCTACGAGGAGGCGACGACATGGAAGATGCAGTTGCGATGGAGCGAGCCATCGAGCTGGCGCGAGCGGCGGCGGAACGCGGCGACGAACCGTACGGCTCGGTGATTGTGGTCGAAGGGCGGATCGTGTCGGAGGGCGAGAACAGCGTTGCGACCGACCTGGACCCAACAGCCCACGCCGAGATCACGGCGATCCGCCGGGCCTGCCGCGACTTGGAGCGCACCGACCTCTCCGGCGGGACGATTTACGCGAGCGGCGAGCCGTGCTGGACGTGCTCGGCGGCGATCCGAGGCGCCCGCCTGTCGCGGGTCGTCTATGCTGCGCCCTCCCTGTGGGCTACTGGAGGCGACACGTCGGACTTTCCGATCTTGCGGGCTGAGGTCGCCGGCCTCTCGCCGCCGCCGGAGGTCGTCTCCGGTGTCCTCGAAGACCAGGCGCGAGCCCTCTTCGCCGATCTCGGCTGGACGGACAGCAAGGACGGCCGCCCTCAGTCCGAGTAGGCGAGGGGCGAACGTCGTGAGGTCCCGGCTGGATTCGTAGAGAGTCGGCGCAGAACGTACTCTACTGGAATTGCGTGGCGCAATTGGTGAACGTGTCCACTTCGGCGAGGCTGTCCGGTCCGCCGTAGCATATGTCGCCGCCGCCGCCGCCGTCTAGCAGGTCCACGCCAGGCCCTCCAATCAGTACATCACCACTGGCTTCGCCGTTAAGTATATCTATGCCGCCGCCGCCCACGACACAGTCGTTCCCGCCTCCCGCGTTGACCGTGTCTGTGCCGGCGCTGCCGAAGATGAGGTCGTTCCCGACTGTGCCGGTGATGGTACCAGCGCCTGAGATCTTGTTGGTAACCGTGATACTCGCGCACTGAGGCGGCTTGAGGGAGTTGGGGGTGATCACGGTAGCCTGGTTCGAGAGGCCGGTGCGCGGCACGACGTTCGACGCGGCGTTCGTGGACGCAATCGTGGCTACTATCAGCCCGCAGAGCGCGACGAGACAGAGGCGAGTCAAGAGAACGATCATTGTTGCGTCCCTGTAGCTGCGACAGTGCGCTCGTCGTCCATCGGGGCGGCTTCCGACACGGTGTAGCAGTACATTGCCGCGTCGGTCTGCACGTAATACCGACGCCCATCGTCCGTCGCGTCGTGCAGTACGCCGACTCCCTGCGCCCTTGCCATGCGAACAAGGTCCTCGAACCGAGCGACCTCGACCTTCCGAGTGTGTTGCGAGACACCCATTACAGTCACAAGCATTGCGCCCCACTGCGCCTCGATTCGAGCCGTCTCATCGCCGCTTCGCATCCTGAGTGTGAGGGCCGCCAGGACCGCCGCGCCGCCGAGCGCGAGCAGCATCCCTAGTAGACTTATCCAGCGCACCATCGAGACGGGTGCGTCCAGCCAGAGCAGCGAGACGGTGTTGGGCTCCGTGCCGACCAGGCGAAGCAGGCCGGACTGCACGGGCTTGTAAGGGTCGGTCTCGGCGAGCCCTTCGCGTATGGGTTGGAGAGTCAGGTCGTCGAGCTGGAAGGCGAGGCGCGGTGCGAACGTCGTCACGACGGGCCGACCTGCGAGTGTACCCTCAGCGCTGACCTGGGGGGCGACGGCCACCGTGTAAAGATCGCGCTCAAAACCGGACTTCTTTTCCAGGTTGTTGATCGCGCGCTGCACCTCACGGATGTCGAGCGTGGCGGCCGTGGAGAAGGCGCCGCCTTCGAATCGGGCGGCGGGCGCCAGGTCGAGTGTTCGCTTCCATCCGCGGTTGTCGCCAACCTCGGCCACAACTTTATACGTCCCGCTCACCTGCGAGGGCAGCTCGGAGTCGAACCTGTAAGCGAACGTGTAATCCACGGCGTTCGCGAGGCGGCGAAAGACGGGCTGACCGACGGTCACCCTGTTACCGTCGTAGACGCCGGTCCCCGCCTTTGCGGTGTACGTGAACGATCCCGACTGCGCGTACGCCGCGTTCGTCGTCGTACTCCGCGTGAGATTGCGTCCGAACGACAGATAAGCGAGGAAGAGGGACGCGAGCCCCACGACCACGAGGAGCGACAGCAGTGATTGCCCGCCCTCGGTACAGAGGTTCAGCGCAGCCGGACGCGACGCGTCTTTTTGTCGCTCGCTCTTGCGGCGGTTTCGATTAAGTGGGAAGAAAGCCATCAGTACTACCCCTCCTGCCATTGTTGCCAGTGCTACCGGAGTACGCAACTTGCTGAGCGTACCTCCTAGGGTAGGCAGGTGCAACCAGAGTTTACCGACGACCTCGGACTCACGCGGATGGTAAGAATCGAGGAAGTTGTTGTTGTCGCCCTTGAGTACGAACTTGTCGCCGTCGAGGCGCACGATGCGGTGGATCACCATACCGAGGTCTGCGTTCTTATACGTTACCACGTCGCCGACGTTGTAGTCTCGCTCTTCTCGCACCAACGCGAGATCCCCTGTGCGCATCATCGGCAGCATGCTCGCGCCGTTGATCGAGACGTAGGCTATCTGGCCGCCGATCTGGATCGGGGCGAGAATCACCCAGACCGCCATCACGCCGACCAATGAGCAAGCTGCTAGCAGTCGTGCCGGCCAACTCCGTCGGCGCGCGTAGAACGCCGAACGTGGGGACGCTGCGACACTAGTTCGCAACGTCCCCACGTTCATTATCTTAGCGGTCTTTATCTTGTTGACTACTCTACGGCTATGACGCGGAGCTCATCGGCGTTGGCCGATGTCGCCTGTGGGCTTGTGGAAGCGCACGTGTACGGGTAGGGCGAGACCGAGGCTGCCGGGGTCGTGCAACTGTAGTAGGAACTGCCTGCTGCGACCAACTTGATCTTCACTGTGGACGGCTTGCCTGCGCCTGCGCTCGGAGTGAGGGAGAACGTCACGGAATCAATGTTCTGTGGGTTCGTCGCGTTGAGGTTGTAGGCAGTGGAGCTCACTGTGTAACCGCTGAGTGTGTTGGCGCCGTCGCCGACGCCGGCGCCGGGGACTACGTTGCTGGCCGCAAAGCCATATGCGGCGCTTCCCATCAGTAGTGCGAGTGTGAGTACGAAGACGGTCCTGAAGTTCATGAGTCGGGTGATAGCCATTGTTTTCATCTCCTGAAATTATTGATTGCGGCGACGGTGGATGCTAAGTTCGCTGTGCCCACTTGATCCGCATTTCTGTATTTGGATCATCGGTGGGTTACGCCACTAGCTCCACCTGTTCGAGGCGTCCAAGTTACTGAACAGGCTTCAATGCTCCCGAGTGATCTGGTCGGCGCCGATGCATACTCGCATCAGTCTCGATCTGTATAGATCATAACGCGACCTGCATCGCGGCTCTATAGTCCATTGGCACCAGACTGCAACGAGTCAGTAGGGCTACTTCGACAGCTTCGCCCTGTTTCCTCTCCGCCGCCCTCGGTGCGCCGTGCACAGCAGTTGTGCATCCCCTCGCCGCCGGCCCGCCGCGCCTGTCCACCCGCAGGGCGCGTTCGACGGGGGGTATAATAATCACATGGTGGTAAAGCTATTTGAGAGTGAACGCAACGGCGCGAGCATTATGGACTTCACGGACAAGGGCAAGCGGGTCGCCGTGTGCCACGGTCCCCACTGCTCGCTCCGCGGCTCTCCTGCGCTCTTCGATCTGCTTGAGCGCGAGGTCGCCGAGCAAGGCCTCGAAGACAGGGTGGGAGTGCGACCTGGTGCGTGTAATAATCTGTGCGAGATCGGGCCGAGCATGGTGGTGCACCCGGACAAAGTGTGGTACGCTGGGCTCACGCCTGAAGCGATCATACAGATCGTTCGGCAGCACCTTGCGGGCGGCGAGCCTGTGAAACGCTGGGTGGCTCGCGAGCTCGGCTCGCCGCCCGAGCGAGACGACCGCCCCCGACGAGCGGGATGAGACCTCCTGCGCCTGCTGGGGAGTCGCGCCGAGTCTGGCGACCGTCGTGGCTCCGAGCGCCCCGCCGATTACCTGCAGGCTCGCTGCTCTCGGCGCCTCTCAGTACCCCGCGCGACTCGGTCCATTGGATGCGATGGGACCTGCCGCTGCGCATTGTTCCCTTGCTCGGGACGCCCGTCCTCCTCGCGGTGTACACACCCCTGTCCTTCCGGGCGCTCGGGCTCACGCTCGAAGGCTCCCCGCGGCAGGTTGGGCTGAGTCTACTGCTAGCGCCGCCGATCGGCCTGCTCGCTTGGTGGTACCGGCGAGGATACGTGGGCCGCATGGTAACGCCGACACGGGCGGACGCATGGTTCCAGAGCGCCTACTACGTCGTGCTGAACACCCCCGCCGAAGAGCTCTTCTTTCGCGGCCTGCTGCTCGGCGGGCTGAGCCGCGTCGTACCCACCCCCGCAGCCTGGGTTGTCTCAACTCTGGTGTTCGGCCTCTATCATATTCCGTCGGGCTGGGGCTGGAATGCAGTCGGAGGTGTGACCGCGGCGGGCGGCTTCTTCGGCCTGTTGTTCCTCGCCGGACCTGGGGGAGCGTCGCTGCTGCTGCCTTGCCTTGTCCACGCGGTCGCGACGTGCGCCTTCCTCAGCGCAGGCCCGGCCCTCGCGCGTGCGGCGGAGGCGCGCAGATCGCAGCGAGCGTAGTTGCCCGCGAAAACTGTAACGACGCCCAAGCGCCTTTTAGAATCGTCGGAGTTGCGGACTGAAGTCTGCCTCCGAAAGTGGTCTCCGCCTAGGTGGTCGGGCTTAAACTACGAAGGGGGGCGGGACGAACATCAGTTGTCCGTCCCGCCCCCCTTCGTCGGTGCGGCTGTTAGAGCCTGCTCCCGAGGTGCGCCCCCGGGAAGATCAGCCCGTCGGTTGCGATATACCGAACCTCTATGCGACCCCACTCAGGTGCGCGTCGCGCCGCCTGCTCAAGGCTGATCCCACCGTCCTCGCGTCTTGCGTGGGCTCGAGGCGACATTCGCCTTCCGAGCCGAACCATCCCGTTACTAAGTACTCTGCTCGTCACTTTCGACCTCCTTTTGCGGCTACTACGCCGTGTTTGATTCAGTACTTACATGGTATCGCTCGGCCCCTGTCCGACGCATCGTACATAGGGTTGGACTTTGTGGGTCCAACGGTCTAAACTTTGAGTAGGTCTTAAGACCTAACTGAAGTCCACTAGTCGTCGCCGGCGACGGAGTCGCCCTATACACTTTCGTCCGCCGGAAGCGATGCTGGATAGATACGACGTGGGTGGATCGGTGGAGTCCGCAGGCGTGCGCCTAACCCGGCGCCCAGCGTTGCTGCGTGCTCGCCTGAGCAGACCAGTATTAGAAAGGAATCACGATGAACCTAGCAGCGACAGCCGGCGTCGCACTGATTGTGCTCGGCGTAATCATCTTCGCCTTTCCGAATCTCATAAACTACCTGGTGGCGCTGGCGTTCGTCGTCGGCGGGTTGTTTCTGGCGATGCGCGGCTTCGGGATGATGCGCGGCTAACCGGCGCGCACCGACGATGGGGGCGCCCTACGGGCGCAGGCACGGGCGCTCAAAGTAGGTCTGGCACAGCTTCTGCGTGCAGAGACTCCGTTACAAGGAGGTACGGGGTGTCACAGAATTATGGACAGAATGTAATCACGATTGGCTCGCGGTTTTCGAATGCGCCGAACGAGGCGCTTGAGAAACTTGGCGGCCAAGAGGCAGAGGTTGCCTCGCTCGCGGCGACAGGTATGAGCCTGGAAGAGATTTGCGAGCGGACGAACCTCAAGCCCGACCAGGTGTGGGCGATGCTCAACGAGGCGCTGGACCGCGTGCAGGGCGTGAACTGGTCCACCGGCCCTAACGGCGACATCCGCCCGACGGACGCCGGCGAGATACAGCGACCCGTTCAGGGAATATTACGTTAGGTCGAACGGCCGCGATGCAAGAACCGTCGGATCGAACCCGCAGCTCATAGCCGCTGCGTGATCTGCGACGACGATTAGGAGGACGATTGGTGTTTACCGGACCGGGTCGCGGCGAACCACTGTCGCTGCACGAAGCACTCGACCGGCTCTTGGAGGACGGCGTGTTGCGGCGCGAGTCCGTCTCGCCGCGCGCGATGGGCGATAGTCAGTCCATGCCGGTCAATATCTTCCAGACCGCCGAGCGGGTTGTCGTCTATGCTCCCATGCCCGGGCTGCACCCCGAGGATGTGGAGATCACTGTGCACGGAAACCTGCTGCGACTGCGCAGCGTGAGGCGCGGCCACGAGGAGCGACACGAGTTGGTTCGCCAGGAGTGGACCGTCGGACCGTACCACCGCGACGTGTCGCTGCCGGAGGATGTGAACGCACAAACGGCGCGGGCCACGCTCGACAACGGCGTTGTCGTCGTCGTATTCGACCGGTCCGGCGGCGACCGGCCACGTCGGATACCGGTGCGACCGAGCAAGCCGGAGGAGGTGAACAAGTGAACCGATCAGAGGGAGGGCCGCCCTCCAAGGACGCGGACCGAGACGATTCCGGCGACGTGGGTTCAAGGGAGCGAAAGGTGGACGACATCCTCGACAGCCGAGACGCCGACCGCAACCATCCTGGAGCAACGGGCCGTGCCGGGGAGATAACTAATCCCGACACGCAACACCAGGAGACAGTGCAGGATCGCGGCGAGACCGACCCCTTCCACGAATCGTAGGCGCCCGCCGACACAACTCAGTAAGGCCGTCGGCGCATCGCCGGCAGTAAAAGGAGACTATATTGGACAAGCAGACGCCCAGGGCTCAGGACGAGTTCGACGAGGACTTGAACCCTGGCGGCCAGGGATCGGACACTACGACCGACACGCCGGCCTCCGACCTCAAGGACATGTACGATACGCTGCCGCAACTGACCGACGACGACCTGAAGTCCATCACGGTCGTGGCCGCAGGTACGCGTCTCGAACAGGGAAAGACTTACCTGAACCTGAACGACCTCTCGGCTGGAGAGTTCACCGGAATGGCCTCCCAATCTGTGGGGGCCGACGATCGGCTCGTGGCGAAGGACTCGGTGGACTACGACCTCTGGAACCGGCTGCGCGGCCACGAGGAGCGAACCCCCCAGTAGTCCTATTCCACTCTCGCCCATCGCATCGCCGCGCGTGCGACAGTGTCCAAACTGTGGGATCGCGCCGTGCTGTATAATGCCTGCCGAGCAATGACGAGTTAGCTCGCAGGGTTTGACTTGTGGTACCTGTAGCTGATTGTTGTGTACTGTTGAAAGGACGGAGTATGACCCCTACCGCATCGCCGCCGCGCGCCCGAAAGCAGGCAGTCAACCTTAACGTCAACGGCGAGTACTACGAAGTGCTTGTGCAGCCGCGCCGCACTTTGCTCGACACCCTGCGCGACGACCTGGACCTCACCGGCACAAAGAAGGTGTGCGACAATGGCAATTGCGGCGCCTGCACAGTTATCGTGAACGGACGTACCCACTACTCCTGCCTCATGCTCGCCGTTGCGTGCGAGGGGCTTGAGATCCGCACCGTCGAGGGGCTCGAAGGCGACGACGCGCTGCACCCTGTGCAGCAGGCGTTTATCGAGGAGGATGCATTTCAGTGCGGCTTCTGCACGCCGGGCCAGTTGATGAGCGT
>Ga0136612_10001205_pt1 | contig 10839 bp, 9 predicted proteins | sample AntDryUQ224A2306_2_FD_106644 | JGI IMG/M metagenome (GOLD analysis project Ga0136612, IMG submission 106644) | Polar desert sand microbial communities from Dry Valleys, Antarctica - metaG UQ224A (23.06) | ecosystem: Environmental > Terrestrial > Soil > Desert | place: Antarctica: Dry Valley...
AGCTCGTTCCGCCAAGCCGCTCGACCAGAACGACGGAGCCGGGGAAACCCTTTGACGCCGATGAATCAGCCTGATCGCCAAGCTCGACATCCATGTCTTCGGGGCGGATGCCGAGCGTGATTAATCCTCGCGATACTTCGGAAGGCAGCAGGGCAACCTGGATGCCCTCAGCCATGAATGCAGCCTCGCCATTCTCCGCGGTCACGTGCCCCTCGACGAAATTCATCGGCGGCGTTCCGACGAACCCTGCGACAAAGCGATTGACCGGCGAGCGATAGAGCTCGATCGGCTTGCCGATCTGCTGGATGAGTCCGTCGGCGAGAACGACGATGCGGTCACCGAGGGTCATCGCTTCTACCTGGTCGTGCGTCACGTATACCGTCGTCGTCCCGAGCCGGCGCTGGAGGCCGCCGATCTCGATCCGCATCTGCGCGCGCAGGGCAGCGTCCAGGTTTGACAGCGGCTCATCGAACAGGAATGCCAGCGGCTCACGCACCATCGCGCGTCCCATCGCCACGCGCTGCTGCTGTCCGCCGGAGAGCTGCTTCGGCTTGCGGTCGAGCAGCGGTTCGAGACGCAGCATGTCGCCGGCCCAGGCGACGCGGCGATCTATCTCCGCCTTCGCGACTTTCCTGAGGCGAAGGCCAAGGGAGAGATTCTCGCGCACGGTCATGTGCGGATACAATCCGTAATCCTGAAAGACCATTGCAACGTCGCGATCCCGCGGCGCGAGTGAGGTGACGTCTCGCTGGTCGATGCGGATGGTCCCCTCGGTTACCTCCTCCAGGCCAGCGAGCATTCGCAGGATTGTCGTCTTGCCCGACCCTGAACCTCCGACGAGCACCAGCAGCTCCCCGTCTGCGACGTCGAGATTGAAGTCCTCGACGACGGTCGTCGTGCCGAAGCGCTTCGTAACGTGCTCAAAATGTATGGTGGGCATGTTTATCCTTTGACTCCGGAGCTCGCCATGCTCTCGATGAAGTGTCGCTGGAGGACGGCGTAGGCAATGACGACGGGGATGACGAGCACCATCGCGGACGCGAGCGATACGCCGATCGATCCGGCCCCGCCCCCGAGTGAGAACACGGTAAGGAGCTGCGGCAGCGTCATGAGCTGCTGCTCCCGGACTACGAGAAGCGGCCAGAGCACCTCATTCCATGATCCCATGAAGGTGAAGATCGCGACGATGGAGAGCACCGGCTTCGACAACGGCCAGAAAATCGAGAAGAGTATGCGCATCTCGCCCATGCCGTCCATTCGCGCGGAGTCGATGAGAGACTGCGGGATCTGCAGGAAGAACTGCCGCATCATCAGGATCGCCGTCGCATTGAACAGATAGGGCAGAATCAGTGCGGCGTAGCTGTCGATGAGTCCGGCCTGTACTATCAGGGTGTACATTGGAATGAGCGTCAGCTGTCCCGGCACCAGCAGCACTCCCATGGTGACGGCGTTCAGCAGAGGGCGCCCGCGGAAACGCAGCCGCGCCATCGCGTACGCCGTGATCGAACCGAACACGAGAACCGACAACGTGATCGTGCCGGCCACCATGATGCTGTTGAGTAGGGCGCGCCCAAAAGGCGCTCGTGCCCACATCGTGCGGTAGTTGTCGAGCGTGGGATTGTCGGGGAAGAGCGCGATCGTTCCGACTTCGGTGAGCGGCTTGAACGTGGCCGACGCCATCCACAGGAAGGGATAGATGAATGTCAGCGCAGCGAGCGTGAGCGCTCCGTACAGCGCGATTCGCCGGAGGACCTTCACAGGGCCTCCGCTTTTCCGATGACTCGCCGCTGAACGAACACCACCGTTCCGATTATCAGCGCGAGCGCAACGCCGATCGTCGCGGCGTATCCCATCTTCTGGTAGGCGAACGCGTTCGTGTAGAGATAGAGAACGATCGAGTACGTGCGCCGGAGGGGACCGCCCCCGGTCATCACGTACGGCTCGATGAAGAGCTGGAAGCCGTTGATGGTCGAGAGTGTGACGACGAGAATCGTCTGCGGCAGCAGCATCGGCAGCGTTAGGTGCCGAAAGCGCTGCCACGTTGTCGCGCCCTCGATCTCGATCGCTTCCCTGCACGATCGCGGGATGTACTGCAGTCCCGCGAGATAGATGATTACGTAGAATCCCACATTCTTCCACGTGACCATCGCCGCAATGGCGGGCATTGCTGTGTTCGGGTCGGTCAGCCAGGGCACCGGATTCAATCCCATGCGGACGAGCAGCCCGTTGATCAGGCCGACATCGGTCGCGTACAGGTTGCTCCACAGAATGGCCACCACCGCGCCGGAGATCACGACCGGAAGAAAGAACGCAGCTCGCCAGAACGAGCGGAACGCGAGGGGACGGTTGAGAGCCAGCGCGAGAGCGAGCGCAGTCGCAATCTGAAGCGGGAGGTGGATGCTGAGAAAGACGAAGGTGTTGACCACAGCGCGCCAGAACCGCCCGTCGTTGGCAAGCAGGCGCACGTTGTCCATGCCGGCGAACGCCGGTGTCGTCACCAGATCCCACTGGAGAAACACAAGCACGAGCGCGAACACGATCGGGTAGGCCGCGAACACCAGAAGGAAGACGGCATAGGGCGCCACCATCAGCGACCCGGACCGCGCTTCAGCGCGCATCGATGATGCTCCTCGCTTCACGGGCCGCTTTCGCCAGCGCCTTTCGCACTGGAGTCTTCGCGTAAATCGCTGCTTCCTCGTACGCCTCGGAGATCAGGTCGAACATCTCGACGACGTCGGGATCGAGGTCGATGTCGCGGGTGCGCTCGACGTATCTGGCATATGTGGACAGAGTCGGCCATTTCCCCAGCGAAGCGTCGAACCGGTTGTCCGATGCGAGAGCACGGCGAAACGGCAGCTGGCTGGCTTCCTCGATCAGCAGACGGTCCGCGGCGGGAGACGTGAGATACGCAACAAATCGCGCGGCCTCTTCCGGATGGCGAGTCGTAGTGAAGATGGCGATGCTGCGCAGGTCGGCGAATGCGAAATGGTCAGCCGGCTGCGCTCCATCAGCCGCCGGAATGGGCGTCACGTCGTACCGCAGGCCAGTGATCTTGAGCTCGTCGAGCTCCTTGACGAACCATGGCCCGATTATCTTCATCGCGACCGTTCCGTCCATGAACGGGTCCCGGCCGAGCGCGAAGTTCGATCTCGGCAGCACTCCCTCGTCGAAGCCTCGTCGGAGCACTGCGAGCGCTGCTACCGCCGCGTCGTTCTCGAAGAGAACCTTGCCGTCGTGGACGAGAGTGGTGCCGCCTGAGCTCGCGAGGTAGAGGGGATAGAAATCGTAGAAGCGCTCGTACCAGGTGGTCTTGAGGGTCGCCCAGAACGCCCACTTGTCATCCCGGCCATCGCCGTCCGTGTCGCGCGTGAGGCGCCTTCCCGCTTCGAGAAACTCTGTGTGTGTGCGCGGCGGAGCGATGCCAGCGGCCTCGAGAAGGTCCACATTGTACATCAGCATCATCGGGTTCGTCTTCCACGGGAACGCGTAGATGCCGCCATCGGGAAGGCGAAAGGGAGCGAGCATCGCCGGACTCGTCCGCTCCTGCAGGCGCGCCGCGGTCGCAACGCGATTGTCGAGACGCACCACTCCGTTCGCGCGCACGAGCCTTGCGAGCAGAGCCGAAGAGACGTTCGAGCTGACGTCAGGGGTCGCCCTAGCGACGATCGCAGCAAGCAGGACCTCTTCCGTCGACCGCCCCGCAGGGAGCGGCTGGACGCGCACCTGCACTCCGGGATTCTCGAGGTTCCACTGCGCGGCGAGACGATTCGCGAGGCGGGTTTCGGGCGGATTCGCGGCCGGCCAGTAAGTCAGCGTAATCGGTTTTGTGGTGACGCGATCCGGGACAATCTCGAGAGCCGACTGGCCCTTCCTGACCACTACGCGCCCTCCATCTGCCCCAGTGAACTCCCGCTCATACGGGACATCAGTGAGCGTTGGGCTCAGGGCACCCAGAGGCCGGTAGCCCACGTAACGCGCTGCTTCGGGATTCCCTGTGACAGCCTGCAACGCCAGCAAGGCCTCGATCGTGGATTCGGCGCCTGCATTCCGGTTCAGCTTTACCGGCGAGGGTCCGTCGATTCCATCGAACGTCCGGCCTGTCTTCGGGTCGTACATCGCCACGCGCGCCGGGTTGACGCCGACGAACCAGCTCGCGGTGAGCCCTGCAAAGACGGCGTATCGCGGATCTCCAGTCGCCTCAGCCAACGCCAGATATCCGTCGACGACCGAACCGACACCGTAGGCGATCTGCGGGAACCACGTCGCAGCTCCGGCAGGCGAGACGAGGGATGGAACCTGGCCGGCAAGAAGGAAGCGCGCCCAGAGAGCGTCTGCTTCCTTCCGCGCAGCGATTGCGAAATCCGGACGGTCGAGCACGACCGCGGCGGTTGCCAGCGCCTCGGTGGACTTCGATCCCCAGGCGTGCCAGTCGTCAGCGGGAGTCTCAACGCGCGCTCCCCACGGAGGTGTCCGGCTGTTGCCTCGGCTCAACGGAACGAGCAACGACGCCGTTGCCGCGGCGATCGACGCAACCCCCGGCGGCGATTCGGCGCGCTCGAGTGCAAGAAGTCCGAGGAGCGCTTCCGCAGTGGCCGTCGCAGATCCGCCGATGAGCCGCCCGGCTCTGACCTCGGTTGCAAGCCGCCCGATTGAGCGGTAGAGCGTCGGTCGCAGGACCGCTACCAGAACTGAATCGCGCGGCGCGAGCACGCGCACCGCTTCGCCCAGTGCCCAGATGCTTCGCGCCGCCCAGAAGGACATGCTCTTCCGGCTGCTCGGCGCAGCGAGATTGAACCGCCCGTTCGCGTCGATGAAGTTGACGAACTCGCCATCGCCCTGTTCCATGGACGCGACGAAGGCCAGCAGTCTCACCGCTTCGTCGCGCGCCTTCGCATCGCCCGTGTTCTCGTACGCGCGGAGGTAGGCAACTGCGGCGCGCGCTGCGTCGTCGAGGCTCGCTATTCCTTCGTAGCCATCACGCGCGGGAGAGCCCGTTGGGCGATAGTCAGGCGCATCGGCATAAAGGGAGACGACGCGCACCGGTCGTCCGCCGACGGTGGCATCCAGCCCGAGGTGTCCCAGATAGTCGAGGTTGACCACGAGCGGCGCTGGACCATCGGGGACGGGCTCGATCTTCCTTCCACAGCCCGAAGCGATGGTGCCAGCGAGAGTAACCATGCAGGTCAGGGCCAGTCGTGCCGCGCTCCTTGGAATCACAATGGGACGCCGCCCTGGCCGAGTCGAATGGCCTGCTCGAGAGAGTCTACGAGATCGCGCTTGTTGACTCGGGCACCGGCAACTGAAACATCCGCGGCGCCGTAGTAGACGATGAGATCGTCGCCGGTCTCGACGAGACCCTGCGCGAAAACGACGCGGACGCCGGTGATGAAGTTGGCGGAATCGACCTGCGGGAGAGGACCGGGATCGATCTCATACGATGCTTCGGGGGCGAGGGCGGGCGCATCAGAGACGTAGAGAACTCTTTCGGGATTGTCGATGTCGACGACGCACCAGCCCATCGAATAGATGTTGCCCGTCTCGATGGTTGTGGCACCGTGAATGGCGAGCAGCCATCCGATCCGCGTGCGGATGGGAGGTGAGCCGGCACCCACGCGCGAGCTGCGCCACGTATCAGGCCGGGGTCCGAGAATGGTCGTTCCTGCGACTGGCCATTCGTCATAGAGCGACGAGACCCTGACGCACTCGATCCGCGGCATCGGACGATGGAGGATCACGTACTGTCCGCTGATCTTCTCCGGAAATACTACGCAGTTCTTGTTGTCTCCAGCGATGCGCGGGCCGTGACGCCGATATCGCTCCGGGGCGAGGAGATCATCTGTCGTGATCAGGCAGACCCGCGGGCCAGCTGGCGAGTAGCCCGTGTAGGTTATCGCGTAGAGCTGGTCGTGCTCGATCCACGTAATGCGTGCGTCCTCGGCGCCCCATTCCTCGTACGGGGCGTCTCGACCGATCGCGGGACGGTCGCCAATCTCGTCGATCCCGGTTCCGTCCGCCGAGAGTGCGAGCACGAGGCAGGACCGGCGGGTGTCTTCCTCATAAACACGAACCAGCAGGACGACTCGTCCGCTTGCGCGATCGATGGATGCGCCCGGGTTGAATGCGCCACTCGCCGGACTGAACGTGATGTCCCGCGGCGCAACGAGGGGATTGGCAGCCAGTCGCTCGAGAGGCGCTATCACGTGTCAACCCCTGAAAGCCAGGTCCCATAGAGGCGATCGAAATGCGCCTGGGGTGCGGAGTAGTACTCGTCGGCCGTGACATCGAGGATCCGCGGGACTGAGGCCGCAGTCTCTGCAACCGCTCCATTGTCGCGCCGCTGCCGGAATTTGCGGAACACGTCGGCGACCGGCTTCTCGCTCCCGTCCGCGCGCACCAAGCCGAAGGTCCGCTCTCGGATGGCGGTCGACAACGGCGACCGGTTGAAGAGCTTCTCGTCGTAATCACCGAACGACCACGCGTACGCGCCCGCAGCACCCGTCGAGAGCAGCCGCTCGAGGACATCGGCGTAGTAGCTCGCTCCCTCATCCTCCGAGGCGAGATACTGCGAGAGCGGCCGTCCGAGAAAGTCGTCGGTAATCGTGTGGCCATCCGCTCCCCGAGCGGCGGTGCAGAGACCGAACTCCTGCATGAGCACCGGCCGGCCGGTGTTTGCGAGTCCCGCGGTCAGGGCGCAGGAGAAAGGCACGAGCTCAGGGTCGAGGAAGGAGCGCGCCGTGCTGCAGTACAGCGGGTATGCGTGCATCACGTCCTCATCGGCGACACCGGCGATATCGTCGATTCGCAGGTACTCAGGAGTCGTGAGCGAAAGCAGGTGTGCGCCAATCTGGATTCGCGTTCCTGACGAAGCCCGGCGGATCGTATTGGCGAGCAGGGAAGCCCAGAGCCATCCGGCATCTCTCGATCGCGGACGCTGCGCGTCGTCTATTTCGTTGGAGAGGTCGAACGCGCGGATCGACTCGTCGCCCGCCAGCGCTCCGGCACATGTCGCGACGAGGTGAGCTTGCGAGCGGAGGATCTCCGGATCCGAGAAGAGATCGGCACCTCCGCCACTGCCGTCTGACATCCAGTCCGGCCACCAGAAGCGTCCGCTCATGTTGATCGTGATCAGCGTCGGCATCGTCTGAAGCCCGGCATCCCGTCCCGCAAGAGCGACCTGCTCGAGCCGGCCGATCATCTCCAGCGCGACAGTCATGGGCGCAGGGAGAAAATCCCGCGTGAGAGCGAAGAACCTCACGACGTCAAATCCCATCGCCGCCATCTGCGCCATGTCGTCCCGAATCTCGCCGATGTCAAACTCGCGCCACATCCACATTGCGCTTCGCCGCGGCCAGTAGTTGACGCCGAGCTCGAATGTCACGGGCCTGAAAGTCCCGCGAGGATCTCGTCGAGTGAGAGATCTGCAACCGCGGTGACGCCGTCGGCCGCTCCATAATAGATGCGCACGCGATCTTCTTCGGCGAGCAGTCCGCAGGAGAACACGACGCCGTCGTAGAATCCGTGTCGCTCGTACTCCGCCTCGGGCCGGAGAATCGGCTCATCCGATCGTCCGATCACTTTCGATGGATCATTCGCGTCGAGAAGGAATGCGCCGAGGGAGTACGTGGGCGGCGAGGCGGTGACGCCGTGGTAGATCGCGAGCCAGCCGTCGTGTTTACCGCTGTGGACCCGGAAGGGCACCGCGCCTCCTCCGATCTTCAAGTCGTCCCACATGCCGGGTCGCGCTCCCGCCACGAGGCGATGGTTTCCCCAGTCGATGAGATCAGCGGATGTCGCAGACCAGATCGCGTTCTCGCCCGGCTCGGAGGCCATCGGGCGGTGGAGGGCGGTGTAGCGGCCGCCGATCTTCTCGGGGAAGATCGTCACGTCCCGGTTGGGCGGCGCGAAGATGATCCCGTGACGGTCGAATGTCCGGAAGTCGGTGGTCGAAGCGAGGGCGGTGGAGATTCCCCACGGCGACACGGCCGTGTAGTTGATCCACCAGGTGCCGCCGATCAGGGTGATGCGCGGGTCTTCGATTCCAAAGGTCTCGTACTCGTTGGCGGCCGACATCGCCGGCGCGGGATCCACCGTGAACTTGACGCCATCTGCCGACCGGGCAATGCGGAAGTGCGAGATGGATGTAAGCCATGTGCGGCCGTCGACTACGGTGACTCGCGGGTCTTTCGTGTCGACGCCCTGGGCGTCGCGCGACCATGTCCTGATGTCGAGGCGACCGGAGTCGACGTTGTAGACCGGAGAGGAAACCCTGCCTGGCTGGGCTGCCGGTGCCTCGGCTACTCGAAGGAGGAGGAGGACTTCGCCATTATGGCGTATTGCTGCCGGATTAAACGCGCCGACCACTTCGAGGTCGGGCTGCGACGGCTGGACCATCGCCGGGGTGACAATCGGGTTCTCGGGCGCTCGTTTCGCGCTGGGCCTGCTCAAGTAATTGCCATGTGCTTCCTTGTCAGGCGTACGGGCATTCCAGCGATGATGGGAACTCGCACAGGAAAGGTAGCCCCGGTGCAAAGTGTCCGATCTTCGCGAAGATGTACGAGCGGAGCTTCTACGGATACTCGAGACTGGGACCATGCCCAGACAGCTTCAAGTATGGGTAAACCGGTGGTACGGATACCTTGGATCATCTGTGACCGCGGAAATTCCCAACGATAATTACGATGCGAGCGATTTACACGTCGTGCTACGTTGTAATCTGCCCTCGGTCGAAGAGCTCTGCATCGCAAAGGAAGCGTTCGAGACCGGCCTTAGCCTCGCAGAAAAGGGCGCCGTAGCTGATGCCTGTGTCTACTTCCGGGCAGCCAGCAATTTAGCGCCTGCCGAACCGACGTACCACTTGGCGCTTGGCCAATCGCTGCAAGAGACAGGGCGATCTGCGGAAGCGGAAACCGAACTGTTGAGAACACTTGCGATCGAACCGGACAACGCTGACGCTCTACTGATCCTCGGAAACATTTACCAGCTCGAAACGAAGTACGAACTCGCAGAGCCGCTTTATCGACGCGCACTCCAGAGCAACCGCACACCGGTTCATCTTTCAAGCCTGGGAGCTCTGCTCGGCAATACCGCACGATACTCGGAGGCGATAAGGCTTTTCGATGAGGCGCTGGCAATTGACCCTTCTTACGAGAAAGCCAAACGCGGCCGAGAGCTCGCACTGTTCTCCCTAGCGCGACATAGGTGAGTTGCTACGGTTCCAATACGTGCTGCGAGGTTTCGCCTGCCCGGCCTTGTGGCTGCTCCACTGGGCGTCTGCTGCCCGCTACGGGTGAGCGACCACTGGTATAGCCGGTCGATAACATCGGGATCGTTGCTCCGTACACCCTCAATGAGGCTTTCGTACGAGGCCTCAGTTTCGTCGCTGTACTCATCTTCTTCTTGGTAATCACGGTTAGACATTGCCCCTCCGGGCTGATGGGAATAGAAAACCCGCCCGACCGGAGAAAGTCCGGGGAAAAGTCCGGCAGGGGACTGTTTGTAGGGCCGTTTCTAACGGCAAAGTGCGGTGGGAATGTCGGGATTCTACGGCACCGACGCTCGTAGTCCCTCTGAAGTCCGGCAGAATATCGTTAATGGTTTCCCTCTGTCGCTGACTACGGATCAGAAGGTTAGGGGTTCGAGTCCCTTCAGGGCGCGTAGTCTAAAGTGTCGGCCTTGCACCATTCCTGATTGGTGTAGGGCTTTTGGCTTCCCTCCTTCGTTTACCCGTTCAATTTCGCCATTTGGCGGAAATCAGCCCGAAAGGACACTCTTCTTCAAGACTGCTCGATAGAAAGATCGAGCAGGCGAGCGGTCATTCTCCCCTCATTGTGCTTCGGAATGACGACGGCCGCCCCAATTGCCTGGATGTCGGGGAGCAGCGTTTGGAGGGAATGTCAGTGTCGTGAACGGTATCCGGCCGTCCGTCTTCCCGCGTCAGCAGGACCACGGGTCCTCGATTGTCCCGCCGGTATACGACTCCGGAAGACCGCCGGGGACGACAGGTCCCGAGGCCGTTACCTTGCCGACGTTTCCGCCGCCATCGCGAACGTAGACCACCGCGGACGCCGCGCCGGGCGTTGCGCGCGCGCCGGGCCTGTCAAATGTCAACTCGAAGTCTCCATAGATTTCGCGAAACAAATCCGCTGACTGACCCGCGCAAAATGCCTGAGAGAACTGCATATCGCCGTTGCCCCAATTCCGGGAATGGTAAAGCGCACGCCGATCACCTCAGCGCCGCGCACTCCCGTCGTCTCCCTGACGCGCACCTGAGGGGCGTAATACCACCCGTCCGCTGATGCATACTGGACTTCGAGCAGGCTGAAGGAGTCGACCGCGAGCGCCTGTGTAACGGGTGGATCCGCGACCACAACAATGTCTGTCGAGGCCGACAACCCTTCAACGCTCGCGCTAATGGTCGTGCTCCCGTCACCGATCGCAAACACCCGCGTTCTATTGCACACGAGCGCCGCCGGGCCGCACAGTGGACCCGTGGCTACCGTGGCCGCAGCTGGGTTGCTGGCTCTTCCACGTAACCGGGCGGTCCTTGATTACAGCGCCGCTCGCGCTCTTCAGTGTGGCGGATACCGTCTGGCCCCCCATGCCGACGATGAGTGTTGACAGCACCCGGGAAAGCTTGACATTCGCAACCGGGGTAGGCGGGATCGGGCCGTTGGGCGGAGTCGGCTCGTTGAAAGGCACGGGCGCAGTCGAGTCACGGCTGCAGGCGAACAACGCGATTGCGAAACAAGTGATGACCGCTGTTCGACGTGAATTCATGGACAGCTCCGATTAGGAATTATTGGGTGCAGATCAGGACGGCTGCGGATGCATCCCGAAACA
>Ga0136612_10001206_pt1 | contig 10836 bp, 7 predicted proteins | sample AntDryUQ224A2306_2_FD_106644 | JGI IMG/M metagenome (GOLD analysis project Ga0136612, IMG submission 106644) | Polar desert sand microbial communities from Dry Valleys, Antarctica - metaG UQ224A (23.06) | ecosystem: Environmental > Terrestrial > Soil > Desert | place: Antarctica: Dry Valley...
CTCCGATGGCAGGCGCTCGACGACGGGCTCCAGGATGACCGCGGCGAGCTGGTCGCCGGCCTCCTCGACCGCTCGCTCCAGAGCGGCGACGTCGTCGAACGGGACACTCGCGTAATCACGACGGACGGCGTTGGGCACGCCGGCGGCAGTATTCGACCAATCGTGCCAGCCGAAGTATCCGCTTCCGACGATGCGATCGCGTCCCGTGTAAGTGCGCGCCAGCCGCACCGCCGCTGCCACGGCCTCCGCGCCGCTCTTGAGAAATCGGACCTGCTCCGCGCACGGAATCACGTCGCAGATTCGCTCCGCGACGATGACCTCGAGCACGTGGGACAACCCCGCCACGTTTCCGCCGAGCGCCGCGTCAGAGACCGATCGGGCGACGACGCTGTCGGCGTAGCCGATGGCCACGGCGCCAAGGGACATCGTGCAGTCCGTCAGCTCGACGCCGCCGACCGTGGTAATGATGCAGCCGCGGGCGCGCGTGAAGTGCGTTGGACCGTATGCGTTACCGGGTCCGTAGAGCGCCTCGGGGCGCTTGCTGCCGGTCGAAGCGCCGCCGGCGATAACCGCGGAGGCGCGGTCGCGCCATTCCATTTCGGTATCACCGGCACCCTGTTCCGGCTCCAGGTCACCGGTCGCGTCATCATCACCGTCGGGGATCTCCTCCTCGACTTCCGGCTCCTCGGGGGGAGGTGCCGCGGCGCGCTTTCGTCCAAAGATCATCGTTGAAAAACTCCGAAAGGGTGTGGCGCCGTCAAGGGGACGGACGCTGCCGCTCGAGGAATCGCACGACTTCGAGCGCGATGGCCCGCACCAGCGAAATCTCGCGCGCATCCGGCGCCGCACGAAACGCGAGGGTGCGCACCGTCCGCATGATGTTGGCGCGGAACCGCGTCTTGAAGAACTGGATTTCCGTCAGCGTCTGCTCCACGTCGGTGAAAAGCTGTTCATAGAGCTCCGCGCTCGCCGGCGGCGCATCCTTTCGTGGCGGAGCGAGCTGTCGTGTTGCATCGGCGGCTCCAAGGTGAAGCTCGTAGAGAGCGAGCAGCACCGCCTGCGCCAGATTCAGGGACGAGTGGTGGGTCGTCGGGATGGTGACGACGACGTGCGCGCGGTCGAGCGCGTCGTTCGGCAGCCCGCTATCCTCGCGACCAAAGAGCAGCGCGACCGGCCCGTCAGCGGCGGCGGCGAGCACGGTGTTCGCCGCAGCCTTGGGCTCGACCAGCGGACGCTTGGCGGCACGTCGGCGCGCCGTGAACCCCGCGACGCACACGCAGTCGGCGATCGCGGCGTCCACCGTATCGAAATGCGCGATGCGGTCGATGATGTCGAAGGTATCGTGCGCGATGCCTTCGAGCCGGTCGCGTTCGTACTGGACCGGCCGCACCAGCCGCAGCGACGACACGCCCATGTTCTTCATCGCCCGGACCGTCGCGGCGATGTTTACGGGATCCTGTGGCTCGAACAGCACCACGTGCACGCGCTCGAGGATGGAGTCAGTCATTCGCGATCCGGAGCGTCGTCCAATGCCCGCGATGCCGGTCACCCTTCAGATAGATGAACTCGTCTCGCCCACCGCTCAGGACCAGTTGCCCCCGGCGACGCTCGCGATCTGTCGATATCTCGTTCACCATCACCTCGATCTGCAGCTGCACCCCGAGGCGAACCGCGGACTCACCGATCCGGATCCGCGTACGAATCGTGTACCCATCGTCGGTGAGAACCCACCGCGCGTCCACCAGCATGGATGCGGCGGCCGCGTCGAGTCGTGTGATTCGGACGCTTCCGTCCAGGTCAGGGACCATGAGCCATGACCCCGTTGAGGCACTCGCGTCACCCGTACTGCCGGGAAGCACGAGGTACAACTGCACACCATCGCTGTTAATGTCTGCCCGCTCGTTATCCAGCGCGTTCCACGCGCGTCGTTCAGCAAATGTCGGCTCGGCTTTCTGTACCGCGAATTCAATCAGCAGGTCGCTGGTGGCGGCGAAGAGAGAGACGCTGGCGGCCGGCGCTCCTGCGTCGGTCCAGGCCAACTCTGATCGCTGATAATGCGGCTCCCCCAACTCGAACCGGACACGCGGCAGATCGTTGACGTCGTCCCGAGCGTGATCCAGCCACTGCGCCAGGACCTGTTCCGAGGCTCCACGAGCCACCGGAATGGCCAGTACAGATTGTGAACCCCGCGGCGGCGTCACGCCCCCCCGCCGCTCAGTTACCGGACGGACAGGAACGGCTCGCACACCACCGAGGTCGATGCTGCTTCTGGCGCCCGCAACGTGCAGCTCGACCTGCCACCCTTCAGGCATACGCCGGTGAGAATGCCGAGCGCCATCGGCCAGGTGAACGATCAGCGCGCCGGCAGAGGGTACACACGACGCGACGGAGCCGCGAAGACTCCAGACGATGGAGAGGCTACCGCGAGGTGTGTTCGATCGCAGCATGATGAAGTGGCGGTCCGCTTCACCCGGCGGGCCCGGCGCCAGCAGTCTCCATAGGTCAAGCGGTGCATCGCTCACGACCCAGGCGCCGAGCGACGCGTTGCCTTCGCGCGCGGTAATCGCAAGTGGCACTCGCACTCCCGTCGCGCGTTGGGCTGAGCGCACGTACACGAACCCGTCCGCGGACCCAACCGCTTCCACGTCCGCATCAATCCACGTGCCCCCCACAAGCTCTCCGTCCGTGTGCAGCGGAAGATCGATCCACTGGCCGGCGGCTGCCCGCCACTCGAGTGTGTCCACCACGTAGTCCGGCATGACGACCAGCGTTCGTGTCACCTGGCTCTCCGGAGCGAGGCCCTCCACGCGGGCTCGCACCCATCCAGCCGCACCGCGATCCTCCTCGGCGATCAGTGTCCCCGAAACGCGACGCTGCGATTGTCCCCCGAACATGGGGGCATTATGAGCGAGCGTGCTGCGATACCAGTGCAGCGTGGGATCGACGTACGATCCTGTCCCCGCATCATCCAGCCAGCGATGCATCCCGTCGACCAGCAGAATATTCAGCCGGTCCGGGTGACCGTGGCCACCGCCGGAATGACCGTAATCGAGCGCCGCGTAGATCGTCCCGCGATCGCGACGAAAAACGGCGAGGCCCTGCCCGTCGAGCAGGACGGAACTGGCGATGGTGGCGCGCACGGCAGGCGTCTCCGGCCGTGCGCAGAGCAACGATCTCCATCCCAGGTCGGCGCGAGTGAGCGCCACGGCAGGCTCGTTCCGCTCGGACTCCGCTGCTGAGCGCCAGCGGCCAGTGTCACCCGGAGTAAGGTCGTCGCCGTACAGCGTGGACAGGGCGCCGAGCAGCAAGGCATCGTCGCCACGTGCCAGCCCCAACTCGCACGATTCGGCATACCGCCATTGCCGGAGTGACACCTTGTGACGGGAATCGCGGCGCGCCGGGAAGGTAAAATCCGGAAGTGCCGTAAGAAACGGCGTGGCGAAAGCGGCTTGAAACCGTGCGGCAAGCGCGCCCGGAATAATGGCGCCCGCCAACTCTGCCATCATCACGCCGTACCACAGTCCCCGATGCGCGAACTGATGGTAGTTCTCCCCTTCGTACCATGTCCCATCCGGCAGCAGCGTGCGGCCCAGAAGATCCAGCAAGCCGTGTTGGCCATGGATGACCTCATCGCTCGCCGCGGTGTCGCCGAGAAGGCGGGCGGATGCGAGCAGCGCCGCGTTATTCCACACCTGGCGATTCGAATCGCCTTCGTCGAATCCCCGAATCAGCGACGATGCGGGCGCGATCACCCGCTCGCGTACGAGCGCGCCGACGGGTGAGCTGGCGTTCTTCAACTCCAGCAGGTCCACCGCGACGCACACCTGCAGCAACCAGATGGATTCGAGATAGGTGCTGAAGAAGACTCGTGACGGACCGAGCACATTGTCGCGGTTGGGATAAGTCGTGTACGCCTCGGCGTACCGGCGCAGCACATCTTCAGCGAACTGTCGGTGTCGTATGTCATCACAGAGCGCGTGGAGCGCCGCCGCATGCACGGCACGCTCAGCCAGCCACTGCTGGTAGAACATGATCCACATGCGGTAGTGCTCCGGGTCGCGATATCGGGTGTGACACCGGGGGCACTGATGCTCGTGCGGCGTGAACGGATCGAAGAACAGTTGCGTCCCGTCGAGCGCGCACTGTCCGCCAATGCGCGTGAGCTTTGCCTTTTCCAGCGGGATGAAGAGCGGGCGCGCGAGCACCGTCTCGAGATCCGTGGCGAGCGAGTTCGCCAGCGGAGCGAGGTCACCGGCAGCGGCAAGGCGCCGAGTCGCAAGCGTTCCGTGATCGAGAAGGAGCATTAATGAGACGGCGACATCGCAGGTGTGTCCACCACCCAGCGGCTGACCGTCGCCAGCTCCCCCCGCAGATCCATCCGGACGCCGCGCAATCGTCGCGACAAACCCTGCACGCCTCGCGCATGATAGATCCACGCGGCAGGATGCTCTCGATGCAGCTCCCGCTGCACGTCGTGCCACGACGATCGTGCGATCGTGTCGACGCCTGCGGCGCGCGCGACGCCAAGAAGTGAGTCGAGTCGCGACGAGTGAAAGCCGCTGTAGTCGAGCGATCCACCGGACTGGTCGCTGCCGTACATGGCGCCCAGGAAGGAGAGTGACAGATCACCCGGAATGCCGGTAAGGAGGGCGTCGAATCGTTTCGGCGTCGCACGCGCCATCGTGAGAAACGAGACGAGCTCCATCTGCCGGATGCGCACGTCGAAACCGCGCGCCGCGAGATCTGCCTGAATCAGCTGCTCGGCGGCGTTGTCGCCGCTGCCGACCGTTGCGAGCTCAAAGCTCAGCGTGCGCCCGTCACGGCTGCGGACGCCCGCACCACGCTCCCGCTTCCAGCCCGTGGCGTCGAGCAGCGAGTCGGCGGTGGAGCTGTTGACCGCGGACTCCCCGGGCAATGCGAGTGGATGGTCGCGCGGGACGGGACCGCTCGCGGGCAGAGCAAACCCCGCCAGCGCCGTCCGGATGATTCGCTCCCGGTCGATGGACAGACTTACCGCGTGACGAACGCGCGTGTCGTCGAACGGTGGCCTGGATGGATTGAAGATCAGTGCGTAGCTGAAGAGCACCGGATACTCTAGCACAGTCAGGGCGGGATCGTCACGCGCGAGTGTGGCCATCGAGGGAGGAATGCCGGCCATGTCGAGCTCGCCACTTACGAGGCCCGCGAATTTCGTTGCGGGCTCGTCCACTACGGCGACAATGAGTCGTTCGATCGTGGGCGGGCCGCCCAGCGACTGCGGGAAGCCAGGATTGCGAGCGAATTCCCACCGCTGGCCGGCAATGCGGCGCACGAAGCGAAACGGGCCGTTGCCCACCGGAGCGAAGTTGAAGGACGCACGACGCATCTCGGCTCGGGGTACCGTGCCGAGAAGGTGCTGCGGCAGAATAGGCAGCTCGCAGAGCACAAGCGGAAATCCGGGAGGCGTCTGACGAAAGCGGATGGTCACGGTGGTGTCATCCTCCGCGGTCACCGACTCGATCGCGGCGAGATCTCCGGCTCGCAGGTAGCCGGCTCGGGGATCACGCGCTGCTTCCAGGGTGAATCGCACATCGTGCGCTGTCGTGGGGCGGCCGTCATGCCATGGCAGCGCATCGAACAGGTGAAACGTGAGCGCGCGCCGATCGGCGGACCACGTCCAGCTGCGTGCCGCATAGGGCTCGGGAACGAGCGCGCTGTCGAAGCGCGCAAGGGTGACAAAGAGCGCGTGCCGCTGAATCTGGCGCGAGAGCGGATGAATGGTGACCAGCGGATTGGCCGACTCCAGATCGCTGCCGGAGGCAAGGACGACGGTGCCAGCCGGACGCGAAGGCGGTGAACAGGCGAGAAGGCACGTGCCGAGTAACGCTGCCGTTGACGCGACGATGCGGGCGCGCATTATGGACGAATGAGAATGCTCATTCACCGGGTTGCCGGCGCCATCGCACTCTGGTGGCTCGTGCTCACGATCACGTTTCTCCTCATCAGGGCCGCGCCGGGCGACGCGATCCTGTTTCTGATCCCGCCCGGCGCGAGTGCGGCCGACGCGGCGATGCTGAGCGCCCAGCTTGGACTCGACGCGCCGTTGCCGGTGCAATATGCACGGTGGCTGGGATCGGTGGTCAGTGGCAACCTCGGTGAGAGCTTCGCGCTTCACCAGCCAGTATCCGTCGTACTCGGTGATGCCCTGCCGGTCTCGCTGGCACTGGGGGGCATTTCGCTGGCCCTCACGTTCATCGTGGGTGTCGCGATCGGGATGCTGCAGGGCCTGCGCCGGGGCTCCAGACTCGATACCGCATTGACGGTCGTGACCACGGCCGTGTACGCGGCCCCCACCTTCTGGCTCGCCCTGGCGCTGATCGCGCTGTTCACCTATGGCGCGTCACAGTGGGGATTTCCGGCGGCGCTGCGGTTACCCGCTTTCGGCATCAGCGAACCCGCGGGACAATATCGCGGGTTGGCAGCGTTCATCGATACAGTCAGGCATGCGATACTGCCCGTGCTGGTGCTCGCGTCGGTCGGCGCAGCAGGAATCGCGCGCTACGCACGGTCGAGTGTCGCCGATGTTGCGTCCATGGACTTCGTTCGCACCGCAAGAGCAAAGGGAGCGCGTGGCTCGGCGGTGAATTTTCGGCATATTCTGAAGAACGTCCTGCCGCCGATGATCGTCCTGCTCGCGCTCTCCCTTCCCGGACTGGTCGCGGGATCGGTGTTCGTCGAGACGGTCTTCGCATGGCCCGGCATGGGACGCGTCATGCTGATGGCCATTCTGGCACGAGACTATCCGGTGGTGATGGGTGCCACCGTGCTGTATGCCGGTATGGTCATTCTCGCGAATCTCGCCGCCGAGCTGGCGATACCGCTGGTCGATCCCCGGAGACGAAAGTGAATCGATCGGCACAGTGGGGAGCCGCCATCCTTGGCGGCCTGCTGCTCGGCGTACTGCTCGTGCCGGCGATCATGAGCTCCGATCCATTGGCAATCGGTGAGGTACTCTCCTCGCGATTCATCCCGCCCGGAGGCAGTGACGGACTCGGTCGCTTTCACCTGCTAGGCACCGACCGATTCGGACGCGACCTGTTTCTGCGGATGATGCTTGCCGGTCGCGTGTCGCTCGCCGTTGGCGTCACCGGATCGTTGTTGGCGAGCGCGCTGGGTGTCGCCATCGGAGCTGCTGCTGCATGGCGCGGTGGCCTGGTGGATCGCGTCGCCATGGGACTCACCGACGCGCTTCTGGCGATCCCGCGTCTCATTCTTCTTCTGCTGTGCGCGGCCCTGTGGCAACCTGGATTGACAACGGTGGTGGTGGTGCTCGTCGCCACGGGATGGATGGGCGTGGCACGCCTCGTCCGCAGTGAGGTGCTCGGTATTCGCGAGCGTCCGTACATTGAGGCCGGTCGCGCACTCGGGGTGCGGCCGTGGCGGCTGGTGGTTCGTCACGTGCTGCCCAATGCGATGGGGCCGGCCATCGTCGCGACCACCCTCGGAGTCGGCAGCGCGATACTCCTGGAAAGCGGACTTTCATTTCTCGGCATGGGAATTCAGCCGCCGTATCCGAGCTGGGGTAACATGATTGCCGGAGGACGTGACGTCATCGTGAGCGCGCCATGGGTAGCGATCGCGCCCGGGCTGGCGCTGATGCTGACGGTGCTCGGAAGCACCCTGCTGGGTGATTCGCTTCGGGATCGGCTCGCGGGAGCCGTCAGGAACGAACCAATATCGTGACGACACCGCGCGCGGGTGCCATGAAGCGTACGGTGTCATGCACCGGCTGCAACGGGGCAACGAGGGTTTCGTCGAGCCGGGCAAGGCGCGCTTCGGTTATTGCCGTATCCAGGCGCCATTCACCGGCCACCTGCTCATCCAGCAGGTTGAGGCAGCGCAGCACGAGCCACTCCCCATCCTCGCTGATTTTCACGGCGGAGAATGCGAGTCCGCGTCCGGAGAGCTCTACGCCGCGCGTGGCGTGAGCAGGCTGAATCGCCGAACGCAGTGTCGCCCCGCGCAGGGGGAGCAGCACATCGTTCGCCATTCGCTCGATGAGGTCAATGGACTCCGGGCCACGCGCTCCATGCAGCATGATGGCGAACGTGGCGTCAAAGGGACCCCGGCACTGGGCATCCGGTGTGTCTTCCGGCCAGCCGGCGTGTCCGGGTCGCTCGGCGAGATCGTTGCGCGAGAGTTGCTCGACCGCACGCACCAGCGTGATGGCCACTCCGCCGATTGAGGTCACCTCATACTCCGCGAGCCCGTCGCTGTAGACCGTGGCGCCGCTTTCGGTATTGAAGACGGAAACATAGCGATGGAGCGGCGCGGTTGCGGGCGGAAGCTCGATGCGTGCCTCCGCAGGCGGCACGATGACCGGCTCCCGATGCACTGGACCGAACGCTGCGTCGGCGTACGTCGCGCCGCCGACGATTCCGGTGGCGAGGACGACGCGAAATCGGTGGTCGCGCGCGGTGTTCCTGCCGTGAACGCCGATGCGAACGAAGGGTGAGCCGGCGTCCAGCGACAGCGTTACGGTCACCGGCATGGGAACAAGGGCCTCGCGGATCCCGCCGCGGGACCTGGCGCGCGCCGAGGGCCGAGCACGGGGCAGCGACACGCGCCACCGGACGGCAATCGCCCCGCGCAACGGGCCGCCGTGAACGAGGCGTGCCCCGAGAAAGCGCGCGTCGGTTATCACGTCACCGATCGGTGAATGCGTGTAGAGGTCTCCGCCATCTCCGACATCCTCAAAGGAGATCAGGGATTCAATAGACCGGCCCGTAGCGATCTCCTCGAATCTCACTGTGCCAAGCGCAGTCACCGATACTCGCACCGTGCCGTTGTCGAGTGACAATCCTGTCGCGACGACGGGAGCGTGAGGCGGGTTCATAATGGCTCGACCAGTGCCCAATGTACGGCTAGTAGTGCCATAGCCGGCGATCGGGCTCACCCACGCGAGTGCGAACGCCCGCTCCGTCATTTCCGCGACGGGATAGTGCCGCGGCGATTCCGTGCGCACTGCGGCGACATGTCTCGAGAGCACCTGCATTGGTGTTTCACGGCCGATCGAGAGGGGCCGGCGTCGAATACGCGACGGTGCATTGGCCTGCGATCCGGGACCGACTGGCACGCGGTACAAAGGGGTATCGAGCTCTACTTCCGCGATACCCCCTCGTGGGTATGGCGCGGCATTCCAGATCACGCACGCCGGTTGCCACTCATCGCGCCGGGTGTGCGCCGCGGCGGCGTCATGGCCAACGATCGCGGCCACAACGTCGTGCCGTAGCCCGTGCGCCTGGGTGCTGGCGTCGGCCAGGCGCGCGTCCATCGCGGCGGCCACTTCGTCGGTCGAGCAGCCACAGAGTGTGTCGTGGGGGTGACAACGCAGCAGCGTAGTCCATGCGGCGTTCAAAAGTGGACGTCGGTCCTTCGCGCCCCGGCGCCACGCGATCGCCGCGAATGGCTCGCATTCGCGCGCGAGCAGCTGTTCAACGAGCGCGTTGCGCCGTTTCTGCGCGGTGCGCGACGCCAGCGTGCCCTGAAGGGTCCACGTGTAGCCGTAGGAGTCGCGCAGTTCGCCAGCGACGGTGCGCACGGGTAGCTGTCCTGTCGCCGCCAGCACAGCTGCCGCAAAGGCGCGGAGACTGCTTCGGAGCACCGCGTTTGGCGAGGCAGCCGACTGGAGTGCCGCGATGGCGTCATCCAGATGGGACTGGCGCGCATGGTGATCGGCGCCGTTCGGGATGAGGATGACGCCCGACTCGTTGCGGGACGTGAGCGCGGCATGAAGTTGCTCCCAGCGTATGCTGGCCGCGGTCGCGTCCAGCGGCAGGTTGGCGCCGGCTTCGTATCCCGACGGCGGAAGATGATAGACGATGGCGGCCGAACCGTCTGGTGCCTGCCAGCGCACCACATCGCTCGACGGCCAGCGAGCACCCCCGAAGCCACGCCACAGGATGATGAGCTCATACCCGAAACCGCAGGCAATCAACGGCAGCGCCGCTGGATGACCAAAGGAATCCGGGCAGTACAGCACCGGCGGCGCCTCCCCGCGCAATGATTTCAGCGTGCGGCGTCCGGCGAACAGGTTCCGCACGAGCGCCTCGCCTGACGGGATGAGCTCATCGGCCAGCACGTACCACGGTCCAGCCTCCAGCGTCCCTTCGCGCAGCTGCGCCGACAGCTCGGCCGCGCGCTCAGGTCGAACGGCCAGGTAGTCCTCCAGCACGATCGTCTGCCCATCCAGCAGAAATGCGCCCTCGCGCGCGGGGGCATCGAGCAACTCATCGATGAGGGTTACCAGACGTTGCCGAAAACGGCCCGCCGGCTGATACCACTCGCGGTCCCAATGGGTATGGGAGACGAGATGTGCCTGGTGATGAAAAAGGCGGCCCGGCGGGCCGCCTTCTTCAACCTTCGGGTCTGCGGTCACGGAATCGGCTTACGTCCGGTGACGAGGCGATAAACGATCACGATCGCGGCAATGACGAGCAGGATGTGAATGATGCCCCCGCCAATCTTGAGGAGGAGCAACACCACCCAGAGAACAAGCAGAACCACGGCAATCGACCAGATCATCGCCTGACCTCGCGAAAAGGGTAAGGGGAACCTGTGATCAACGCGCAACTGTCATACCGTGATCTCAGAACAAGCTGGCCTGTGCCTCCACTGGCTCGCGGTACTGCACCTCGCCATCGATCACACTGGCGAACTCGGTCAGGGTGTGAGTCGTCGTGTCGGCATCCATGATATGCCGGACGTGCCAGCCGCGCGCGGTCATGGAATCCGCAATGAGGTTTCGGTGACAGCTCCAGGGCACCGCTTCCGCGCACATGATCGCGGTGGTGACGC
>Ga0136612_10001207_pt1 | contig 10833 bp, 10 predicted proteins | sample AntDryUQ224A2306_2_FD_106644 | JGI IMG/M metagenome (GOLD analysis project Ga0136612, IMG submission 106644) | Polar desert sand microbial communities from Dry Valleys, Antarctica - metaG UQ224A (23.06) | ecosystem: Environmental > Terrestrial > Soil > Desert | place: Antarctica: Dry Valley...
GACCCGTATCTGGTTCTGCTGATGGGGCGGGAAGAAGTCCACAATCCGGTTGATGGTCTCCGGCGCGTCGATCGTGTGGAGGGTGGACAGCACGAGGTGGCCGGTCTCGGCGGCGCTCAATGCGGCCGCCACGGTTTCCTGGTCGCGCATCTCACCCACGAGGATGACATCGGGATCCTGGCGCATTGCAGCCCGCATCGCAGAAGGGAAGTCCTTGGTGTCGAAACCGATCTCGCGCTGGTTGACCTCAGCCTTGCCGGTGGGGTGGAGAACCTCGATGGGGTCCTCGATGGTGATGATGTGGCACTCGCGGTTCTGGTTGATGTGGTCGATCATGGCGGCGAGGGTGGTGGTCTTTCCCGAACCGGTCGGGCCCGTCACCAGGATCAGCCCCCGGTGCTCGCCAGCCAGACGGACCACCACGTCGGGAAGTCCGAGATCGTCGAAGGACTGGGCGTTGGCCCTGACCAAGCGCATTATGAGCGCCACGCTGCCTCGCTGGCGAAAAACGTTTACACGGAAGCGACCGACCCCGGACAGGGCGTGGGCAAAATCCCCCTCGCCCCGCCGGTCGAACTGTTCGGCAATCTCCGGTCGCATGATCGCCCGGGCGATTTCCTCGGTGTCCTCCGGGGAAAGGGCCGCCTCGCCGTCAATGACCGCGAGCACGCCGTTGATGCGCAACCGAGGGGCCGACCCGGCCTGCACATGCAGGTCGGATCCGCCGCGCTCGACGAGGACGCGCAGAAATCGTTCGAGGGCGGGGTGAGACATGCGGGGACCAATATTATGGCGGCGGCCGCTGGCCGCGCCTAGCGGTCAGCCTGTTCGTGCCAGATGTCACCTTCGTAGGGTCTCCGCCGCTCGGGCAGGGCCTCCCGCTTCCACACCATTACCTTTCGGCGGAAGTAGCAGACCTCCTCACCCCGCTGGTTGAGCCCCTTCGACTCCACGGTCACGATGCCTCGATCGGGCTTCGACGACGAAGGCTTCACCTCCAGCACCCGGGTCTCCGCGTAGATGGTGTCGCCGTGGAAGGTCGGCTTCTTGTGGGTGAGCGTCTCCACCTCGAGGTTGGCGATGGCGGCCCCCGACACGTCCGGCACGCTCATTCCCAGAACCAGCGAGTAGACGAGGTTCCCCACGACCACGTTCTTCTTGTGGACGGTTTCACCCTCGGCAAACCACTCGTTGGTGTGGAGCGGGTGGTGGTTCATGGTGATCATGCAGAAGAGGTGGTCGTCGTATTCGGTGATCGTCTTGCCGGGCCAGTGCCGGTACACATCCCCCACCTCGAAATCCTCCAGGGTCCTGCCGAACGGCCGGTCATGGGTTGTCATGAGTAGTCGTCCTTCTGCGGATCAGCCATCGACATGACCTCACGATAGGAGGCGCCGGTTGATCGAGGTCTAACTCGGCACCAATTGAGTATTGGTCCGAGGTTAAGGGAGCTCGAAAATGAAGAAGTTGACTATCGCAGCGGCGGTGCTAGCGCTGCTCTTGGCCGGTTGCTCAGATAAACGCGGTTACGGATCCCCCAGGCTCGGCACCTTCGATACGAAACCGCAGGGTGATCTCGGTGCGACCACGACGGCCGCTCCACCGCCGACCACTGCGCCCGTCGAGGCTGCGTCGGGCGGGAATCCGACGACCACCCGGCCGGCCCCGACCACTACCGCCCGGCCCGCGGCTCAGGGGTATCGGATCACGATCCAGTCCGACCAGTCCGGACCTCCGTTCGAGCCTCGGGTCGCGCAGGTCTTCGCCGGAACCCCGGTCACGTGGACCAACGGCGACTCCGTGGCGCGCTCGATCGAGTTCTCCGACCAGTCCTACCTCTCGGGACCGATCCCGCCCGGGGGTTCGGCGACGTTCACCCCCAAACGGTCCGGCGAGTTCAACTACTCCGACGGGACCCGTCCTTATGCGGTCGGAACTTTGACCGTGCAGGCGCGATAGCGCTCAGACCCCACCCGGGCCGGCCTGGTCGAGGACGACGGCTCGGTCAGCGCCCGCGTCGCCGTTCCGTAGCCAACCACTCGAACAGCCGCATCCAGTAACCGGTCTGAAGTCTGGCCCGCGGCCCTGCGCCGCGGGCCAAACTGACCGGGTGATTTCGATCGAAGAAGCAACCCGCGCCGTCGAGACCGCCCAGCGGGTGGTCGACGGAGCCGTGGCCGCCATGAATGCCCGCGGCGGACCGGACAGCGCCCAGGTGCTGGCCTACGACGTGGCCCACGCGGCCGCCGCTTTGGACTGCGCCAGAGCCGCCCTGGACTACGGGGCCCGAGGCAGTGCGGAGTCGGCGGTAGCGACCGTTTTCATCGGTGAGGCTCTCGCCGGACTGCAGGCGGTCACCGCCGGCCGAGAGGCTCTCTGGGGAGTCGAGCCCGACTGGTGGAGTTCCATCGCCAGTTCCATGACGGAGGCCCGAGACCCGGATTGGATCGCACAGCAGGCCCAGGTCGCCCTCACCTCCCCTTCCCACTTGGACGACGACTTCCAGATGGTGGCCGACAGCTTCGGCCGCTTCGCCCAGGACCGGATCGCGCCGGTGGCCGAGCACGTTCACCGCACCAACGGCGACATCCCTGCCGAGGTGCTGGAGGGTCTGGCGGAACTCGGTGGGTTCGGCCTTTCCGTCCCCGAGGAGTACGGGGGCTTCGCCACCGGTGGTGAGAGCGACTACATGGGCATGGTTGTGGCCACTGAGGAGTTGTCCAAGGCCTCACTGGGAGTCGGCGGTTCGCTCATCACCCGCCCCGAGATCCTCACCCGAGCCTTGGTGAAAGGCGGCACTGAAGAGCAGCGCAAGCACTGGCTGCCGCAGCTGGCCACCGGCGAGACGCTGGTCGCCGTCGCGGTGACCGAGCCCGATTTCGGTTCCGACGTTGCCGGCATGACGACCACTGCCACCCGCGCCGATGGGGGCTGGGTGATCAACGGCGTCAAGACCTGGTGCACCTTCGCCGCCCGTGCGAACGCCCTCATGCTCCTGGCTCGCACCGATCCTGACAAGAGCGTCGGCCACCGTGGCCTCAGTTTGCTGATCGTCCCCAAACCGGTGGGCGAAGGGGAGGGCTTCCGCTTCGAAGGAGATCGAGGCGGCACGATGGAGGGCCGCCCGATAGACACCATCGGTTACCGGGGGATGCACTCCTACGAGGTCGCCCTCGACAACTGGTGGGTGCCCGAGGAGAGCCTGGTGGGCGGTGAAGCCGGCTTGGGCCGCGGCTTCTATCTGACCATGGAGGGCTTCGAGAACGGTCGCCTGCAGACTGCCGCTCGGGCTGTCGGCCTCATGCAGGCCGCGGTGGACGCCGCCGCCACCTACGCCAAGGATCGCAAGGTCTTCGGCAAGGCGGTGGGTGACTACCAGCTCACCCAGGTGAAGTTGGCCCGCATGGCATCGGTCACCCAGGTAGCCCGCCAGAACGCCTACCGCGTCGCCACCCTTATGGCAAAGGGTGAGGGAACCCTCGAGGTGGCCATGTTAAAGGCCTATGTCTGCCGAGCCGCCGAGTGGGTCACCCGCGAAGCCATGCAGATCCACGGTGGAATGGGCTACGCCGAAGAGTTCCCGGTGAGCCGCTATTTCGTGGACGCCCGGGTGTTGTCGATCTTCGAGGGAGCGGACGAAATCCTGGCCCTCAAAGTGGTGGCACGGCGATTGGGCGAACGGGCGGCCTAATCGGTCGCTTCGGGGCGCGGCCCTTTGCGACTCAGGCGGCGGGCGCACCGCGTCAGGCGGCAGGCGCACCGGCGAAGGGTGCAGGGTCGCCGGGGCTGGGGATGACCGGCGCCTGCCAGCGGGTCATCCGCGCGAGCCCGTCGGCCACGTTCTGCCAACCAGGCGGATCCCATCCTTCAGCGGCCGCCGCCACCGTCCCATCCATGGCCACGTGCACGAAGGCAGGCAAGCGGCTGAGGCCGAAGGCCTTGACCACGCCTCGGTCGGGGTCAGTGAAAACCAAAGTGTCCTCGGCCCGCTTTCCGAGAAAGGCCCGGGCCCGCACTGCATCCGAAGTGCAGAGAAAAGCCACGCGGGTGTCCGCCTGCTGGAACACATCGAGGATCCGGCCCGCGGTGGCGAGAAGGCGGCGACTCTCCTCGGCGTAGGGGTCAACGGCCACGAAGGCGAGATGGAAGGTGGTGAGCCAAGCCCGCAGGGGCTTACCCACGCCGGTGAGGGGGGTCAGCTCCAGGTCCGGAGCCGGGTTCGACGCCATGGTCGGGACGGTAGCCGTGGGTAGGGTGCCCCCGGTGCATCCGATCGAGCTGCTGCGGCACGTGGCCCGTACTGGGTCGCGGTCGGGCAACCAAACGGCGATGGCGGAGCAGGCGGTCTATGGGCTGGCCGCGCTGGCCGAAGAGGATCCCGCCGCCATGGTGACCGCCTGTCGACTGCTGATCGAGAAGCACCCCACGCCCGGATCTCTTCGTGACTCGTGCGAACGCATGCTTTCCGCCGCCGACCCCTTGGTGGAGGCCGACGTCTTGCTGGCCGAGCTCAACCATCCCGGATCGGAGGCGTGGTGACGGCTGGCGGATCGCAACGGCGGGCAGCCTTCGCCATGGACGAAGGGGAGATCCGCCGCTTTCTGGAAGGCCGTCACGTAATGGCCGTGGCCACCGTGGGGCACGACGGCCGGCCCCATCTGACCGCCATGTGGTACGGATTCACCGAGGACGGCACGCCGGCTTTGTGGACCTACCGCAAGTCCCAGAAGGTGGTGAACGTGGAGCGCGATGCCCGCATCACCTGCCTCCTCGAAGACGGTGAGGCCTACAACGAGCTGCGGGGGATGGAGATCCAGGCCACCGCCGAGGTCTTCGACGACCGGCCGACGGTCGACGCCCTGGGACTGAATGTCTATGAGCGCTACACCGGCCCGATAGTCGACGGAGTGCTCGAGATCGTCCAGAAGATGGGAGCCAAGCGAGTGGCAGTGAAGCTGAACATCGACAAGATCGTCAGCTGGGACCACCGCAAGCAATAGCCACCGAGGGCGAAAGCGATGGCGGGTGACGACTCTCGGGACGGATACCTCCGAATACGGAGCCAGATGTCCCGAGAGTGACTAGGGCCGGGCCCGCGCTCAGATGCGGGGCAGGCGGCCCAGTTGGCGAAGTACTGCGTCGGCCACCATCTCCGGCCGCTGAACAACGTCGGCCCAGGTGAACCTGAGGATCGTCCACCCCTCCGCCACGAGCAGGTTCTGGCGGGTCAGGTCACTTTGAAGTTGGGCCGGGGTGCGGTGGGCGTCGTGCCCGTCGACTTCCACGGCCAAGCGGCACTCCGGATAGGCGAAGTCCACCCGGGCGATGAAGCGCCCGCCCGATCTAACGGTGTGTTGATAGACGGCCCTCGGCACCCCGTGGCGCCGCAGCACCGCCGCGAACCGACTCTCGAGCAGCGAATCGGGCGGCCGATCCAGCAGGGCTCTGCTGCGCAGCGCCTTCCGGAGGGCCGCGACTCCGGGTCGTCCGGGGCGCGAGACCCGGTCCAGTTCGGCGGCGAGACCCCGAACCCCCACCAGTCTTCGGACAAGAGCTCGTTCGACGGCCTCCTCCACGCGATCGGAGGCCGCCACCGAGCCGAGGTCGAGCAGGGTGCGCAGTGGATTTGTCGCCGGGACTCCGCGGCTCACCGAGCTTCGTAGCTGGGCGAAGTCCTGCGGTCGGTGTATGACCACGCCCGTCACCCTGGGCCGACGTTGCCGTGGCACCGAGACCTCGAGGGTCAGCTCATCCATCAGACCCCAGAGCCATGCGGCGGACCGATGCGAAGCCAAGGCGCCGGCACCGGCCGCCAGCACGGCCGCCATGACCGACCGGATCTCGTTCCCGGCCGAGCCGGGGAGTGCGAATACACCAGGGTGGACCCTGAGGAGCCGCCCCCCTCGGGCCCATCCGTCGACAGTCCCTTCAGCCAAGCCTCGATCGATGAGCTGTCGGCGGGTCACGAGCCCATGCTGAGTAGCCGCCAACCGTTGCAGGTGCTCCATCGCTCCCTCCGGTCCGTGGTGATCGAAGGGGGAGCTCGCCCCAAGTTACCGATGGCCAGTGACGACTCTCGGGACGGATACCTCCGAGTACGGAGCCAGATCTCCCGAGAGTGAGTCGGCCCGAGGCTCGGACTTAGGCTGAGGCCTATGTCTGAGCGCACTCGCGATCTCCCCCGCCGTTCCTGCCTGTCCGTTCCGGGATCGAGCGAGCGGTTCCTGGCCAAGGCTCCCACTATCAAAGCCGATATGACCTTCCTCGACCTCGAGGACTCGGTGGCGCCGTTGGAGAAGGAGGCGGCGCGATCCAAGGTGGTCGAGGCCATCAAGAACCAGGACTGGGGCGACCGAGTCATGTGCGTGCGCGTCAACGCCTGGGACACCAAGTGGACGTACGGCGACGTCATCGAAGTGGTGGGAGGGGCGGGCGAACGTCTTGAGGAAGTCATGCTCCCCAAGGTCCAGTCAGCCGCCGAGGTAGTCGCCCTCGATCTCCTCCTCACCCAGGTCGAGGCCAACTCGGGCCTGCCCCACGGCCACATCGGCATCGAGGCCCAGATCGAGACCGCTCGGGGCCTTATTGAAGTGGAGAACATCTGCGCCGCGTCCCCCCGGCTGGAGACGATCATCTTCGGACCGGCTGACTTCGCAGCTTCGATGGAGATGCCCGTTCTCACCGGAGGGGTTCAGATCCCGGAGTATCCGGGCGACCACTTCCATTACGTCTTCAACAAGATCCTGATGGCTGGCCGGGCGAACGGGCTGCAGGTCATCGACGGGCCCTACCTGAAGATCCGCGACAACGACGGATTCCGGGACTACTGCCAGCGCACCCGCACCCTGGGCTACGACGGCAAGTGGGCCCTCCACCCCGACCAGGTGCAGATCCTCAATGAGCTCTTCTCGCCGACTCAGGAGCAGTTCGACCGCGCCCACGACATTCTTGATGCCTACCGCGAGGCCACCGAGGACGAGCTCAAGGGCGCCGTCATGTTCGGCGACGAAATGATCGACGAGGCCTCCCGGAAGATGGCCCTCAAGTTCGTCACCCGCGGCGAACGCGCCGGTCTGTCGCGATCCTCGAGTTGAGGTCTGGGGGTTGAGACCGAGCGGCGGCTGGCAGCCCGCCACCGTCGACGCCGTCATTCCCGCCCGGAACGAGGCGGGGACCATCGCGGGGGTGGTCGACGCGGTGCTCGACTGCCACTTCGTCAGGGAGGTGATCGTCGTCGACGACGCATCCAGCGACGACACCGGCGAGGTTGCCGGGGCGGCCGGCGCCAAGGTCATCCGTCGGGAGACCGGAGGATCCAAGGCCCATGCCATGAGGACCGGAGTGGCGGCAAGCGACGCCGACTCCATCTTGTTCGTCGATGCCGACGTGATCGGGCTCACCACTCGCCACGTGGAGGAGTTCTGCCGTCCGCACCTTGAGGGAGACGCCAGCTTGGCGCTTGGCACGTTCGACTACGGCCTCTGGAACCCGCTCGTGGTGAGGATGCCTCCCACCAGCGGCGAACGGATCCTGCCGAGGTGGGTGTTCGAAGCCCTACCTCCCGAGAAGTTGGACGGCTACACCATCGAGGTGATGCTCAACGAAGTGATCTGCGAGTGCCGCCTGCCGTGGAGTGCCTCCGTCATGCGGGGAGTAACCCACCGCACCAAGCGCGACAAGTTCGGGCGATGGGAGGGCTACCGCCGGACCTGGAAGATGTTCTGGCAGCTGATCGGCCTGCTGCGCATTGTGCGCTGGCGTACCTACTGGTTCTACCTGCGGGATCTGAAGGTCGGACCCGTCAGCGGCTGACGATCCCGCCCTTGGTGAGCGACAGCACATCGAGGGCGCGGTCGAGGTCGGCCTCGGTCATGAGGCTCTCCTCCAGCACCAGCTCCCGCACTGAGCGACCGGTCTTGAGCGACGCCTTGATGAGGCGAGCCACCGTCTCGTAACCGATGAACGGATTGAGCGAGGTGGCCACCGAGGGGGAGGCTTCGGCGAAGCTGCGGCATCGCTCCTCATTAGCCTCGATGCCGTTCACGCACTTTTCGGCCAGGAGACGGGAGACCGAGGCGAGCAACTGAATCGACTCGAGCAGGTTGCGGGCGATCACCGGCAGCATGACGTTGAGCTCGAAGTTGCCGGCGGCGCCGCCCCAAGCCACGGTTGCGTCATTGCCGATTACCTGGGCGACGACCTGACATACGGCCTCCGCGACGACCGGGTTCACCTTGCCCGGCATGATTGACGACCCGGGCTGGAGGTCGGGAAGCCGGATCTCGGCCAACCCGGCAGACGGTCCGCTGTTCATCCAGCGAAGGTCGTTGGCGATCTTGTAGAGCGAAATCGCGATGGTGCGCAGCACTCCCGACGTTTCCACCAGGGCGTCGCGCGATCCGTGCGCCTCGAAGTGGTCACGCGCCTCGCGCATCTCGAGCTCCATGTCCTCGCTGAGCCGCTCGATGACCTGCGCAGCGAAGCCGGCGGGCGCGTTGATCCCGGTGCCGACCGCGGTTCCGCCGAGCGGCAGCTCGCCTAGACGAGGAAGCGCGTCTCGTAGCCGCTCCGCTCCGTTCTCGACGGCTTGGGCATACCCGCCAAATTCCTGCCCGAGCGTCACCGGTGTCGCATCCATCAGATGGGTTCGGCCGGACTTGACGACTGCTGCGAATTCCTCGGATTTGGCTCGGAGGGAGCCGGCCAGGACGTCGAGCGCCGGAATGAGGTTCTTCACGATCGAACGGGCCGCCGCCACGTGGATGGCCGAGGGGAACACGTCGTTGGAGGACTGCGAGGCGTTGGGCTCGTCGTTCGGGCGGATCTCCCGACCCAGGCGCTCCCCGGCCAGGCTGGCCAGGACTTCGTTCATGTTCATGTTGGACGACGTTCCCGAGCCGGTCTGGAACACGTCGACCGGGAATTGGTCGTCGAACCGGCCCCGAGCTACCTCGGCGGCCGCGTCGTGCAGGGCCGACCCCACATCGGTGTCGATGATCCCCAGTTCCGCGTTGACTTTGGCCGCGGCCCCTTTGATCGAGGCGAGCGCCCCGATCAGCTCCCGATCTATCCTCAGCCCCGACACCGGGAAGTTATCGACGGCCCGCTGGGTCTGGGCGCCCCATTTGGCCTCGGCGGGGACCCGGACTTCGCCCATAGTGTCGTGCTCGATCCTGTACTCGGTCGTCGGGTGTTCTGGCGCTGGGTGTTCGGCAGCGGGGAATTCGGTCGTTGCGGGGTGTTCTGGCACGGGCGCACCGTACTTCGCCGTCGGCGGCCACTCTCCGTGGCCGGATCGGGCGGCCGCTCCACGCATACAGCACCCTGGGTGGACTCCGGTCGAGACAAGTACCTGGAGATTCAGCGAAAGTCACCTAAAGGTTCAGGTCGAGCCGGTCGATACCGACGACGAGGGGGTGAAGGTGGAAACAAGGAGCAATGACCGGGTGGATACAGCCGCCCTGGTCGAGGATCTGATGCGAGGCGAACGGGTGATGCACGTGGCCCGTTGGGTGGCCGCGGCCTTCGCCATCTTCCAGGTCTCCCTCTACAGCACGCTGCCCTACCCCCCCGGGATCCAGCGGCTGGGCTATGTGCTGGCGGCCGGTTTGGCGCTGTTCAATCTCGCCCTCATCCTGAGTGGCCGGCAGGTCCGCACGATCCGTAGCGCCCGCACCCTGGCCCTGCTGGGTTTGATCGGCGACGCCCTTGTGGCAGTGGGGTTCGTATGGCTCTACACCTTCGACTCGACCTCCGCCATCTACTCGGTGCTCTACATCATCCCGTTGGAAGCGGCAATGCGCTTCCAACTGGTGGGGGCCCTGTCGATGTGGGGTCTGGTAGCTGCCCTCTACACCGTCAAGGAAGTCTGGGGCTCGGCCCACTACGGGTACGTGTTGGCGGTCGAGTCGGTCACTTTTCGGATGGGGATCGGCCTCATCATCGCCGTTATCGGCGGCCTTATCGCCCGCGACCTTTCCCGCCAGCGGCAGTCGGCCGAGGTCACGATGGAGCGCTACGAACGGCTGGTCAACGGCGTGGAGGCCATCGTCTGGGAGTTCGACCCGAAGGGTTTGCGCTTCACCTTCGTCAGTGGCGAAGCCGAGCGGATGCTCGGCTATCCGACCGCCGACATGGCCGACCCTCGCTTCTGGATGAGCCACATCCATCCTGACGACCGCGATCGGGTAAATCAACACACGCGGACGCTGGCCCGGGGCGGGGAGCAAAGCGACTGCGACTTCCGGGTTATCGCCGCCGACGGCCACACCGTGTGGGTCCACGACGTGGGCGCCGCCGAACTGGGGGCCGACGGGCGACCGACCGTGGTGCGAGGCCTCATGATGGACGTGACCGAAAGCAAGCGGGCCGAGGAGGCGCTGGCCGACAGCGAGCGCCGGTTCCGCACGGCCTTCAACGGGGCCGGTACCGGAATGGCGCTGGTGGGGATCGACGGTCGTTTCCTCCGGGTCAACGATGAGCTCGTCCGCATCACCGGCTACTCCGAGGAGGAGCTGCTCGAGACCTCGTTCATCGCAGTGACCCACCCCGACGACCAAGCAACGGGTCGCTCGTTCATCAGGCGGATGCTGGCCGGCGGCCAACGCACCTTCCTGGCAGAGCAGCGCTACCTCCACAAGTCGGGTTCGAGTGTCTGGGTCCTCGTGAGCGCCTCGCTGGTGACCGACGACGCCGACCGGCCCCTGTACTTCATCACCCAAGTGCAGGACATCACCGAGCGCAAGCGGGCCGAGGACCTTCTCGAGCACCAGGCGCTGCACGACCAGATGACCGGGCTCCCGAACCGCACGCTGCTGCTCGACCGCCTCAACC
>Ga0136612_10001208_pt1 | contig 10831 bp, 12 predicted proteins | sample AntDryUQ224A2306_2_FD_106644 | JGI IMG/M metagenome (GOLD analysis project Ga0136612, IMG submission 106644) | Polar desert sand microbial communities from Dry Valleys, Antarctica - metaG UQ224A (23.06) | ecosystem: Environmental > Terrestrial > Soil > Desert | place: Antarctica: Dry Valley...
CGAACCCGACGTGGGCCAGCGCAGGATGCGGCCCGTTCATGCCCCGGACGGCGATGAGGTCGCCAACGGCGTAGACGCCATCTTCGGGAGTGCGGAGGTACTCGTCGACCACCACGAAGCCGCTCTCGTCGACCTCCACCGCGGTGTCGTCGAGGCCGAGGGACTCCGAGACCGGCCGGCGGCCGACGGACATGACCACTACATCGGCGGTGACCTGCTCGCCTTCGCCGAACTGAACCGTGGTGCCCTTGTCGCCGGGGGTGTGGCCCTTGACTGTCACCCCGGTGCGTACGTCGATGCCCCGGCGGCGGAACGAACGGGCGACCACGTCGACCACGTCGGCATCGCACCCCGGCAACATTTGGGGAAGGGCTTCGAGGACGGTGACCTGGGCGCCGAGGTCGGACAGCATGGAGGCGAACTCGCAGCCGATGGCGCCGCCGCCGATGACCACTGCGCTCTGGGGAATGGTGTCCATGGTCAAGACCTCGTCGGAGGTCATGACCACTTTGCCGTCGACATCGAAACCGGGAATCGACCGCACCGCGGAACCGGCGGCCAGCACCACGTGATCGGCGGTGAAGGTCGCACCGTCGCCCGATCCTCCGCTCACCGTCACGGTGCGGTTTGGACCGAGGGTGCCGGTGCCGTCGAACACCGTTACCTTGCGCGCCTTGAGCAGGCCGGTGAGGCCCTTAGTGAGCTGGTCGATGATCTTCTGCTTGCGGGCCTGGCTCACCGAGAAGTCGACGGTGGGGGCCTCGGTCTGGATGCCGAACTCCTTGGCCTCGGCCACCGTGCGGAAGACGTGGGCCGTCTCCAACAGCTCCTTGGCAGGGATGCAACCCCGGTGGAGGCAGGTGCCGCCCACCTTGTCACGCTCGACGAGGGCGACCTTCAGCCCCACCCCGCCTGCGTAGAGGGCCGCTGCATACCCGCCGGGACCGCCGCCGATTATCGCCAGATCGAACTTGTCTGCCACGTGGCCCGACACTACTTAGCGGGCAAGTAGTACCTGTGCGGCGAAGGCCAGGATGATGGCCAGGCCGCAGAGCAAGGCCAGAATGATGAGGACTCGAGTGGGCATCAGCGCTTTCCCAACCGGCTGAGGAGCTGACGGGCGATGCCCGGCGCGGCAGCGACGAGCCCCGGCGGATTGAAGGCCTCGGCGGTTTCGTCGAGGCGGCTCCGGTCGTCGGCGCTCAAATCGAGATCCGCGGCGGCCGCGTTGGACTCGAGCTGCTCCACGGAGCTCGCCCCGGGGATGGCCACCACGTTGGGGTGGGCGATCAACCAGGCCAGCGCCACTTGGGCGGGCTTCGCTTCATGCGCGGTGGCGATCTCCCGCAGGGCCTCGATGAGCGGCTGAGCCGAGCGCAGGCTTTCGGGCAGGAAGAGACGGTTGACGGCCCGGAGGTCCGACGGACGATTCTGCTCGTCGTAGCGGCCCCCCAACAAGCCCTGGGCCAGCGGCGAGTAGGCGATGACGATCCGGTCGTTCTCCTGGGCGAAGGGGACGAGGTCGCGACGAGGCTTGAGGTTGGCCAGGCTGAACGAAACCTGATTGGACAGCACCGGCGAGCCGAGGGCTTCGTCGGCCTGCTTCCAGCCGGAAAGGCCGAAGTTGGAGACGCCGACGTGGTCGACCAGGCCCTCGTCGCGCAGATCCTTGACGGGGCCGACCTGCATGGCGACGGGGAACACGGGGTTGGGCCAATGGACCTGATAGAGGTCGAGGCGGTCGGTCTTCAGCCGCGCCGCGCTGGCCTTGGCCCGCTGGCGGACGATGGCGCCCGCCGGAACCACGGGCCAGAACTTGGTGGCCAGGAAAGCCCGATCCCGCCAGTCGTTCTCCGCCAGCGTCTCACCGAGGATCCGCTCGGAACGCCCGAAGCCGTAGACCTCGGCGGTGTCGAAGAGATTGATGCCGAGCTCCAGCGCGCGGCGGACGATCTCGCCGGCGGTGAACGAGGCGTACTGCTCGCCGTACCCCCATTCCTTGGCGCCGAACTGCCAGGTGCCGAGACCAATGGCCGAGACCTTGGCACCCTGCGCCTCTACGAACTTCATTTCGGGGGCATGCGCAGCGCGCCGTCGAGGCGGATAACTTCGCCGTTGAGCGCGGAGTTGGTGGCGATGTGGGTGACCAGGGCACCGAACTCGTCGGGGTTGCCGAGGCGCTTGGGGAAGGGGATGCCGGCGCCCAGGGCGTCGCGGGCCTCCTGGGGAAGCATGGCCAGCATCGGCGTGTCGAAGGTGCCGGGGGCGATGGTGCAGACCCGGATGCCAACTGCGGAAAGGTCTCTGGCCACGGGCAGAGTCATTCCGACCACGCCACCCTTCGACGCGCTGTAGGCGGCCTGGCCGATCTGGCCGTCGTAGGCCGCGATCGACGCGGTGTTGACTATCACCCCCCGCTCGCCGTCGTCGGTTGCGGGATCGAGCTTGGACATGGCCGAAGCCGCCAGCCGGATCACGTTGAAGGTGCCCACCAGGTTGACGGTCACGATCTTGGCGAACACCTCCAGATCGTGGGCCGATCCGTCGCGCCCGATCGTGCGCTGGGCCCAGCCGATGCCTGCGCAGTTCACGGCTACTCGCAAGGGCGCCTCGCCGGCCGCCTGATCGACGGCGGCCTGCACCTGTTCGGGGTTGGTGACGTCTGCCTTGGCGAAGCTGCCGCCGAGTTCGGCGGCCAGCTTCTCGCCCTGTTCCTCACCGAGGTCGACGACGGTTACTCGGGCTCCCGCGCTCGCCAGCCGGCGGGCGGTGGCCGCCCCTAGGCCGGAGGCACCGCCGGTGACGAGTGCTCCCACTCCATTGAGATCCATGGACCGACGCTATGCCCTCGGCCCGCCGCGTCTCGCGGCGGGTGGGCCCTCGGCCCGCCGGGCCCAGCTAGTGCTCTGTCCGCCGCGCGTAACTGGGAGTACCCCCTCGGTTCCGCGTCTGAGCGACACGGGACCGCATTCGGTGCCGGGTGGACTTGGCCACATAGCCGGGGCCGTACTTCGCTCTCCCCTCTCGCCGCACCCGCCCGCGCCCCATCTCCCACCGCAGAGCATCGGAAACGGCCTTGCCCGGCCGGCCTGCCAGCGCGAAGCCGGACGCCGTCACCCCGGCAACCAGTTCGGCGACGACCATCGGCCGACCCTGTCGGAGGAGGATGAGCACCAGCAACGAGCGCAGGTCGAGGCCCCGGATATGAGGCAACTCCTTGGCGGCGTCCATCGCCTCTTTGGCGGTGTCCATCGGCAAATTGGCGGTGTCCATCGGCAAATTGGCGGTGTCCATCGGCAAATTGTGGTGACGCGCAGTGACAACTTCGTCCTTGTCGCTCAGACGCGGAACCAACACCAACCCTCGCCTCAGGGCTAGCGGCGGTAGGCGATCCGATCGGCGGGGCCCAGCGGGGGCAGCGTTTCACCCGAGCCCTCCACCTGGTCGACGGCGGCCGCCACGGCGAGGCGGTCGGCGGCATCGTTGAGGGCGTCGTCGGAGTGGCCCTTCACCCAGCGAAACTGCACGTCGCCCCGACCCTTGAACTCCGCGATCAGCGGCTCCCACAGGTCGCGGTTGGCAACCGGCTCCTTCTTGGAGTTGCGCCACCCGTTGGACTGCCATTTGCGCCACCAGCCGTCGCGAAAGCAGTTGATGACATAGGTGGAGTCGCTGACCACGATTAGGTCTCCGGGGTGCGAGCGAATCGCCTCCAGCGCTGCCTTGAGCTCCATGCGCTGGTTGGTGGAGGCCGCCTCGGCGCCGTTGGCCCAGCGGCCGCCGGGCTCGACCCAAGCCCAACCACCCGGCCCCGGATTCCCCGAGCAGGCGCCGTCGGTGTACACGAGTTGCTCCACCTCCGTATTGTCGTCGCTATGGATTTGGGCAATGGCCGCTGAAGATCGCCCCTCCCGAGGGCGGGGAACGAAGCCCGACCGGAAACCCATCTTCGAGCGACTCGAACCTTTCGCCCCGTGGGACCAGCGGGCCGCAGCCGCAGTGCTCGACAGCGAAGCCGCCGCGCAACGCGCAGGAGAGCTGGCCGCCGGGGCAGCCGCCATTGCTCAGGCAGCCGGATCCCTTGCGGATGCGGCCGTCACGCCCGCGGTGGCGAGCACGTTGCGCCACCTGGCCGAGGTCACCGCTTGGCAGGCAGGGATCTGGGCCACTGAGTTCGCCGGAAGGGCAGCGTTCTCCGGAGAGGCAGGCGCTACCAGCCGGATCGGCGGGGCTTGCGCGGGCCTTGATTCCTCCGACGAGTTGGTGGCGGTAGCCGTGCTGGGCAGGTTGCTTTTGCCTCAGTTCCTCGCCGACGCAGTCTTGTTCCGGGCGCAACTAGGAGAGACTCTGCCCCCGGGACAGAACCGGTGGCTCGCCATCCTGATCGAAGACCTGGAGACCCAGAGAGCGGAACTCGAGCTGTTCGTCCAGACGGCCATGACCGCGGCCGACGTCGAGCGTGTGGCCAACGCCTGTGGCGAGGTGAGCAAAACAGTTTGATAACCTAACCGTTCTCATGTCGAACGGTAAGGGAGGCTCAGTGACTAAGGCCCGAGCTCAGGCCCAGCGGAAGGCCGCGCCCCAGATGCAGGAGGCGGTGCGGGTACTGGCCCGGTTGGCCCGAGGGGTGGAGGTCGCCTGTCAGAAGGCCAACCTCTCCCTCGCCCAGTACCGGCTGCTCGGCTTCATCGCCAAGTCACCCCAGCGGGCCAGCGAATTGGCGAGTCGGGCCTTGGTGAGCAAGCCCACGCTCACCTCGCTCATCGATGGGCTGGCCGAGAGGGGCCTGGTTCGGCGGGAGCAGGTGGCGGGCGACCGACGGGGCATTCGTCTCGACGTGACGGCCGAGGGCGCAGCCGCCCTCGGCCTGGCCGACGACTTGCTCTGCGACCGACTTTCGGATCTGACCGCCGAAGACCCTGGGGCCCACTTGGTCAAGGGCCTGGTCGTACTCGGCCAGACCCTCGATCGCGAGTGGCAGGCCCACCTGGCCACAGCCACAGCCACAACCGAGTCCAAGTCATGACGGTCACCGACAACGGCGCTCCGCCGAGGAACCGACGCCGGGTGGTCACTGAGCCGCCGGGTTCGCCCTACGAGCCGGTCAGCGTGGAAGCTCGCTACCTGCCACCGCGGTCGCAGGTCGACCCCGATACATCGAAGAACTGGTTCCGCCGGCTCACCCCCCTGCTCTGGGCCCGCAAGACGAATCTGATCGTCGGCCTGTCCGCATCAGTCCTCACCCTGGCGGTTCAGATCGCGATCCCCCGCACCATCGGACTGGCCATCGACGCCATCAGAACCGACCCCAGCCGGGCGCTGTCGGGCTTCGCCATCGTCTTGGCCGTACTGGCAACCGTCCGGGCCCTGGCCCACTACGTGTACCGGTACCAGTTGCAGCGTTCGAGCCTCGGGATAGAGAACGACCTGCGCAACCTCATCTATTCGCATCTCACCCGGTTGTCTTTCGGCTTCTTCGACCGGGTGCAATCGGGCCAGCTCATCTCCCGGGCCAACTCCGACATCCGCGCCGTGCAGATGTTCTTGGGCTTCGCCCCCACGGTGGCCATCTCGATGCTCACCTTCGTGGCCGCTTTCGGGCTGATGCTGTCCATCCACGCTCCGCTGGCCATCGTGGCGGGCATCACCATGCCTTTCGTCTACGCATCCGGTCGCCACATGCGTTCCAAGATGTTCCCGATCTCGTGGATCGTGCAGTCCCGTACCGCCGATCTGGCCACCATCGTCGAGGAAAACGTCACCGGGGTTCGGGTGGTCAAGTCGTACGCCGCCGAACCGCAGCAGGTGTCGTTGCTCCAAAGGTCCGCCGAGCGTCTCCTGTGGGCCTCCAACCTCCAGGTCGACATCCGGGCCCGCTTCCAGCCCCTGATGCAGAACCTGCCGCGGATCGCGCTAGCCCTCGTGCTGCTTTACGGCGGATGGCTGGCCATCAACGGACAGGTCACCGTCGGCGAGCTCGTCACCTTCAACGGCTACGTGTTCATGCTTCAGGCCCCTTTCATGATGTTGGGCTTCCTCATGGTCATGGCCCAACGGGCGGCCGCCTCGGCGGATCGGATCCTGGAGATCCTCGACCAGGCCCCGGAGATTCACGGCCGACCTGGCGCTGTCGACCTGATCGACCCCAAGGGCGACGTCCGCTTCGAGTCGGTGGGCTTCGGCTACGGCGAGGGCGCCGACATCCTCAGCAACTTCGAGCTCCACCTCGCGCCCGGAGAGACGGTCGCCATGGTTGGCCGCACCGGCTGCGGCAAGTCCACAGTGGCGCGACTCATTCCCCGCTTCTACGACGTGCGCGAAGGCCGGGTGCTGCTGGACGGACACGACGTGCGGGACCTCACCGTGCCCAGCCTTCGGGCTGCGGTCGGCCTCGTGCTCGACGAACCCTTCCTCTTCTCCGAACCCATCCGCGACAACATCACCTACGGGAGACCGGATGCATCCCAGGAGCAGGTGGAGGCAGCGGCCCGCGCCGCCGGAGCCGAAGACTTCATCCTCGCTCTGCCCGACGGCTACGACACGGTGGTCGGGGAACGGGGCTACACGCTGTCGGGCGGGCAGCGCCAGAGGGTGGCTATTGCCCGAACCCTGCTCGCCAATCCCCCGGTGCTGGTGCTCGACGACGCCACCAGCGCGGTCGACGTGCAGCGCGAACAGGAGATCCACTCGGCGCTGAAGGTACTGATGCAGGGTCGGACGACGCTGATCATCGCCCACCGGATCTCCACCATCAGCCTCGCCGACCGCGTGCTTCTCATGGAGAACGGACGAGTGGTGGCCGACGGCACTCACGAGGAGCTGATGGCGACGGTGCCGGCCTACGCCGAAGTGCTGGCCCACGCCGAAGAGGAATGGGAGGCCGCCCACCATCCGAAGGGTCCGTCCGATCTGGACGCAGGTAACGGCTGATGTGGGGCGGACACGGAGGCGGAGGCGGAGGCTGGGGAGGCCACGGGGCAGCCCAGTCCGCGGGGTTGCCCTTTGCGGGGATCCCGCCCGAGATGAAGGCGGCGGTCGACAAGCTTCAGGAGAACGAGCCGGAGATCGGGTTGAAGCCGGTCGACTTCTCGCACCGCCTCCCCGAATACGAGCGCCGGTTCACCCTGTCGAGGTTCCTGCGACCTCACCGGGCCCAGATCCTCATGGCGCTCGTGCTGGTCGCCATCGATACAGCCACTCTCAACGTCGGCCCGTTGCTCACCCAGCTGGGGATCGACAAGGGAATCATCGCCGGCAACTTCGGCCTGCTGCTCACCGTCTCTCTGGCCTACCTCGGCTCGATACTGGTCAACTCAGTCACCGGCTTTTTCCGCATCTCCTTCACCGGACGGCTCGGTCAGAAACTGATGCACCACCTGCGCATCAAGACCTTCGCTCAGATTCAGCGCCTGTCACTCGACTTCTTCACCAGAGAGAAGGCGGGCCGGATCATGACCAGGATGACCTCGGACATCGAGGCCCTCCAGCAGCTCTTCTCGGACGGCATCGTGAACCTGGCCGTTCAGGGAATCACCCTCATATTTGTCGTCGGGGTTCTGCTCTCCATGAATGTGGCCCTGGCGCTGGTCGTGCTCTTCGCCATTATCCCGATCATGGCGGTGATGACCCTCTGGTTCCGCTCCGCGTCGGACACCGCGTTTCTGCGGGTGCGCGACCGGATCGCCGACGTACTGGCCGACCTCTCCGAGACCCTCTCGGGCATCCGGGTGCTCACCATGCACAACCGGCAGCACCACAACTCGATCCGGCACCGCAACATCGCCGGCGACCACATGGAGGCCAACCTCACGGCGGCCCGCATCTCCGGGGCCTACGGAGCGGGGGCCGAATCGATCGGCGTACTCGGCCAGGCACTCATCCTGCTGGTGGGCGCGGGGATGGTGTCTCGGGGTTCACTGACGGTGGGCGAACTGACGGCCTTCCTCCTCTACCTCACCGCGGTGTTCGCCCCCATCACCCAACTGGTTGCGCTGCACTCCACCTACCAGCAGGGCAAGGCGGCCGTCACCAAGCTGGCCGACCTGTTCGCCATGAGCCCCTCGGTGCCGGAGAAGGAGGAGGCCATCGAGCTTCCGCCGATCAGGGGGGAGATTCGCCTCGAGGACATGACCTTCGGTTACAACCCCGACATCGTGGTGTTGAAGGACGTCGACCTAACCATCCGCCCCGGCGAGACCTTCGCTCTCGTCGGGCCTACCGGTGCGGGCAAGTCGACCGTGGCCAAGCTGGTTACCCGTTTCTATGACCCTCAGGCTGGTCGGGTGACGGTCGACGGCTTCGATCTGCGCGATGTCACCCTCGACTCCCTCCGCCGGCAGCTCGGCGTGGTGCCGCAGGAGCCCTTCCTGTTCGCCGGCTCTATCCGGGAGAACATCAGCTTCGCCCGACCGGACGCGACCGACGAAGAGGTCGAGGCGGCGTGCGCGGCTGTCGGGATAACCGACGTCGTCGCCCGGCTTCCCAAGGGTTTGGACACTCCGTGCCACGAGCGGGGGGTGACCCTTTCCTCAGGGGAGCGTCAGCTTCTGGCGTTGGCCAGAGCCTTCTTGGCCCAGCCCCGGGTGCTGATCCTCGATGAGGCCACCTCGGCCCTCGACCTGGCCACCGAGTCGATGGTGGAGCGGGCCCTCGACGTGGTCTTGGAGGGTCGCACCGCCATCCTCATCGCCCACCGCCTCAACACCGCCATGCGGGCCGATCGAATCGGTGTGGTGGAAGACGGCCACTTGGCCGAGGTCGGATCGCACGACGAACTGGTTGCCCTCGGTGGTCGTTATGCCGCCATGCACGAGCTGTGGGTGGAGCACGGCGGGGCCACTCGATCCGCCCGCGTCTAGCTGGCTGCTTCGGCCTTGGCCTTGGCGGCGGCCTTCATCTGGCGTTTGTAATCCCGCACCTCGGCCAGCGAGTCGGGGCCGGTGATGTCGGCCACCGACATCCGAGAGCCTCGTTCCCCGAAGGGATCGCAGGCTTCCTTCCAACCCTTCGGCTTCACCCCTAGTTGCTTGGCGAGAAGGGCCACAAAAATCCGGGCCTTCTGCTTGCCGAATCCGGGAAGGGCGGCCACGCGGTCGAAGAGCTCCTGACCGGACTTGGCGCCGGTCCAAACGGCGGCAGCATCGCCGCCGTACTCGTCCACCACTATCCGGCACATGGCCTGAACACGCTTGGCCATCGAAGCGGGGAAGCGGTGGAGGGCCGGCGGGGTGGCGAAGATGCCCCCCAGCTCCTCCGGATCGAATTCCGCCAGCTCGACGGCGTCGAGATCCCGACCCAGGCGTTGGGTGAGCTCCCACGGTGAATGGAAGGCCCGTTCGAGAGGGATCTGCTGATCGAGGACCATGCCCACCAGTAGGGCCAACGGGTCATCAGCCAGTAGCTGGTCGGCCTGGGGGTCGCCGGAAAGTGCGAGCTTGGGCATATCCGCACGGTAGTCAGCCTCGATCCGAGAACGCACCGCGCCGGCGGACTAGCGGAGCACTAGCGGTTGGCCAGTGTTGGGACTTCCTTGCAGTCGATCAGGTGACGGTCGGCGGTGACCAGAGTGAGGTCGTGCACGATCGCCGTGGCCGCCAGGAACCGGTCCGCCGGGTCGTTCGTGGCGATCCTGATTCGACGACTCATGATCGCCACCTCTCGGTTGAAAGGGGCGTCGCGGATCGGCATCTCTTCGAGCCACCTCCGCACACATGCGATCGGATCCTCCGGCGGCACCAGCTTTCCCGAGTCGAACAGATTGATCGCTTCCCAAATGGTGACGGGTGAAAGCCACAGGTGACTTTGCTCCTGAAGGGCAGCCGCTATATCCGGTCGGATTCTTGCGGTGTCCGCCCTCGCCCAAATCCAGATATGCGTGTCGAGAAGCAGCCTCATGCAGGCGGGTCGTCGAACCCGCCGTACGGCCCTGGCCCGAGAGCTTCCCAGTGCTCGGGAGGGCACGCCGGTTCCTCCACGATGTCGCCGACTATCAGGACCCGTCCCTCGTCAGCCCCGAACCATGTCGGCTTACCTGACGCCGAGGCCGGGATCACCTCGGCCATCGGCTTGCCCCGCCGCGTGACGAGTAGCGACTCGCCGGTGGCACGGACCTCTTCGAGGGCTGCGAGGCACTTGGCCTTGAACTCCGAGATCGCCATCTCCTTCATGTCTCAACAGTACATAGTCAACGACCATGGTCGGTTTCAAGTTCCGCCTCGGTCGGAGAACGCCCCGCGGAGGAGGAGATGTTGGGCGACCTCCACCAACTCGGTGAGCTGGGGTTCTGCCCGACTCACTTGGTCGAGCAACTCGGCGATCTGGCGCACCTCCCGGCCAAGATCACCGGGGGCGATGCCACTGCGATCCAACGACTGGTGCAGCGAACCCCCGGAGCACCAGCGGTAGACGACCCCGGCAACGCTCCGGTCGGGGCCCGGGCCGGGGTCGACGTCGGCTGCCCGGGCAGCCCGCTCCACCCGGTCGTGGGCATGCCCCGCCAGCAACCAGGCGTCAGCCAACGCAGGGGTCGGATGCCTCTCGCCGGCAGTTTCGAGGCGGGTGGACGAGACCGGCGTGAACCAGGAGAGAGCGGCCGCCAGCTCCGCCGCGTTCAAGGCAGCGTGGCCACCATCGGCCAGCCACTCCGCGAGACAAGGCCCGGCGGGGATGAAGAGGCGACGGAGCCGCTCCCCTCGGTCGGTCAACCCGGATGGGCGAATGTGCCCGAGGAGCGACAACATCTCGACGATCGCCTCGAACTCGGGTCGGTCGCCGTCTTCGAGTTCGTGGATCTGAGCCGAGGTGTTTCGCTGGGTGGTGCTCAACCGGGGTA
>Ga0136612_10001209_pt1 | contig 10830 bp, 10 predicted proteins | sample AntDryUQ224A2306_2_FD_106644 | JGI IMG/M metagenome (GOLD analysis project Ga0136612, IMG submission 106644) | Polar desert sand microbial communities from Dry Valleys, Antarctica - metaG UQ224A (23.06) | ecosystem: Environmental > Terrestrial > Soil > Desert | place: Antarctica: Dry Valley...
ATCGCCTATGCGAAGGAAGTGCGGGCCATCGGCGTGAAGAAGGATGCTTCGAGCGCCGCTGTCGAGCCGAATGAGGGAACGGTCAAGGACGGTACGTATCCGATCAGCCGCAAGCTGTTCTTCTACTGGGTGGATTCTGCGAGTCCGGAGCTGAAGAAGTTCGTGGAATGGTCGACTTCCGCCGAAGGACAGAAGGTCGTCGGTGACGTCGGTTACTTCCCGCTTGTGAGTGCCCCGGCCGCAACGCAATGACACGGCAGGGGCTCAATCTGGGCCGCGGTGTGCGGCGGCGTCATTTCATCGACAAGGTAATGACGGCCGTTGTCACCGGGGCGGGTTGGGTGGCGATCGTCTTCATTGCGCTGATCTTTCTGTTCACCTTTCGTGAAGCGCTTCCGATCTTTACCGACCCGGAGACATCGAAAGAGGCGAACCTCCACGAGTTCTTCGTAAAGAGCCTGCCGGGCGAAACGATGGAGCAGCGAAAGGTGTGGCAGCCGGTGGGCGACATCCCGAAGTTTTCGTTCATCCCGCTGCTTCTCGGGACGTTGAAGGCAACGGCGGTAGGACTTCTCTTTGCCTGCCCCATCGCGGTCGCCGCGGCGTTGTTCTCCTCTGAATTTGCTCCGCCAAAACTGCGCGAGTGGATCAAACCAGTCGTAGAGTTGCTGGCCGGCATCCCCAGCGTGGTTCTTGGCTTCTTCGCTCTTCTGGTGCTCGGTACCTGGTTGCAGAACATGTTTGGATTCACCTATCGATTGAATGCTTACAACGCTGGAATTGCGCTCGGAATCGCGCTGCTGCCGGTGATCTTTACGATCAGCGAGGACGGCTTCTCCTCGGTCCCCCGCAACTATCGCGAAGCGTCCCTGGCCATCGGCGCCTCGAAGTTTCAGACGGCCTGGAAGGTGGTTCTGCCGGCCGCGCTTCCGGCCGTTTTCGCGGCCTTCGTGCTGGCCTTCGGCCGGGCCATCGGCGAAACCATGATTCTGCTGATGGCCGGAGGCAACGCCGCGATCACGTCCTTTGACCTGCGCGATCCGCTGCGCACGCTGTCGGCCACGATTGCTGCCGAGCTCGGGGAAGTCGTATTCGGCGATCCTCACTACTCGGCGCTGTTCTTCATGGGAACCCTGCTGTTCGTGATCACTTTCATAAGCAACACCATCGGTCAGTGGGTGATCGCCGGAATGCAGCGGCGCATGCAGGGTGATCTGTGAGCTCCGCGGCGGACTATCGCGAAGATGACACGCTGACCCGCCGGGTTCCGAGCAGATCGCGGAGACGGGTGGGCGAAGCGATCTGGATCGGCCTCCTGGGGACGAGTGTCCTGCTCATCCTGGCCATCCTCTTCGTGATTCTCGGAGATGTGATCTTCAATGGCGTGGGTCATGTGACCTGGGAGTTCATCACCCAGTCGCCAAGAATGGGGTTGACCGAGGGCGGTATCTATCCGGCGATCGTAGGGACGACGATCCTCGTTCTCCTGATGACCATTGCCGCGGTGCCGCTCGGTGTGGCCACCGCGGTCTATCTCCACGAGTACACGCCGCCAGAGACGCCCCGCCAGGCTTGGGCGCGGTTCCGCAGCTCGGTGGGAGCAGAAAAAAATAAAGCGATGCGGACATGGATCATGTCGGTCCTGGCAGCCGTGACGAGAACGGCGGTCGCCAACCTGGCCGGCGTCCCGTCCATCGTATTCGGCCTCTTCGGCCTCGGTTTCTTCATCCAGTTCGTCGGTCGAGGAATGGACAAGGCCATGCATGGTGGCGAGCTGGTCTGGGGTCAGGGCAACCTGCTCTGGGCGGCCCTGACGCTGGCGCTGCTCACCCTGCCGACAGTGATCGTGGCCACCGAGGAAGCGCTCAGAACCGTCGCTCCCGATCTCCGCGCGGCGTCGATCGCGCTCGGTGCCACCCGCTGGGAAACGATTCGCCGGATCGTTCTTCCGGGAGCACTGCCGGGAATCCTCACCGGAGGCATTCTCGGCATCTCACGCGGGGCTGGTGAGGTAGCGCCGATTCTCTTCACCGGGGCTGCCTACTACCTGCCCTATCTCCCGGAACGGTTGCACAACCAGTTCATGCACCTGGGGTATCACGTGCTGATCCTCTCTACCCAGTCGCCGGACGTCGAGGCAACGAAGCCGGTTCTGTACGGCACGGTTTTCGTACTCCTGGTCCTGACCTTTCTGCTGAACCTGGCCGGGGTTCTTCTCCGGGCCCGTACCCGCTCCCGGATGCGGTTGGGAGGCTGAACGTGACTACAATCGCTGACGTTGTAACCGAAAAGAAGAAGAGAGAGAGCAGACCTTCGATGCAGGTGAGTGGCGCGCGCCCGGGGGTGGAACGGCAGACCAAGGTCGAGGTGCGCGATTTCAACTTCTTCTACGGCTCGAACCAGGCGTTGCACGCCATCAACCTGGAGATCCCGGAGAAGCAGGTCACGGCCTTCATCGGACCGTCAGGCTGCGGGAAATCGACGTTTCTCCGTTCCATCAACCGGATGAACGACATCATCCCGGGAGCGCGCGTGGAGGGCAGCATTCACCTCGATGGCGCGGATCTCTATGCCCCGAACGTGGACGTCGTGGCCCTCCGTCGCAAGGTGGGGATGGTCTTCCAGAAATCGAATCCCTTCCCGAAGTCGATCTACGAAAACGTGGCCTACGGGCTCCGTATCGGCGGGATTCGCGACCGTCACCTTATCGACGAGGTAGTCTCACGCTCCCTGGTCCGGGCCGCATTGTGGGAAGAGGTGAAGGACCGCCTCAACGCCAGCGCCCTCTCCCTCTCGGGCGGCCAGCAGCAGCGTCTCTGCATCGCCAGGGCTCTGGCGGTCGATCCGGAAGTGCTGCTGATGGACGAGCCGGCATCGGCGCTCGATCCGATCGCCACGCAGAAGATCGAAGAGCTCATCTACGAGCTCAAGGACAACTACACGATCGTCATCGTGACGCACAACATGCAACAGGCAGCGCGCGTCTCGGACCGGACTGCTTTCTTCATGCTGGGCAAGCTGGTCGAATACGAGGACACGAACACAATTTTCATGACGCCGAGGCAGAAGCTCACCGAGGACTACATTACGGGGAGGTTCGGCTAGGTGCCGAGTCAGGACTGACATGCGACATTTCGATAGAGACATCGAGCATCTCAAAGAACTGCTCCTGCGTATGGGCGCAATGGTGGAAGACTCCATCAACGAGTCGATCCGGGCCCTTCTGGAGCGAGATATCGCCCTGGCGGAACGGGTCATCCTTTCCGACACCGCCATCGACCAGATGGAGCTGGAGATTGACCAGCATACGGTCGAGCTGATCGCGAAGATGCAGCCGGCTGCTGTCGACCTCCGCTTCGTGGCTGCGGCGATGAAGATCACGCCGGAACTGGAGCGGATTGCCGATCTGGCGGTGGACGTCTGCGAACGGGCCATCGAGCTGGAAAAGGAGCCGCCCCTCAAGCCGCTCATCGACATCCCGCGCCTCGCTCACATCTCGCAGGACATGGTCCGGCAGTCACTGGACGCTTTCGTCCGCCGCGATGCCGTGCTGGCCCGGCAGGTGATTCTGCGCGACGACGAGGTGGACCGTCTTACCGAGCAATCGTTCCGCGAGCTGCTTACCTACATGCTCGAGGACTCGCGCAATATCTCCCGCGCCATCCGTCTCACGTTCGTCGGCAAGTACTTCGAACGGATGGCCGACGGCGCCACGAACATATGCGAGATGGTGGTCTACCTTGCCGAGGGCAAAGTGATCAAGCACAGCAATGAATCCGCGTAGCACGACGAACCCGCGGGTGGCCGTGATCGAGGACGATCCGGATCTGACTTTCACCGTGCGGCTCAACCTCGAGCGCGAGGGTTACGCGGTCTCCACCTTCGCGAACGGTCACGAGGGTCTCCTCGGCGTGCAGCAGGGTGGCTTCGACTTCCTGGTGCTCGATTTGAACCTGCCCGACCTGGACGGCTTCACGATCTGCCGCGAGCTGCGCCGCGGTGGCGCCACCGCTTCGCTGCCGATCCTCATGCTCACCGCCAGGTCATCCGAGCAGGACCGCATCATGGGTCTCGAGCTCGGTGCCGACGACTACCTTGTCAAACCATTCAGCGTTCGTGAGCTGCTGGCTCGCGTTGCGGCAATCCTCCGCCGTTCCCGCGGCGGCGAGACCGACCCTACCAGCTACGACGACGGCAAGCTCCGGATCGACGGGCGCACTCTGCGTGTCTATGTTGAGGATGCAGAGGTCCGGCTGGCAAAAAAGGAGCTGGAGCTGCTCTGGATGCTCGTTCGCAACCGGCCCTCAGTCGTTTCCCGCGACCGCATCCTCTCGGAGGTGTGGCAGGTGGCCGACGACATCGAGACCCGTACCGTCGATGCGCACATCCGCAATCTCCGGAAGAAGATCGGCAAAGACAGGATCCGTACCGTGATCGGTTACGGGTACCGGTTCGAGCCGGCGGTGTAGCCGTTGTCGGTTATCGGTACCCTGATTACCGGCAACCGCCAACCGACAGCACCATGCATCCACTGCGCATCCTCCTGATCCTTTCGCTCGGCCTGGCCGCCGTGACCGCGATCGCGTTCGCAACGGTATTGCCACGCGCAGGAGCTTCCCGGCTCGAAGCGGTGCTGTTCGGAGGAGCTGTTTTCGTGGCCTACCTGCTGCCGTGGGCCGGCGTGTTCCTCTGGTGGAGTCGAAGGGCCGCAGACGTCGAGACTCTGATCGAACGAACGCGCGGCGTGGTGGAGGGAGAGATCGACCGGCCTATCCACGACCGGCCGTATCACGCCGAGCTCGATGAGCTTGCGCGCAGCGTGGAGTCAGTCCGTGAGCTGGTCGTGGAGCAGAGGGTTTCCTTCGCCGAGCACCGCGGAGCCATCGATCAGATCGTCGGCGCGCTCGGGGAAGGGCTTCTGGCGGTGAGCCCCCGAGGCAAAGTCGTTTTCGCCAATTCGCGGCTCACGGAAATGTTCGGAACCGGCGCCCGGGCCGGAAGCTCTGTGCTGGAAGTCGTTCGCAAGCGTTCCGTAGCGGAGGCGATCCAGAAAGCGCTGGATGGCAGCCCCTCCGTGGAGCGGGTGCGGTCGGGATCCGGCGATGCCGACCGGCAGATCGAGCTTCGAGTCTTCCCGGTCACCTCGTCGAGCGAGATCGCGGCGGTGGCTCTGTTCATCGATGTCAGCGAGATCGAGCGTCTGCAGAACATCCGCAAGGACTTTCTCGACGATTTCTCGCACGAGGTGCGCACCCCTCTGGCCGGACTTCGTTCGGCAGCCGAGACGCTGGAGTCGGGGGGGCTGACCAAAGAACATGAGGACGCGTTGCGCCAGGTCATGTCACGGCAGCTGCTCCGCATCGAACGGCTGGTCAAGGATCTCTCGGAGCTGAACCGGGTGGAATCAGGCGAGCTGGTCCTCGAACGCCGGCCGGTCCACGTTTACGATCTCATCTCCGATCTCTGCAACGAGTTCCGGGAACGCTTTTCCGACCGGCCGATCGAGCTCGCTGCCGGCGGGGAGGATGCCATCGCTTCGGCCGATCCCGTCCGGCTGCAGCAGGTCTTTTCGAACCTCCTCGACAACGCCTGGAAGCACGCCGGCGGCGGGATCCATGTGGAAGTCGCGAGCGCCGGGCGCGAGGCGGTGGTCAAGATCTCCGACGAAGGCGACGGCATCCCGCCCGGTGAAGCCGATCGGATCTTCCATCGCTTTCATCGGATCGACCGCAGCCGCTCCCAGACGGTCCCCGGGACCGGGCTCGGGCTGGCCATCACCAAGCACCTGGTGCTCCTGCACGGCGGCTCGATCCGCGCCTACAACCGGGAGGGGGGAGGTGCAACATTCGAGGTGAGGTTGCCTGCAGGGTAGGCAGAATTTTTCGCCTATACTCCCCGTTTCAATAACTCCCAGAACCAAATTCAACAAGAGGTAAGTTCAATGAAACCAGAGATTCACCCCCAGTATCACGAAGTCAACGTCCACTGCGCGTGCGGCGAGCAGTTCAAGACCCATTCGACCCGCAAGGAACTGCGCGTCGAGATCTGCTCCAAGTGCCACCCGTTTTTCACGGGCAAGCAGAAGCTGGTCGATTCGGCTGGCCGTATCGACCGGTTCCAGCAGCGATTCGCGAAGACAAAGATTGCGCAGGCAGCGGCGGAAGCAGCAGCCGGAGCCAAAAAGTAATGACTTTCGTGCGACGCACGTGGGCCGGAGCAGCACGTTTCATCACAGGAACCTTCGGGGCCCTGACCAACGGCCTGACGTCGTCGATGCCCTCCGGTGCTGACCGGAACGTCGACATGCTCATCGGCGGTCAGGCGGTCATCGAAGGGGTGATGATGCGTTCGCTCACCGGCTACTCGGTGGCTGTCCGGCAACCGGACGGCGGCGTCGCAATCAGGAAGGACAGGCTCGCCTCGATCACGGCGAAGTATCCAATTCTCAAGACGCCGGTGCTGCGCGGCGGGGTGGTGCTCATCCAGTCGCTGATTCTCGGCATCCGCGCGCTCAACTACTCTGCTGTCGTCTCCGGGGCTGAGAAGGATGGCCAGGAAGAGATCTCGAACTGGGCCGTCGCCGGCTCGATGATCATGGCTCTGCTTCTGGCGGTGGGCCTCTTCATCCTGGCGCCTCTCGGGCTCACGAATCTGATCCGTCACTACCTTTATCCGTCGATGGGGAATTTCGAGTACAACCTCGTCGACGGCATCATCCGCGCGCTTTTCTTCTTCGTGTACGTCTACTCGATCTCGTTCATGGATGAGATCCGCCGGGTCTTTCAGTATCACGGCGCCGAGCACAAGACCGTCTACACGTTCGAGGCCCGCGAGGAGCTGACCGTCGAGAACGCCCGCGTAAAGTCGACGCTCCATCCGCGCTGCGGCACGAGCTTCCTCCTCTTCGTGATGGCGATCTCCATCGTGATCTTCTCGCTGGTGCCCTCATCGGTCCCCTTCGCCGTCAAGTTCGGCGCGCGCCTGGTCCTCCTGCCGCTCATCGCCGGGCTGGCCTACGAAGTGATCCGCTTCTCGGCGCGCCACCTCGACAGCAAAGTCTGCCGCGCGCTGATCACGCCGGGCCTCTGGCTCCAGAGAATCACGACGAAAGAGCCGGATGACAAGCAGCTCGAGATCGCCATCATCGCGCCGAAAGAAGCGCTGATGTTCGACGCGGTCGAAGACGGCCGCCAGGCCGCCGTCGCTTAGCAGAGCTTCCCGCTCTCAGCACCTCGAATCGGACAGGCAGGAGTGCCTGTCCTCCATTGAACCGGGGGCCTCATGTACGACAAGTTAACCGACATCGAAAAACGCTACGACGAGCTTCAGGAGAAGATCGGCGATCCGTCCGTAGCCACGGACGTGAAGGCCTTCCGTGAAGCGATGAAGGCCATCTCCGAGATCCAGGAGGTGGTACTCAAGTTCCGCGAGCTCAAAGGCATCCGCAAGCGGCTGACCGAGACGCGCGAGATGCTGGCATCGCTCAAGGGTGAGGCGGAGCTGGGGGAGATGGCTGAGATCGAGATCACGGAGCTCGAAGCGGTGACACCGCGTTTAGAGAACGAGATCAAGGTTCTGCTCCAGCCGAAGGACCCGAACGACGAAAAGAACGTCTTCGTCGAGATCCGCGCCGGCACGGGCGGCGACGAAGCGTCGCTCTTCGCCGCGGAGATCATGCGGATGTACGTCCGTTACGCCGAGCAGAAGCGGTGGAAAGTCGACGTCACCGACGCGAACTACTCGTCGGTCAACGGCATCAAGGACGCCACGCTGCAGATCGAAGGCGCACGCGTCTACTCGCGCCTGAAGTTCGAGTCGGGCGTTCATCGGGTGCAGCGGGTGCCGCAGACCGAGACCCAGGGCCGCATTCACACCTCGGCTATCACCGTTGCGGTTCTTCCCGAAGCGGAGGACATCGACATCGTCGTGAACGAGAAAGACCTCCGGATCGACACCTTCTGCTCGTCGGGCCCGGGTGGGCAGTCGGTGAACACCACGTACTCGGCCGTCCGGATGACCCATCTGCCGACCGGCGTGGTGGTCTCCTGCCAGGATGAAAAATCGCAGATCAAGAACCGCCAGAAGGCGCTCAAAGTGCTCAAGGCCCGTCTCTACGACATCGAGCGGCAGAAGCGCGAGACCGAGCTCTCAGCGACGCGCAAGGGGCTGATCGGGAGCGGGGATCGCTCCGAGAAGATCCGCACCTACAACTTCCCCCAGGACCGCGTCACAGACCATCGCATCGGCCTGACCGTGCACAACCTCCCTGAGGTGATGAACGGGAACCTCGATGTCGTGCTCGAGCCGCTGGCCGGACATTTCGAAGCCGAGAAGCTCCGCGAAGCCGTCGAATCGAAGTGACCCCGCGTGGGCCAAGTCCCGCTTTGCGGCGCCATATGGAGGACAGGCACTCCTGCCACAGCTGTCCAAATTAGCTGAACGGCGCGGGATGATCTCGCATGCACGCTGGACCTAGTCCCGCTTTTGGCGCTCTCGCAGAACCACCCCCTCTCGGTTGCGCCGCAGGCGCACAGCCTTCGCCCCGTCCGCAGACGGGGAGAAGGTGGCCGAAGGCCGGATGAGGGGTTTGGCGATTCAGCGAGACAATGCGAGAGAACAAGTTACGCCCCCTCAACCGGCCTTCGGCCACCTTCTCCCCCGCTGCGGCGGGGGCGAAGGCTCTGACGGCTTCGCTCTCTTCGTACCGAACCCGCTTATTGGACAGGTGTGGCACTCCTGCCTGTCCTCCACTGGTCACGCTGCAACTTCCCGTGGAGAACAAAAAAGGCCGCCCTCGCGCGGGCGGCCTTTTTCATCTGATCGGGAGGTGATGGTTACTTCACGGCGGCCTTCACGGTTCCTTTCACGGGAACGGTGACGACCGGGTTGATCTTGTCGCTGGTGTAGATCTTCACATTGCCGTCCATGTCGCCGACGCGCGCATTCTTGTCGACCTGGAGGGTGACTTCGAACTCACCCTTGTTGGCGCCCGGCTTGACTGCGGCCTTGACGCCCGGGAGGCTCGATTCCGCGCGGGTAACCACGAACGCTTCGGGCTTCTTGATGTCCATGGAACGGACCACGACCGAACGGGTCGCGGCGCTGTCTGACGGAGCCACTTCGCCGAAGTTGACGCCGGTCGGCTCGACGCGGAACGTGGGGCGGATGACGCCGGTGACGCTGATCCAGTAGTCAGGCTGATGCTTGGAGTTGGTGATGACCCGGATCTTCTCGGCCAGGGGGCCGATCTTGGCGTCGGGGCCGCCGACGGTGACGTTCAGCTTGTACTGAGCCTGACCGGTCCGGCCAAGAGTCTCGTTCATGGTGTCGGTCTTCTTGTAGTCGACCTTGATCCAGTCCTGCGGAGCCTCGATCTTCACGATCTGGAACGGCTCCGTCTCTTCCGAGTAGAGGGTGATGGTCTGGGTCTCGGCGTCGCCCTGAAGGAGCTGGTAGCGGACGAAGCCGGCCGGGTGGGCGTCGACGTAAGGCTTCACGATCGCGTGGATCGTGACCTGCGCCGAGGGGGTGGCGGGGTCGTTCGTTTCAATGGTCACGCCCTTGGCGATCGGACCGCTGAAGGAAGTCGTATCGACGTTGGCGACCACCTTGCCGGTCTTGCCGGGCTTGATGATCTTGTCGAACTCGGCCACGGTGCATCCGCAGGCCGGACGGGCAGCGATGATCTCGAGATCCGCCGTGCCGGTGTTCTTGATCAGGAAGTTATAGGTAAGCTTGTCGCCCTTGGCAACGGTGCCGAAGTCCTTGACCGGCTCGACAACCGTCATGCGCGGCGCTTTCGGCGCGGCTGCGGTAGCCTGCGCCATCGCCGCTGTGGCGGAGAGGGCCATGAGCAGCGTAAGGGTCACAATGAGAATTCGTTTCGACATTCGGAGAAACCTCCCTTTAAATCGGACTGCAGGTGTTGGTGTTGGACTGGGTTTGCGAACAGCCTCGTTCCGGAGGCCATTCCCTGTGAAAAGCATGGATCTTGCTGATGAGCGTCAGGACTGTCCTGCCGCATCATCGAAAGGGTTGTGAATGCCTCATTGGAAAGAGCTTCCCGGTAGCGTAAAGAAGGTGTATCTGATCGGCATCTGCGGGACCGCCATGGCCTCGCTGGCCGGAATGCTTCAGCAGCGAGGGTATGACGTTACCGGATCCGACGAGCACGTCTATCCGCCGATGTCCACGTATCTGGAGGGTCTCGGGATCCCCGTGCTCGAGGGGTATACGAAACAGCATCTGGAGACGTTTCGCCCGGACGTCGTGGTGATCGGAAATGCCGCGGCGAAGACGAACGTGGAAGCGGCCGCGACCGTGGAGATGGACTTCCCCTACACCTCGATGCCTGAGGCCATCTTCAACCTCTTCATCCGGGAGAAGCACTCCATCGTCATCACCGGAACCCACGGAAAGACCACCACCACCTCCCTGATGGCCTGGATCCTCGAAGCGGGGGGCCGTGATACGAGTTTCGTGGTGGGGGGGATCCCGGTGAACTTCAACCACAACTTCAAGCTCGGCAAAGGGCCGGACTTTGTGATCGAAGGGGACGAATACAACACGGCCTTCTTCGACAAGGGCCCGAAGTTCCTGCACTACCGGGCGAACACGCTGATGCTCAACAACATCGAGTTCGATCACGCGGACATCTACGCCAACCTCGAGGCCATCATCGCCGCGTTCCGAACCGCGGTTCAGCAGGTGCCGCCGGGCGACCTCATCGTCGCGAACGGAGACGACGCGAACGTCGTTTCACTGCGCCTGGAATCCCGTGCGCGCTGGATCACCTTCGGCTTGAACAAGTCGTCGACGATCTCGGCCGAG
>Ga0136612_10001210_pt1 | contig 10829 bp, 7 predicted proteins | sample AntDryUQ224A2306_2_FD_106644 | JGI IMG/M metagenome (GOLD analysis project Ga0136612, IMG submission 106644) | Polar desert sand microbial communities from Dry Valleys, Antarctica - metaG UQ224A (23.06) | ecosystem: Environmental > Terrestrial > Soil > Desert | place: Antarctica: Dry Valley...
GATGTAAAGCGTCCGCCCCGTCGCCCGCCGCGAGAGCTCGCTGGCCAGTTTGACGCGCTGCGCCTCCCCTCCGGAGAGCTGCGTGGCGGGCTGACCCAGCTTGATGTAGCCCAACCCGACATCGTTAAGCGTTTGCAGCTTATTCTTGATCGCCGGGATGTTCTGGAAGAAGTCGAGAGCCTCGGCAACGGTCATGTCCAGAACGTCCGCGATCGATTTCCCCTTATAGGTGACTTCCAGCGCCTCCCGGTTGTAGCGCTTTCCTTGGCAGACCTCGCACGGCACGAAAACATCGGGAAGGAAGTTCATCTCGATCTGGATGATCCCCTCTCCTTTGCACGCCTCGCAGCGGCCGCCCTTGACGTTGAAGGAGAACCGGCCTGGCATGTAGCCGCGGGCTTTCGCTTCCGGCAGCGACGCGTAGAGCTCGCGCATCGGCGTAAAGAGCCCGGTGTAGGTAGCCGGGTTCGAGCGCGGCGTTCGCCCGATGGGGCTTTGGTCGATCTCGATCACCTTGTCGAGGTGCTTCACGCCTTCCAGATCGTCGTGCGTCCCAGGCCGCTGACGCGCCAGATGCAATTCCATTGCCAACCGTGGATAAAGCGTATCGGTTACCAGCGAACTCTTGCCCGAACCCGAAACGCCGGTGATCACGATGAACGTGCCCAAGGGAAACTTCACGGTCACGTTGCGAAGGTTGTTCTCCCGCGCACCTTTCAGCACCAGCGACTTGCCGCTCCCCGCTCGGCGCGTCTCTGGCATCGGGATGACCCGTTCGCCGGAAAGGTACTGACCGGTGATCGACCCTGGCGTGGCCGCGATGTCTGCCATGGTGCCTTCCGCGACTACCCATCCCCCATGCTGGCCGGCCCCCGGACCGATATCGACGATCCAGTCCGCTGCCCGCATCGTCTCCTCGTCATGTTCGACCACAATCAGGGTGTTGCCGATATCGCGCAGCCGCTCCAGGGTACGAATCAGCCGCGCGTTGTCCCGTTGGTGCAGGCCTATGCTCGGCTCGTCGAGGATATAGAGCACGCCCATCAGCGAAGAGCCGATCTGAGTGGCCAGCCTAATCCGTTGCGCTTCCCCACCCGAGAGCGTGTTCGCCGCCCGTTCCAGGGTGAGGTAATCGAGGCCGACATCGACGAGAAAGCCGAGCCGCTCACGAATCTCCTTGAAGATCTGGCGGGCGATCAGGAATTCCCGTTCGCTGAGTGGCGCGCCTTCATCCATGGTCGGGTCGGCGGCGATGTGAGCAAACCAGTCTCGCGCCTCACGAATCGGCAAGCGAGCGACATCCACAATCGACCGATCGCCGACCGTCACGCTCACGACCTCGGGCTTGAGGCGTGCGCCCAGGCAGGTGGGACAGGGGCGCTCCGACATGTAGCGCTCCAACTCCTCCCGCACGTAATCTGAAGATGTCGCGTCGTAGCGTCGCTTCAGGTTGGGAATCACCCCTTCGTAAGCAACGTCATACGAGCGCATTCGCCCCGCCCGGGATTTGTAGCGGACGGTGACCATTTTGCCCTGCGACCCATGGAGCACGACATCGAGGGCGGATGGCGAAAGATCCCGCACCGGCACATCGAGCTCGAACTCGAACGTCGCGGCCACGCCCGCCAGCAGCGCGAAGTACCAGGCGCTGCCCTCTCCTGTCGCGCGCACCCAGGGCACAAGCGCCCCTTCCGCGAGCGAAAGGCTCCGGTTCGGCATGATCAACTCGGGATCGAACTCGCGCGTCGTGCCCAGACCCGTGCACGCCGGGCAGGCGCCGTGCGGAGAGTTGAACGAAAAGTTTCGCGGTTCGATTTCGGTCAGCCCGACTACGCCGTGTTCCGGGCAGGAGAACTTCTCGGAGAAGACGATTAACTCGCCATCGATGATCTGCGCCTCGGCAATCCCGCCCGCTATCTTCAGCGCCGTTTCCATCGACTCAATCACCCGCACGCGATCGGGATGATCGTCTGGCGACACCCCCTCTTCTTGACGAATCACCAGCCGGTCGACGACGACCTCGATCGTATGCTTTTTGGTTTTGGCCAGCTTGAGGCCAACCGCTTCGTCGATATCGTGGATCTCACCGTCGACGCGAACGCGGACGAATCCCTGCCGCCGGATCTCCTCCAGCACACCCTGATGTTCGCCTTTGCGATCCCGAATGACCGGCGCCAGGATCATCAATCGCGAACTGTCTGGCAGATCGAAGAGTTGACGGGCCATCATTTGCGGCGATTGCGCCACGATGGGTCGGCCGCAGATCGGGCAGTGCGGATGACCGATGCGCGCGTAGAGCAAGCGCATGTAGTCGTAGATTTCGGTGACGGTGCCGACGGTCGAGCGCGGGTTGCGGCTGGTCCCCTTCTGATCGATGGAAATCGCCGGGGAGAGCCCGTCGATGTGATCGACGTCCGGCTTCTCCATCTGCCCCAGGAACTGCCGGGCGTACGCGGAGAGCGATTCCACGTAGCGGCGCTGCCCTTCGGCAAAGATGGTGTCGAAGGCCAGCGAGCTCTTGCCTGAACCGGAGAGTCCCGTCAGAACGACGAGCTTGTCGCGCGGGAGATCGATGTCGATGTTCTTGAGGTTGTGCTCCCGGGCGCCGCGCACGCTGATCCGGTCGTGTTGAGCCATCTCGGAGAGTTCCTCGCTCGGGGCGCTCGGATTCAGCGGGGCATCATCCGAACAAACGATCGCAATAAGTGAGTGTAGCACTCTCTGTGCCCGCGGGTCATCTGCGTCCGTACGCGAAAGTCATCCTCAGATGATCGTCCTCACATGGTATCGTTCAAACGCCGAATCATGCCTCGCCATGCTCACTTGTATCAGCGAATCCGGGCATCCGTCGTCCTCATTTCACCGCGATGGTCACGAAAGACGTCGCCTTGAGATTCAGAACTCGTACCATGCACTCATGACGAACCCCCAGAGATGGACCGGCACGGCGTCCGCGGGAGAATCGGCGTTGCCCTCGCCCTCATCGCTCGTGCTCGCCTCGGGCTCACCCCGGCGCGCCGTCCTGATGGGCCAGCTCAGTGTCCCGTTCCAGATTGTCGTCAGCGGGGGTGCCGAAACGCTCGCGCCCGGCCTCACGCCTGCAGAGCAAGCGCTTCATCTTGCCAGGCAGAAGGCCCGCGCCGTTGCCGCGATGCTTCCGGATGGCCTGATTCTCGGCGCCGACACCGTCGTTGCCATCGATCAGGCGTTGCTCGGCAAGCCCTCTGACGATGCCGACGCCGCTCGCATGTTGCGCGCCTTGAGCGGGCAGGAGCACGAGGTCATCACCGGCGTTGCCCTCGTCGATGCGGCCACTGGCGCCGTCGCCAGCCGCGCTGTCGTTAGCACGGTCCGCGTTCGCCACCTGACCGACGACGAAATTGCCGCGTACGTGGCGACCGGCGAGCCCGCGGACAAGGCGGGGGCTTACGCGATACAGGGAATCGGCGCCCGCGTGATCGCCGGGCTCGATGGGTGCTTCAACACCGTTGTCGGCCTGCCGATGTGCGCGGTGGCCGCGCTGCTGGCAGATGCCGGGGTTGCGCTGCCCCCCGCTTGGCACGGTTGTCGCCTCCCGGACGGCTCACTCTGCCCGAACTCGGTTTGACATGCGGCGCGATGGGGCGACAGAATCAGCGATTGACGCTGATTCAGCTTTATCATGGTATAGGGCTGGACGAGAGCCGCGTCCGCGATCACCAGGGGAACCATAGAGGCCAACGATCACCATGAGTCAGACCATCGCTGAACCCGCCGCGAACGAGCCCACATCTACTCTGCCCAAGGCTTACGACCCGCGGCTCGTCGAAGCCGGGATGTACGACCGGTGGGACGATGCTGGCTATTTCCAGCCGCGCGAGCGACCCGACCGCGATCCCTTCGTCGTTGTCATGCCGCCGCCAAACGTCACCGGCGAACTGCACATCGGCCATGCCCTCTTCGTCACCGTCGAAGACATCATGATCCGCTGGCATCGCATGCTGGGGGACCCCACCCTCTGGATTCCGGGCGCGGATCACGCCGGCATCGCCGGTCAATGGGTGGTCGAGAAACTCCTGGCCCTGGAAGGCCTCTCGCGTCACGATGTCGGCCGAGAAAAATTCGTCGAACGTGTTTGGGAGTACATGGATCAATATCGCGGGCGCATCCGCGAACAGACCATGATCCTCGGCGCCTCGTGCGACTGGTCCCACTTCGTCTTCACCATGGATCCCGGTCCATCGCGGGCGGTGCGTCGCGTCTTCAGGCGGCTCTACGACAAGGGGCTCATCTATCGCGGCGAGCGCCTCATCTCCTGGTGTCCCCGCTGCCAGACGGCCCTCTCCGATCTGGAAGTCGTCCATAGCGACGACCCCGGATTTCTCTGGACCCTCGCTTATCCGATCGAGGGAAGCGACGAGCAGATCACCGCGGCCACCACCCGGCCGGAGACGATGCTGGGCGACACTGGCGTCGCCGTTCATCCCGACGACGAGCGCTACCGGCATCTGATCGGGGCAATGGTCCGCTTGCCGATTCTGGATCGCCTGATCCCGATCGTGGCCGACAGCGCCGTCGATCCCGCGTTCGGCTCCGGCGCGGTGAAAGTCACCCCTGCCCACGATCCCAACGACTTCGAGATCGGCAAGCGTGCCAGTCTGCCATCGCTCAACGTGATGAACACCGACGGCACGATGAACGCTACCGCCGGGCCGTTCGAGGGGCTCCCCATCGCGGATGCGCGAACTGCCGTGGTCGAGCGGCTGCAAGCCGACGGGCTCCTGCGAGAAACCCGACCGCACACCCACGCGGTGGGCCATTGTCAGCGGTGCAACACCGTGGTCGAACCGCTCATTTCGACACAGTGGTTCGTCAACATGGACGAATTGGCCAGGCCGGCCATTGCCGCCGCAAAGGACGGCAGCCTCACCTTTGTTCCCGAGCACTTCAAGAGCGTCTATCTCAACTGGATGGAGAACATCCACGACTGGACGATCTCGCGTCAGCTCTGGTGGGGGCATCGCATTCCGGTCTGGTACTGCCTGAACTGCGAGGCCACCATCGTCAGCGAAGAAGAAACGCTCACGACGTGCCCGGAATGTGGCGGCCCGGTTGAGCAGGATCCCGACGTGCTCGACACCTGGTTCTCCTCAGGGCTCTGGCCCTTTTCGACGCTCGGCTGGCCGGACGACACCCCGAATCTGCGCCGCTACTATCCGTCGTCGGTGATGGAGACCGGCTACGAAATCCTCTTCTTCTGGGTGGCGCGCATGGTCTTCTTCGGGCTCGAGGTCATGGGCGAGCTCCCCTTTCACACCGTCTACCTGCATGGAACGGTGCGTGACCTCGAAGGCGCCAAGATGAGCAAAACCAAGGGGAACGTGGTCGACCCCACCCTTGTCACCGCCGAATATGGCGCGGACGCGCTGCGCTTCGCCCTCGTGACTCAGAGCTCCCCCGGCAACGATCTCCGCCTCGACATCCAGAAAGTGGAAGATTCGCGCAACTTCGCCAACAAGCTCTGGAACGTGACCCGCTTCGCCCTGCGGCCGATCGGCGAGACGGACATTGCGCTCGATGGGGAAGGCCCCGTCAGGCCGACCGGCGATCTGGCCCTGGCCGATCGCTGGATCATGAGCCGCCTCGACGCCACGGTCGAGGATGCCACCCGCCTGATGCACGCCCACCAGTATGGTGAAGCCGGCAAGGAGATTCGCGAGTTCGTCTGGTCGGAGTTGGCCGACTGGTACATCGAAGCCGCCAAGGTGCGCCTGCGCGGCACTCCCGACGAGAAGCAAGTCGTGGCCCAGACGCTCGCCTACACGTTGGAGCGCTCGCTGCGCCTGCTCCACCCCTTCATGCCCTTCGTCACCGAGGCGCTCTGGCAGGAGATGCCTCATGCCGGCGAGAGCGTGATGATCGCGCAATGGCCAACACCCGGCCTCCGCGATGACGCAGCCGAAGAGGAGTTCGGCGCGCTCATCGAAACGGTCCGCGCTATCCGCAACGCCCGTACCGAGGCCGGCATCGAGCCTGGCCGCTGGATCGCCGCCGAGGTTTTCGCGGGTCCGCTGGCCTCCTCGTTTGAAGCCGCTCGCCGCGAACTTGGCGCTCTGACCCGCATCGCGGATGACACCCTGACCATCGTCGATCGCGCGCCGGAAGGGGGCAAAGGCGCGCTCACCGCCGTCGCCGGCAACGTCGTGGTTATGCTGCCCCTGGCCGGCATTGTCGATCTCGACGCTGAGCGGGAACGGCTGAGCAAAGAGCTCGCCGCGGCCCAGGCGGAACGCGACCGCGCCACTGCCCAGCTTGGCAACGATGGCTTCATGGCGCGCGCTCCCGAAAAGGTGGTCGATGTGCAGCGCCGCCGCCTGGCCAGCTCGAAGGAGCAGATTCTGCTCATCCAGACCAGGCTCGCGGAGCTTAATGCCTGATCGAACCTTGCGCCTCGATCGCGACTTCTATGCCCGTGACACCCGAGTCGTCGCCCGCGCCTTGCTCGGGCAACTCCTCGTTCACGCCACCGCCGAAGGCCGCGCCTCGGGCCGCATCGTCGAGACCGAGGCCTACCTCGGCCCCGATGACCTCGCCTCGCATGCCGCGCGGTTGCGCAAGGGCCGGGTCGAGGTGATGTGGGGTGAATCGGGCATCGCCTATGTTTATCGCTCGTACGGCATCCACACCATGTTCAACGTGGTCGCCGAGCGCAGGGGTGAGACTGGCGCCGTGCTCATCCGCGCGCTGGAACCGCTTGATGGCCTCGACCTCATGCGCCAGCGACGCGGCGTCGAGAACGAGCGCCTGCTCTGTTCGGGACCGGGAAAGCTCTGCCAGGCGCTTGGGATCGGCCTCGACATGCAGGGCGCCGATCTCGTCATGGACGATCGCCGCTGGATCGCTGCCGCCGATCCCCCTTCCGCCATCGAGATGTCGGGGCGCATCGGCATCAGCCGCGCCAAGGAGGACCCCTGGCGCTATTGGATCGCCGGCAATCTCCATGTCTCGGCGCACCGGCGAGGCGTCCCCTTTGTGGAGTGAACACTATGGGCTCGTGGTACGCTCAAATTGAACGCCGATCCGCTATCGTCAAAACCACGGAATGCCCATGACCCTCCGCCTGCTCGACGAACGCACGATCGGCAAGATCGCCGCCGGCGAGGTCGTCGAGCGCCCGGTTTCCGTGGTGAAGGAGCTGATCGAGAACGCGCTCGACGCCGGAGCAACACGCATCCGCGTGGCAGTACGTGGCGGCGGGACCGAGCTGATCGAGGTCGTCGACAACGGTCATGGCATCGCCGCCGTCGATCTGCCGTTGGCGGTGCAACGCCACGCGACCTCGAAGCTCTCCGCGTTCGAGGACCTCGATAGCCTCACCACGCTTGGCTTTCGCGGCGAAGCCTTGCCCAGCATCGGCGCCGTTTCCTCGCTGGCGATCCGCTCCCGCACACCAGAGTCGAGCCATGCCTCGTTGCTGCGCATCACGTTTGGCGACGTCGCGGCGCCGGTCACGGTCGGCGCGGCCGAAGGCACCGCCGTCACCGCGCGCGATCTGTTCGCTAATGTTCCCGCCCGCCGCAAGTTTCTGCGCCAACCCGGCACCGAAACCGGCTACATCCAGCGGGCCGTATCGGCCTACGCTGCAACGTATCCCGCGGTCGCCTTCGAGCTGACCATAGAGCAACGTCGTGCCTTCGTCACCGATGGCTCCGGCGACGCATTAGCCGCCGCGGCCGCCGCCTGGGGACCGGAGGTCGGCCGCGCGGCAATTCCGCTCGAACCCCTCGATGAATCATCGGCCGTTCCGGGCGTCTCGGTCGAAGGATGGGTGGGCGCGCCGGAGCTTTCCCGGTCGCACCGGCAGGGCATCGTCATCTTCGTCAACGGCCGCTGGGTGCAGAACCGGGCGCTTGGCTTCGCGCTGGAGGAGGCGTATCACTCGCTCCTCCTCGTCGGCCGCCATCCCCTCGCCGCCATCCATATCCACCTCGATCCCGCCGCGCTCGACGTCAATGTCCACCCCACCAAGGCCGAGGTGAAGTTCGTCGATGAGCGGGCCGCCTGCCGCGCCGTGCAACGCGCCGTGCACACCGCCCTGGCACGCCGACCTCATCATGAATTGCCGCATATCCGCTTCGAGCCCGTTCCCGCGATGCCCGGCGCGCGGCAAAGCCCCATTCCGTTCTCGCCGCCCCGTTTCGCGCCACATACCCCCCTGCCGGACGAAGCGTCGCAACCGGATGCAGCCAGCAACGGCTCTGCCCATCCCTCCGGCGTTCCCATGCTGCGCGTCCTCGGCCAGATATCCTCCAGCTTCATCATCGCCGAGGGACCGGACGGCATGTACATGATCGATCAACATGCCGCCCACGAGCGGGTGATGTACGAGCGCATCCTGGCCCAGCTGCAAACCCGCGCGGTCGATCGCCAGACCTTGCTCGACCCCCTTGTCGTCGATCTGACTCCAGACGAGATGGCCGCCTTCGATCGCTCGATTACCGAGCTGACCGAGATCGGCTTCGAGATCGACTGCTGGGACGGCAGCGCGGTCGCTATCCGGGCCATCCCGGCCCTCATCAAAGGGGTGGACATTGGCGAACGTCTCCGGCTTATTCTGCGCGAGCTGACCGAGGGTGGCCAGGGCTCATCCTGGCTCGACGCAGTCGCCATCAGCACCGCCTGCCACACCTCCATCCGCGCCGGCCAGACCCTCTCCATCCCCGAAATGCGAGAGCTCGTGTCGCAGCTCGAGCGCTCCTCCCAACCCCGCGCCTGCGGCCACGGCCGCCCGACCATGCTGCATCTCTCCGGCACCGACCTGGAGCGCCAGTTCCAGCGAAAATAAGCTTCGCCGCGGCGCCAACATTCGCCGTGGCAGGGGGGTCTGCTGCGACGACGCCACCTGCGCCCCATCCGGCGACGTGTTTATTGATAACCAGTGCTGGTGCGACGGAGGCCCGGCGTGCGATGGCAGCGCTTTCGGATTGCCGCGGCTCGCCCGGCGCCTGCAACGATGCCGGCGCCAAAGAGCACTTCGCCGGCTATTTCTTCATCACCGTCCCGGACCTCGATGAAGCCAACGCCTGGCCTCGCCCTGCCCCATTCGTCACATTCTCCTATCGCGTTCCGTCAATGGATTGACGCGGCACGCGCCGCGAACGGGAGACACTGAGGGAGAATCAATGAAGATCAAATTGACCAGCCTGTACGTGGACGATCAGGAAAAGGCTCTGCGCTTCTACACCGACGTGCTGGGCTTTGTGAAGAAGGACGATTTCAGCAACGGGCCGTTTCGCTGGCTCACGGTCGCCTCACCAGAGGACCCGGACGGCACGCAGCTCCAGCTGGCGCTCAACGATAACCCGGCGGCCAAGGCCTACCAGCAGGCGATGTTCCAGGAAGGCCAGCCCGCGATGATGTTCTACACCGGCGACGTGCAGGCCGATTACGAGCGTATGAACGCGCGCGGCACCGAGTTCACCATGCCACCAACGGGCGTGACCGCCTCCATCATCGCCACCCTGAACGACACCTGTGGCAATCTCATTCAGGTCACGCAGCTGATGCGCTGATAGGGCGGATGTTCGGCTGCATTCCGGGAGCTCTGCCGTCGCTCGGCACCGAGCCGCCGCCGGAATTTTCCACCCGATCGAGTCAGCTCTCGCTGGCCACGAGGTTCGACGGCGCCAACGCGATGCTCGCAGGTTATATCTCGCTGGATTTCAGGGCGTGACCTCCATGTAATCAACAGATCCGAACGGGAATCGGGGCGACTGGTCCAAATCCAGCCGCCCCTGCCCCAAGGCAGGTGCGCTGACGACGCGATACCGCTGGTTCTGATTGTCCCCGCTCCGCATCCAGGTTTATCGCGAGGTGAACGAGATGCCCGACCGCGAGCAGGTGCGGGACGGCCGCTGGTTGGTCTGGCGCCGCGCTCGGGCGCGTCGCGTGGACGGGGTTCTTAAACAAAACGACAACCCACGGCTGGTGTACGTACAGTACACTTGTTCTCCCAATGGGGCGGTTTCCGCGATTCGTGGAGAGAGGATCGACGACGAAAGAGAATCAGACGGACTGCTCGAAGCCAGTGAGATCGAGTCAGGCGATGCCGGCGGAGACCGCGAAGGCGGCTCCGCCTAACAGATGGAGAGACGATGAGCATGGCCACGAGGACCGACACGCGGTCGCCTGCGCTGCACATTGCCGACCGCCACGATCTGATCCGAGTGCACGGCGCGCGCGTGAACAACCTCAAGGACGTTAGCATCGAAATCCCGAAGCGCCGGCTGACGGTGTGCACCGGCGTCTCCGGCTCGGGCAAGAGCTCGCTGGTGTTCGGCACGATCGCCGCAGAGTCGCAGCGGCTGATCAACGAGACGTACAGCGCCTTCGTGCAGGGCTTCATGCGGACGCTGGCGCGGCCCGAGGTCGACGTGCTCGACGGGCTGACGACGGCGATCATCGTCGACCAGGAGCGGATGGGCGCCAACGCCCGCTCCACCGTCGGCACCGCCACCGACGCCAACGCGATGCTGCGCATCCTCTTCAGCCGGCTCGGGCAGCCGCACATCGGCTCGCCTCAGGCGTTCTCCTTCAATGTCGCCTCGATCAGCGGAGCAGGGGCGGTCACAATTGAGCGCGGCGGGACGACCGTGAAGGAGCGACGGAGCTTCAGCATCACGGGAGGCATGTGTCCGCGCTGCGAGGGCATGGGCAACGTGACTGGCATCGACTTGACCCAGCTCTACGACGATTCCAAGTCTCTCGCCGACGGCGCGTTCACCATTCCCGGCTGGAAGTCGGACAGCTTCTGGACCGTGCGGGTCTACGCCGAATCGGGCTTCGTCGAC
>Ga0136612_10001211_pt1 | contig 10828 bp, 14 predicted proteins | sample AntDryUQ224A2306_2_FD_106644 | JGI IMG/M metagenome (GOLD analysis project Ga0136612, IMG submission 106644) | Polar desert sand microbial communities from Dry Valleys, Antarctica - metaG UQ224A (23.06) | ecosystem: Environmental > Terrestrial > Soil > Desert | place: Antarctica: Dry Valley...
CCAGCACGACGCCCGAGTCGTGCTCCTCCAGCAGCGCGTCGACATCGCCGATCCCGCGGCCGGTCACGATCGCCAGGCCGGCCGCGAGGTACTCGCCGATCTTCGTTGGCGACGATGAGATCTTCGAGTAGCAGGGCTTGATGAACGCGATCGCGGCGTCGGCAGCCGCGAGGTGGGCGCCGATCTCCTCGGGCGCGACGCGCGTGATCGTGCGAGCGTCATCGGGGATCTGCAGGCGCGCGAACTCGTCGCCGATCAGCGCCGGGTCGCTCTGGCTGAGCACGAGGAAGTGCAGGCGGGGAATCGTCCGCCGGGCGCGGGCGAAGAAGTCGACCATCTCGCGCTGCAGGTACCAACCGCTGAACTTGCCCGCGTAGACGAGCACGACGCGGTCCTCGATCCCCAGCCGCCGGCGCGTCTGCTCGCGCAGCCCGGCCTGCGAGCGCACGAGCTCGAGGTCCGCGCAGCAGGGGATCACCTGCACGCGATCGTCGTCCGCCGCGAAGAGGACGTCGCGCACGCGCCGGGTGAGGACGACCGCGCCCTCGGCGCGACCGATCGCGATCCGCTCGACGAGCTTGATCAGGCGATAGGGCAGCGACCCGTGGCGCCAGATCCCGGCGTCGGCGTACTCCTCGGCGAGGATCCCGCGGATGTCGAACAGCAGCCGGAAGCGGGCCAGCGGCGCGGCGATCAGCGCCATCGCCGCAGGCATGTGTGAGCGGGCGTGGAAGATCTCGAGGTCGTGACGGCGCATGAGCCAGGCGGCGAGCACGCCGCCCCGCAGGACGTCGTAGGCCGTCGCCGGCAGCGAGGGGCGCTTGTGGTAGCGCCTGCCGTGCCAGGCGATCCCGAGCCCGGCCATCTCGGCGCGCAGGCGCCGCCGCCGCGCGCGCGTCAGCCGGCCGGTCTCGAAGGTCAGGAGGTGGATCCGGTGGCCGCGCGCGGTGAGGCCGTGCAGGTAGGCCACGACCTGCGAGTGCACGAGCGGGTCGTCGAGGCCGAGGTAGCAGACGTAGAGCGCGCGGGCCGTGTGGACTCCAGCTGCGGTCACCGCGATCGACGCAGCACGAGAGCGGTCATGTCGTTGCAGCGCGTCGCCCACTCCTCGTAGACGTCCGTCGGGTACTCAGGGCGGTACATGAGGTAATCCTCGCGGGTCACGACCTCTGCGCCCGCGCGTTGCGCCGTCCGGATGATCGCTACCCAGTCGATGTGGTCGTCCTCGTGCGTGTGGATGTCGCCTTCTATGTCGCGGAAGTGGTTGGGGTTGCGTAGAAGCTGCAGCCGGCGCAGGTAGGTCGCCGGGATCAAGGCTCGGAGTAGGCGCCGACGAAGTCGTATGAACTCGCCCCGATTTGATCGAGATCGATGCCGTTGAGGCGGAGCACGTCCACCCGCGGATCGTCGGGAAACCGTGCGGTGACGAGGTCGAGGAAGTGCGTCGAGACGTCTGCGGCCGTCACATGCGTCCCGAGTTCCAGAAGATGCTGCGTAAGGTTGCCGGTGCCGCAGCCGAGGTCCAGCGCTAGCAACGGCTCCGTCGAGGTCCCGCAGGCATCGAGTGCGCGCCGCAGCCACCGCCGCAGCCGCTCCTGCTCGATATCGTTGAAGATCTCCCGATGGACGTCCTCATAGGTACGGTGAGCACGCTCGTAGGCGTCGACGGAACGGTCGGCAAGCGCGTGAGGATCGTCGCGCATCGTCTTGCACAATAGCCGTCGTCGGGGTGCGCTCAGCGCGGGAACCAGGCGGTGTGGATGGGCTTGTAGGCGACGCAGAAGAGGTCTTCGCTGAGCACGTCGCGGACGCCTGGGACCTCCGTCGATAGGACGTCGACGAGCGGCTTTGAGCCGAAGCGCCGAAGCGGCGCATACAAGAACCGGAGGCTTGCGAAGCCGGCCTCCTCGAGCGTCCGGGTTAGATCCCAGCGGGTGCGTAGCCCGATGTGCTGAGGGTCAGCGGTCCCCGGGGTGTGGGGAATAACGAAGGACCGTGGATCGATGCCGCGCATCGCGCCGCGAAGGCGCTTGTATCTAAGAGACGCCCGGAGGTACTGCAGGTTGGGAGTCTTGACGACGAGGCGCCCCCCGGGCTTGAGGACGCGAGCGGCCTCGGCGTTTATGGCGATCGCCATGGCGTCGTCGAAATGCTCGTGGAAGTCAGAGCTGAGGACGACGTCGAAGGCGTTGTCGTCGTAGGGCAGCGACGATGCGTCACCAATTTTCGCTTGACCCTCGATCCCAAGCTGTTCGAGCTTGCGGTTCGCCGCCTCCACGGCGATCGGATCCATGTCGAGGCCGTGGACGCGCGCGCCCTCCAGCCCGAGCATCACCATCTGGGCGCCGTTGGAGCAGCCGAGGTCGAGCACCTCGAGGCCCGGCCGGGGACCGACCAGGTGCAGTGCGTGGTCCTTCAGCCGCAGGAAGTCGAGATTGCGCCGCCAGGAGCCGTCCCACGCCTGACCGTCGCGCCGGTCGGCCTCCTCGTCACGGAACATGCCGCGCTCGGCTCCGAAGTCATCGAGGTTCACGTCACGTATTGGCATGCCGCCAACGTAGCGCCACGGCAGGTGCGCGCGTAACGTCCCGCCGCCATAGCATTTACATGCGGGCCGTCGGCCGGTCGCCCTCGGCTTCGTTACCGTCCGTCGCCGGTGACACTGCGCGAGCTACCCCCGGTTGATGGCACGGTCGTTCCTCCGGACTCGGGCGATGCCGTAGTCGCCGGGCTCCGTCTGCTTCCCCTGCGGCTGGTGCAATACGCCAGCCTGTTCGTCGCCGGGTGGCTCGTGGCTCGGGCGCTCGGACCTTCGGGCCGGGCCGCCTACGCGTTGCCGACGACGCTGGCCAGCAGCGTTTTCGTCCTCGTCCACCTGACTGTGACCGAGGCAGGGGGACGACTGCTGGCGCGTCAGACCGCGTCCATGGAGAGCATCGTGCGCGCGCTCTGCACGCTAAGCATCGCGCTGAGCGCGGGCGCGAGCGTCGTGTTCCTCCTCTTCGCACGGCTGCTGGAGGGCGCAGTCATCTCTGACGCGGCCGACACAATCGTGCTGCTCTCACTCGCCACCATTCCCCCGGCCGTGGTCGCTCAGATGGCGACCGGCATCCTGCTGCGCTCCGACCGGCTTGCGACATTCGTCCGGATCAGCATGATGGCCGCGGTCGCGCAGGCGGCGATCGTGGCTGCACTCGACGTGGCGGTCGGCCTCACACCCGAGCTGGCTGTCGCGGCGCTCGTGGTGTCCGGCGTCATCGGGGCCACGAGCCTTACGATCGCGGTCGGCCGGACGCTCGGCGCGCGCACGTTGCTGCCGGCGCTCGACCTCGACGTGTTGCGACCACTGTTGCGCGTGTCACTCCAGCTTCACGCGGGAACGCTCGCAATGTTCCTCACGTTGCGTATCGATCTGCTTGTGATGGCGGTCCTGACGTCCGACGAGGAGGTGGGCCTGTACTCGCTGGCCGTGACGCTCGGCGAGCTTGCGCTGTTCGCCGCGGTCGCCCTTGCCCAAGCGGCGACGCATCATCAGACGCATGAGTCCGAAGCGAGCGCGGCGACGTTCACCGCGACGTTCGTCCGCCAGTCCTGGCCGATCATCGTCGGATTCAGCCTGATGCTCTCGCTGGCGGCGTGGCCCGGCGTCCGGCTGTTATATGGCACGGAGTGGGGGCCGGCGGTCCCGGCGGTGGTCGTCTTGACGTGGTCGGTTGCGGCGCTGGCGGTAACGGGGCCGCTTACGGTGTTCCTGACCCGGAGCGTCGCGCCGCTGAAAATGGCGGGTGCTGCCGCTGTCGCGCTCGTAGCCAACGTGACGCTCGTCGTGCTGCTCGTCCCGCCCTTGGGAGCGACGGGCGCGGCGCTGGCGTCGCTCGGCGGCTACTGGCTCTACGCGGGGACGCTGATGCAGATCATGCACCGCCACCACGGCGTGGGCGCCCGCGAGATGCTCGTGCGACCTCGGCGCGGCGACCCCGTGTTCCGGATTTTCGCGCGAGTGCGACGGTGATCCCGGCAAGGCAGCGTCCGCTACCGTGTTCGCCGATGATCGCGCCGCCCCACACTGCTGCAACGCGGACGATCGCGGCGGCCATGCAAACGTGACGGGCCCGCTCGTCAGCGTCCTCCTGCTCTCCTACAACCAAGCCGAGTTCTTGGACGACGCGATCCGAAGCGCGCTCTCCCAGACGCGGCAGCCGCTCGAGGTCGTCGTCGTCGACAACGGCTCGACGGACGCCTCGCCGGCGATCTTGGAGCGGTACGAGGGCGACCCACGCGTCACGGTCAGCCGTCACGACGAGAACGGCCCTATCACGGGCCAGATCCAACGAGGCGGTGCGGTTGGCTCGCGGCACATGGGTGTCCTTCCTGTTCTCCGACGATCTGTACAGGCCGGAGAAGATCGAGGATCAGGTGCGTGCTGCCAAGGCGGCCACGCCGGCTGTCGGAGTCGTCTACGGCCCGACGATCGTCGAAGACGTCCGCACCGGCGCGACCGCCGTCAGCCGGAGCATGGCCGCGAGCGGGTGGATCTTCGAGGAGCTCATGCGGCGTCCCCTCGCTGGCCCGCCGCAGATGATCGCCGGGCTCATTGCCCGCCGGGCGCTGCTCGAGCATCACTTCCACGAGGATCTCTTCGTCGAGGGCGAGTCGATCTTCTTCCGCCTGGCCCTGTATGAGCGGTTCTTGTTCGTCGACCGGCCGCCGGCCGTCAGCCGCGCACACTCGTCAAACATGGGCAAGGCGATCATCCGCAACCGCGACTGGGTGCTGCGCGTGCACGACAAGCTTCGCTGCGAGCCGGATCTGATCCCGGACCTGGAGCGGCTCGTAGACCTGCACCAGGCGCTCAACCTTCGTGGCTTCGCGTGGCAGGGCGGGCGTCTGGGGGCCGACCCGGCATGGGTCCGCAACTGCCTGCGTCGTGCGGCGGCGCAGGATCTGCGGTCGCTGTCGCACCCGCACGCGGTGGGAGCGGCGGCGCTGGCGCTGGCACCGCCGCCGCTGTCGAAGCTGGCAAACCGCCTAGGGGATCGGGTGGCGCCTGCCCGCTATCGCACGATCGTCGAGCACTACGACGGTCACAGCAGCGCCCGGTGACGGCGCCGCCGCCGTGACGGGGCGGGTTCTCATCACGGGGACCAGCGGATTCATCGGGCGCCATACCATCGGCCCGCTGCTTGTCCGCGGCTACGAGGTCGTGCCGACGACGAGCGGCACGCCGCCCGGAGACGATCGCGCGGGTGTCCACTGGTGCCGCGCCGACCTGTTGCGAGAGGCCGACACGGAACGCCTCATCGACGAGGCGCAGGCGACGCATCTGCTGCACCTCGCCTGGTACTACAAGCCCGGCACGGTGTACACCTCCGTCGAGAACGTGAGGTGGGTCGAAGCGACCCTGCGCCTTCTGCGCCAGTTCGTCAGGTCGCTCGACGCGCGGCGCGTCGTGCTGGCCGGGACATGCGCCGAATACGGCGCGTCGGCCGAACCCGCCAACGAGCTCCTGACCCCGGTGGCGCCGGCGACAATGTACGGCCACGCGAAGCACGCGACGGCGGCCTTGGGTCGCCATGTGTGCGAGAGCGCGGGAATCTCGATGGCGAACGGGCGCGTCTTCTTCGTCTTCGGCCCTGGCGAGCATCCCGACAGGCTTGTGTCCTCGGTCGCCCGCGCGCTGTTGGCGGGCGTCGAGGCGCCATGCTCGCACGGCACTCAGGTGCGGGACTTCCAGCTGTCGGTGGAGACGGCGGCGGCCCTTGCCGCCCTCCTGGACTCGGAGGTGCAGGGTCCCGTGAACATCGGCTCGGGTGAGCAGCTGTCGGTTAGGGAGGTGGTCGAGTACCTCGGACGGCTGTCCGGCCGGTCCGAGCTCCTGCGGCTGGGGGCGATCCCGGCCAGGCCACACGAACAGCAGCTCATCGTCCCGGATCTCCAGCGCCTGGTCAACGAGGTGGGCTTTCGGCCGAGGACCTCCGTTGCGGAGGGCTTGGAGCTCACCTTCCGCTGGTGGGCGAAGCAGGCGAACCGACCGCCTCAACGGCCGCGCGCGAGCTCGGCCTCGTAGGCGTCGTGCCACTAGCCCGTGTACGTCGATGCGCGCGCCGGCGGCGTCAAGCACTCGGGCCCGCAGTGAGCCTGGCCGAGCGCGATCTCGGCTTCCGCGAGGCGGTCGCGTTCGGCGAGAGTATGCGCCGCACGGTCGAGGCGGGGCGCGCGCGGGAGTTTCGCTGGGCGCGGGCGGCGTGCTCGAGCTGGGAGGCGGATACGGGCGTGTTGCGTGGGCCTTCCTCGAGGAGTTCCCGCGGGCGCCCTACATCCTCTACGACATCCCGCCGGACTGGTGATCGCCAAGCAGTACCTGACGACGCTGTTTCCTGGGCGGCGCACGTTCCGCTTTCGGCACTTCGACAGACATGCGGAGGTCGCCGACGAGCTGGCGCAGGCGCAGATCGCGTTCCTGACGCCTAACCAGCTCGCGCTGATCAAGCCGCTCGGCGTCGACCTGTTCTTGAACATCTCCTCGCTGCACGAGATGCGCCCCGAGCAGATCGCCCACTCGTGCGTCAGCCGGCCGGTCTCGAAGGTCAGGAGGTGGATCCGATGGCCCAGACGCGCGAGGCCGTGGATATAGGCCACGACCTGGGAGTGCACGAGCGGGTCGTCGAGGCCGAGGTAGCAGACGTACAGCGCGGACCCGGCCTTGTCGTGTGAGCCACTCACCGCAGCGGTGCGAAGGCTAGATCATCGGTCGCGTGGTGCCCTCGCTCAGCTCGACGCTGGTGCGCCATCGGATGGGGTCGCGAGCACCGCGATCGACATCGGTCCACGAGCCCAGTCAGCGACCGCCCATCCGGCGGCTTCAAGTTGCTGCTCCAAGAGCGGTTGGCTGTATTCGCGGACGTGGTCGTCGTCGGTTGAGAAATCCAAACCGAGCTCGACGCGTATCGGGTTCAGGACGCAGCGGTCGAACGCGGGCACCTCGATGATGACTCGCGGGGCCAGATCGGCCATTTTTTTCAGAAGGTCGAGCGGGTCATCAATGTGCTCTAGGACGTGAATCAACGTTGCGATTGTGTACCGCGACTCCGATCTGAGGTCTCGAGCGTCTCCCACTTCGAAGCGGATATGAGGCGAACGGATCGAAGCTCGAGCTGCCTCGATCGCCACCTCGTCGTAATCGATGCCGAGCATGCTGCGGACGCGGCCCGCGAGCACGCGTTCCAGGCGGCCAGAGCCGCAACCAATGTCAAGCACATCGGAGTCATCGGGGACCCACCTCGTCAGAAGGTCGGGGGTCGTCGCAACGCTGGCATTAGAGAAGGCGTCACCCTGCTTCAGGTGAGCGGCCTCGAATGCTATGCGCCACGCGACGCGTTCGACGTTGAGCAGCATCCTGAGGGTGTTGTCGGTCCCAAGCACCCTCCGTAGAAGAGGCTGCACGCGGTACGCCATGCTACGGGCGACGGAGCGGCGCTTTGCGCGGGGGAATGACAGAGCTCGTGCTGGCGGTGTCATGCCCTCGTAGCACCAGGGGACGCGCCACGGGTGTGCTCCGAAGGCGTCACGTTCATCTCCGACGAGCTCGTTCGCGTGGTCGTGGCGGCTGGCATTGATAGTCAGGGCGCGGTGCCGCGGCGGCCCGTTTCCCCGTTCCCCTTTCAATCCGTCGTGCGGTTTTCCCGCACACGGCTTACCGAAGATCTTCTTGGTGCTCACGACGCGGCGACCGGGTAGCGAACGGTCCCGCGCAGACGGGTCAGGCCATCGCCTCCAAACTGTACCAGCCGGCCGGCATACAGCCAGTAGGCTCCGAATGATGCCAGTGCCGCGCCGGTGGCTCCGAAAGGCGGTACCAGCATGACGACGAGCACGATGTTGGCAAGAAGGGCGATCACCGCAGCGTTGGCCAGCTTGAACGGCGGAACGCTACGCGTCAGGTAGATCGGCAGCGGCCCGGTCACGGCAAGTGCGGCATCGCCCCAGCTGAGGATGATGAGCGCGGGAACCGCCGTGTCCCATTCCGCGCCATGGACCAGATGCACTGCCGCCAGGCCGCAAGCGTGAGAACCGCCGTGAACCCGGCGACGATCGGCCAGGACTGGCGCACGAAGCCTGTCGTGAAGGTCCCCGCCACCGCCTCGCTCTCGTGCGTCTGATGGTGTATGGCCGCCTGTGAGAGGGCGATGGCGGCGAACAGCGCGAGGTCACCCAGCGTCACGGCCAGCGAGTACAGACCCACCTACTCATAGTCCGTGAGCGCCGCCATGAACAACAGGTCGACGCGCATCGTCAGGAAGACAGCGAGCGTCCCGGGGTGTAGCTGGACGGCGACTCGCAGCAGTGGCCGCATGACTTTCAAGTCGATGCTCGGGCGCAGGGCACGTGCGCCGAGAGTTCGGCCGACGGCAACCGTCAGAGCCACCGCTGTCACCGCGCTGGAGACGACGAGCGCGATGGCGGCAAGCTCCGGCGTGAGGCCGGACGAGGCCTCGAACGCGGTCACCGTGACGGCCTGCGCTATGGCGCCGAGCGTGCTGATGCGCACGAAAGCCGCCGTCGGCCTGGACGGGATGAACGTTGCCGTCCTCGTAGAACTTGGGTGCGGTCACCTCGACACTGCGTCAGCTCGCCAAGCTGCACGAGGTCCAGCAGACCAACAAGCGCTGAGGTTGTCCCGTAGCTCGTAGAAGTTCGTAGGACGGCGGTCCCTCCCGCCGCGTCCGCTGCCGTTGGCAGCGTGCGTGGTGATCCGCCAAAGTCGAAGGAGGAACCGCCGTGAAGAGGACCGTATCGGTCGCTGAGGAGACGATCGCGCAGGAGACCGTGTTGCCCGCGCGTGTGCAAGACGCGCTCGGCGAGCTCGTCGGCGCCGCGAAGGAAGGACTGCTCGCGCTGAGCGTGGGCGTCGGGCTCGGCGTCTTGGCCGAGCTGATGGACGAGGAGGTCGCCGGAAGTCGTCGGCCCGAAGGGCCGCCATGACCCAGATCGCAGCGCGGTTCGTCACGGCCGCGAGGACGGGTCGGTCACGCTCGGCGGCCGGCGTGTGCCTGTCGAGCGTCCGCGGGTGCGCGGCGCCGACGGGTCGGGCGAGGTCGCGCTGAAGACCTAACGCGCACTTCGCTGACCGCGACGCATTGACCGCTGTCGTGCTCGAGCGGATGCTCGCCGGCGTCAGTACCCGCCGCTACGCGCGCACCCAAGAGCCCGTCGGCAGCGAGGTCGAAGCCGGCGCGAGGTCGACGAGCAAGTCGGCCGTCTCCCGCGCGTTTGTGGCCCGCACGAGCGAACGTCTGAGCGAGCTGATGAGCCGGCGCCTGGACGACATCCGCTTGGCAGTGCTGATGCTCGATGGCATCCAACTTCAAGGGCCGCTGCAACGCCGTCGCGCTCGGCATCACGACCGAGGGCGTGAAGATCCCGCTCGGGCTGAGGGAAGGATCGACCGAGAACGCCGCGGTCGCGACCGCGCTGCTGTCAGACCTCGTCGACCGCGGCCTGGACGTCGGGCAGGGCGTGCTCTGCGTGCTCGATGGCGCCAAGGCGCTGCGCGAGGCCGTCCGCGAAGTCCTTGGCCACGACACGCCGGTGCAGCGCTGCACCCGCCACAAGGAGCGAAACGTACTGAAGCATCTCCCCGAACGCGACCGCCCGGCCGTCCAGCGCCGGCTCAGATCGGCGTGGAAGCTCGACGATTCACGTCGCCGTGCGAGTCGATGATCGAGTGCGTCCGGCGCACCACCCGCAACGTCAAGCACTGGCAGTCCGGTGACATGGCGTTGCGGTGGACCGCCGCCGGGATGCTCGAAGCCGAGCAGCAGTTCCGACGCATCATCGGCTACCGCGACCTCGCCAAGCTCGCCATCGCAATCGAGCGTCACCTCACCGCCCAAGGTTTGCTGCTCTTCAGAGCGAGAGAGGTTCAACGGTACCTGCGCGAGCCCGGCCTCGCCCAGGGCCAGCAAGACGAAGAAGCGCGCCTTCGTCGCCTTACGAGCGAGGAAGGAGCGCAAGCTCCCGACGGGTCGTCGCCCGCGTGTTCAACACAGTCGGCCGGCGCCAGACCGGGCGCTACGGCATGGTCGTCCCGACCTTCGTGCAGCTCGTGACCCTCGCGCAACAGCCCCGTCGGCGATGTTGGAGCCGATGAAGCCCGCGCCCCCGGTGATCAGGACCTTCATGAGTTGAGCCTTCTGCCGGTCAGTGGGTCGACGCTCGCGAACAGCCAGTTGCGCCAGTCGGCAACCGGTTCGACGAGCGATCGCTCCTGCGGTCCGTCCGGTCCGAGGAGAAAGAATCGGTAGCCCAGCGGATCGAGCAGTCTCACGATCGCCTCGCCATCCCCTTCTGGGAGCACCTCACAGAAAATCGCCGGATGACTGTTGGCGAGGACGTCCACCATCCCGGCGAGAACCGCGGGTTCCGTCGTCTCTGTGTCGAGCTTGACCAGATCCACGGACGAGATCTGCTCGGCGGCCAGCAACGTGTCCAACCGGACCACAGGCACCGTACTCGTTTGCAGGTCTTCCTCGAAGCCCGTCATAAACTCGCGAGACAAACTCGAACTCGACGGGATCCCTGCGGTGACGACATGAAAGAACTGGGCCTCGGCGTCATCATCCGCCGCGGCCGTCTGGAACGCCCGCACGTTCGAGAGTCCATTCAGCGCCACGTTCTGCTCAAGCCGCGCGAATGCGGCCGGATGTGGCTCGACGGCGTAGACGCGCCCGGCGGGGTTGGCCAGAGCCGCAAGCACCGTGTAGAACCCGACGTGCGCGCCGACATCGACGGTGACCCGGGCCTGCCGCGCGAACTCGTAGAACAGGAC
>Ga0136612_10001212_pt1 | contig 10824 bp, 4 predicted proteins | sample AntDryUQ224A2306_2_FD_106644 | JGI IMG/M metagenome (GOLD analysis project Ga0136612, IMG submission 106644) | Polar desert sand microbial communities from Dry Valleys, Antarctica - metaG UQ224A (23.06) | ecosystem: Environmental > Terrestrial > Soil > Desert | place: Antarctica: Dry Valley...
CTTCACGACGGTGGCCGAGGCTGTGCTCGGCCTGGTCACGATCCGGCTCGATCTCCATCCGCTGATCGTTCTAACCCACTTCCTGTTGGCCCTGCTCGTCCTCGGCGCCGCGACCGCGGTCGCCGTCGAAGCGTGGGGGAACGCGCGCGGCCGCGCCGAATCCCCGACCCCGCGGTGGCTTCGACTCGTCGGGTTGATCCTTCTCGGCGCCTGCTGCGTGCTGGTCGTGACGGGGACCCTTTCAACCGCCGCGGGTCCTCACTCCGGCGACAAGGACGAGATCGACCGATTCTGGAGCCTGCTCGACGCGATGTGGCTTCACGTGCGAGCGACCGCCGCCTTCGGCATCTCGTTCCTCGTCTTGCTCGTGTATCTCGTGCGCGAGCGTGCCCGAGTCGGCCTGCTGCTGCACGGCGCTCTCGGTTTGCTCGTCCTGCTACTCGTGCAGATGATCGTCGGCGAGCTCCAATGGCGCAATCAACTGCCGTGGTGGCTCGTGCTGATCCACGTCGGTCTCGCAGCAGCGGTCTGGACCTGGACCGTTGGGTTCGTCACCGCTCTCTGGCGCACTCCCGCGTCGTTTCTGGCCAAGCGGTAGGCACTAGACTTCAGGGGTGGCAAGCCATGAGCTCCGCATGCTCTCCCGTCCCCAGCTCGAGCGGCCAGTGCTCGTCGCCGCCTTCCGAGGCTGGAACGACGGCGGTCAGGGCGCGACTCTCGCGGCGGGCTACCTCGCGCGCCATTGGGAAGCCGAGAAGTTCGCCGAGATCGATCCGGAGGGATTCGTGGACTTTCAGGCGAACAGGCCACACGTCTCGCTCGACGAAGGCCTGACGCGCCGGATCGACTGGCCCGAGAACGTCTTCTACTGGGCACGCACGACCGGCTCGCAGCGCGACGTCGTGCTCCTGCTCGGCGTGGAGCCGAGCCTTCGCTGGCGCACGTTCTGCGGTCTCGTCATCGACCTCGCGCGAGATCTCGATGTTCAGCTCGTGGTCACGCTCGGCTCCCTACTCGCGGACGTGCCGCACACACGCGCGGCGCCGGTCACCGGCGCCGCGAGCGACCCCGAGCTCGTGGCGGACCTCGGGTTGCAACACTCTCGATACGAGGGCCCGACGGGGATCGTCGGCGTCCTCCAGGACGCCTGCCGCCACGCGGGGCTCCCGGCGGCCAGCCTGTGGGCGGCCGTCCCGCATTACGTCTCGCTCGCTCCGAGCCCACGGGCCGCTCGCGCGCTCTGCGATCGCCTCGCTGCCTTGCTCGACGTTCCGATCGACACTGCCAAGCTTTCGGAAGCGGAGGAAACCTATGCCTCACAGGTGAGCGAGGCCGTCTCCTCCGACCCCGAGACCGCGGAGTACGTGGAGCAGCTCGAGCGGCGGACCGACGAGCTCGACCTCGAGGAGCACGAGGATCTGCCCTCGGGAGACTCACTCGCCGCCGAGCTGACGCGCTTCTTGCGTGAGCGCGACGCCGAGAACGGCGAAGACGACACACCTCGCAAGCAGTAACTCGTTGCAACGGTCGGACGAGCGTCTGACACGCAGGGTCTAGCGACCGTAACCGTCGGGGGCTACGACGCTACAGATTCGGACGCGTCGGCCGGCGGGTCAACGCGGCCCACGGCGGGCTTGCGCCGGCGGCGGCGTCGCTTGCTGGGCGACCCCTCGCTTGGCGAGTCGCCGTTCGAGGACTCCGCCCGCGCTGAGGCAGCCGCCGTCTGCTGACTCTGCGCGGGCGGAGTACCCTTCTTGCGCCTCCGGCGGCGGCGGGACTTCCTCGCGGGCGCCTTCGGCGCGGGCAGGTTATCGGCGAGGGCGTTCGCAATGTCAGGCGTGTCGCCAAGCTCCTCGCGAGCGGAGTCGAGGGTCGCGTTCGCCCGCGGCGTGTAGCCGTCTGCAGAGGCGAGCAGTGCGGCGCCGACGTCCAGTGGCAGCGCCTTCGCGACCTGTACGAGCCGCCCGACATTCTCTTCGTGCCGGTGCCCGCGTGAATTCGCGACGGCTCCCAGCAGGCGCTTCGCCTCGGGAAACTCCGCGCTCGCGCGCCGATCCTGCAGCTTCCGCGTCGTCTTGGCGAGTTTCCACGTCCAGCGTTGGAGGATCTGGTCCGGCGCATTCGCCTTCCCTTCGCCGATCGCGCGCAGGAGAATGCGCACGCCTGCGGCGCGATCCTTTTCCCACGGCGGCGCCTGCGAGACGAGCGTGACGAGGTCGTCGTAGTCGGCCCGGTCGACGAGCATCGAGACGCGGTCCTGCAGCGCCGTCATTCGCAGCCGTCGATTCGGGTTCTCGGCGGCGCAGACCGAGAGAAACGTCTCGAGCGCGCCTCTCGAGGCGCGGCCCTCCGCGAACTTCTTCGCGAACTCGGCGCGCTGATCGAAGCGGATCTGGCGGCCGGCGATCGTTGCCCAATAGCGCTGCTCGTCCTCGTCGAGATATTTCGGGTCGATCCGCTGCCACTCCCGCTGGATCACCGCTAGCCGGCGGGCAACATCGGGCGTGACCGGGACGAGCCACGGCGCCGGCGACAGCTTGCGGCGGGCGCGGCGCTGCACCCGGCGTCGGGGCGCCGGCGTGACCCGCGCGCCCTCCCGGTAGAAGTCGGCGTCGAGCAGCGAGTGCAGCGAGATGACGCGGTCTGTGTGCGTCGAGGACTTCGGCACGAAATCGACGACGATTCCGGCCTCCTTGCGCGGGTGCGTCCGCATGATCCGGCCGATCCGCTGCTGGTAGACGCGCTTCGACGCGGTCGGCGCGAGATGCATGCACACCGTTGCGCGCGGCGAGTTCCAGCCCTCCGCGAGCAGCATGGCGTTGATCAGCACGTTGATCTCGCCGCGCTCGTACGCGACAAGGGTCTCGGCGAGCTTGACGGGCGGCGTTCGTCCGGAGACCGCCTCGGCCTTCATTCCCGCCGCCCGGAACTCCTGCGCCAGGTTATAGGCGTGGTCGACTCCAGCGGCATAGACGATGCCGGGCGTCGCGTCGAAGAGGTGGCGGTAGAGGCTCGCGGCCGCTTGGTTCAGGGCCTGGTGATCGAGCGCTGCGGCCAGGGCCCGCTCCTCGAAGTCGCCGCCGACGATCGGGACGGAGTTGATCGCCGCGGCCGGCGGAACTCGCATCGAGCGCAGCGGCGCGATCAATCCGCGGCGGGCGGCATCCGCGAGCGGGAGGTCATCGACCGAGGCCGGGAAGACGTCCGAGACCTGCTTCGCGATCAGCTGCTCGGTCGCCGTCATGCCGATGTAGATCGGCTCGGGGAAACTTCGGATCGCGGCACTCGTCTTCTCTCCGAGCGCGGTGTGCGCTTCATCGCAGATCACGAGCTGGTATGCCTCGCGCGAGATCGAGCCCACGTGGCGCGCGAACCAGGCGTAGGTCTGGATCGTGATCGGATTCGAGCGCAGCGCCTTCCGTCCCTGCTCGATCACGTCCGTGAACTGGTCGCCATAGCCCTCGGTGGTCAGGTCGCGCTGGAACTGCGAGACGAGAAGGCGGCGGTGGGTGAGGATCAGCACACCGAGCGTCCGCGCCGATTCGACGAAGCCGGCCGCGGCAATCGTCTTGCCGGAGGCGGTCGGATGACGGAAGCGGTAGCGGCGCGAGGCGCCGGGGTCCTCGCCGCTGAAGCCCTCCTCCTCCTCGTCGTCGGCCTCCTCGGTAACGAGCTCGTCCTCCTCCTCGAACTCCTCGGCCTCCCGGTCGGTCTCGGTCGCAGGCCCGTTGCCGTTCTCCTCCCCCGACGCATCGCGCTGGGTCGCCGCGATCAGCTCGGTGAGCATGCCGGCGAGGGCGTCCACCTGGTGCTTGCGAAGCTCGGTTCCTGCCGCCGTCGTGGGCGGCTTCGAAGAGAGCACACGCTCAAGGCCGAGCATGAGGCCGAATCGAACCTTCCACCTGGGGGAAGGTTCGCGTCGCCCAGTGCAGATCTCCGCGAGCGCCTCCTCGAGCGCCGCGGCGCGAGCCGTCCCAGGAGCAAGTACTTCGCCCGGCTCCTCGCCAGGATGGAGGAACGGCTCTCCTGCCCATTCCTGCGCTCGGAGCGCGTCGGCGACCAAGCCGTCCGCCGCGTCCGACGTGAGTGTCGGGTTCAGTGTCGCTTCTGACATGTGCGCAGCACCTTGAGCGTGCCGCTACCTCGAGGATCGCGCGCTCGTACGACTGCTTCAGGACGAGCTGCGCTCGCAGGAGCATAACTGAATCCCCGGCCGCCCGCCGCGTGCACGGAGCCGGAATACTGCCGACATGCCGAGCTGGAGCGACCTGCTGGAGCGCGCCGGCACACGATACCGGGACGGCCAGCGTCGCCTCCCCGACGAGCCCGACGCGCGCCAGCGGCAGCTGACGCGGATGGGAAACGCCGCCGGCGCGGCAGGGCTGAGCTCATTGATGGCGGGTCGGGATGGCGGCGAGTGGTTCTCGCGGGCCGCCGAGCGCTATCGGGAAAGCTGGGAGCACGCTCCGCCAGGAAGTTGGGGCCGCCCGATCGGGGCGATCAAGGCGCGCATTCTCGCCGACGACTGGGACGGCGCGACGGCCGACTCCCGCTGGGCGCTCGAGCTGGGTGCGCCGGAGTCGGACTCGCCGATCGGCCGCTACGCTGCGGCGCTCGCCTTCCTCGTGCTCGATCGGTGGGAAGAGGCGCACGTTCAGGCCGAGAATGTTCGGGCGAGCGACGAGTTCCCCGGCGAGGTGGCCGATGCGCTTGCGTCGATCGCGACCGAGGACATGGTCGGCTACGTCGATGCGGTCGAGAACGTGCTCGAGTCGTTCGAGAGGCGGACGGAGTACCTCGAGGACGTCCCGGTCGCGGACACCGTGCTCGTGCTCCAGGCGCTGGCACGCCGTCGTGGGATGGCGGCGCAGCTGGAGTCCTCGCTCCTCCCCGGCTGAGAGACGCGCCGCCTGCGCCACTCTTGTGCCCCACTCGGTGGAAACATTGGTGCTGTTTTGTTACAGCTCAGATACGTTTGTTACAGCTCAGATACGTCTGCCAAGGCCATGGCCAGGGACAGTCCCTGGCCATGGCCTTGAGTGGCGTGGCCGCCCAGCCGGGCCTATCCGTCGAGGAGAGCCGCGGCCGCAAAGTCGAGCAGAGTAACGGTCACGCGGCCGCGGATGAGGCTCGCCGGGGTATCGGTACTCGGGTCAGCGGCGAAGGAACGGCGCGCCGCTTCGGCCTTGGCCTCTCCCGTGACGACGTAGACCAGCAGCCTGCAGCCGGCGAACATGGGCGGCGTCATGGTCACGCGGGGGACCAGCGGCTCGAGGCCGGGCTCCACGGCGATGGCCCGCCGTTCGGTCTCCGCGAGCGCCGGCGCGCGCGGGAAGAGGGAGGCGGTATGCCCGTCGGTGCCGATGCCGTTTAGGGCGAGGTCGAGCGTCACTCCCGCAAGCTCGGCGTCGTACGACGCCGAGCTTGCGGGAGTGACGCTCGACCTCGCCCTAAACGGCATCGGCACCGACGGGCATACCGCCTCCCTCTTCCCGCGCGCGCCGGCGCTCGCGGAGACCGAACGGCGGGCCATCGCCGTGGAGCCCGGCCTCGAGCCGCTGGTCCCCCGCGTGACCATGACGCCGCCCATGTTCGCCGGCTGCAGGCTGCTGGTCTACGTCGTCACGGGAGAGGCCAAGGCCGAAGCGGCGCGCCGTTCCTTCGCCGCTGACCCGAGTACCGATACCCCGGCGAGCCTCATCCGCGGCCGCGTGACCGTTACTCTGCTCGACTTTGCGGCCGCGGCTCTCCTCGACGGATAGGCCCGGCTGGGCGGCCACGCCACTCAAGGCCATGGCCAGGGACTGTCCCTGGCCATGGCCTTGGCAGACGTATCTGAGCTGTAACAAACGTATCTGAGCTGTAACAAAACAGCACCAATGTTTCCACCGAGTGGGGCACAAGAGTGGCGCAGGCGGCGCGTCTCTCAGCCGGGGAGGAGCGAGGACTCCAGCTGCGCCGCCATCCCACGACGGCGTGCCAGCGCCTGGAGCACGAGCACGGTGTCCGCGACCGGGACGTCCTCGAGGTACTCCGTCCGCCTCTCGAACGACTCGAGCACGTTCTCGACCGCATCGACGTAGCCGACCATGTCCTCGGTCGCGATCGACGCAAGCGCATCGGCCACCTCGCCGGGGAACTCGTCGCTCGCCCGAACATTCTCGGCCTGAACGTGCGCCTCTTCCCACCGATCGAGCACGAGGAAGGCGAGCGCCGCAGCGTAGCGGCCGATCGGCGAGTCCGACTCCGGCGCACCCAGCTCGAGCGCCCAGCGGGAGTCGGCCGTCGCGCCGTCCCAGTCGTCGGCGAGAATGCGCGCCTTGATCGCCCCGATCGGGCGGCCCCAACTTCCTGGCGGAGCGTGCTCCCAGCTTTCCCGATAGCGCTCGGCGGCCCGCGAGAACCACTCGCCGCCATCCCGACCCGCCATCAATGAGCTCAGCCCTGCCGCGCCGGCGGCGTTTCCCATCCGCGTCAGCTGCCGCTGGCGCGCGTCGGGCTCGTCGGGGAGGCGACGCTGGCCGTCCCGGTATCGTGTGCCGGCGCGCTCCAGCAGGTCGCTCCAGCTCGGCATGTCGGCAGTATTCCGGCTCCGTGCACGCGGCGGGCGGCCGGGGATTCAGTTATGCTCCTGCGAGCGCAGCTCGTCCTGAAGCAGTCGTACGAGCGCGCGATCCTCGAGGTAGCGGCACGCTCAAGGTGCTGCGCACATGTCAGAAGCGACACTGAACCCGACACTCACGTCGGACGCGGCGGACGGCTTGGTCGCCGACGCGCTCCGAGCGCAGGAATGGGCAGGAGAGCCGTTCCTCCATCCTGGCGAGGAGCCGGGCGAAGTACTTGCTCCTGGGACGGCTCGCGCCGCGGCGCTCGAGGAGGCGCTCGCGGAGATCTGCACTGGGCGACGCGAACCTTCCCCCAGGTGGAAGGTTCGATTCGGCCTCATGCTCGGCCTTGAGCGTGTGCTCTCTTCGAAGCCGCCCACGACGGCGGCAGGAACCGAGCTTCGCAAGCACCAGGTGGACGCCCTCGCCGGCATGCTCACCGAGCTGATCGCGGCGACCCAGCGCGATGCGTCGGGGGAGGAGAACGGCAACGGGCCTGCGACCGAGACCGACCGGGAGGCCGAGGAGTTCGAGGAGGAGGACGAGCTCGTTACCGAGGAGGCCGACGACGAGGAGGAGGAGGGCTTCAGCGGCGAGGACCCCGGCGCCTCGCGCCGCTACCGCTTCCGTCATCCGACCGCCTCCGGCAAGACGATTGCCGCGGCCGGCTTCGTCGAATCGGCGCGGACGCTCGGTGTGCTGATCCTCACCCACCGCCGCCTTCTCGTCTCGCAGTTCCAGCGCGACCTGACCACCGAGGGCTATGGCGACCAGTTCACGGACGTGATCGAGCAGGGACGGAAGGCGCTGCGCTCGAATCCGATCACGATCCAGACCTACGCCTGGTTCGCGCGCCACGTGGGCTCGATCTCGCGCGAGGCATACCAGCTCGTGATCTGCGATGAAGCGCACACCGCGCTCGGAGAGAAGACGAGTGCCGCGATCCGAAGTTTCCCCGAGCCGATCTACATCGGCATGACGGCGACCGAGCAGCTGATCGCGAAGCAGGTCTCGGACGTCTTCCCGGCCTCGGTCGATGACCTCCCGCTCGCGGATGCCGCCCGCCGCGGATTGATCGCGCCGCTGCGCTCGATGCGAGTTCCGCCGGCCGCGGCGATCAACTCCGTCCCGATCGTCGGCGGCGACTTCGAGGAGCGGGCCCTGGCCGCAGCGCTCGATCACCAGGCCCTGAACCAAGCGGCCGCGAGCCTCTACCGCCACCTCTTCGACGCGACGCCCGGCATCGTCTATGCCGCTGGAGTCGACCACGCCTATAACCTGGCGCAGGAGTTCCGGGCGGCGGGAATGAAGGCCGAGGCGGTCTCCGGACGAACGCCGCCCGTCAAGCTCGCCGAGACCCTTGTCGCGTACGAGCGCGGCGAGATCAACGTGCTGATCAACGCCATGCTGCTCGCGGAGGGCTGGAACTCGCCGCGCGCAACGGTGTGCATGCATCTCGCGCCGACCGCGTCGAAGCGCGTCTACCAGCAGCGGATCGGCCGGATCATGCGGACGCACCCGCGCAAGGAGGCCGGAATCGTCGTCGATTTCGTGCCGAAGTCCTCGACGCACACAGACCGCGTCATCTCGCTGCACTCGCTGCTCGACGCCGACTTCTACCGGGAGGGCGCGCGGGTCACGCCGGCGCCCCGACGCCGGGTGCAGCGCCGCGCCCGCCGCAAGCTGTCGCCGGCGCCGTGGCTCGTCCCGGTCACGCCCGATGTTGCCCGCCGGCTAGCGGTGATCCAGCGGGAGTGGCAGCGGATCGACCCGAAATATCTCGACGAGGACGAGCAGCGCTATTGGGCAACGATCGCCGGCCGCCAGATCCGCTTCGATCAGCGCGCCGAGTTCGCGAAGAAGTTCGCGGAGGGCCGCGCCTCGAGAGGCGCGCTCGAGACGTTTCTCTCGGTCTGCGCCGCCGAGAACCCGAATCGACGGCTGCGAATGACGGCGCTGCAGGACCGCGTCTCGATGCTCGTCGACCGGGCCGACTACGACGACCTCGTCACGCTCGTCTCGCAGGCGCCGCCGTGGGAAAAGGATCGCGCCGCAGGCGTGCGCATTCTCCTGCGCGCGATCGGCGAAGGGAAGGCGAATGCGCCGGACCAGATCCTCCAACGCTGGACGTGGAAACTCGCCAAGACGACGCGGAAGCTGCAGGATCGGCGCGCGAGCGCGGAGTTTCCCGAGGCGAAGCGCCTGCTGGGAGCCGTCGCGAATTCACGCGGGCACCGGCACGAAGAGAATGTCGGGCGGCTCGTACAGGTCGCGAAGGCGCTGCCACTGGACGTCGGCGCCGCACTGCTCGCCTCTGCAGACGGCTACACGCCGCGGGCGAACGCGACCCTCGACTCCGCTCGCGAGGAGCTTGGCGACACGCCTGACATTGCGAACGCCCTCGCCGATAACCTGCCCGCGCCGAAGGCGCCCGCGAGGAAGTCCCGCCGCCGCCGGAGGCGCAAGAAGGGTACTCCGCCCGCGCAGAGTCAGCAGACGGCGGCTGCCTCAGCGCGGGCGGAGTCCTCGAACGGCGACTCGCCAAGCGAGGGGTCGCCCAGCAAGCGACGCCGCCGCCGGCGCAAGCCCGCCGTGGGCCGCGTTGACCCGCCGGCCGACGCGTCCGAATCTGTAGCGTCGTAGCCCCCGACGGTTACGGTCGCTAGACCCTGCGTGTCAGACGCTCGTCCGACCGTTGCAACGAGTTACTGCTTGCGAGGTGTGTCGTCTTCGCCGTTCTCGGCGTCGCGCTCACGCAAGAAGCGCGTCAGCTCGGCGGCGAGTGAGTCTCCCGAGGGCAGATCCTCGTGCTCCTCGAGGTCGAGCTCGTCGGTCCGCCGCTCGAGCTGCTCCACGTACTCCGCGGTCTCGGGGTCGGAGGAGACGGCCTCGCTCACCTGTGAGGCATAGGTTTCCTCCGCTTCCGAAAGCTTGGCAGTGTCGATCGGAACGTCGAGCAAGGCAGCGAGGCGATCGCAGAGCGCGCGAGCGGCCCGTGGGCTCGGAGCGAGCGAGACGTAATGCGGGACGGCCGCCCACAGGCTGGCCGCCGGGAGCCCCGCGTGGCGGCAGGCGTCCTGGAGGACGCCGACGATCCCCGTCGGGCCCTCGTATCGAGAGTGTTGCAACCCGAGGTCCGCCACGAGCTCGGGGTCGCTCGCGGCGCCGGTGACCGGCGCCGCGCGTGTGTGCGGCACGTCCGCGAGTAGGGAGCCGAGCGTGACCACGAGCTGAACATCGAGATCTCGCGCGAGGTCGATGACGAGACCGCAGAACGTGCGCCAGCGAAGGCTCGGCTCCACGCCGAGCAGGAGCACGACGTCGCGCTGCGAGCCGGTCGTGCGTGCCCAGTAGAAGACGTTCTCGGGCCAGTCGATCCGGCGCGTCAGGCCTTCGTCGAGCGAGACGTGTGGCCTGTTCGCCTGAAAGTCCACGAATCCCTCCGGATCGATCTCGGCGAACTTCTCGGCTTCCCAATGGCGCGCGAGGTAGCCCGCCGCGAGAGTCGCGCCCTGACCGCCGTCGTTCCAGCCTCGGAAGGCGGCGACGAGCACTGGCCGCTCGAGCTGGGGACGGGAGAGCATGCGGAGCTCATGGCTTGCCACCCCTGAAGTCTAGTGCCTACCGCTTGGCCAGAAACGACGCGGGAGTGCGCCAGAGAGCGGTGACGAACCCAACGGTCCAGGTCCAGACCGCTGCTGCGAGACCGACGTGGATCAGCACGAGCCACCACGGCAGTTGATTGCGCCATTGGAGCTCGCCGACGATCATCTGCACGAGTAGCAGGACGAGCAAACCGAGAGCGCCGTGCAGCAGCAGGCCGACTCGGGCACGCTCGCGCACGAGATACACGAGCAAGACGAGGAACGAGATGCCGAAGGCGGCGGTCGCTCGCACGTGAAGCCACATCGCGTCGAGCAGGCTCCAGAATCGGTCGATCTCGTCCTTGTCGCCGGAGTGAGGACCCGCGGCGGTTGAAAGGGTCCCCGTCACGACCAGCACGCAGCAGGCGCCGAGAAGGATCAACCCGACGAGTCGAAGCCACCGCGGGGTCGGGGATTCGGCGCGGCCGCGCGCGTTCCCCCACGCTTCGACGGCGACCGCGGTCGCGGCGCCGAGGACGAGCAGGGCCAACAGGAAGTGGGTTAGAACGATCAGCGGATGGAGATCGAGCCGGATCGTGACCAGGCCGAGCACAGCCTCGGCCACCGTCGTGAAG
>Ga0136612_10001213_pt1 | contig 10824 bp, 11 predicted proteins | sample AntDryUQ224A2306_2_FD_106644 | JGI IMG/M metagenome (GOLD analysis project Ga0136612, IMG submission 106644) | Polar desert sand microbial communities from Dry Valleys, Antarctica - metaG UQ224A (23.06) | ecosystem: Environmental > Terrestrial > Soil > Desert | place: Antarctica: Dry Valley...
GGGTGCCCGGTCGCGCGGACAGATCCCTGAAGGCGGCCGCTCCGCGACCGCTGCCTACAACGCCTGAACCGACCTCGATCAAATCCCCTGCGACTCGCGTCGGCTGCGCGCTACGGCCACGAGACCTGCCGCGGAGACGAGCGCCCAGAGCACGTTCGTGATGACGAACCCGAGCTGAACGGTGAGCACCGCCGTGACGGCCAACCCGGCGGACGACACGAGGTTGGCGAAGAGGTAGCGAGAATCATGCGGCTTGACGAGGCCGAACTGGAGCGAGGCAAAGGCTGCAACGATGCCGATCGCGCACACGATCTGGACGATCTGAAGTGTCATTCCCGCACGCTAGTCGTCCGCCGCGGGACCACGGCGACCCTCCCGTCGACCGGCACGATGTCGATCGCGGCACCGTAGTGACGCGCGATCGTCTCCTCGGTCAGCACGTCGCGGGGCAGGCCATCCGCGACGACGCGACCGTGATCGAGGAGCACCATGCGCTCGGCGTATTGGGCTGCGAGCGTGAGGTCGTGCATGGCGGCCACCAGGGTCAGCTCGGACTCGAGCCGGAGCGCGTCGAGCAGGTCGAGCGCCTGCTGCTGGTGCCCGATGTCCAGGGCGGCGGTCGGCTCGTCGAGGAGAATGATCCTCGCCTCCTGCGCCAGTGCGCGCGCGACGACGACGCGCTGCTTCTCGCCTCCGGACAGCGTGCCGAGCGGCCGTTCGCCGAAGCCGGAGAGGTCGAGGCGCTCGAGGGCCCGCGCCGCCGCTTCCAGATCGAGTCTCCCCTCCTTCGCGAGCGGCCCGAGATGAGGCGTCCGTCCGAGGAGCACGTATTCGCCGACCGTCATCCACGGCGGTGTCGACGGATCCTGCGGAACGACCGCGATCAGCCGGGAGAGCTCTGATCTCCGCATCGCTGCCGTGGGCCGTCCTTCCAGCTCGATCGAGCCCGAGAACGGGACGAGACGCGCGATCGCCCGTAGCAGGGTCGTCTTGCCGGCGCCATTCGGTCCGATCAGCGCCACCCAGCCACCTTCGTCGAACGTGAGGTCGACCCGGTCGACGACGGGCGCCCCGCCGAGGACGACGGTGACGTCCGTCAGCTGGATGGCGCTCATGCGGCTCCTCGGCTCGTCCGCAGCACCAGGGCGAAGAAGGGCGCCCCGAAGAACGCCGTGACAATCCCGAGCGGGATCTCCGCGGGAGCGAGCGCGGTCCGCGCGATGACGTCAGCGAGCACGAGGAATCCGGCGCCGACGATGACGGAGAGCGGGAGCAGCGCCCGATACCCGACGCCCGCCAGCATCCGGATCGCGTGCGGGACGATGATGCCCACGAACCCGATGAGCCCGCAGACAGCAACGGCCGCCGCGGTTCCCACGGTCGCGGCGACGACGAGCGTGAGCCGGACGCGGCGGACGTCGACGCCGAGGCTCGCCGCCTCGTCGTCGCCGAGGCTCAGGACGTCGACGACCCGCCGGTACACGAGGATGACGACGGTCGCGATGGCGACGTACGGGAGGACCAGCACGACGTCGCTCCAGCCCGAGCTCGGGATGCTGCCCAGGATCCACGTGTAGACCTGCTGGAGCGTATCGGCGTTCTGCTGCTGGACGAATGTCTGGAGAGCGGTGAAGAAGGACGCGACTGTCACGCCAGCGAGGACGAGGGTTGTCGTATCCCGTCCCCGGTTGGCGGACCGGCCGACCGAGTAGGTGAGGAAGACGGCGACCGCTCCACCGACGAACGCGGCCGCGGGCAAGGCCTGCTGGCCGGGGAGGCGGTCGGGCAGATAGGCAATCGCCAGGGTCGCGCCGAGCCCCGCTCCCGCAGCCACCCCGAGCAGGTACGGATCGACGAGCGGATTGCGGAACACGCCCTGATAGGTCGCACCCGCGAGCGAGAGCATCCCGCCGACGAGCGCGGCGAGCACCACCCGTGGCATGCGGATCTCCCACAGGATCGACTCCTCCGTCGCGGAGAGCGAGGAGGAGCTGCCCGGGATACGCAGGCGCTCCGCGAGCGAGCTCGAGATTCCTCCGAGCCCGAGGTCGATCGGTCCCACCGCCACGCCGATCACGATCGATCCGAGAAGGAATGCCACCGCCGCGGCGACCCAGACCGGACCGATGCCGCGGGGGTGGACCGCGGCGGTCGGCGACACGACCTTCGCGGCGGTGGCGTTCATTCGCTACAAACGTGCCAGCGCTGCGGACATCGCCCGGAAGAAGCTGACGAGGCGCGGCCCCCAGCGCGAGGCGATCGAGTCGTGGATCCGCACGATCGAGCCTGTGCGCACGGCGCTGATGCGATCCCAGCCCGGACGTGAGGCGACCGTCGACGGCTTCTGCCCGCAGCAGACCGTGTCGGCGAGGACGATCAGGTCGGGGCTGGCCGCGACGATGTACTCGGCGGAGAGCTGCGGAAAGCCCGTGCCCGCGGAGTCGGCGGCGTCGGCGATGTTCTCGAGGCCGAGCGCCGCGTACACCTTTCCCACAAACGAGTTCGTCGAGGCGGAGTAGAAGTCGGGACTGAGCTCGTGATAGACGGAGAGGCCCTCGGCCCGCGAGCGCGACGTCCTCACGATCGCAGCGATCTTCGCCTTCATGCGGGCGATGACCCGTGCCGCCGCGGCTTCGCGACCGGTCACCATCCCCAGCTGGCGGATCTGCTGGTACGCGGCCTTGAAGTTGGATGCGGCCCCGTGCAGGATCACCGGAATCCCGAGTCTGCCGAGCGCGCTGACGAGCCCCTTGGGGTCGTACGAGGCGACGACGAGGTCGGGGCGATACGCAGCGATGGCCTCGACGTTCGGCGTGAAGCCAGAGAGCGTGGTCTTCGGGGCGGCCTTCGGATAGTCGGACTGGTCGTCGACGGCGACGACCTGCCGCCCGGCGCCGATTGCGAAGAGCGACTCGGTGGCCGTGGGCGAGAGTGAGACGATGCGGGCAGGTCTCCTCTGGATCGTGACCTTGCCGGCGGCGGTCGTGATCGTGACCGGGTATGCGGCCGGAGCCGCAGGCCCGGCAGCGGCCCCTGAGACCAGGATCGTGAACGCCGCGACGATTGCGCCGGCGACGAAGATGGACGAACGAAGCACCTGAATCCTCCCTTCCGCGAGGGGTTCGGCTATGGCGGAGGCGCGGCAGGTCTTCTGACTCGGGGCTCCCTCCCCCGCCGCCTTCCCAACCCGTGTCGTCGACGTGGGCCAGTGGCGTCGTGGCGGGTGAGCAACTCCCCTCACAGCGGCGGGACCGTCCCGGACTTGCACCGGGTTCCCTCACCGTGCTCCTGTTGATCGAGGCCGAGCCTATCATCGGACGGTGTCCGGGTCATTGGTGCGCTCGTGGCTCCCCGTGGCGGCCTGGGCCGTGTTGATCTTCGCCTTCTCCTCGGTTCCCGATCTCGGCACCGGGCTCGGCGGCTGGGATCTCGTCCTGCGGAAGCTCGCCCACGCAGGCGAGTTCGCGGTTCTCGGAGCTTTGCTCGCGCGGGCCACAGACCGCGCTGCGATCGCGTTCGCGCTGGGAACGCTCTACGCGGTCAGCGACGAGCTGCACCAGGTGTTCGTTCCCGGACGGCTGGGCTCGCCGCTCGACGTGGCGATCGACACGGTCGGGGTCGCGTTCGGTGTGCTGCTCTGGCAGCGTGCGGCCCGGATGCGGCACGTCGCCTCGTGACGCGAGCAGTGGCGATTGACCTGGACCTGGCGTTGGGCGACACGCGCCCACTCTGGAACGACTGGCTTGCTTCCGCCTCGGAACTCTTCGGCGTCGAGCCCGGCACCTTGCCCTCCGACCGCGGCGAGGCCGCAGCGGAGCTCGACGAGCGAGGCGGCGGCAACTGGCGCGTCCTGCTCCAGCGCTTCGCCGAGGAGCGCGCCGCTGTGTATTTCCGCCGGGATGCGGCGACGGGGGCAGCGCTGCGCGCGCTTACCATCGCCGGTTGCAAAATCGGCGTGTTCACCGATGCCCCGGAGTCGCTGGCACGCGCGGCGCTTGCGCAACTGGGGGCCGAGCGGCGGTTGGTCGCCGTGGAGACCGGCTCCGGCGCCCTCGAGCGGCTGCTCGGCCGGCTCGGTACGGATGCCGTGATCGTGAGCAGCCGAGCCGAGCTGCTCCATGAGGCCCGTGCGTAGAATCGGGCCTGTGGAGGCCAAGGACGTCGCCGATCGTCAGCTGGACGCGCTACTCGAGCGCCTCGATCGGATCGCCGACGAGCTAGAACGGCTGAACCGGGTGTCGGAGCGCCAAGAAGGATTCATGCTCGTCGCCGGTGAGCTCCGCCAGCTGAACGAGTCGCTGACCGCGCTCGCGTACGCCGCTCTCGGACAGGCACCTCCTCGCGTGCGCCGCCGCACCGGTTGACTCAGGTCTGGGGATGACTCGGCACGAAGTTGGAACGCTTCGACGCGTCCCCTTCGGCCATGTCCAGGGTCAGACCCTTGTGTTTCGAGTCACAACGAGCGGTCGCGAGAGGCGACTCGCAGCTAGGTCAGGCGGTAGATGACGCCGTTTTGCGTCGTCGCGTACAGCTCGCCTGCCGTGCTCTCGCCGAACGAGGTCAATCCCTGGATGCGGAAGGGCTCGCGGCGGACGTTCCTCGCCGCGCCCGAGCGGACGTTCAGGCTCCAGACGATCCCACTGCAGTAGTCGCCGAAGATGTACCGCCCCCGTTCCCGCGAGCTGGCCGAGCCACGGTAGACGTGACCGCCGATGACGGAGCAGTTGCCCTCGCCGCGGCCGTACTCGTAGAGCGGAAAGACGAGCTTGCCCGTCGTGGGCTGGCCGTCCTCGAAGCGGCGTGAGCCCTCGTAGAGGTCCCAGCCATAGTTCTCGAGGCCCGGGCTCTCGCGAGGCGTGAAGCTGACTTCCTCGATCGCGCCCTGCCCGACGTCGCCGAGGTAGAGATCGCCGGTGGCGCGTTCGAACGAAAACCGCCAGGCATTGCGGAGACCGAGGCCCGCGATCGCCCAGTCCGCGCCGGGCTTCGCGACGTCGAGACGGAGCAGCTTGCCGAACAACGAGCTCATGTCCTGGGCGCGATCCTCGGGATCGCCGCCAGATCCCCCGTCACCGATGGTCGTGTACAGCATCCCGTCGCGGCCGAATGCGAGCTGGCCGCCGTTGTGATTTCCGTACGGATCGGGAACGGAGAGGAGAATCTTGCGGCTCGAGCGCACCGCCGTCCTGCCGTTCGAGCGATACCGGGCCACCGTGTTTCGGCCGTCGCTGGAGGTGTACGCGACGTAGAGAAGCCTGTTCTTGGCGTACTGCGGGTGGAACACGAGCCCGAGCAGGCCCTGTTCCCCTCCGTATTCGACATCACGCCGCGCATCGAGGAAGATCGTCCGCTTCCCGGCCCGCAAGCGCACCACGCGACCGGGCTGCTCGACGACATAGAGCGTTTGCGGCTCCCCTGGCGCATGCGTGACGAGAACCGGAGCGTCGAACCCGCGGGCGAACGGCTTGAGCTGGAACGCGTTCGTAGCAGCTGCTTCCCGTTCTGCCGCCGAACCGGATCCCACCGACACCGTCAGGCCCACCGCCAAGGCAAGAAGCGCGACGACACGCATCGGTTCACGGTAGCTGCCAGGGCCGGGTGACCGGAGTACGCTTCTCGCTGGATTAATGCGGATCTTCCTCATCGGAGCGGGCCAGGTCGGCTTCGCAGTCGTCGAAGCGCTCCACCACGATCATGAGATCACGGTGCTGGACACCGAGCCCTCGCGGCTGGCCGCGCTCGCGGAGCGGTACGACGTCGTAACCGCCGAGGGCGACGGGACGAGTCGGCGCGTCCTGGCCGCGGCGGGAGTGCAGAACGCCGACCTCGTCATCGCCTGCACCTCGCGCGACGAGGTCAATCTCGTCGCGGGCATGTTCGCGCGTCGCGAGGCCAGGAATGCCACGACGGTGATCCGCACGTCCAACGTCGAGTATGTCGAGTTGTGGCGCGTCGGCCAGCTGGACGTGGACTTCGTCGTGTGCTCGGAGCTGGAGACCGCACACGCCATCAGCCGGATCATCGGCGTCCCGGCCGCTCGTCAGACCGACATCTTCGCGGAGGGACAGGTACAGATCGTCGAGTTCGATGTCGAGGAAGGGGCGTCCGAGGATGTGCTCGGAACTCCGCTGCGCGAGGCGAAAATCCCAAGAGATTCCAAGGTCGCCGCGGTTATTCGCGGAGACGAGATGCTGCTCCCCGGTGGGAACGAGGTCATTCGCGCAGGAGACCGAATCGTGGTCATCGGCTCACCCGAGGCGGCGCAGGCATGGAGCGCTCTGCTCGCCCCGGAAGGCGCAGCCGTGCGAGACGTCGTCATCTACGGAGCCGGCCGTGTCGGCTCGGCCATCGCTCGCGTTCTTCTCGACCAGGGCATCCGAGTCCGGATGATCGAGGCATCGCCGGAGAAAGCGCGCGCTGTCGCCGAAGCGCTGCCCGACGCGCGGGTCTACAACGCGACGGGCGTCGATCCCGACTTCCTCGAACGCGAGCGGATCGGCCAGACGAATGCAGCGATCTTCGCCATGCGAGACGACGCCAAGAACCTCTATGCCGCGTCGCTCGCCGAGGTGCACGGCGTCAAGTTCACGATCGGGATCGCGCACGAAACGGTCTCGACGGAGGCCTTCGAGCATGCCGGAATCGACGTCTCGGTGAATCCGCGCACGGTCACGGCCGAGGAGATCATCCGCTTCGCACACGACCCGAGGACGAAGCAGGTGGCCCTCCTCGAAGGCAACCGCTACGAGGTGATCGACGTGACCCTGCGTGACACCAGCGAATACATCGGGAAGGCGTTCCGGGAGATGCCGATCCGTGGCGCGCTGATCGGCGCCGTCGTCCGGAACGGCTCTGCGATCTTTCCGCACGGAGACGATGTTCTGCAGCTCGGGGATCGGGTGATCGTCTTCACCCAGGCTGCCGACGCGCCCCGAGTCGTCAACGCGTTGTGACGTCCGCCCGGGTCGTCGCTGGTCGGATGCGGCCGAAACGTCGGCTCGCGGTCGACCTCAAGGCGACGGCGAACCTCATCGGCGCTCTTGTCAAGTATCTCGGCCTCGCTGTCGTTTTTCCGATCGGCGTCGCGCTCTTGTACGACGATCCGGTGTGGCCGTTCGTCGCCACGGGCGCGATCACGAGTGGGTTCGGTCTCACCCTTGAACGCGCAACCGCCGGCGCAGCCTCCCGGGTCGGCGTGCGTGAAGGCTTCCTCGTGGTCACGGTGATCTGGCTCCTCGCGGCGGCCTTTGCATCGCTCCCGTATCTCTTCGCCGGCGGAAATCAGCTCAGCCATCCGGTCGACGCCTACTTCGAGGGCATGTCGGGCTTCACAACGACCGGAGCGACCATCCTCACGGACTTCGACGAGCTCTCGCGTTCTCTGGCCATGTGGCGCCAGTTCACACAGTGGCTCGGAGGCATGGGAATCATCATTCTCGCAATCGCGGTGTTGCCGCGACTGAGGGTCGGCGGCCGACAGCTGCTGGAGTCAGAGCTGCCAGGGCCCGAGATCGCTCAGCTCTCGGAGCGAATTCGCAACACAGCGCGCCGGCTCTGGTTTCTGTACATCGGCCTGACCGCTGCAGAGACGCTCGCGCTCGCGTCACTCGGATGGTTCGGTATCGACGAACGGATGAACGTGTACGAGGCACTCGCACACGCATTCACGACCTTGCCGAGTGGTGGCTTTTCTACTCAGGCGAACTCGATCGAAGCGTTTTCGGCGGCCGCCCAGTGGATCATCGTCGTCTTCATGCTGCTGGCCGGCGCGAACTTCGCGTTGATGTACCAGGGGATCATCCGCCGCCAACCGCGCGTCTTCGTGCGGGACGAGGAGTTCCGGCTTTACCTCCTTGTCGTCGGTGTCGCGGCGACTGCACTCGTCGTGCAGCTGTGGAGCTACGGCACCGCACAAGGCGAGGCGGCCCTGCGCGCCGGGATCTTCCAGACCGTCTCGATCGTGACCACGACGGGCTACGCGACCGCCGATTTCGCTGCCTGGTCCACGCTTTCCCTCCTCACGATCTTCGCGCTGATGTTTGCGGGCGCGTCCGCAGGCTCGACGAGCGGCGGGATAAAGATCGTGCGCCACCTACTCGTCGGGAAGGTGCTGCGGCGCGAGTTGGAACAGACCGTGAGCCCCGAGCTGGTCATGCCGATCCGACTGAACGGAGCTGCCGTCGATGAGCGCACGCTTCGGGGAATCGCGGCTTTCATCCTGCTCTACATCGGCTTCTGGGCGGTCGGAGCAGCCGCCATTGCGATCGAATCCGCGATCGGTGGCGTCGACGTAGGGACGCTCGACGCTCTGGCCATATCCGCGTCGGCGGTGGGAAACGTCGGTCCTGCTTTGGGCATCACCGGGCCGATGGGATCCTTCGAGCCGCTCGGAGATGTCTCCAAGCTCACGATGGTCGTTCTGATGTGGGTTGGCCGACTGGAGATCATCCCGGTCGTCGTCCTGCTCACTCGCCACTACTGGCGACTCTGACAACTCAAATCAGAGTAAAGCCTTGAGCCGGCGGAAGGACGAAGCGTCACTCTGACCGGGTTCTAAGCGCGTGACGCGCCGAGGAGCGCCTTTCGCAGCGCGGGAGCGGAGTCGTCGGAAACCACAGCCAGCACCTGATCCCCGGGGCGCATGACCGTGCTCGGCTCCACCAGCTCGGTGCGGCCGTGGCGGAAGACCGAGATCAGGCGCGATCCCTCGGGCAGCGTGAGCCCTCCGACCCGGGAGCCGGCAACGGGGGATCTGGGCTCGATCTGCACCTCGACGATCTCGAGCCCCTCCTCGGGTAGCTGCAGCAGCCGCACGAGGCCGTGCTCGGGCACCTCGTGCTCGACGAGGCCGAGGATGCTCGTCGTGGCACAGACGGTCTGCTTGATGCCGAGCAGGTCGAAGTGCGCCTGATTGCGAGGGTCGTTGACCCTGGCGATCGCCTTGGGCACGCGATAGCCCTCCTTGCCGATCTGCGAGATGACCAGGTTGTCCTCGTCGTCGCCAGTGACCGCGAGCAGGAGCTCGGGAGGACGCGCGATGCCCGCGCGCTCGAGCACGCTGATCTCGGTTGCATCGCCCCGCAGCACCACTGGCCCGAACTCCTCCTCCAGCCGGGCGAACCGGTCCGGGCGCTCTTCGATCAGCGTGATCTCGTGGCCCATCTCGACGAGAGAACGCGTGACGTTCGCCCCCACCTTGCCTCCACCGGCGACGATGATGTACATCAGGTGGCCTCGAGCGCGGGCACGCCGGCCTGCACGGTCTCGAGGAGGACGGAGATCGCGGTCTGCGTCGGGCACACCGTGTTCAGCCCACGCTCGGCGTAGAACCTCGCGCGCGCGGGGTCGAGAACGCGGACGACGACCGTGCGCGTTCCGTACCGCCGCTGCACCACCTGCCCGATGACGACGTTCGTGTTGTCGCCCGAGGTCGCTACGACCGCCGCATCCGCCTCGGCGATTCCGGCTCGCTCCAGCACCGTGGCGTCCATGCCATGGCCGATGACGAAGCCGCCACGCCAGCCAGGGCCGAGCCGGGCGAGCGCATCCTCGCTCTCGTCCAGCACCGTGACCTCCCAGCCGTCGGCGGCGAGGCCCTTCGCGACAGCCGAGCCCACGCGACCGCATCCGATGACCACGGCGTTCACGGCGGATCAGGTTACTCCTCGAAGACCCCGTCGGGGAAGGCGACGACGAGAACCTCGCACGGAGCGCGGCGCAGGACGAAGTCCACGGTCGGCGAGAAGAACCGGGACTGACGCCTCCACCGTGCCGACGAGCAGAGCACGATCAGATCCGCCTGGCGCGAAAGCGCCTCATCGACGATCGCGTAGCCGATCGACCGCGCGCGCACGGCGTCGGTACGAACCTCCACGCCGTGCTCGGCTCCGAGGAGCCTTGCCTCTTCGAGCGACGCTTCGACCCGCGCCGCCACGTCCGGCGGCAGCGGCCCCTCGAGCTCGTAGCGGCGCGGCACGCGAACGACCGTGATGGCCTCGATCTCGGCGCCCGCGTCCCTGGCGAGCGCGATCGCGGTCGCGACCATCTCCTCCCCGATGTCCCCGAGCTTCAGAGGAACGAGGATCCGCTTGAACTCGGCTCCCGGGGGAAGCTCCGTCGCCGAGACCTGCTCGAGAAGTCCTCGCCGCTGCCTGCGACGTACGGCCACGAAGACCAGGAGCCCCGTTGCGAGCCAGAGCGGCCCGATGTAGCGCGCGCCGGCGTGCGTGACCAGCGCGAGCACCCACACCGCAAAGGTGAGCGGAGCGCCGACGAGCGCCGGGAGCGGGAAGTCGACGCCGCGAACCCTGACGTTGGGGCCGGCGCGGAACGGACGCGCGAGCGAAGGCTCCCGGATGCGCAGCCGGATCACCGCGAGCTGGGCGGCCGTGAAGGCGATCAGGACGCCGAACGAATAGATGGCAGCCAGGAACTTCGGATCTCCGTCTGCGAACACCTCCGTCACGACGATGAGCGCGATCGCCAACCCCGCGGCGATCAGGATGGCCTCGCTGGAGACGAGCGCACGCCGCTCGAGCCGCGCGAACTTTCGCGGCAACGCGCCATGTCCCGCGAGCGAGTAGGTGAGTCGCGTGATCCCCGAGACCGAGGTCGTCGCCGCCGCGATCAAGATCAGCGCGCCCGAGATCCCGACTGCGATCCGAAGGCCGTCGACGACGAGCACGGGCAGCGATCCTTCGAATGCGGCCGCGATCCCCACGAGCGGAGCCTCGAGCCACTCCTCGCCGAGCGCCGTCTCACCACCCGAGACCGGAAAGGCCGAGAGTCCGATCCCGGCAATGAGGACGGTGACGACGACGACGA
>Ga0136612_10001215_pt1 | contig 10821 bp, 11 predicted proteins | sample AntDryUQ224A2306_2_FD_106644 | JGI IMG/M metagenome (GOLD analysis project Ga0136612, IMG submission 106644) | Polar desert sand microbial communities from Dry Valleys, Antarctica - metaG UQ224A (23.06) | ecosystem: Environmental > Terrestrial > Soil > Desert | place: Antarctica: Dry Valley...
GGGGCGCAGCCGTGCCCTGGTGAGCGCAGAGCGCAGCGCGCTGAATTTCATGCAGACGCTATCTGGCACCGCGACCACCGTCGCGGCGTATGTCGAAGCCGTGCGCGGCACCGCCGCCCGCATCCTGGATACCCGCAAGACCCTGCCGGGCCTGCGGCTGGCGCAGAAGTACGCAGTGCGGGTGGGCGGCGGTGGCAACCACCGGATCGGCCTGTTCGATGCAGTGATGCTGAAGGAGAACCACGTGCGCGCAGCGGGCTCGCTGACCGCTGCGATCCGGAGCGCGCGCGCGCTGCATCCGACGCTGCCGCTGATCGTCGAAGTCGAAACCCTGGCGCAGCTGCGCGAGGCGCTCGCGGTGGGCTGCGAGCGGATCCTGATCGACGATTTCGATGCCGAAACCCGGCGCGAGGCGGTGCGGATCGCGGCTGCAACAGGCGACCAACGAATTCCGCTGGAGGTTTCCGGCGGCGTCGACCTGGACCGCGTGCGCGAGATCGCCGCCGATGGCGTCGATTTCATCTCGATCGGCGCACTGACCAAGCACGTCCGCGCGATCGACCTGTCGATGAAGCTCGGGCCAGCGCCGTAGATTGACAGCCTGTAGCGCCGAGCGCTACACGTTCACCAGAACCGCGTCAGCACCCAGATCGCAAGCAGCGCGAGTGCAGCCAGCCCCACCCACCACCACGGCGACAACTTGCGCCGTGGTGTTTCCAGCGTCCGTGCGGCGACCTGCACCGGTTCGACGGCGCCCGGCGCCACCAGGTGAAACCGCAGCGTGTCGAAACCGATCTCGTCGCCAGGCGCGGCCTGGGCGCGCTTGATCCGCTTGCCGTTGACGAAGCTGCCGTTGGTCGAGCCCAGATCCTCGATCTGCAATCCCTGCGCGGTCGGCGTCAGGCGCGCGTGCTGGCGCGACAGCCCGTTCTCGTCGAGCCGCAGATTGCATTCGGGCGCGCGCCCGACCAGGGTCGGACCAAGCAACGGGTAGCTGCGTCCGAACGCTTCGCCGGACACGCCGCGCAAAACGTACCTGGGCGTCACCGGCCGCACCGCGGTGGCGCCGATGTCGTCGTTGGCCGAAGTCGGCGCCGGGCCGAAGACCACTCCCGTGCCCAGCGTGGACAACTGTGCATGCACCCGGTCGAAGCCGATCCGGTCGCCCGAGCGCAATGCGATCAACCCGGCGACTGGACGTCCGTTGACGCTGACGAACGCGTTGCGCGGCACCTGCAGCATCACCCCGTTCGACGACACGTGCAGCTCGCAGTGTTGCGGCATGACCCCCGGGCGATCGAGCACGATGTTGGCGTCAGGATCCGAACCGACGCGATTGACGCCCTGCCCGAGCAGGACCTGGGGGTGTTCGCCCCCCGGAAACATCAATTTCATGAAATCCCCATGGCGTGACCGCCGTACAGCGTGGCAAGGTATGTGAAGAGCCGCAACCGCACCGCTTGCCTCGGCCCATCCCAGGCCGCACATTGCGCGGATGCCGACTTTACTGATTTTGATGATCTGCGGGGTGACCGCATTCGCATATTGGAGTGCCGCACGGGCCGCCGCCGAGCGCGCCGGGCAGGTCGGTCGCGAGGCCTGCAGCGCGGCCGACGTGCAATGGCTGGACCAGACCGTGCATGCCAGCGGCCTGCGCCTGCGGCGCGGCTACGATGGCCGGCTGGGATTGGAGCGCAGCTTCCGCTTCGAATATTCCGAGGACGGCAGCGACCGCCACGTCGGACGGCTGGTGCTGCGCGGCGATGCACTGATCTCGTTCAGTGGACCGCTGCGCGCGACCTCGGTGGTCGAGTTGCACTAGGGCGCGACTGGCTTGGATAAAGGCGGCTGCAGGTCGGGATGGCACGGCAGGCGCAGCCCTATTTCACGATGCGCAGATGGCCGCCGCGCCGCGGGGTCGGGGTGTCGTCGTCGCCGGGCGTGTCGGGCATGTTCTGGGACGCATCGTCCGGGGTTGAAGCCGTGGTGTCCTCCGGCAATGCCATGCCCTGCCCGGTTTCGCGCGCGTAGATCGCCAGCACCGCGGCGATCGGCACCGACACCGGATGGCTGACGCCGCCAAAGCGCGCGGTGAACCGCACCGCATCGTTGCCCAGCTCCAGGCGCGCCACCGCGCGTTCGGCGATGTTGAGCACGACCTTGCCGTCCTTGACCGTGTGCGCCGGCACCTGCACCCCGGCGCCGCTGGCATCGACCAGCAGGTGCGGGGTCATGCCGTTGTCGGCGATCCATTGGTACAGGGCCCGCAGCAGATACGGACGGTGGCTGCTCATCGGCTGGACGTCGTCGCTCATGGAATCAGTCTAGCGCCGCGCGCGGTGGCCTGTTGGCGGAAAACAGCGGAGCAAGCTCCGCTCTACACGTTGCGGTGCATGCGACATCGCAGAAGCGTCAGGTCGGAATGGCGCGCAGCAGCTTTTCCTGCGGGGTCAAGCTGCGCGCGAAACCGGGGTTGCGGAAGATCCGGTTGCCGTAGTCCTCGATCGCCTTGCCGTCCTTAGGCAGCGGAATGCCGAGCGCGTCCAGCCGCCACACGATCGGCGCCATCGCGCAGTCGGCCAGGCTCATCTCCGGATTGAGGAAGAACTTACTGGCCTTGAACAGCGGCACCGACGCGGTCAGCAATTCCTTCAACCGCTTGCGTCCGGCTTCGACCTGCTGCTTGTTGCCCAGCTGGATCGCCTGCACCTGCGGCACCCAGTCGTGCTCGATCCGCAGCATCGCCAGGCGCAATCGCGCGCGCGACAGCGGATCGACCGGCATCAGTGGCGGATGCGGATAGCGCTCGTCGAGGTATTCGCTGACTACGCTGGCTGCGTACAGCACCAGCTCGCGCTCGACCAGGGTCGGCACCGAGTGGTACGGGTTGAGGTCGATCAGGTCCTCGGGCGGGTTTTGCGCATCGACCGGGATCAAATCGTAGGTCACGCCCTTGGCCGCCAGCACCAGACGGGCGCGGTGGCAGAGCACGTCGTCCACCGACGAGAACAGGGTCAGGGCGTTACGCATGCGCGGACTGGTGGCCATCATCGGGCTTCTCCATACGACCGGGTCATACCGATCGGAATCTGCCGATCGCACCGGCGCCGCCTGCGGCTTGCAGGCGATCGCCACCGTTTCCGAGACCTTCGCGCAAGTTCCCTCGATCCTCGTCGAAACCGGATTCTTCCCGCGAAGTCGCGCAGCGGTGCGCGGGCGACGCAAGGATTCCGGCGCGCGTCAGTGCACGTCCTTCCAGTATTCCTTCTTCAGCAACCAGGCCAGGAACGTGAAGAACGCCAGGAACAGGATCACCCAGACGCCCATGCTCTGGCGCTTGAGGGCGGCCGGTTCGCCGGCGTACTCGAGAAAGGTGGTGATGTCGCGCACGGTCTGGTCGAACGCTTCGGGCTCCAGCGTGCCCGGCTGCGCCACGGTCAACCTGGCCACATGCGCTTCGCCGGTGGTGGCGTCGGGCTTGCCATAGACCGCGCGCTGCAGGCCCTGCATTTGCCACAGCGGGTTCGGCATCGAGGCGTTCGGGAATACGGTGTTGTTCCAGCCCAGCGGACGCGCTTCGTCCAGATAAAACGATTTCAGGTAGGTATAGATCCAGTCGCTGCCGCGCACGCGGGCGATCACCGACAGGTCCGGCGGGGTCTGTCCGAACCACTGTTGGGCGTGGTCGGCCGGCATCGCCACCTGCAACTGTTCGCCGACCTTGGCGCCGGTGAAGTTGAGGTTGGCCTGGACCTCGTCCTCGCTCAGGCCGAGGTCTTCGGCCATGCGCGAGTAACGCAGGTATTTCAGCGAATGGCAGCCCGAGCAGTAATTCATGTACAGCTTCGCGCCGCGCTGCAGCGACGCGCGGTCGCCCAGGTCGGTGCCCGACTGCTGCAGCTTGCCGCCTTCGGAAGCGAGTGCGGACATCGACAGCAACACCCCGCCGAGCAACACGGACAGTTGCCGCATGAGGCGCTTAGTCATGCGTGGTCACCCGTTCCGGCACCGGCTTGGTCTTGTCGACCTTGGTCCACAGCGGCATGCTGATGAAGAAGGCGAAATACAGGAAGGTCAGCACGCGTCCGATCTGGGTCTCGACCGGATCGGTGCCCGGTCCGGCGCCGATTTTCATCAGCCACACGAAGCAGACCACGAAGATGCCCAGCGCGATCTTCGACAGCAGCCCGCGGTAGCGGTACGACCTGACCTTGGCGCGGTCCAGCCACGGCACCGCGAACAGGATCGCGATCGCGGCGAACATCACGATCACGCCGGACAGCTTGTGCGGAATCACCCGCAACATCGCGTAGTACGGGGTGAAGTACCAGACCGGCTTGATGTGCTCGGGCGTGACCAGGCGGTTGGCCTCGACGAAATTGTCGTGCTCCAGGAACCAGCCGCCGAAACTCGGCGCGAAGAAGATGATGAACGCCGCGATCAGCAGGAAGAAGCCGACCCCGACCAGGTCCTTGACCGTGTAGTACGGATGGAACGGAATGCTGTCCTTGGGCGCGGTCGGCGACCAGCGGTTGCCCTTGGGTCCGTACTTGATGTCTACGCCGTCTGGGTTGTTGGAGCCGACCTCGTGCAGCGCGCCCAGGTGCAGCACCACCAGAAGCAGCAGTACCAGCGGCAGCGCGATCACGTGCAACGCGAAGAAACGGCCCAGGGTCGCGTCGCCGGGCAGGTAGTCGCCCATGATCCATTCGGTCAGGCCGGTACCGATCACCGGGATCGCGCCGAACAGCGAGATGATGACCTTCGCGCCCCAGAATGACATCTGCCCCCATGGCAGCACGTAGCCCATGAACGCTTCGGCCATCAGCACCAGGTACAGCAGCATGCCGAGGATCCAGACCAGCTCGCGCGGCTTCTGGTAGCTGCCGTACATCAGCCCGCGGAACATGTGCAGGTAGACCACGATGAAGAACAGCGAAGCGCCGGTCGAGTGCATGTAGCGGATCAGCCAGCCCCACTCGACGTCGCGCATGATGTATTCGACCGAGGCGAAGGCTTCGGCGGCGCTGGGCTTGTAGTGCATCGTCAGGAAGATGCCGGTGACGATCTGCATCACCAGCACCAGCAGCGCCAGCGAGCCCATGTAGTACCAGAAGTTGAAATTCTTCGGCGCGTAGTACTCGGTCATGTGCTTGCGGTAGACCGGCATCATGCCCGGCGCGCGCGCGTTGACCCAGTCCGCCAGGCCGTTGCCGGCGCGGGTGAAGATGTTGGCCATGGCTCAGGCCGCTCCCTGCGTGCGGTTCGACGGGTCCACGCCGATCACCAGGGTGTCGTCGTTCTCGTAGTGGTGCGGCGGCACCAGCAGGTTGGTCGGCGCCGGCACGCCCTGGAACACGCGTCCGGCCATGTCGAACTTGGACTTGTGGCAGGGGCAGAAGTAGCCACCCTTCCACTGCGCGTCGAACGGCTCGGGCCGGATTTCCGCCTTCATTTCGGGCGAACAGCCCAGGTGCGTGCACAGGCCGACCAGTACCGAGATCTCGGGCTTGATCGAACGGGTCGGGTTGGCGGCGTACTCAGGCTGCTGGTCCGGGTTCTCGGACTTGGGATCACGCAGGCGGTCGTCCAGGGTTGGCAGCAGATCCAGCGCCTGCTTGGAGCGCTTGACGATCCAGATCGGCTGACCCCGCCACTCGGGCACCCCCGCGGTGACCGTAAGCCGCTGGCCTACCTGCAGCGCGGCGATGTTGACCGAAACCGGGGCACCGGCGAGCTTGGCGCGCGCGCTCGGATTCCACGACTTGATGAAGGGAACCGCCGCGATCCCCGCCCCTACCGCGCCGACCACGGCAGTTGTCGCGGTCAGGAACCGGCGGCGACCGGTATTGACAGGTTCGTTGCCGTCAACGATGCCGTTGTCATACCCAGGATTCCCGCCGTAGGCAGGATCGCCCACCCCTACATTCGCCATCGCCACTCCGAAAACGCGCTGAATTCGAGGGTTCGCCGCCCGCCCGGCCGAGGGCAGGGGCTTGCGGCTCAAAAGACGGGGAAGTGTAACGGATGGCTTAACGGGACGACAACGCCGGCTTACGTGCGGAGGCCATCTACAGTGCTTTCGTGGCCAGGACGCATACGAAAAACGCGAGCCGTGGCCCGCGTTTTTCGTTACCCCTATCTGAGACCGAGGGCCAGTCGCGTCATGCGCGGCTGAGCAGCGTCATGACAGCCGGGTCACGGCGCCCCGGCAAGGGCGACCGAAGTGCCCCGATAACGCTCGGCCAGCACGCCTACGCGCTCGACGTAGCGGCGGGTTTCGTTGTACGGCGGCACACCCTTGTATTTGTCGACCGCGCCCTCGCCAGCGTTGTAGCCGGCCGCGGCCAGGGTCAGGTTGCCGTCGAAACGCTTCAGCAACCAGGCCAGGTACTTCACGCCACCGCGGATGTTCTGGCCGGCATCGAAGGCATTGCTCACGCCGAACCGGCGCGCGGTCGGCGGCATCAGCTGCATCAGGCCCTGCGCCCCGACCCGGGACAGGGCATTGGGGTTGAACGCCGACTCGGCATGGATGATCGCGCGCACGATCGCTTCGTCAACGCCGTATTCGCGCGCCGCAGTGGTGATTTCGTTCTGGTAGGCGGCGGTGTTGAGCCGGATCGTGCCGAAGTTCACCCCCGGCTTGGCACCGCAGGCGTAGCAGGTCTCAAGGAAGCTGTACTTGATCGTGCGCATCGCGGTGGCACCGGCCATGCCCCGTGGCGCCTTGCTGGAGTAGTGGCGCACGCCATCCTTGATGTAGGAGTAGACCTGCCCCTGCACCAGACGCGGCGCCTGGTAGGGCTTCCTGGATGCGACAGCCGCGGGCTGTGCGGGCAGGCTCGCCGAGACCGGTGATCCGGCGACCACATTGACCGGGGTCGCGCTGCCGGCAGCCGCTGGCACTGCAGCCGGCGCCTTGTAGGCAGGAGCCTTGTAGCTGCTCACCGCCACGCAATTGCCGCCGGAGATAGGCTTGCTGGAATAGCTGCGACCTCCATCGGAACCGTCGCAGCGGTACACCGTGCCGGCGAACGCTGGCGTTGCCACCAGTGCGCAGAACATCCCGAACACTCGCAGAGTGTTTTTCATGACCCACACTCTGCTACGTTCACACGCCCTTGACAAGTGCTTGATTTTCCTGAATAGGGCTTTCGGCGATTTTGGTCAGGAGCCATTAAACTCCAACGAAAATCTCCACGCCGAATTCACAGTCGCATTACATCTGATGACCAATCCCGCTCCTGCCCCTGACTACATCGCTCCCTGCGCTGGTACCGCCAAGTCGGGCAAGTTGTTCATCCAGACCCACGGCTGCCAGATGAACGTGTACGACTCGGCGCGGATGGCCGATGTTCTGGCTGCATCGGACGGGTTCGAACTGACCGATATCGTCGAAGATGCGGACGTAATCCTCGTCAATACGTGCTCGATCCGCGAAAAAGCCCAAGCCAAGGTGTTCAGCCAACTGGGCCGCTGGCGGGCGCTCAAACAGGGCGGCAGGCCAGTCCTGATCGGCGTCGGCGGCTGCGTAGCCTCCCAGGAGGGCGCGGCGATCCTCAAACGCGCGCCCTACGTCGATCTGGTGTTCGGGCCGCAGACCCTGCACCGCCTGCCCGCGCTGATCGCCGCCCGGCGGGCGACCGGCCAACCGCAGGTCGACATCAGCTTCCCTGAGATCGAGAAGTTCGATGCCCTGCCCGCCCCGCGCGCCGAGGGCCCGACCGCCTTCGTCTCGATCATGGAGGGCTGCAGCAAGTACTGCAGCTTCTGCGTGGTGCCCTACACCCGCGGCGAGGAAGTGAGCCGGCCGTTCGAGGACGTGCTGGTCGAGGTTGCGCAACTGGCCGCGCAGGGCGTGCGCGAGGTCAACCTGCTCGGGCAGAACGTCAATGCCTATCGTGGACCTTACGGCGACGGCGCCGGTTCGAGCCCTGGCTCGAACTCGGAAACACACTATGCCGACCTCGGCCTGCTGATCCGCGCGATTGCCCGGATCGACGGCATCGGCCGGATCCGCTTCACCACCTCGCACCCGCTGGAGTTCTCCGACTCGCTGGTCGAGGCCTGCCGCGACGTGCCGCAACTGGCCAACTACCTGCACCTGCCGGTGCAGTCAGGCAGCGACCGCATCCTCGCGGCGATGAAGCGCGGCTACACCGCGCTGGAGTTCAAGCAGAAGATCCGCAAGCTGCGCGCGGTGCGGCCCGGCATCTCGATCTCATCGGATTTCATCGTCGGTTTTCCCGGCGAAACCGATGCCGACTTCGACAGGACCATGCAGCTGATCGCCGACATCGACTTCGACCAGTCGTTTTCCTTCGTGTATTCGCGCCGGCCCGGCACGCCAGCGGCCGATCTGGAAGACAGCACGCCCGACGCGCAGAAGCACGCCCGCCTGTCGCGGCTGCAGGCGGCGATCAATGCCAACGCGAAGCGGATTTCCGAAGCGATGGTCGGCAGCGTGCAGACCGTTCTGGTCGAGAAGGCGTCGAAGAAGGATTCGCACGAACTGACCGGTCGCACCGAAAACATGCGCTTCGTGAACTTCGCCGGCGATCCGCGGCTGATCGGCCGGTTCGTCGACGTGACGATCACCCAGGCGATGAGCAATTCATTGCGCGGACGGATCGATCCAACGATCGGGCAGCCCGGTGGCAAATAAACAGGTGCCTGCTCCCGTGCTGTGGTTCGTCATTGCCACCGATGCGGTGATCGTGGCGATCGCGTTGGGCCTGTATTTCCGCTTGCTGCCGCCATTCCATCCAGTGCTCGAGCAGATACCGCCGATCGCTTATCTGCTGGCGGCGATCGTGTTCAGTGCCAGCATCGTGCTGATGCTGTTCATGCAAAAGCGGTTGCGTGTGGACAGGTAACAGCCCTAATCCAGCCGCTTGCGGAAGCGCAGGATCGCCAGCGTCATCATCACCGTGGTGAAGGCCAGCAGCGCCAGCACATCCGGCCACAATTCCAGCAGCTGCGCGCCGCGCAGCATCACGCCGCGGATCAGGCGCAGGAAGTGGGTCAGCGGCAGCACTTCGGCGATCCACTGCGCGATGACCGGCATGCCGGCAAACGGGAACATGAAACCCGACAGCAGGATCGACGGCAGGAACACGAAGAAAGACATCTGCATCGCCTGGAACTGCGACTGCGCGGCAGTGGAGATCAGCAGGCCGAGGCTGAGATTGGCGACGATCACCAGAATCGCAGCGGCGTAGATACCGGCAACGCCACCGCGCATCGGCAGGTCGAACAGCCACAGCCCCAGCGCCAGCACCACCGTGGTCTGCAGCAGCCCGATCGCGACGTAAGGCAGCACCTTGCCGATCATCAGCTCGCTGCGCGAGACCGGCGTGGTGATCAGCAGCTCCATGTTGCCGCGCTCGCGTTCGCGCACGATCGCAACCCCGGTGAACAGCACCATGGTCATGGTCAGGATCACGCCGATAAGACCGGGCACGATGTTCACCGCCGAGCGCCGCTCCGGGTTGTAGAAGCCGACCACGCTGATGCGCGGTTGCGCCCCGCGCAAAACCGGGGCGCTATCCAGCGGCAGCTGCGCGATCTGCGCGGCCGCGGCCTGCACCGCGGTATCGCTGCCGTCGACCAGCACCTGCATCACTTCGCGTCCGTCGATTCGGCGACGCTCGAAGTCCGGCGGGATCACGATCCCGATGCTGATCCGCCCGCGCCGCAGCAACTCCATCAGCTCCTGCGGGGTGGTCGCTTCGGCGACCGGCGTCACCACGCCGCTCGCTATCAGGTCCATCACCAGCGCCCGCGAGCCCGCGGTGCCCGCCTGATCGGCAACGGCAGCATTCAATCCGCGCAGGTTGGTGTTGATCGCATAACCGAACAGCAGCAGCTGCAGCACCGGGATGCCGACGATCATCGCCAGCGTCATCCGGTCGCGGCGCATCTGCCGCAATTCCTTGACCACGATCGCGAACAGCCGGCGCCCCTTCACGCCGCACGCTCGGTGAGTGTCGCGGCATGTTCGCGAGTGACGTCGACGAACACATCCTCCAGATTGGCGGTCGAGGATTCGACCTCCGCGTCCAGGCCTGCCTGCCGCAAGGCATCGCCCATCGCCTGGCTGATCGGTTGCCCGGCTGCGGCCAGCACACGCAACTGGTTGCCAACCTGCGCCGTGCTGAGCACGCCCGGAACCGCAAGCAGCACCGCCTGCGCCTTGCGCGGCTGCGCGGTGTGCACGACGAAGCTGCGGCCTTCCAGCGTTCCGGTGAGTTCGGCCGGGGTGCCGTCGGCTACCAGCCGGCCGTGATCGAGGATGACCAGGCGATGGCAGCGTTCGGCCTCGTCCATCAGATGCGTGGAGACCAAGATCGTGCTGCCGGTGTCGGCGAGCGCAAACAATTTGTCCCAGAAATCGCGGCGCGATTCGGGATCGACCGCGCTGGTCGGCTCATCCAGCAACAACAGCTCGGGCTGGTGGATCACCGCGCCGGCCAGCGCCAGCCGCTGCTTCTGGCCGCCGCTCAGCGTGCCGGCGAGCTGGCGCGCGCGATCGGCCAGCGCATAGTCAGCGAGCAACGCGTCGACCCTGCTGGTCGCGGCGGTTTTCGGCAAGCCCTGTACGGCGGCGAGGAATTCCAGGTTCTCGCGCACCGACAGGTCCTCGTACAGCGCGAATTTCTGGGTCATGTAGCCGATCCGGCGCTTCAGCGCCTCGGCCTGTTCCGGGATGCGCAGTCCGAGGACTTCGATCTCGCCCGCAGTCGGCGTGAGCAGTCCGCACAGCATGCGGATCGTGGTCGACTTGCCCGAGCCATTCGGCCCGAGGAAGCCGTAGAC
>Ga0136612_10001216_pt1 | contig 10817 bp, 10 predicted proteins | sample AntDryUQ224A2306_2_FD_106644 | JGI IMG/M metagenome (GOLD analysis project Ga0136612, IMG submission 106644) | Polar desert sand microbial communities from Dry Valleys, Antarctica - metaG UQ224A (23.06) | ecosystem: Environmental > Terrestrial > Soil > Desert | place: Antarctica: Dry Valley...
ACACTGCGCCGCACCGTCGCACCCGCCTCGATGAGGACGTCGCGACCGATCACGCTGTCGTGCACCGCGCCGGTGATGCGCGACCCAGGGCTGAGCAGCGAGCGGGAGACCTCCGACCCCTCGACGAGCCGCGCCGGTCCGCCGATCAGCGAGCCGGTCAGGAGCGGCCAGTGGGGATCGCCGAGCACGAGCGACGGTGATGCCTCGAGCAGCTCCATGTGCGCTCGGTGGTAGGCGCCGATGGTTCCCACGTCTCGCCAGTAACCCTCGAGGACGTGCTCCACAGCTTGGCCGTCGTCGACCAGCTCCGGGACCAGGATGTCGCCGTAGTCGCCGGCCGAGCCGCGCTCCTCGAGCCCACGCAGCCGGTCGAGCAAGGTGGGTCCGTCGAAGGCGAAGATCTCGGTGCACACGCGGTCGCCGCCGGGTTGCTCCGGCTTGTACTCGAAGTCTTCGACCCTTCCGTCGTCGCTGCAGTACACCCATGCGAAGCGCGAGCCGTCTTCGTCGGCGGGCGGGTCGGTCGTGACGATCGTCAGCCGGGCACCGGTCCGAACATGGGTCTCGAGCACGTCGCGCAGGTCCAGGCGGTAGAGGTGGTCGGCACTCATCGTCACCACCACGTCCGCTCCGAATCCTTCGATCGCCAGCCGATGCTGCACCAGTGCGTCGGCGTTGCCGGCCGCCAGTGCGCCGTCATCTTCGTTGTCGCCGTCATCGCCCCCGGTCCGGCGACCCTCGAAGGGCGGCAGGATCTGCAGCCCGCCGTGCGTGCGGTCGAGATCCCACGGCCGTCCGTTGGCCAGGTGGTCGTTCAGTGCGTGCGGCTCGTACTGCTCGATCACCCACACGTCGCTCAGCCCGCTGTGCGTGACGTTGGACAGCGCCACGTCGATCAGCCGATACATCCCGCCGAACGGCACCGCCGGCTTGGCCCGTCGATCGGTCAGCGGCGACAGGCGCCCGCCCGCGCCACCGGCCAGCACGATGACCAGCGTGCGCGGTCCGTGATTCACGGTTGCGCCCACGCGGGCCGGTTGGGCACGGACGCTGGGCGGCACATGTGGTCTGGTTCTATCTGCTGCGAGGAGCACGACGGCAGCGGTGGTCGCTCCCCGGGGTTGAGAGTGCTCGACGCGGGGCAGACCACCCTTCCTTCCACCTCGCAGGAGCCCTCCCCGTGGACCTCGCGATCCTCGCCGCCGCCCGATTCTCGATCAGCCAGCCGTTCGCCGGCGGCATGGAGGTGCACACCCACGTCCTGGCCGAAGGGCTGGTCGCCCGCGGCCACCGCGTGACCGTCCTCGCCGCCGGCGGCGTCGGTCGCTTCCACGTGCGGCCGATGATCCCGGTCGAGTTCGCCGCGTCGCCGAAGGCGCGTCGTGACGTCACCGCAGGTCCCGCCGACGCCGTCGCCGAACACCACAGCTACCTCGAGGCGATCGTGCACCTGGCGACGGCGGGTCACGACCTCGTCCACCTCAACGCGGTGCACCACCTCCCATTCGCCTGCGCCGGCCTGCTGCCGTCGGTGGTCACCGCCACGTTGCACAGCCCGCCGACGCCGTGGCTGGAATCGGCACTGGCGATCTCGAAGGTGCGGGGCAACGCTCCCCACCTTGCCTCGGTGTCGGCGGCAAACGCCGCGTCATGGGGTGACGTCACCGTCGATCGCGTGATCGGCAACGGCGTCGACCTGCACGTTTGGCGTCCAGGTCCGGGCGGCGACGGCGCCGCGTGGACAGGGCGCATCGTCGCCGAGAAGGCGCCCCACCTCGCCATCGACGCGTGTCGAGCGGCTGGGATCTCCCTGCGCCTCATGGGGCCCGTCCACGACGTGGACTACTTCGCCACGCAGATCCGACCCCGACTCGGCGCCGGCATCAACTACCTCGGCCACGGCGATGTCGCCGATGTGGTCGCCCTGGTCGGCTCCTCCGCCGTCGCCCTCGTCACCCCGAGCTGGGAGGAGCCGTTCGGCCTCGTGGTGCCCGAGGCGTTGGCGTGCGGAACTCCGGTCGCCGGATTTCACCGGGGCACACTCCCCGATCTGCTCGATGTGGACACGGGCGTGCTGGCGCCGGCCGACGACGTCGACGCGCTGGCCGCGGCGCTGTTGCAGGCGGCAACGCTCGACCGCCGAACCTGCAGGGCACGGGCCGAGGTCAGGTTCTCTGCCGAAGTGATGGTCGACGCGTACGAGGCATGGTTCGAGGAGCTGGTCGGCCCTTGAGTGACGTGCGCACCGCCCGTATCGCCCACCACCCGGCGTCCCACGTGTATGTGGATCACCTCGCTCACCTGGGGCAACCCAACGACGGGGCATCGATCTGGGACGTCGGGGCGCTGGTCGCCTCCGGCGTCTCGATCGTGCACCTGCACTTCGGGTTCGAGCTGCGCTCGGCCTCCGACTTGTCCCGCTGGCTCGACCAGCTCGCTGCTGCCGGCATCGGCCTGGTGCACACCGTCCACGACCTCGAAAACCCGCATCTCGTTGATCAGCGTTCCTACGACGGGCTCGTCGGGTTGCTGGTCGCCCGAGCTGACACCGTCATCACCCTCACCGAGTGGGCGGCGGCAGAGGTCGAGCAACGTCACGGTCGACGCCCCATCGTCATCGCCCATCCCCACGTCGTCCCGCTGATCGAGCTGGAGCGCCGAGCTCGACATGCGGACTCCCCGGGCGTGCGGCGCGGGATCTACGTGCATGCCGGGACGTGCCGCCCGAACCTTGATGTCGGCCTGCTGGCCGGCGTGGCGACAGCAGCTCGACCGTGGGGCGGGTTGCACATCCACCTCCGGCGCCCGTTGACCGACCGAGCGCAGTTGGTCGGCGCGTGCTGCGACCGGAGTTCCGACACACATGTCGAGGTGCGCGACCGGCTGGCCGACGGTGACCTGTGGGACCGCCTGGCGACGGCGACTGCGGTCCTGCTTCCGTACCGCTGGGGCACGCACTCCGGCCTCCTCGAAGCCGCTCGGGATCTCGGAACCCCGGTGCTTGCACCGGCGATCGGCGGGTACCTCGACCAGGGAGCTGCGCTGCTGGATCGCCGAGACGTCGCAGGCTCCGTGCGTCGTGCCCTCGCCTCGCCGCCGCACGTCACCCTCGAGGACCGGCGGCTCCAGCGCGACGAGCTCGTCGCCGCCCACCGGCACATCTACGACGCACTCCTGACTGGCGAGCCGGTGGAGATCGGCGTGTGAACGCTGTGCTGTGGTACCTCCACGACCACGGTCGGGGCCACCTGGAGCGAGCGCGGGCGGTCATCCCGCATCTCGCCGCAGAGGTCGTCGTGGTCGCAGGACCGGGTGTCGCCGACCTCGCCGGCGCGACGCTCGACGTGGACGTCGTTGATCTCCCGACCGACGTTCCCCAGCGGGCGATCCCGACGACCGGACCGTGGCACCACGCACCAGCCGGGCCGACACTGCGGCGACGGACAGCTCGGGTCGTCGACGTCGCTGAGCGCTACGACTGCGCCACGGCGGTGGTCGACGTGTCGATGGAGGTCACGGTGCTCGCCCGGTTGCTCGGGTTGCGCACCGTGGCAGTGCGCCAGAGCGGACACCGCACCGACGCCGCTCATCGCAACGGATTTGCCAGTGCAGACGCGGTGTGGGTGCCGCAACACCGATCGCTGGAGCCGATCGATGAACCGATCGACGATCGCTGGTTCTTCAGCGGTCCGTTCAGCCGGTTCGACCACCGCCTCGGCGAGCCGTCCGGGCCGCGTGGGGCTGCTGGATCGGCACAGCACCACGCCGTGATCCTGGTCGGCACCGGTGGCACGGACTTCGACATGGCCCGTTGGCGGCACGCCGAAGCGCCGCCGGGGTGGACGGTGACGATCGCCGGCACGGGCGAGTGCTGGACAACCACATCGGTCACCAGCGTCGGCACGATCGAGCCGATCCACCCGCTGCTGGCCAGCGCTGATCTCGTGGTCACCAGCGCCGGGTGGGCGGCGATCGCCGACACCGTCGCCGCCGGAGCCCGTGTCGCGATCGTGCCCGAACGTCGTCCGTTCTGCGAGCAGGCGGTACGGGCGAACGCGCTGCACGCCGCCGGCCTGGCCGTGTCCCTCCCGCGCTGGCCGAAACCTGACCAGCTCGGCCAGGTCATCGTCGCGACCGAGGCGCTCGACATGTCGAGGTGGGGAGAAGTCCACGACGGTCACGGCGCACAGCGCGCGGCGCGGATGATCGACGAGTTGCACGGCACGTGACTGTCGCCGTGCTCATCGTCGCTGCCGGCCGACACGATCACCTTCGGCGCGTGCTCGATGCGCTTGGGCATCAGACCCGGCCGCCCGACGACGTGGTCGTCGTCGACCTCGGAGAGCGGGGAGAGCTGCAGGGCCAGGTCGTGCCGCCGGCGCGATTGGTCGACCACCCGCCGGCACAGGAGGGCGGACCGTTGGAGCTCGCCGGCGGCCGCAACGCCGCGGCTGCGAGGACTGACGCCGGTCACCTGGTGTTCCTCGACGTCGACTGCATCCCGAGCAGCGATCTGGTCGAGCGTTACGACGACGTGCTGCACGTCGCGCCCGGTGCCATCGCGTGCGGCCCGGTCCGCTACCTGCGTGAGCAGTGGCAGCACCTGTCCCGCCCGCGAAGGCCATCGAGCGAGGAGCTGGACGCGCTGAGCGATCACCACCCGGCCCGACCTGCCCGCCGTCGTGGGATCGAGCTGAACCACGATCACGATCTCTTCTGGTCGCTCAGCTTCGGCGTGACGCGCCGCACGTGGCAACGCATCGGCGGCTTCGACGACAGCTACGTCGGCTACGGCGGAGAGGACACCGACTTCGCCATGCGCGCCCGCCAGCACGGCGTGCCGCTCGCCTGGTTCGACGGCGGTGTCGCCTACCACCAGTGGCACCCGCCGAGCCGCACTGATCCCGCTCGGCTGGACGAGATGATCGCCAACGCCCACCGCTTCCACCGTCGCTGGGGCAGGTGGCCGATGTCCGGCTGGTTCGAAGAGCTGAGCACGCAAGGGCAGGTCCGCTTCCAGCCCGGCTCGGACCTCCTCGTGCGGGCCGGCGGGAGGTGAGCGTGGCGGGACCACTCGCGACGAGCCTGATCGTCGGCCCGGCCGCCCACGGCGCCGTTCGCCACGCGATGACGGTGGCCGTGATCACGCGCAGCCCGGTCGTCCACCTGGGCGAGCCCGAGCCAGTCGGCTGCCTCCCAGTGGCGACACCGGTCCACCACCTCCACTACACGGACCGTCTGTTCGGTGACACCACCGAGCGGGCGGCACAGCGCTTCATCGAACTCGTCGCTCGACTTCCAGGGGCGATCGTCGTGACGCTGCACGATGTCCCGCCGACCGACGGCTCCGCCCTTGCCGTTCGCCGCCGGGAGAGCTACCGGCGAGTTGCCTCGAGCACCGCCGCCGTCGTCGTGGCCAGCGAGCACGAACGCTGCCGGGTGCGGGCGTACGGCATCTCCGCAGACATCGCCGTGATCCCGCTGCCCATCGAACGGTTGCCGGCGCCGACCGACTCGTTTCCCACCTCTGGCCCGACCGTCGGCGTTCTCGGCTTCATCTACCCAGGCAAAGGACATGACGACGTCCTTGCGGCGCTGGCCAGCCTGCCGCCCGAGGTGTCGATGTGGGCGCTCGGCGGCGTGAGCCCCGGCCACGATGATCTGCTCGCATCGCTCGAACGCCACGCGGTGCACGCCGACCGACGGCTGACCGTCACCGGGCACCTCGACGAGCCGACGATCATCGCCGCGCTGCAGGCGATCGATGTGCCCGTCGTGCCGGCGAGATCTCCTTCCGCGTCGGCGTCGTTGGCCACCTGGATCGGCGCGGGACGGCGACCGGTCACGGCGCTCAACCCCTACAGCGCCGAGATCGCTGCCGTCGGCCCCAACCTGGTGAACGTGTACCAGCCAGTCGTGCCGGGGGCTTTGGCCGCGACTCTGGGGTGGGCGTTGCAACGACCGGCGCGCACCTGGCACGACGGCGCGATCCCCGCCTGCTTCAGCGCCGACAGCGTGGCGCGACAGCATCGTCGGCTCTACCGCCGAGTGGCCGGCGAGGAATGAGCGAGGTCGTCGCCCTCGGGCCGCTGCGCTGGGTGCCCGGCAATCGTTGGGACCTCGTGGCTCCGGAGGTGCGTGCCCCGTCGTTCTCGCACGACGCACCGTCCGTCGCCGTCATCGTCCCGTACTTCGAGCAGCCGGCGTCGCTCCAGCGGATGTACGCCGCCGTCGCCACCTGCCCACTCGATCCACATCGGCACCAGGTGATCGTCGTCGACGACGGCTCGTCGACACCTCCGCCACCACCCCCTGCCGACTATCCGCTGCCGGTCCGCATCCTCCATCAACCGGACCGGGGCTGTCGACCGGGTGCGGCCCGCAACCTCGGCGCGGCAGCGAACACGGCCCAGGTCCTCGTCTTCCTCGACGCCGACACGCTGCCGGGACCGGACTGCATCACCCGTCTCGTGGCGTGGCCGGCGATCGTGCCCGATGCGCTCGTCGTCGGTCGACGCCGCCATGTGGACCTTTCCGGCTGGTCGCCGACGGCGACCGTCGAGTGGCTCAACGGTCAGCGACCGAGCCCGCCCACACGTACGGACCCCACCTGGCTCGAAGAGGGCTACCGGCGGACGGGCAACCTCCTCGCCGCTGACGACCGGTCGTTTCGCTACGTCATCTCTGGGGTGATGGCTTGCCACCGAACGTTGTTCGACGACGTCGGCGGCTTCGATGCTGACCGGGCCGACTACGGCGGAGAGGACTGGGACCTCGCCTACCGAGCGTTCAACAACGGAGCCGTGCTCGTCCACGAACCGGAGGCGGTCGCTTGGCACGACGAGCCCGACTGGGGTTCGCGCGACGGTCGTCTCGAGGCGAAGAACGCCGAGACCCTGTGGTTGTCGACGGCGATTCCCGAGCCGACCACTCGCGGCGTTGGTCTGCTCCGCCGGTACGCCGATGTCGTCGTCGTCCTCGACGTGGCGGACGGCTGCACCGATGGCCAGCTCGTCGCCACGCTGATGTCGGTCATCGACGGACTCGTCGACGTCGCCGTCCACCTGCCTCCGAAGGTCTCGGCCGACGTGCGCGCCGCCGTCGGCGCCGACCCCCGGGTGCGGTTGCGCCCGCCCGACCGGGACGAGCTACTGCGGGCACGCACCGTGATCACGCTGCTGACGACGGCGACGTGGGACGCCCGGGGCATCGACGCCGCGGTCAGCGAGGTCAGGCCCACTCGCTGCGACGTGATCACGATCGAGGACGGTGGACACGTCGTTGCGCGCGTTGAGTCGACCCGAGCCAGAGGTCGGGCGCGCCGGGCTCGTGCGCTCGGCGTCCCCGACGCCGAGGCGGCGACACTCTTCTACCGGAAGACCATTGTCGCCGACGACGTCGGCCTGAGCGCGTTGACCGACGGCGTCGACCTCGACGCGTTGTTCAGCCGGTGGTAGGCGGCGTTCTCCATTCAGCCGAGCAGCTTGCCGAGCCCACCACCACCGAACTGCTTGAGCAGGTCGCCGATGTTCAGCCCGAACTTGTCGAGCAGGCCGCCATCGCGGTCGGTGTCGACCTGATCGGGCAGCTCACGGTCGGCCTCCTCGGCCTTCTGGTCGTCGCCGCGCTGGCGTAGCAGGTCGAGGATCTGGGCCTTGTCGATGTTCATGGTGCGTGTCCTTCCCGTGCGATCGGACGATCAACCGCGATCGACGTCGACGTCTTGATCCATCTCGATGCGCTCCTTGCGCACCTCTTCGTCGACGACCACCTCGTCGGTCTCGGTCTCCTTCTCCAGGCGCACCCGCTCCTTGGGGACCACCCGCTTGTCCACGTCGATGACCTCTTCGCTGAGCACAACCTCGTGCTCCTCTGTGGTCAGGTCTCCACCCGCCATGGCCTCGTCCCGGTTGGCATCGGTGATCGGCTCAGTCACGAGGCGGGCCTTCTCCCGGCGCACGGGCACGGTGATGTTGACGTCCTCCGTCTCGATCCACTTGCGCAGGCGGACGCGGCCCGTCTGCTGGGTGCGCGTCTGGACGTCGAGCTCCTCTTCCGAGCGGGTCATCGCATCGTCGGTTTCCGGCCCGCTCGTGTCCGCGCCGATCCGGGACCGGTCGACGTCGCCATCGTCTGCCCGGCGGTCCGTCGTCGACTGGCCGTAGTGGGCATACAGCTCGGCTTCCTCCTCCGGGCTGAGGTGGCCGTCGGCTTCCGCCTTCGGCGCATCCTTGACCAGCGCCTTGTCGTAGGCGACGACGACGTCGTCGCCCGACGACTGTGCACCGGCCAGCGGGACGAAGCTGACCTTCGTCCCGAACACTCCGGTGTTGACGGCCAACCACGACGGTTGGCCGGTCTCGTCGTCGACGTAGACGTCCGAGATGGTCCCGATCTTGGAATCGGACGGGTCGACGGCCTCTCGGCCGACCAGCTGGCGGGTGTCGTTGACATCGGTCATGGCTCTTCTCCTGGCTGTGTTGTGTGTGATCTGCGGGTGGTCGTCGTGCTCAGGGCCGCTGGCGGACGGCGCCGCCCCTCGGCGGCTCCTGCAGTGCCCGGGCCTGTTCGGCGCGCTGCAGGGCGCGCTCGGCGATGCGATCCTTGGCGCCTTCGGCGGCCTCCTGCACCTTCGGCTTCTCCTCGTCGTACTTCGTCAGCACGTTCTCCCAGCGGCTGCGCATCGGACCGACGCCGCCGCCGCCGATGGCGATGACGGCCGCGCCGACGACGATCGCGAGGACGGCATAGAACAGCCCGTTGACGATCTCCGGCGCGATGCGCAGCTGGTTCAGCGCAGCGAAGATGCCGACGACCACGACGGCGATGCCGACGCCGTTGGCCAGCGCCTTGCCGTAGCTGAGCTCGCCAAGGCTGGCGTCGATCAGCTCGCGGACGGCGGCGGCGATCGCGGCGGCGACGACGATGATCAAGATGGCGGCAATGACCTTCGGCAGGTAGGCGATGACACCCTCGAGCAGATCGCTCACCGGGTTCGGGCCGAAGACCCCGAACGCCATCTGCAGCACGATCAGGAACAGGGCGTAGAAGATGATCTTGCCGAGCAGGTCACTGGCGTCGTACTTCGTGCGGTCCAGCGCCTTCTTGATGCCTCCACGCTCGACGGCCCGATCGAAACCGACGCGCTCGAGGATCGCGTTCGCCGCCTTGCCGATGATCTTGGCAATGAAGTAGCCAACGATGAGGATCACGAGGAACCCAAGCAGCTTGGGCACGAAGGAGGCGATGTCCGACCATGCGTCCTCGATGCCTTGGCTCCACTCGACGGCGAAGATGGAAGTCATGGTTGCGGTTGCCTCTCTGCAGGGGATCCCGAGGGTGCGGTGCGCGTTCGGGCGTAATGGTCGATGACGGCCTGTTCGGCGACAGGCGGGATCGTCACGACCGCCTGCACGGACGGGGCCGCGCGGATCGCCTCGCGGGGGTGGGCGATGACGACGTCACCGCCCAACAGCGACGCGCCGCGTACCGGTGCCACCACCGCGCAGGTCCCGAAGAACCCGCTGCTGATGGCCAGCCACTTCGCCCGCCGCGTCTCCACGTCGAGATAGATGTCGACCACCACACCCACCACCTCGCCGTGCTGGTCGATGGCGCGACGGTCGACCCAGTCGGCCAACTCACTCCTCGATCCAGCTCGCATCCGCGACTCCTCGTTGCTCCCTCACGAGATGGAACGCCTTGGCGCCCACGCCATCACGCGGCATCTTGTGGTTTGTCGGTACCACGCCAGAGGGAAGAGACTCCCCCTCGTGAACGGTCCGCCTGAAGAGCCGCTCGTCGAGGTCGGCCAGATCGTGCGCCGAGTCCTCGCCGCGCGCACCAGCGACCGTCATCTCGTCGAGGATCTGACCCAAGAGACGATCGTCAGGGTGGCCAGCACCACGGACCGCCTCAACCCCGACGCGCAGCGGGCATACGCCATCGTCACGGCTCGCAACCTCCTGGCGTCGCACGGCCGGAGGGAATCGGTGCGCGGACGCCACGCGCACCGCCTCGTCGACTACACGCAGCTCGACGGACCCGAGCACCTGCTGCTCGAGCGAGAGGAGACCGACGCGCTGGCCGCCGCGCTCGAGCACATCGACCCCGACGATCGAGAGCTCCTTCTCCGCCACGAGGCCGAGGGCGTGGACCTCGCGACGATCGCCGCCGAGACCGGCACGAGCCGCGGTGCGATGGCGATGCGCCTGTCACGCGCCCGGGCCACGCTGCGCCTGGAGTTCCTCCTCGCCTTCCGCAACGTCGACCGTCCGTCCGAGTCGTGTCGAGCCGTCCTCCTCGCCTTGTCGGCGGGCGACCGTCGTCGCCAGGACGCACTCGGCGCCTCCGCCCACCTCGAGACTTGCGACGCGTGCGCGGCGCTGGCGCAGCCGGTGACGGAGCGCAACCGCCGGATCGCCGGCTGGCTGCTGCTGCCATTCGCCGAGGGCGTGCGCCGGGTTTGGCGATCCGCCCGCTCACACCCGGGGCGAGCAGCCACCGCCGCGGTCACCGCGGTGGCCGCACTCGCTGTCATTGGACTTCTGGTGCTGCCGACCGGCACCGATCCTCCGCCGGGGGCTGCGGCAACGTCGGGACCGAACACGGCTGCCCCGAGCGTGGCCCGGGAGGTCGTCGAACCGACCCGGACAGCGGCGACGCCGGCCAGCATTGTGACGCCGACGACGGCGCCACCGACCGGCCCGGCGACCACCTTGGGGGCCTGCCCGCCGCCGGCACCGCTCGATCAGCTCGACGCCGCCAGCCCGATCGGCTGCGGCTTCACGTCGACGGTGCTCACGGCCATCGACGTC
>Ga0136612_10001217_pt1 | contig 10812 bp, 9 predicted proteins | sample AntDryUQ224A2306_2_FD_106644 | JGI IMG/M metagenome (GOLD analysis project Ga0136612, IMG submission 106644) | Polar desert sand microbial communities from Dry Valleys, Antarctica - metaG UQ224A (23.06) | ecosystem: Environmental > Terrestrial > Soil > Desert | place: Antarctica: Dry Valley...
ACGCCGGCGCCGGCGTTCTCCCCGGGGCCGACCAGGACATGGGGGCCCTCGCTGGGCAACCGGCGCAGATGGATGCGGGAGGACTTATAGGAGCAGTGCTCGCTCCACATCACCGCGTACATGGCGAGTTCGAGGTCGTTCGGCTCTCGGCCCAGGATTTCGACGATTCGAGCCGCCTCAGGATCGGTAAGCCCGAGTTCCCGGTGCTTGGAGGCGCCCTGTTTGTCCATTGATTCAAAAATACTCGGGACGCCACGCCTCCCGGAATGTTGCGCTACCCCTAAATGGTTTGCCATCATTGGGATATATGGCACCCCGAAAGAAGACACCTATGACCGACGAGCACAAGGCCGCTTTGGCGGCAGGACGCGAACAGGGGGCGGCCGTTCGACGATACCTGGATGCACTTGAGGCCAATCGCCCCAAGCGGGGCCGCAAGCGCACGCCGGATTCCATAGCCAAACGACTGAGCTCGATCGACGAGAAGATGAAGTCCGCCAACTCCCTTGCCAAGCTGCAATTGACCCAAGAGCGGGCCGACCTCGAGACCGAATTGGCTTCCATGAGGAGCACGACGACGGTCGACCTCACGTCATTAGAGGGCGAGTTCGTGAAGGCCGCGTCCAGCTATGGGAGCCGTAAGGGAATCACCTATTCCACCTGGAGAAGTGCGGGCGTATCCGCCCCCGTTCTCAAGAAGGCCGGCATAAGCCGCGGCTCAGCCGACTGATCCTGCCCCGTCGCCGGGGCAATTCAGCCTGACGTTTCTACGATCGAACGTAAAAGGACTAGGCCGTCGTCGGACCCGAGCAGCGCATCAGACGCCCGCTCGGGATGGGGCATGAGGCCCACCACGTTGCGGGCTTCATTGCAAACCCCGGCGATGTCGTCGGTCGCCCCATTCGGGTTGTTGACGTACCGCAACACGATCCGGTCCTCCTCCCGAAGCTGACGCAGAGTCTCCGGATCGCAGGTGTAGTTGCCTTCGAAGTGGTTGATCGGGATACGCAAGCTCTGACCGACGGAGGCCTCGGAGGTCAACGCGGTGGTGGTGGTTTCCACCCTCAGTTCCTCGGTCTGGCAGAGGAACTTCAGGCCGCGGTTCTTCTGCAAAGCGCCGGGTAGAAGCCCGGCTTCGGTGAGCACTTGGAAGCCGTTACAAATGCCAATCACCGGAGCGCCGTCGCGGGCCATTTCGGCCACGGCCCCCATCACCGGCGAGAAGCGGGCGATGGCGCCGCAGCGCAGATAGTCGCCATGGGCGAAGCCTCCAGGCAGCACCACGGCGTCGAACCCGTCCAGTCGCTCTTGGTCGTGGTAAACGATTTCCCCCTTGGCCCCCACACGGGCCATGGCCTCCACCACGTCGTGCTCGCAGTTCGAACCTGGGAACATCACGACGGCAACACGAGCCGTCACGGGCGGGCGGCTCCCTCGGCGGCCCGAACCGAAATGGCCGAGTCTTCGATGACCGGGTTAGTGAGAAAGCGCTCGCACATGGCCGCCACCTGTTCCGTCGCGGTCTTCTCGTCGATGGCTTCGATCTCGAAGCGAATGGACTTGCCCATCTGCACTCCGCTGACTCCCTCGAAGCCGAGTGCGGGCAGGGTCCGCTCGATGGTGGCCCCCTCCGGGTCGGCGATCCCGGGGCGGAGGGATACCTCGACCTGTACTTTGAAGCGGCTCACGAGGTAACCCCCGGCCAGTCGGAGAACTTGCGACCGGTGACCCTCTCGTAGGCCTCTGAGTAACGGGCGGCCGTGGCCTTGACCACTTCGGAGGGCAGGTCGGGTGGCGGGGGGCTCTTGTCCCAGCCGGTGTCCTCCAGCCAATCCCGCACGGGTTGCTTGTCGAAAGAAGCCGGCGTGGAGCCCGCCTGGACCCGAGCGGCCCCCCCCGAGCGGGCAGACTCCCAGTCCTCCACGGCCCAGAAGCGCGAGGAGTCGGGCGTCATGATCTCGTCGCAGACCGCCAGCTTCCCGTCGATCCAACCGAGCTCGAACTTGGTATCGGCGATGATCATCCCCCGGCTGCGGGCCAACTCGGACCCGGCGGCGAAGAGCTCGAGGGAGATCCGTCGAGCCTCCTCGGCAACTTCTTGACCCACCAGGGCGCAGGCGGCCGCAAAGTCGATGTTCTCGTCGTGGCCCGACTCCGCCTTGGTGGACGGGGTGAAAACCGGCTCGGGGAGCTGGTCGGCCTCCTGCATGCCCTCGGGAAGTTTCTGGCCGTGCATGGTGCCCGACTGGCGGTACTCCTTCCAGGCCGACCCAACGATGTAGCCCCGCACGATGCACTCGATGGGCAGCATCTCGGCCCGGTGCACCACCATCGACCGACCCGCCAGATCACCGATCCCGTCACCGGCAGCCTCGACCTCTGCGGTCTCGGTCGAAATCAGGTGTGTCGGTGCGATCCGAGACAACTCGTCGTCCCAAAAGCGGGTCATTGCGGTAAGAACCCGGCCCTTGTCGGGAACGGGCTGAGGCAGCACCACGTCGAAGGCGGAGATGCGGTCGGAGGCCACCATGAGAAGGCGGTCGTCGCCGAGGTCGTAGACGTCGCGAACCTTGCCCTGGTGGATGGGTGCAGGAGTGCTCATCGGTTCTCCATTCGTATCAGCGGTTCTCCATTGGGTCGGTCAGGCCCCAGATGCTGTGGCAGGCAGGCCCTCGACGCCGGACAGCGCATCGACGGCCCGCCCCGCATGGGCCAGCGCCCGTTCCAGCGAGAAGGCGCGGTCGAGGGCTTCGGCCGGAGCCGTCATCTCCGGGTCGGCTTCGAGTAGTGAACGGAAGGGCTTGCGCTGCTCCCAGGCGCCGTGGGCATTGCGCTGAACCACCCGATAGGCATCGTCGCGGGTCATTCCGGAGGCAACCAACGCCAGCAGCACGGGTTGGCTGAAGCACAACCCATGGGAGGACTCCAGGTTCTCGGCCATGCGGGCCGGGTCGACCACCATCCCGCTCACGATGGTGGCCATCCGCCGAAGGCCGAAGTAGGCGAGGTGGCTGGCATCAGGCATAGCCACCCGCTCCACCGAACTGTGGGAGATGTCGCGCTCATGCCAGAGGGCGACGTTCTCCAGGCCCGCTCCGGCGTAACCCCGCAGCAAGCGGGCCAGCCCGGTGACCGTTTCCGAGCGCCATGGATTGCGCTTGTGGGGCATGGCCGAACTGCCCTTCTGGCCCGATCCGAAAGGCTCGGTGACCTCGGCCACCTCAGTGCGCGCCAGGTGACGGATCTCGGTGGCCAAAGCCTCGAGGGTGGCGCCCACCGATGCACAAGCCAGCAGGTAGTCGGCGTGGCGGTCGCGGGCCACCACTTGAGTGGCAGGAACCGCGGTGATGCCCAAGGCCTCGCAAACCCGAGTCTCCACTTCCGGCTCCACGTTGGAAAAGGTGCCGACCGGGCCGCTGAGCTTGCCGACCGCCACCGACTCCCTCGCCCGCCGCAGACGCTCCCGGTCGCGGTCGACCTGGAGACAGAAGAGGGCCAGCTTCGACCCGAAAGTGGTGGGCTCGGCATGGATCCCGTGGGACCGCCCCATCATCGGAGTGTCGCGATGTTCGCGGGCCCGGGCGGCCAATGCCGAGACGAGTTCGTCGGCTGCTTCGATGAGCAGATCGGCGGAGCGCACCAGCGTCAGAGCCAGGCCGGTGTCGAGCACATCCGATGAGGTGAGCCCGTAGTGCAGCCAAGTTCCTTCAGGTGCACCGATGCGCTCCTGCGCCACATCGACGAAGGCGGCCAGATCGTGGTCGGTCACCTTCTCCCGCTCGATGACCGCCTCGAGAAGCTCGGGCGTCGCCTCGGGGGCCCGCTCCCGAATGGCCGCGGCGTGCTCCGTTGGAACCACTCCCAGCGCGGCCCACGCTTCGACGGCCAATACCTCAATCCGGATCCAGGTGTCGAGACGAGCGACGTCCGACCAGACCTCGGTCATCTCCGGGAGGCAGTAGCGCTCGATCACGGCAGCATGCTCGGCCTAGGCCGAGCGTCCCTCTTCTTTCAGCTTGGCCAGCTTCTCGGCGATGCCTGCGTCGGCCACCCCGAGGATTTGGGCGGCGAGGAGACCGGCCTGCTTCGAGCCGTCGACCGCCACCGTCGCCACCGGCACGCCCTTGGGCATCTGCACGGTGGCCAGCAGGGCATCGAGCCCTCCACTCACTCCACCCGACAGCGGCACGCCGATAACCGGCAGCGTCGTACGGGCCGCCACCGCGCCGGCCAAGTGGGCCGCCATACCGGCTCCGCAAATGAAGGCGCCGTACCCGTTCTCCCGAGCTGACCCGGCGAAGGCCGAGACCGCTTCAGGGTCGCGGTGGGCCGACATGACCCGCACGTCGGCCTCGATACCGAGAGAACCCAGCACGTCGGCGGCGCCGGCCATCTTGTCTTTGTCGTTGGGCGAACCCATGAGTACTGCGACCTTCAAAGCTGCTCCCCGTGTTCGGCGGCCTCCCCGTTGGCGGGGGCCGCTCCGGCTATGTCACTCCGATACTGCATCCCCTCGAAGGTGATGTGGGACAACCCTTCATAAGCCCGTCTCCGGGCGCTTGCTAGATCTGGGCCAGTGCCGGTCACGCCGAGCACCCGTCCGCCGGCAGTAACCAACTCGCCGCCCGGGCCCCAAGCAGTCCCCGCCTGGATGACCTGCACCCCGGCCATTGCCGCGGCCGCCTCTACGCCGTGGATCGCATGGCCGATGGCGAAATCCCCCGGATAGCCCCCCGATGCCGCCACCACGACCACCGTCGCCTCGTCGGTGAACTCCGGAACAGTACGGATCTCCCCGGCGGCGGCCTCTTGCAGCATGGCGGCGAGATCCGCCGTCATCCGGGGCAAAATGACCTGGGTCTCGGGATCACCGAAGCGGACGTTGAACTCGACCAACTTGGGCCCTTTGGAGGTCAGAGCCAGGCCGACGTAGAGGACGCCCCGATAATCGATGCCGTCGGCCGCCAACCCTTGAATCGCTCGCTGTACAAAGTCCTCGTCGATCTCCTCGAGCAGGCCCTCGTCCACGATCGGTACCGGGGAGTAGGCCCCCATCCCGCCGGTGTTCGGCCCAGCGTCGCCGTCGGCTGCCCGCTTGAAGTCTTGGGCCGGCACCAGGGCCACGGCCCGACGCCCGTCGCACACCGCCAGCACCGATACCTCTGGTCCGTCGAGATAGCCCTCGATCACCACCCGCCGGCCGGCTTCGCCGAAAGCCGCTCCGGAGAGCTTGTCTCGTACGTCGGCTTCGGCCTCGGCGAGATCATGGGTGACCAGCACGCCCTTGCCCGCCGCCAAGCCATCCGTCTTGATGACCCATGGGCCCTCGACCGAACGCAGCCGCGCCAGGGCCGGCTCGAGCTCCTCGAAGGTGGCATGCCCGGCCGAGGGAATCCCGTGGCGTTCGGCGAACTCCTTCATCCAGGCCTTGGAACCCTCCAGGCGGGCGCCGTCAGCACCCGGCCCGAACACCAGGCGGCCCATCGCCCGAAGGCGATCGGCCAACCCATCCACCAACGGGGCTTCGGGACCGATGACGTAGAGGTCGGCCTCGATCTCCTCCACCGGCAGGTTGGTCGATCCGGCGATTCCGGGGTTCCCCGGAGTGCACACCACTTCGGCCGTGCGGCTCAGAGCAAGGCACAGGGCGTGCTCGCGCCCACCGCTGCCGACTACGCACACCTTCATGGGTTCAGCCTCGCACGCCTCGAGGCATACGCCGGATGGTCAATTAGGCGTTGTCGCCGACCTGCACGTACTGGTCGCGCCGAGGTCCGACGGTCACAAGGTCGACCGGCACACCCGACTGCTTGGCCAGAAAATCGACGTAGGTCCGGGCCGCGGGGGGCAGGTCCGCCGGGTTGGTGACCGCCGACAGATCGGTCTGCCAACCGGGCAGCTCCTCGTAGATGGGCTTGACCCGGTGCAACAACGACTGGTGGTACGGCATGTCCTCGTAACGCTCACCTTCGGGTCCTTCGTAAGCCACGCACACCTTCACCGTCTCGAAGGAATCCAACACGTCGAGCTTGGTGAGGGCGATCTCGCTGAGGGAGTTCAGCCGGACGGCCTGGCGCATCATCACCGCGTCGAACCAGCCAGCCCGACGACGACGACCGGTGACCGTGCCGTACTCCTTGCCCCGTTCGATCAGCAGGTCGCCGACGTCGTCGAGCAGCTCGGTGGGGAACGGCCCGCTTCCCACCCGCGTCAGGTAGGCCTTGGTGATACCGATCACCCGCGAGATGTGGCGGGGCCCAATGCCGGATCCGGTGCAAGCACCGCCAGCCACCGGGTTCGACGAGGTGACGAAGGGATAGGTGCCGTGGTCGAGGTCGAGGAAAGTGGCCTGGGCTCCCTCGAGCAGAACGTGCTGGCCTGACTCCAGCGCCGTGTGGATCATGCCGACCGTGTCGGCGACCATCGGCCCGATGCGCGGCGCGTACTCACCCAGGTAACGGTTGGCGATCTCATCGGCTGACACCGGCAGACGGTTGAAGACCTTGGCCAGCACCGCGTTGCGCTCCTTGAGCACCACGTCGAGCTTCTCCCGGAAGATCTTCGGGTCGAGCAAGTCCTGCACCCTTAGCCCGACGCGCAGCGCCTTGTCCGCATAGGCGGGACCGATGCCTCCCTTGGTGGTGCCCAGCTTGTTCTTGCCCAGTCGACGCTCGCTGAGACGGTCGATTTCCGCGTGGTACGGCATCACCAGGTGGGCATTACCGCTCACCCTCAGCCGGGACGTGTCGACACCGCGGGCTTCGAGTGTGTCGAGCTCGGAGATGAGCACCGCGGGATCGACGACCACCCCGTTGCCGATGATCGGGGTGATGAAGCTGTAAAGGATTCCGGAGGGGATCAGCTGGAGGGCGAAGCGCTCCTCGTTGCCCGGCTCGCCCACGACGATGGTGTGGCCTGCGTTGTGGCCGCCCTGATAGCGCACCACCAACGCCATCTCTTTGGCGATCAGGTCGGTGAGACGGCCTTTGCCCTCGTCGCCCCACTGGGTGCCGACGACAACCGTGGCGGGCACTGACTCAGACTACCTAACGGTCCGAACCAGCTCCCCGAACCGGGTTGCGCCGATATTTCCGCCCGAAAGGATCACGCCGATCCGACGGGCGCCGCGGAGGTTGACCTTGCCGCTGAGCAAGGCGGCCACGCCGACCGCGCCGCTCGGTTCGGTGACCGTCTTGAGTCGATCGTGCAACAGAACCATGGCCTCGACGATCTCGTCGTCGGAGACGGTCACGATCTCGTCGACCAGCTTCTGCACGATGGGAAAGGTCAGTAGGCCGGGAATGTCGCCTTGGAGTCCGTCGGCGATGGTGCGGGGTACTTCGATCCGCACCCGCTCACCCGAGGCCAGGCTCTGGCGGGTGTCGTCTCCCGTCTCGGGCTCGACGCCGACTATGCGGGTGGAGGGGCTGAGAGCCTCGGTGGAGATGGCCGACCCCGCGATGAGCCCGCCGCCCCCGACGGGCACCAGCAGAAGGTCGAGGCCGGGCCGATCGGTATGGAGCTCCCGCGCTGCGGTGGCCTGCCCGGCGATGATCAGCGGGTCGTCGTAAGGCGGCACGAGGGTGGCTCCCCGCTCGGCCGCCAGTGCCTCACCGATGGCCACGCGATCCTCGGAGTAGCGGTCGTAATGGACGATCTCCGCGCCGTACCCCTCGGTGGCGGCCAACTTGGAGGCGGGCGTGTCCCGGGGCATGACGATGGTGGCCTTCAGCCCCAGCAGGGAAGCGGCCAGGGCGACGGCTTGGGCGTGGTTGCCCGACGAGTACGCCACCACTCCGGGCGCCCGCTCGGATCGGGGGATCGCGGCGATGCGGTTATAGGCCCCGCGGAACTTGAAGGCACCCGCCCGTTGGAGGTTTTCCGCCTTGAGGGCCAACTCCGCCCCCAGCCTCTGGTCGAGGGTGCTCGAGGTGAGTACCGGGGTTCGGTGGGCCACTCCTTCGAGCCGACCGGCGGCCTCCTCTACATCGTCGTAGGTGGGAGCACCAGGGTCGGTCACGAAGGGAGGGTCGGCACCGAGTCGTCGACGGCACCGATTCCGGCGGCGGCGATGGCTGCGTTGAGTTCGGCCAACGGGCCGTCAAGCGCGGCTTTGAAATCGGCCAGCGCGGCTTCCGACTCGCCCGCCAACTTGGCGAAAACCGTCCGGATCTGCGTTGTGACGGGGGCGTCCGCTCCGACCACCACCGGAGCAATGGATTGAAGCTTGGAGTCGAGACCGCCCGGCAGCTTCAACCGATCGGTGTCATGGGTGAACTTGGGTTGGGTCAGTTGCTTCTCGGGGCCCTCGAGGGCTTTGCTCAGCGCCTTGGCCGCCGCCTGGACAGCGGCTCCCACCCCCTCCCGCTTGGCCCAGGTGTCGGCCTGGCCCTTGATTCGCTTGATCCGGGCGACCGCCTCGGTGACCCGCTCGAGAAGCTCGGACACCTCCAGCATCAGCTCGTGCTGATCGACCAGGTCCTGCTCGCTGCAGGCGGCCCGCGGGTCTCGGGCAACCGTCACCGTGCGCTCGGAGACTTCATCCCCGACCTGCAGCTGGATCCGGTAGTCCCCCGGGGGGACCAGCCATCCGGGCTGGCGTCGGCGCACCTTGCCCTCCTCGGGAGCGGCCAACGGGCCGGGCCACCGCAGGTGCCAATCGAACCGGTTGAGCCCAGCCGCACGGGGCAGGGCCTCCCATCGCTTCTTCTTCTGCGGTTTGGAGGAGTCGTCGTCTTCATCGTCCTCCCCGGGTCCGGCGGCGTCGCCCGAAGGTGCTGCCAGGGCGTCGGCGCCGGGCTCGAGGGTCCCCGCCTCCCCTTCGCTGCCTTCGCCCGCAAAGGCTCCGCCGGCTCCCCCAGTCTGGGGAGCAGGGTCGGTGGTCGGTCGTCGGCCCGAAAGCTCCTCCTCAGCAGCGACGTCGGGGGTGAAGCGCCAGAGCTCAGTGCCCGCGGCGTCGGCAATGGTCAACGAGATGGATTCTGCTGGCACCTCGTCTCGCAGCCAGTACCAAAGGGGCAACCCGTTGCGCGGGTTGGTGCCGGCGTCGAGCATCACCGCCTCGACTTCGCCATAGGGCGAGCCGGCCACCCGCTTGTTCACGAAACCCCCACCCATCATGTAGTTGGTACCCGGGGAATCCCCGAAGCCCCTGGGGGTCTGCATCCGTATTTTCTCCGGCGGCGTGAAGAGCACGGCCGCCGAACCGCCGTCGGCGGGCATCTCCCGCAGGGGGGTGAGGTCGTCGCAGATCCAGAATCCCCGACCGTGAGTTGCGAGGATCAGCTCGCTGCCCTTGAAGGTGAGGTCGTAATAGGGAACCACCGGTAGCCCGTCACCGAACTGGCTCCAATTGCGGCCATCGTCCAACGACACGTGAAGGCGGGTTTCGGTGCCCGCATAGAGCAGACCGGGACGAACCGGATCCGGCTTGAGCACCCGAGTGAAGTCGTCCTCGGGGAGGCCGTCGGTGATTCGCTGCCAGGTAGCCCCCCCGTTGTCGGTACGGAACAGGTAGGGGGAACGATCCCCCAGGCGGTAGCGGGTGGCACACAGATAGGCCACCTCGGCATCGAAGGGCGACGGTTCGACGTACTCCACCAGCGACCACTCGGGCAGTTCGGTCGGGGTGACCTCGCTCCACTCGCCCCCACCGTTCCGCGTCAGGTGCACCCGTCCGTCGTCGGTCCCCGCCCACATCAGCCCTTCGACCAAAGGCGATTCCGCCAACGCAAAGATGGTGCAGTACACCTCTGCGCCGGAAGTGTCGAGGTTGATTGGCCCGCCAGAAGCCTTGAGTTTCTCGGGATCGTTACGGGTCAGATCGTCGGACACGGTCTCCCAGGAGACGCCCGCGTCCTTGCTTCGGAATACCCGCTCGCCGGCGACGTAGAGCACGTCGGGGTTGTGAGTGGAGAAGAAGACCGGATAGGTCCACTGGAAGCGATGCTTCCAATTGGACGGGTCTTCTCCGTACCCGTATTCGGGCCACACGGTGATGAGCTGATTAGCCCGGGTGCGATGGTCGTAACGGCGGAGGGCGCCGCCGCCACCGGGGGCCGAGCCGACGGCACCCGACACGACGATGTCGTCGTCGGTGGGGTCGACAGCGATGTGTCCGCTTTCCGAAAGACCCACCGGATAGCACTCGCTCCACATGATTCCCACGTCGGTCGTGCGGCTCGGCACCGAGATAGCGGTGTTGTCCTGCTGCGTGCCGTAGACCCGGTAAGGCCACCGCTGATGATCGGTGGTCAGGTGGTAAAACTGCCCCGTCGGCTGGTTGTAGATCGTGGAGAACGTCTCACCGCCGTTGTACGACACACAGGCTCCCCCGTCGTTGCCTTCGATCATCCGCCTCGGGTTTGCCGGATCGATCCACAGATCGTGGTTGTCCCCGTGCGGGGTGGCGATTTCGCTCCACGTGCGCCCGGCGTCGGTCGACTTGAAGAACGAAAAGTTCATCGAGTAGAGGGTGTCGGCGTCCTGCGGGTCGGGAACGAGGTGGCTGTAATACCAGGGCCGGCCCTGCACGCCCTTGTCTTCGGAGACCCGCTCCCAGGTCTCGCCCCCGTCCTCTGAGCCGTAGACCCCACCCTTCTCGTCGGCCGCTTCCACGAGGGCCCAGACGCGCGACGGCCGGGAGGGGGCTGCGCACACCCCGATGCGACCGAGGAGGGCCTGGGGGAATCCTGGCTTGTCGGTCAGTTCCTCCCAGCTCTCGCCTCCGTTGGTCGACCGCCACAGGCCCGAGTCGACCCCGCCGCTCGACAGGGCCCAGGGATAACGCTGGGCCTGCCACATCGAGGCGAA
>Ga0136612_10001218_pt1 | contig 10807 bp, 7 predicted proteins | sample AntDryUQ224A2306_2_FD_106644 | JGI IMG/M metagenome (GOLD analysis project Ga0136612, IMG submission 106644) | Polar desert sand microbial communities from Dry Valleys, Antarctica - metaG UQ224A (23.06) | ecosystem: Environmental > Terrestrial > Soil > Desert | place: Antarctica: Dry Valley...
CGTCAGAGATATTTCGGAGCTCACCCACGTGGACCCGTGGTTCCTGGCGCAGATGGAAGAGCTTGTCGAAGCCGAGGCCGGGTACGCCGCTCTGACGGATCCCGATGCCTCGGACATGAGGCGGATGAAGCGGATGGGGTTCTCCGACATTCAGCTCGCGGCGCTGCGCAACTCGACAGAGAACGAGGTCAGGGCGGCTCGCTGGGCACTTGGCGTTCGACCCGCCTACAAGATGGTCGACACCTGCGCCGGCGAGTTTCCCTCTGCGACGCCGTATCTGTACAGCAGCTACGAGGAGGAAGACGAAGCTCCGCCGAGCGGACGCCCGTCGGTAGTGATCCTCGGCAGCGGCCCGAATCGCATTGGTCAGGGAGTTGAGTTCGACTACTGCTGTGTTCGCGCGGCTCTCGCGCTCCGTGAGCGCGGATACGAGACGATCATGATCAACTCGAACCCCGAGACGGTGTCGACGGATTTCGACATCTCCGACAAGCTCTACTTCGAGCCGCTGTCGCTCGAGCACGTCATCGAGATTGTCGACCGCGAGAAGCCGCTGGGCGTCATTGTCCAGCTCGGCGGCCAGACGCCGCTGAAGCTCACGCGCGGGCTCGAGGCAGCGGGCGTGACGATTCTCGGGACCCCGCCCGACTCGATCGATATCGCCGAGGACAGACGTAGATTCGACGCGATCGCCCGGCAGCTCGGTGTGCGGCAGCCTCCCAACGGCACAGCAACCAGCGTAGCAGAAGCCACTACTATAGCCGAACGTATCGGATATCCGATACTGGTACGCCCTTCATACGTGCTCGGCGGGCGGGCGATGGAGATCGTGTACGACTCGGCCTCGCTCGAAGATTACTTCGAGCGCGCGGCGAGGGTGTCGGAGGACCGGCCGGTGCTCATCGACCGTTTCCTCGAGGATGCGTTCGAGGCGGATGTCGATGCGATCTCCGACGGAAAGCGGGTTGTGATCGGCGGCATCATGCAGCATATCGAGGACGCCGGAATTCATTCGGGTGATTCCGCCTGTGTCCTTCCTCCGTATCTGATCGGCGAGAAGGACATGGACATCATGCGGGCCCATACCGTCGCCTTCGCGAATGCGCTGGGCGTGATTGGACTGATCAACGTGCAGTACGCAATCAAGGACGGGCAGGTCTACGTGCTCGAGGTCAATCCCCGGGCGAGCCGCACAATTCCATTCGTGTCAAAGGCAATCGGAGTCTCTCTGGCGGCAGTCGCAGCGCGCGTGATGCTCGGCGAATCACTCGACGACATCGGGTTCACCGAAGAGATAGTTCCCGGCTACGTATCGGTGAAGGAGGCGGTGTTCCCGTTCGCGAAATTCCGCGAGTTCGATCCGATCCTCGGGCCGGAAATGCGGTCGACCGGGGAAGTTATGGGAATTGCCGAATCGTTCGGCGGTGCGTTTGCGAAGGCGCAGCTTTCAGCGGACAATCGGCTGCCGGGAGAGGGAACGATTCTGCTGACGGTAAACGACTTCGACAAGGCGGCCGTAACTCCGATAGCAAGACGGTTTCACGAAATGGGATTCCGGCTCGTTGCAACGGAAGGCACGGCGCGCCATCTGCGGGGCCGCGGAATCCCCGTATCGCGTGTGTTCAAGGTGCACGAGGGGAGGCCGCACGGAATCGACATGATCGTGAATGGAGACGTGCAGCTCCTGATCAATACGCCTTTTGGAAAGCACGCGCAGCAGGATGACTATACGCTGCGGCAGGCGGCGATCGCGCACGGAGTCGCGTATACGACAACTTTGTCGGCGGCAAACGCGGCGTGCGACGCTATCCTGTCGATGCGGTCCCGGGGTTTCTCGGTGCGCTCGCTTCAGGAGTGGCACGCCGAGCTCCACTCCGAGGTGCCGGCATGACGGCCGGCGGCGGTTTCATCCACGAGTCCGCCTACGTCGACGACGGTGCGAGGATCGGCAGCGGAACGAAAGTGTGGCATTTCTGCCACGTACTCGGCGGCGCTGAAATCGGAAGCAACTGCTCGCTGGGCCAGAATGTCGTCGTCATGAATGGCGTGCGCATCGGGAACAACGTGAAGATCCAGAATAACGTCTCGATCTATGAGGGGGTGGAACTGGAGGACGATGTTTTCTGCGGGCCGTCGATGGTTTTCACCAACGTGATCAACCCGCGCAGTCACGTTCCCCGGAAGAGCGAGTACCGGCGGACGCTAGTCCGGCGGGGAGCGACTATCGGAGCGAACGCGACCGTTATCTGTGGCGTGACGCTGGGCGAATACGCTTTCATCGGCGCCGGCAGCGTTGTTACGCGGGATGTCCAGTCCCACGCGCTCATGGTCGGTGTTCCGGCGCGCCGTGTCGGTTGGATGTGCCGGTGCGGCGAGAGACTTCCAGACAGCGGGACGCCTGCCTGCGCGCGGTGCGGAACAGCGTACCATCTCTCTGGAGACGGGATCGAAAGGATGGGCACAGCTTGAGCGGACTGCGGGAAACACCGTTTCGAATCGCTCTGGTGGGTTGCGGGCGAATAAGCGCCAATCATCTGGAGGCGATTGCCCGGATCGACGGCCTCGAGCTGGTCGCATCATGCGACGAGATAGGCGAGCGCGCGAAGGCGGTTGGTGAAACGTATGGGTTCCCATGGTTTACGTCCTACGAGAGGATGCTGGATGAGACTGACTGCGATGTTGTGACGATTGCCACTCCGTCGGGCTTCCACCCGGCCCAGGGGGTAGCAGCCGCGCGGGCGGGCAGGCACGTGGTAATGGAAAAGCCAATGGCCATATCCCTCAGGGGGGCGGATGAGCTTGTTCAGGCCTGCGACACCGCGGGCGTGCATCTGTTCGTGGTCAAGCAGAATCGGTTGAACGCACCAGTCCAGATGCTGAAGCGGGCTGTCGATCGGGGGCGGTTTGGCCGGCTGTACATGGCCAACTGCACGGTGAGATGGACGCGACCGCAGGAATATTACGACCAGGCGCCCTGGCGCGGGACCTGGGAATTCGACGGCGGTGCATTCATGAACCAGGCCTCGCATTACGTGGATCTGATGCAATGGGTGATGGGTCCGGTGGAGAGCGTGATGGCAAAGACGGCAACCCTGTCGCGGCGTATCGAGACCGAAGATTCGGGCGTCGCGATAATGCGGTTTCGCTCCGGAGCGCTGGGCGTGATCGAGGTCACGATGCTCACCTACCCGAAGAACATGGAAGGATCGATCACAATCCTCGGCGAGAAGGGCAGCGTGAAGATCGGAGGAACGGCCGTCAATCAGGTGGAGCACTGGGTCTTTGCGGACAGCGACCCCGACGACGGTCGAATCGGTTCGCTCGGCAGTGACCCGCCCAACGTTTACGGTTACGGACACGAGGGCTATTATCGCAACGTTCTGGCGGTCCTCAACGGCGAGGCCCGGCCGGACACCGACGGACGCGCCGGGCGAAAATCACTGGAGCTGATTCTGGGGATTTATGAGTCAGCCAGAACCGGCCGCGACGTGCCGCTCCCGCTGAAAGCCTGAATCAGTCATCTTTACAGGCTATGCCTACTCTCGTCTGATGGGTGTTCCTCTTCTCGATCTCCGGGCCCAGCACGCCTCCATCCGCGATGAAGTCGTGGCGGCGATGATGCAGGTCGTTGACTGCCAGGCGTTCATCCTCGGGTCTCCGGTCGAGCTGCTGGAGGCGGGCATCGCGGGGCTCTCCAACACCCGGTTCGCGATCGGGTGTGCGAACGGAACCGACGCACTTCTGCTCTCGCTCCGAGCGCTCGACGTGGGGCACGGCGACGAAGTCGTAACAACGCCATTCACGTTCTTCGCGACCGCCGGCGCCATTCACAACGTCGGCGCGCGTCCGGTGTTCGCCGACATCGACCCGGACAACTTCAACCTTTCGCCCCAGGCCGCCGCGGCCGCAGTCACACCCGGGACGAAAGCGATCATTCCCGTAGATCTGTTCGGGCAACTCGCCCCGGTCGATGCGATCGCCGCGGCGGTGCCTGGCATACCGGTTGTCGAGGACGCTGCGCAGTCCATCGGGGCGACGCGGGAAATCGCCGGCAGAAAAGTCCGCGCCGGCGAGGCGGCGACGATAGGCACGTTCAGCTTTTTCCCGTCGAAGAATCTGGGCGGCTACGGCGACGGCGGCATGATCGTCACCGGAACCGAAGAGCTGGCGACGCGCCTGCGCCGGTTGCGCGTCCATGGGGGGATGAAGACGTACTACCACGAAGAGGTGGGCTACAACAGCCGTCTCGACGCATTGCAGGCGGCGGTACTGCTCGCCAAACTCCCGCATCTCGAAAAGTGGAGCGCTGCCAGGCGGAGCAACGCCGCATACTACGATGCCGCCTTCGCCGATCTTGCGGACGTCAGAACTCCATCGATCGACGCCGCAAACGTCTCGATCTACAACCAGTACACGCTGCGGGTTGCGCGGCGCGACGAACTGGCGGGGCATCTCAAGTCAACCGGTATCGGACACTCCGTTTACTATCCGCTCCCGCTGCATCTTCAACCCTGCTTCGCCTACCTCGGATACGCCGAGGGTGCGTTCCCCGAGAGCGAACGGGCGGCCAGGGAGGTGCTCTCGCTCCCCGTCTATCCCGAGCTGGGCACACAACAACTCGACCAGGTAATTCAGTCGGTGAGGCAATTCTATGGGCGCTAAGGCGTTGCGGGGCGGCATGAAGGCTCAACTGCTTTCCAGGCTCAATGACAGGACTGCGTGCATCGGCGTGATGGGCCTTGGGTACGTTGGCCTTCCCCTCGCGCTCGAGTTCGCAAAGGCAGGATTCCGCGTCGTCGGCTACGATATCAACGAAGGCGTGATAGCGGAACTGAAGTCGGGCCGGTCGCACATCCAGGACGTGGCCACCGGGGACGTGGCGGAGCTGGTAAGGTCGGGAAAATTCGAACCGACCGCGGATGAGTCCCGCCTGGGAGACATGAACGCGATTTTCATCGCTGTGCCGACCCCGCTCGCCAAGACGCGCGATCCCGATATGACGTTCATCCTCGCCGCCGCCGACGCTATTGCGCGACACTGCCATCCTGGACTGCTGATCGTTCTCGAGAGCACCACGTACCCGGGCACCACGCGCGAGCTGATGCAACCGAAGCTGGAGACGGCGGGACTTACCGTGGGTGAGGATGTGTTCCTGGCTTTCAGTCCCGAGCGTGTCGATCCGGGGAATCCGACGTGGAATACGAAGAACACGCCGAAGGTGGTGGGTGGTATCACCGCGGCCTGCACGGAGGTCGCATGCGCTCTCTACGCAACATGTCTCGAGACGATCGTTCCGGTGTCGAGCACAGAAACCGCTGAATTGGTGAAGCTGCTGGAGAACACCTTTCGATCGGTGAACATCGGTCTCGTCAACGAGATGCAGATCGTCTGTGACAAGCTCGGCGTCAATGTCTGGGAGGTTATCGAAGCTGCCGCGACCAAGCCATTCGGATTCATGAAATTCCTGCCCGGCCCGGGAATCGGCGGGCACTGCATACCGCTGGATCCGCACTACCTCGCCTGGAAGATGCGAACGCTCAACTACAAGACGCGGTTCATCGACCTTGCCAGCGAGATAAACAGCGAGATGCCGGCGATGGTGGTCGAACGTGTGGCACACGCGCTCAATCAGCAGCGCAAGCCGGTGAATGGCAGCCGCGTGCTGGTGCTGGGCGTGGCGTACAAGAAGGACGTCGACGACATGCGCGAGAGCCCGGCGCTGGACGTGATCCAGCTGCTGGAGGAACAGGGCGCGGACGTCGGTTATCATGATCCCCACATTCCGTCGTTCAGCGACAGCGGCCGGCGGCGGGAAAGTGTTGAGCTCACCGAGACGGAGCTCTCCCGCGCGGACGTCGTAGTCATCATAACGGACCACTCTTCGCTCGATTACCAGCGCGTCGTCGATTTCGCGCGCGTGGTGGTCGACACCAGAAACGCCACCGCCCGACTGTCTCCGCGCCGGATTGCTTCCGGGGCGCCGGGATCCGCGCACAGTCTGGCAATTGCATAACAGCCCAGGCAACTGATGAATATTTCTGTAATTGGTACCGGATACGTCGGGCTGGTCGTAGGCGCATGCCTGGCCGAAACCGGCAACGACATCGTGTGTGCGGACGTGGTCGCATCAAAGATCGAGGGGCTCAGGAACAACGTACTGCCGATATACGAGCCTGGACTCGAGGACCTGGTCGAGCGCAATCAGCAGGATGGCCGGCTGACCTTCACCACCGACATCGCCGCCGCAGTATCGAGGGCGGATGTGATATTCGTTGCCGTGGGTACGCCGCCCGATGAGGATGGCTCGGCTGACCTGCAGCATGTTCTCGCTGTGGCGCGGGAGATCGGCCTGCATATGGAGCGCGAGATGGTGGTCGTCACAAAATCCACCGTTCCGGTCGGTACCGCCGCCAAGGTGGCCGCTGAAATCCGCAAGCGGGCGCGGTTTCCGTTTCACATGTGCAGCAATCCCGAGTTCCTCAAGGAAGGCGCGGCGGTGGACGATTTCATGAAGCCGGACCGCGTGGTGCTCGGCGTTGACACAGAGCATGCGCGCAGCGTGATGAGCGAGATCTACGCGCCGTTCGTGCGCACCGGGAAACCGGTGATTTTCATGGATATCGCGTCGGCGGAAATGACCAAGTACGCGGCCAACGGCATGCTGGCTACCCGGATTTCGTTCATGAACGAGATCGCCAATCTCTGCGAGAAGGTGGGTGCAAACGTCGACATGGTTCGCAGAGGTATCGGGTCGGATTCCCGGATCGGCCCGTCGTTTCTCTTTCCCGGCCCGGGTTACGGCGGTTCATGCTTTCCAAAGGACGTCAAGGCGCTGGTGCGTACGGCAAGCGATATCGGCCTCGACCTGGAGGTACTGACGGCCGTCGAGCAGGTGAACCAGCGACAGAAGCTGCGCCTCGGCGAGAAACTCTGCGCTGCGCTCGACGGCAGGCTCGAAGGTGCGCACGTCGCCGTCTGGGGTCTCGCGTTCAAGCCGCAGACCGACGACATGCGCGATGCGCCGTCGCTGACTCTGATTGAAGAGCTTCTTCGCCTCGGGGCGACGGTGTGCGCCCACGATCCCGCCGCGATGAACGAAGCGCGGCACAAGCTGGGCGACCGAGTCGATTTCGCCGAGACCAATTACGACGCGCTGGCTGGCGCCGACGCGCTGGTGGTGGTGACCGACTGGAACGAGTATCGCCATCCGGATTTCTCGCGCGTCAAGGAAGCGATGCGCCGTCCGGTCATCATCGACGGCCGCAACCTCTACGATCCGGTGAAGATGCAGGATCTCGGCTTCAACTACCATTCGATCGGGCGGCCGCGGGTTGAACACGTGGCGGCGGTGCGGGTAGAATAGTACGCATGAGCATCAAACGGATCCTGATGGCTGTTGTTCTCGCCGGGATGGCTTGCAGGCCCACCTTCAATGCGGCCTCGTTCGCAACGACCGACGACCTCTACAAGGCCGCAATGGCGGAGTACAATGGCCGTCGCTGGGAAAACGCGGTCAAGGCCTTCGAGCGCCTGACTGCCGAGCTGCCGCAAAGGGATCCGCGTGTTCCGCCCGCGCACTTCTATCTCGCCAAATCACAGGAGAAGAAAGGTGACGACCTGCTGGCGGCAAAGTCGTTCAGCCGCGTTCACGAGCTCACACCGCAGGACACGCTCGCTGACGACGGGCTTTTCGCATCGGGTCTCGCCTACCAGCGGCTGTGGCGCAAACCGGTGCTCGACGCCGCGTATGGAGACGACGCTCTGACTCAGTATCAGTCGCTACGGGCGTTGTATCCGAATTCGCCGCTGCTGCCACGCGCAGCGGCGCAGATCGCCCAGCTTGACGAGTGGTTCGCGATGAAAGACTACGAGACCGGTTTTCACTACCTGAGGCGTAAGGCGTACGACTCGGCGATCATTTACTTCAAGGACGTCATCCGGCTGCATCCCTCTGCGCGGAAGACACGGGATGCCTACCTGAGGCTGCACGAGGCGTATTCCGCCATCAACTACAAGGACGACGCGCAGGAGCTTTGCGTAGCAATGAGGAAGGCGTATCCCGAAGACCGCGAGGTGCGCGGAGCATGCGGAGCCGCAGTGCCCGCAGTCGCATCGCAGTAGCGAATTGCGCCTAGGAGTATTCGGCGGAACGTTCGATCCTCCACACACCGGGCACCTTCTGGCGTCGGCGGATGCCTTCGACGCGCTGGGACTCGACAGGCTTCTCGTCGTTCCGGCCGCAACGCAGCCATTCAAGTCAGACGCGCCTCAGCCGGCTTCCCCGGAGCACCGGCTGGCGATGGTCCGTTGCGCGTTCGGCAATGATCCGCGATTCGAGGTCAGCTCGATGGAAATTGACCGGGGAGGGTTATCTTACACCGTCGATACACTCGAGGCGGTCTCGGCGGAACACCGGGGTTCCGAGCTGGTTCTCGTGCTGGGACTCGACGCGCTCCTGAACTTTCATCGGTGGAACAATCCGACGCGAATTCGGGAGCTGGCCGAGCTCGCGGTTTTGCTCCGTGATGGCGAAGGATTCATGGACGCAACCCCGCAGGAGAGCATGTCGGATGAGTCTGTCCGGACGCTCCTGGCGGGAATCAAGCCGGTGACAACACGCCGGATCGATCTGTCGTCCTCCGAGGTCCGCGACCGGATCCGTGAAGGCAAATCGATCATGGGCTTCGTTCCCGAGTCGGTGGAGCGCTACATCTCCGCCGCTGAACTTTATAGATGACAGCGCTGCTGAGCGCGTGCGCGGCCGGCTTGCCCCGGCGCGGATCAGGGAGACAGGAATGTTAAAGGGGATGTTGACGCGGGCATTCGGGACGAGGCACGAAAGGGAGCGAAAGCGCGTCCAGCCGATAGTGGATGAGATCAACGCCGAGTACGAGCGGCTGCACGATGTGAGCGACGCCGACCTGCAGGCGCAGACGGCAGGGTTCAGGAAGCGGGTGGTCGAAGCAACCGGCGAGCTCGAGGCAAGGATCGCGGCGCTGAAAGAGGAAAAGCGGATATCACCCGACGCTGCGGATCGTGAACGCATCGACGTCGAGCTTGGCGGCGCCGACGGCCGGGGAGGCGTAGAAGCCGAGCTACGCGACCTCACCGCCGAGGTCCTCGATGAGATCCTGCCCGAGGCATTCGCCACCGTGCGGGAGGCCTGCCGGCGCCTGCTGGGTGCGGACGTGATGGTCACCAACCAGGGGCAGCAGTGGAACATGGTTCCCTATGATGTCCAGCTCATGGGGGGAATTCAGCTGCATCTCGGAAGGATAGCCGAGATGGCGACCGGTGAAGGCAAGACACTCGTCGCCACGCTCCCGCTTTACCTCAATGCGCTTCCGGGAAAGGGAGCGCATCTCATCACCGTCAACTCGTATCTCGCGCGCCGCGATTCCGAATGGATGGGTCACGTCTACCGATACCTCGGACTCACCGTCGGATGCATAGACATTACCGAGCCTGGTACTTCCGAGCGACGTGCGGCCTATGAGTGCGACATCACTTACGGCACCAACAACGAGTTCGGGTTCGACTATCTGCGCGACAACATGGTCGTGTCGAACGAACAGCGGGTCCAGCGCGGCCATGTCTATGCAATTGTGGACGAGGTCGATTCGGTCCTGATTGACGAAGCGCGGACGCCGCTCATTATTTCCGGCCCGGTGGGCAACGAATCGGATGCCGAATATGCGATGCACAACGCGTCGGTGTCCCGGCTCGTGAAACGACAGAGCGACATGTCCAACGTTCTGGTTGCCGATGGCGAGCGCGCCTTCGAAGCGGGTGACCTGGCGACTGCGTCGCTCAAGCTCTACCAGGCCCAGCTCGGTGCTCCGAAAAACAAGCGGCTGCTGAAGATGCTGCAGGAAACGGGCGTGAAGCAGCTGGTGCAGAAGATGGAACTCGACCACCTCGCTGACCGCAAGCTTCCACCGTCGAAGCAGCAGTTCCGTGATACCGAGGACGAGCTGCTCTACGTGCTAGATGAAAAAGGCCACACCGTGCATCTGACTGACCGGGGTGTGGATTTCATGTCGCCAACGGATCACGACGCGTTCGTGCTGCCGGATATCTCGCAGGAGGTGCATCGCATCGATCACGATGACGAGATGACGCCCGAAGAAAAGCTCGCCGCCCGCAACGAGATCAACCGCGAGTATGCTCTCAAGAGCGAGACACTCAACATTGTGCACCAGCTGCTTCGGGCTCACGCGCTGTACGACATAGACGTCAACTACGTGGTACAGGAAGGGCAGGTCCTGATCGTCGACGAATTCACCGGGCGCACGATGCCAGGCCGTCGCTGGTCCGAGGGACTTCACCAGGCGGTGGAGGCCAAGGAGGGCGTGCAGGTCAAGGGCGAAACGCAAACGCTGGCTACAATCACCATCCAGAATTATTTCCGCCTGTTCTCGAAGCTCGCGGGAATGACCGGCACCGCCGAAACCGAGGAGACCGAGTTTCACCAGATCTACGGTCTCGGGGTCTCGGTGATACCCACCAACCGGGATGTAATCCGCGATGACCGGCAGGACCTCGTTTACAAGACACGGCGGGAGAAGTACAACGCGATGCTCGAGGAGACCGAGCGTCTGCACAAGCTGGGCTATCCGGTTCTCGTTGGAACCGTGAGCGTCGACGTGTCGGAGACTCTCTCGAGGATGTTCAAGCGGGCGGGAATAACGCACAATGTGCTCAACGCCAAGTACCACCAGCGTGAGGCCGAGATCGTTGCCGGTGCGGGGCAGCCGGGCGCGGTGACGATCGCGACGAACATGGCCGGCCGCGGAACCGACATCAA
>Ga0136612_10001220_pt1 | contig 10790 bp, 13 predicted proteins | sample AntDryUQ224A2306_2_FD_106644 | JGI IMG/M metagenome (GOLD analysis project Ga0136612, IMG submission 106644) | Polar desert sand microbial communities from Dry Valleys, Antarctica - metaG UQ224A (23.06) | ecosystem: Environmental > Terrestrial > Soil > Desert | place: Antarctica: Dry Valley...
CCCTTGTCGAACAGCGGCGTGTCGGGGGAATTCAGATATTTGGGCTCGCCTTCTCCGAGGATCCGGCCACCGAAGGCGATGACGCGGCCGCGGGCGTCACGGATCGGGAACATCAGGCGGCCGCGGAAGCGGTCGTAGCTCTCGCCGCTGCCTGCCCCGGACCCCGATCCGGGGTCTTCCGGCTTGATCAACATGCCGGTTTCAATGAGGCTGTCCTCGCCGAGCTGGCTCAGCGCCTGCTTGAGGCGCGTGCGGCCTTGCGGAGCTAGTCCCAGGCCGAACCGCGCAACCACTGCGGAATCGATCCCGCGTCGTTTGAGGTAATCGCGCGCATCGGCGCCTTCGAGGCCCTTGAGCTGCTCGGCGAACCAGCGCTGGACGGCGCCCATGACATCGGTCAGCGAAGCGGCGCGCTCGGCTTTTTCGTGCGAGCGGGGGTCGGGGGCCGGGACCTCGAGGCCCGCCCTTCCGGCCAATTCCTTGACCGCGTCCATGAACGGCATCCCGCGCGCATCGGTCAGGAAGCGGATCGCGTCGCCGTGCGCGCCGCAGCCGAAGCAATGGTAGAACGCTTTCTCGTCGTTGACCGTGAAGCTCGGCGTCTTCTCCTGGTGGAACGGGCAGCACGCCTTATACTCACGCCCCGCTTTGATCAGCTTGACCGACGGCGCGATCACCGCGGACAGCAGAGTCCGAGCGCGCAATTCATCGAGAAACTGAACGGACAGGCTCACGGGGCGAGCCTTTCGAGCGAAGTGGGGGAGAGAGTCATCCCGCCAGCAGCTCGCGAACCAGCCCGCTCGCCCGCGCGGGGTCGATGCTGCTGGCGTGGCGCTCTTTTACTAGGCTCATGACGCGACCCATGTCCTTCATGCTCGAGGCACCGGTTTCGGCGACGATCGCGGCGATCGCCGCTTTGGCTTCCGCGTCGCTCATTTGGCGCGGCAGGAAGCGTTCGATCACCGCGATCTCCGCCTCCTCGACCGCGGCCAGCTCCTCGCGCGCGCCCTTGCGGTAGAGCTCGACCGACTCGCGGCGCTGCTTGATCATCTTCTGCAGCACCTCGGCGACCATCACGTCGTCGTCGGCCGGCGCGGCGCCGGTGCGCAGCTCGATGTCGCGGTTCTTGATCGCCGATTGGATCATCCGCAGCGTGCCGGTGCCGGCCTTGTCGCCGCTTTTCATCGCCGCGACCGTTGCGGCCTTGATGTCGTCGCGAATCATCGCATCCTCATGTTCGATAAGCGGTGGGGCGGTCCTAGCGCTCGCCACGGTGCTTTTACAGCGTTGACCTGAAGCCTCGCGGTCCCTAGCGATCATCGCTTAGCGACATCGTTGCAGACCCGTTCACGGAAAGGCTCTTCCAGCCCATGGCCGACGCCGCAGCCGCGCCCGCTCGAAAGTCGCTCGCTCGAAAGTCGCCGGCTCAAAAGGCGCCGGCGCCCCAACCCGAGGGCGCGACCGGCTGCGTGGTGTTCGCCGACGGCCGCGTCGCGTGGGGGCGGGGCTTCGGGGCGGAAGGGCAAGCGGTCGGCGAGCTGTGCTTCAACACCGCGATGACCGGCTACCAGGAGGTGATGACCGACCCGAGCTACGCCAAGCAAATGATCGCCTTTACCTTCCCGCACATCGGCAATGTCGGCGCCAACGACGAGGACGTCGAGGCGACGGAGGCCCACGCATTGGGCTGCCTGGTGCGCGAAACGGTGACGGGTCCGAGCAATTATCGCGCGGCGGAGAATTTCGCCGGGTGGATGAAGAAATGGGGGCGGATCGGGATCGCGGGACTGGACACAAGGGCGCTGACCAGGCTGGTGCGCCGGGAAGGGCCGCCGACGATCGCCGTCGCCCACCGCGCCGACGGCAAGTTCGACCTGGATGCGCTGCGGAAGCTGGCCGCCGACTGGCCGGGCCTCGAAGGCATGGACCTCGCGCGCGAGGTCAGCCGGCTGCAGGTCGAGCGCTGGAACGGCGGCAAATGGGCGTGGGGGCAGGGGTATGAAGTACGCCCTTCGACTTCGCTCAGGACGAACGGAAATGAGAGTGTCGCGCCTACCCCCGTTCGTCCTGAGCGGAGCGCGAAGCGCCCTTCGGCGCCGCTCAGGATAAACTGCGTCGAAGGGCGTCGCCCCCACGTCGTCGCGATCGACTATGGCGCCAAGCGCAACATCTTCCGCAACCTGGTCGAGGCCGGGGCCCGCGTTACCATCCTCCCCGCCGCCGCGAGCTTCGAGGAGGTCATGGCGCACGAGCCCGACGGCTTCTTCCTCTCCAACGGCCCCGGCGACCCGGCGGCGACGGGGGAATATGCGGTGCCGGTGATCCAGGCGATGCTCGATACGAAGAAGCCGCTGTTCGGGATCTGCCTCGGGCACCAACTGCTGGCGCTCAGCGTCGGCGGGCGCACCTCGAAGATGTTCCAGGGCCACCGCGGCGCCAACCACCCGGTCAAGCGCCTCGCCGACGGCCGGGTCGAGATCACCAGCATGAACCACGGGTTTGCCGTGGAGCGCGACGGGCTGCCGGATAATGCGCGCGAAACCCATGTCTCGCTGTTCGACGGCTCCAACTGCGGCTTCGAGCTGACCGACCGCCCGGCGTTCAGCGTCCAGTACCACCCGGAGGCCAGCCCGGGCCCCCAGGACAGCTTCTATCTGTTCGAGAAGTTCGTCGGGGCGATGCGGTGAAGAGTGCACTCGCACCAGCGGTGATGGCCCTGCTTCTCTCCGGTTGCGTGACGGCGCGGATGCATTCGGAGGCGGAGCTGTCGGCGGTTGGGCGCGAATGCGGGCTGGCGCTCGGCGAATTGTTCCAGGACGAGAGCGAGAAAAGGCTGCTGTTCCTGTTCAGGGTCCAGCCGACCGTCGAGCAGCGCGTCTGCGTCAATCGCTGGGCGCGCAGGAACAAGCTCAAGACCGTCTTCGTCGACGCGATCAATTTTCCCCCCGAGAGCTGATGCCGAGCTGATGACCAAGCGCACCGACATCTCCTCGATCGTGATCGTCGGCGCCGGGCTGAGCGTCATCGGCCTGGCGGCGGAGTTCGGGGCTAGGGAATCCAGGGATTTACCAGCTCGAGACCAAGACCCTCGAAATGCTTCACGTTACGAGTTGCCAGCGTCAGGTCCCGTGAACGGGCGATCGCGGCGATCTGGGAATCGGCGGTCCCGGGAGATCGCCCGGCTCGAACTTGATGCGCCAGGATCGGTCCGTAATGGCGCGCCGCCTCGAGGTCGAACGCGGCAATGCGGTCGGCTCGTTCGGCGATCAACCGATCAAAGCTCGCAAGCAGCGCCGTCTTGCGCGAGCCTTCATCGAGGAGCGCCGCGCCCGACAGCAGTTCACCGATTACCACTGTCGCCAACCACAGCCGCTCCGCATTGGCCTCTGCCCACCGTTGAACGCGATCGTCGGGCCGCTTGCGAAACGCCTCGCTCCACACATTCGTATCGACCAGGATCACTCTTCGTCGAGATCCGGAATGCGCGCCGGACTGCGCGGCGGGATCGGCAGCTCGAAGCCGGGCCGGCTCGCTTCGTAGAGCATCTCGAAGATGCCCTTGCGCGGCGGCGCGGGCGCTTCCTCCTCGTCGGCCGCGGCGATCAGAAGCCGCCGCGCTTCTTCCTCCATCGACCGGCCGTGATGGGCGGCGCGCTTGCGAAACCGCCGCTTGGCGTCTTCGGGGATGTTGCGGATCGTCAGGCTGGCCACCGCCATACTCCAGTGATTGCAATGCAATCATTGTATGCATTGATTGCAGGATAGGCAATGCCCAGGCGCACCGACATCTCCTCGATCCTGATCATCGGCGCCGGGCCGATCATCATCGGCCAGGCGGCCGAGTTCGATTATTCGGGCAGCCAGGCGGTGAAAGCGCTCAAGGCCGAGGGCTATCGGGTGATCGTGGTCAACTCGAACCCGGCGACGATCATGACCGACCCCGAGCTCGTCGGCGGGAGTGGAGTCGAGGGCGCGACCTACATCGAGCCGATCACGCCGGGGATCGTCGCCAAGATCATCGAGAAGGAACGGCCCGACGCGCTGCTGCCGACGATGGGCGGGCAGACCGCGCTCAATACCGCGCTGAGCCTCGCCAGGGACGGCACGCTCGAAAAGTTCGGGGTCGAGCTGATCGGCGCCAACGCGGCGGCGATCGAGATGGCCGAGGATCGCTTGAAGTTCCGCGAGGCGATGGACCGCATCGGCCTCGAAAGCCCGCGCTCGGCGATCGCCCATAGCCTCGAGGAGGCGCTGAGCGCGCTCGACACCGTCGGCCTGCCGGCGATCATCCGCCCGAGCTTCACCCTGGGCGGCACCGGCGGCGGCATCGCCTACAACCGCGAGGAATTCGAGAATATCGTCCGCGGCGGGCTCGAGGCGAGCCCAAGCAGCGAAGTGCTGATCGAGGAATCGGTGCTCGGCTGGAAGGAATATGAGATGGAGGTGGTCCGCGACCGCGCCGACAATGCGATCATCATCTGCTCGATCGAGAATATCGACCCGATGGGGGTCCATACCGGCGATTCGATCACCGTCGCCCCGGCGCTGACCCTGACCGACAAGGAATATCAGAGGATGCGCTCCGCATCGATTGCGGTGCTCAGGGAAATCGGCGTTGAAACAGGCGGTTCCAACGTCCAGTTCGCGATCGATCCCAAGACCGGGCGGATGGTCGTGATCGAGATGAACCCGCGCGTGTCGCGGTCGTCGGCGCTCGCTTCGAAGGCGACCGGCTTCCCGATCGCCAAGGTCGCGGCTCGGCTCGCGGTCGGCTACACATTGGACGAAATCGCCAACGACATCACCGGTGGCGCGACCCCGGCGAGCTTCGAGCCGACCATCGATTATGTCGTCACCAAGGTGCCGCGCTTCGCGTTCGAAAAGTTCCGCGGCGCCGAGGCGACATTGAGCACCTCGATGAAGTCGGTCGGCGAGGTGATGGCGATCGGCCGCAGCTTTGCCGAAAGCCTGCAGAAAGCATTGCGCGGGTTGGAAACCGGGCTCTGCGGTCTCGATCGGGTGCGCGAGCTCGAGCATGCCGACCCGGCCGCGATCGAGAGCGCGCTGGCGCGGCCGACGCCGGACCGGCTGCTGGTCGCCGCCGAGGCGCTGCGGCAGGGCTTTACGGTCGAGCGGATCAACCAGATCGCCGGCTTCGACCCGTGGTTCATCGAAAGGCTGCAGGAAATCGTCCGCGCCGAGGAGCAGGTGCGCAGCGAAGGGCTGCCGCAGGACGCGGCCGGGATGCGCGCATTGAAAGCGATGGGCTTTTCCGACGCGCGGCTCGCCCAGCTGGCGCTGCGGTCGGCGCATGCGCCGCGCGACATGAGCGAGAAGAGCGCGCGCGGGTCGGGCGTCGTCCACGATGCATTGAAGGCGCTGACCGGCGGCGTGACTGAGGCCGAGGCGCGCGCGCACCGGTTGCGGCTCGGCGTTCGGCCGGTGTTCAAGCGCATCGACAGCTGCGCCGCCGAGTTCGACGCGGCGACGCCCTATCTCTACTCGACTTACGAGGCGCCCCTCTTTTCCACAGCAAATGGGTTCGGCGAACCCGAGGACGAGGCCGAGGTCAGAAGCGCCAGGAAAGTGATCATTCTCGGCGGCGGGCCCAACCGCATCGGCCAGGGGATCGAGTTCGATTATTGCTGCTGCCACGCGGCGTTCGCGCTCGGCAAGGAGGGCGCCGGGCTCGAGACGATCATGGTCAATTGCAACCCGGAGACGGTCAGCACCGATCCCGACACCTCGGACCGGCTGTATTTCGAGCCGCTGACCGCCGAGGACGTGCTCGAGATCGTCGAGCGCGAAAAGGCCGCGGGTGAATTGCTGGGGGTGATCGTGCAGCTCGGCGGGCAGACCCCGCTCGCGCTGGCCGCCGAGCTTCAGGCGGCGGGCGTCAATATTCTCGGCACCAGCCCCGATTCGATCGACCTCGCCGAGGACCGCGAGCGCTTCGCCAAGCTGGTCGCGCGCCTGGGGCTGCTGCAGCCGCCCAACGGCATCGCCCGCAGCCGCGACGAAGCGCTGCAGGTCGCGACAAGGATCGGCTATCCGGTGCTGCTGCGGCCCTCTTATGTGCTCGGCGGACGCGGCATGGAGGTGGTCGACGGCCCGCTGCAGCTCGATCATTACATCGCTACCGCGGTCGCGGTGTCGGGGTCGAGTCCGGTGCTGATCGACCGCTATTTGCGCGACGCGATCGAGGTCGACGTCGACGCGATCTGCGACGGGACGGACGTGGCGGTCGCGGGCGTGCTCCAGCATATCGAGGAGGCGGGGGTGCATTCGGGCGACAGCAATTGCTCGATCCCGCCGCACGGCCTGTCGAAGCCGGTGATCGCCGAGATCGAGCGGCAGACGAAAGCGCTCGCGCTGGCCCTGGACGTCAAGGGGCTGATGAACGTCCAGTTCGCGGTCAAGGATGAGGCGGTTTACCTGATCGAGGTCAACCCGCGCGCCAGCCGGACGGTGCCGTTCGTCGCCAAGGCGATCGGGCGGCCGATCGCCAAGATCGCGGCGCGGGTGATGGCCGGCGAGCCGCTGTCGGCGTTCGATCCGATCCAGCGCGACATCGGCCATATCGCGGTCAAGGCCCCGGTGTTCCCGTTCGCCCGCTTCCCGGGCACCGACCCGGTGCTCGGCCCGGAAATGAAGAGCACCGGCGAAGTCATGGGAATCGACCATGATTTCGACATTGCCTTCGCCAAGGCCTTGCTCGGCGCCGGGATGGCGCTGCCCGACCGCGGCACCGCGTTCGTGTCGGTCAAGGACGCCGACAAGGACAATATCATCCCCGCGGTCGAGAAAATGATCGAGCTCGGCTTCAAGATTATCGCGACCGGCGGCACCGCCGAGCACCTCGCCGCCAAGGGCTTGCCGGTCAGCCCTGTGAACAAGGTCGCGCAGGGGCGCCCCCACATCGTCGACCGCTTGCTCGACGGCGACGTCGACCTGGTGTTCAACACCACCGAGGGCTGGCAGTCGTTGAAGGACAGCCATTCGATCCGAGCGACGGCGCTGGCCCGCAAGGTGCCCTATTTCACGACCGCGGCCGCGAGCCTCGCCGCCGCGCGCTCGATCGAGGCGGTCCGCGGCCACGCGCTTGAAGTTGCCTCGCTTCAGTCCTATTATTCCGCTTCCGTAAACTGATATTCAGCTGACAATCCGCTCCTTGTTGCGCGAGCCACTGTGGCCGCGATGGAGCGGGATTTGGAAGGAAAGGCATTTTTCAATGGCAAGCGCCGACAAAGTGCCAATGCTGGCCGAGGGCCACCGCAAAATCGACGACGAGGTGCGGCACCTCAAGATGATCGAGCGCCCGGCGATCATCGAGGCGATCGAGATGGCGCGGGCGCATGGCGATCTCGCCGAGAACGCCGAATATCACGCCGCCAAGGAGCGCCAGGGCCAGGTCGAGGCGACCATCGCCGACCTCGAGGACCGCCTCAGCCGAGCGCTGGTGATCGACCCGACCACCTTGTCGGGCGACAAAGTCGTGTTCGGGGCGACCGTCACGCTTACCGACGAGGACAAGAAGAAGGTCCGCTATCAGCTGGTCGGCCAAACAGAAGCCGACGCCAAGATCGGGCGGATCAGCTATAATTCGCCGCTCGGGCGGGCGCTGATTGGCCGCCACGTCGGCGAGGAGGTCGAAGTCTCGGCCCCGTCGGGCGACCGCTACTACAAGATCAAAGCCATCGAATTCGTCTGAGCCGGGGATCGCGAACCATGCGGATCCCGCGCACGGCGACCGTCGCTATCGCCGCATTGACGGCGCTGGCGTGGTTGATTGCCGCGGTTGCCGGCGCGGACCACGAAGCGGCGACGCTGATGGGCTTCATCCCGGCCCGGTGGAGCGGCCTCATCGACCTGTCGCCGGCGGTGCCCGCTCTGCTGACGCCGCTGAGCTCGACCCTGGTCCACGGCGGCCTGCTCCACCTCGCCTTCAACTTGCTGATGCTGGTGTGGTGCGGAACCGCGGTCGAGCGCGTGCTCGGGCGCGGCGCCTTGCTGCTGCTGTACGGCGTCGGCGCTTTTGCCGCCGCGGCCGCGCAATGGCTGGCCGACCCGGCCTCGATCGTACCGGTGATCGGCGCCAGCGGAGCGATCAGCGCGGTCATCGGCGCCTTTGCGTTGAGTTTCGGCGAGACCAAGCGGATCACCAGCTCGCCCAAGCTCAACCGGCTGATCAACGCCGCGTGGCTGCTCGCCGCCTGGGTGGTGATGCAGCTGATGATCGGCTGGCTGGCGGGCGGGCAGGGGCTGCTGCTGGCGACGCCGGCGCACGTCGGCGGCTTCCTCGCCGGGCTGCTGCTGCAGCGGCCGCTATTATTGTGGCGCTACCGGGCGGCCTAGGTCGTCATCCGGCGAAGGCCGGAACCTCAGGGAAATCGCTTCAAGTGCCTATTCTCGCCGAGGCCCCGGCTTCCGCCGGAGTGACGTCGCCCTTCTCCGTATCCGGCTCGAGCAACCGGTGCAGGTGGACCACCACATATTTCATCTCGGCATCGTCGACCGTGCGCTGCGCCTTGCCGCGCCACGCATCCTCGGCCTCGGCGTAGCTTTGGTAGAGCCCGACCAGGTCGATGTTGTCGAGATCGACGAACTCGAGCCCGCGCGGGTCCTTGACCCGGCCGCCGAACACCAAATGGAGCTTGCTCATTCGCGAGTCCGGGCCGCGCCGAGCCCGGCCCGAGCCGACGCCCGCGCCGCATCCTCCGCGCCGGAGAAGATCGAGCGCAGAGTCTCGGCGCCCTTTTCGCGGGTCAGGCCGAGCTCGGCGAGGCGCGACGTGCCCGCTTCCTTCGCCGCCGCCGCAGCCGCCTTGGCGGTGTCGGTGAGCTTGTCCGTGGTTGGCCGCAGGAGCCGAGTCTCGCTCTCGGTGCGGGGCAGCAGCGCGGCGAGCAAGGCGCCGGCGGCAAGCCCGGCGGCGAGCGCGATCAGCGGCGCTTCATCGATGCCGTCGGTGGCTCGGCGACCGGCTCCCGCGACGTTGTCGCGAGCGCCGTCATAAGCCTCGATCGCGCTCCGGCGGATGCCGCTGTCCTTGTCTTGGTTGGTCATTCGATCGTCTCCGTAGCTTTCTTGGCCTTCGTCTTGCGCGGGCCGGCCTTGGCCTTGCTCGCCTTGCGCTTGGTTTTGACTTCACCGGCGAGCTTGCCGGCCATGTCGATCAACGGCTCGCGGGCGAGGAACAGCGCCAGCGCCGCAACCACGCCGCCGGCGATGGCCGGGCGCCGCCGCACCGCATCGACCGCTTCCTCGGCGAGGTCCGCACCCTTCGACTTGGCGCCGGCCCAGGCGCTCTGGGCGAGGGTGGCGGGGCTGAGGCGTTCCTGGAGCTCGCGGGCGGTGTCCATCAGCCTGGCCCGCGCTCGCTCAGCCTTGATCCGCGCGGCGGCGATCTCGGGAGGATCGGCGCTCATAGCTCACGCCTGACCTTGTCGACCGCCAGCCAGGCGAGCCCTGCGGCGACCCCGGCGAAGATGACAAATGCCAGCAGCCCGGCGAGGATCGGCCCCATCAGCGGCAGCAGGCCAAGGAAGATGGCCACCGCGAGAATTGTGACCGCGGCCTGGATAAACAGCAGCGCCGCGCCGAGCAGGATCGCCGGGACCTTGAGGCTGCTGGCTTTCGCGGCCGCGATCGCCCTGGCGAGGCCGAGCTCCGCCTGGGCGTAGGCCTTGCCCTCGTCGACCAGCTGGCTGACCAACTCGCCGATCGGGCGTTCGTCGCCGGGCTCGGGCCGCATCGCGGGGTCGGCGGGCTTCAGCATCAGCTCTCCCGCTTGCGCGAACGGCCGCGGCGATTGTCGCCTTCATCACCCTCGGCGAGTCCGGTCTTGATCAGCCGGGCGAGCGCGAAGCCGACGATCGCCGCGCCGGCCAGCGCAACTCCGGGGCTCTTGCGGACGAATTCGCGGGTGTCGTCGATCAGCTCGTCGGCGTCCTTGCTGGCGATGCCGTTGGCGGCGTCGTCGATCGCGGTCGCGGCGCGGCGGGCATAGTCGCCATATTCGGCCCCGAGGCGTTCATCGAGGCCATCCGCCGTATCCCCGACCAGCTTGCCGACGTTGGCCAGCGCTTCGGCCGAGCGCTCGAGCCCCTGGGTGACGATGCCGCGGGCCTTGCCGGCGGCCTGGCTGGACAGCTTCTCGCGGCCGCTGCGGATCTTGTCGAGGATCGCGTCGCGGCCAGTCGGCTCACCGACATCGGCGACCAGCAGCACGTCGCCGTCTGCGCCGTCTGCCGAGGTTGGCGTCGAGGCGCCGGAAACAATCTTGTCGGTGCCTTCGGGAAGGTCGTTATCGTCGTCTTGCATCGAGATGTCCTCCTTTACCGCCTCAACCCGGACCCGCGCGCCTTCGTTCCGGCGCGCCGAGGCGAAAGTTGCACGCCCCGACCCGCGCCATATAAGTGCGCTGCACGTGGTTTTCATCACGCTTGCATCAGAAGGATTTCCATGACCGCGATCGTCGACGTCCACGGCCGCCAGATCCTCGACAGCCGCGGCAACCCCACGGTCGAGGTCGATGTGACGCTCGAGGACGGCAGCATGGGCCGGGCGGCGGTGCCGTCGGGGGCCTCGACCGGGGCCCACGAGGCGGTCGAGCTGCGCGACGGCGACAAGGGCCGCTGGCTGGGCAAGGGCGTCGAAGGCGCGGTGCGCGCGGTCAACGGCGAGATCGCCGAGGCAATGGTCGGGCGCGAAGCCGAGGACCAGGCCGACGTCGACGCCGCCTTGATCGCGCTCGACGGCAGCGACAACAAGGGGCGGCTCGGCGCCAACGCG
>Ga0136612_10001221_pt1 | contig 10786 bp, 7 predicted proteins | sample AntDryUQ224A2306_2_FD_106644 | JGI IMG/M metagenome (GOLD analysis project Ga0136612, IMG submission 106644) | Polar desert sand microbial communities from Dry Valleys, Antarctica - metaG UQ224A (23.06) | ecosystem: Environmental > Terrestrial > Soil > Desert | place: Antarctica: Dry Valley...
GCTGCGGCGTAGGTTGCGGCGAGCGCGATCGGCTTGAGTGCGGGACCCGAGTAGCCGCCGACCGCCCGCGCGAGAACCGGCCGCGACGTGTGGGGGTCGAGAGCAAGTCCCCGAATCGTGTTCACGAGCGAGATCCCATCCGCTCCGGCCGCGACGACGGCCCGGGCAGCGGCTCCGATGTCCCACTGGGCGGGCGAGAGCTTCGCGTAGAGCGGCTTCCCTGTCACTCGCCGCGCGGCGGCAACGAGCTGAGCGGCGGTCTCCGGGGCCTCCTCGACGTTCGGGCAGCTCAGGTTGAGCTCGATCGTGGCGACGTCGTCTTGCCCGTCGAGCCGCTCGCAGACGTATGCGAAGTCGGGAGCGGAGAACCCGCCGACCGAGACCCAGACGGGCACCCCGAGCCCTCGCAGAGCAGGCAGCACGCGCTCGACGAACGCCTCGATCCCCGGCCCTTGTAGCCCAATCGAGTTGAGTATGCCATGAGCGGTCTCGACGATGCGAACCGGCGGATTTCCCTCACGGGGCAGCGGCGTGATCGTCTTCGAGACGAACGCGTCGAGCGTGCGCGCGACATCGGGCGCAGCGAGCGCGTCGAGGCACCCACTCGCGTTGAGCAGCGGAACGTTCACCGCGGCATCCGCAGCACCGGCCCGTCGAGACAGAGCCTTCGGTAGGCACCGTCGACCCCGACGACACACCCGAAGCAGGCCCCGTAGCCGCAGGCCATCGGCGCCTCCCACGCGAGCTGCGCGCCGGGGGCCAGCTGTCGCAAGACCTCGAGCATCGGCTCGGGGCCGCAGGCCAGGATGTCACCCGGGCGATCCGGCAACACGTCCGTGACGAGTGTCGGGTCGAGCACGATCTCTGCGTTCGGAACGAGCTCCGCTGCACGCGCGTGCTCGGTGCTGCGAAAGCCGAGCAGGGCCGGCGGGCCGCCGAGCCGGGCCGAAAGGTACGGAAGGGGGGCGATCCCGATGCCGCCGCCGAGGAGCAGGGGACGCTCGACCTCCAGGTCGAAGCCGTTCCCGAGCGGACCGAGGACGTGCACCCGCTCGCCCGAGACCAGGCGTGCGATCGCTCGGGTGCCGGGCCCGATCGGGTCGACGAGGAATCCGAGCTCGCCGGTCGGGGCGAGGCACAGGGAGAAGGGACGCGGGAGGATACGACCGGGGGCCTCGATCATGAAGAACTGGCCGGGCTCTCCCGGCTCGAGTCCGCCGCGCGCGAGCCGCACGAGGCTGTAGGGGCCGACGGCCTCGTTGCCGACGACCCGCAGCTGCTCGCGCTTCACGCGCCGATCCCGATGCGCTCCTGCAGCGAGAGTGTCGCCTCCGCGCGCGCGTTCGCGATCGCGTGAACGGCCGCTGCCGCACCCGCGACGGTGGTCACGCACGGCACGCGGGCGACGAGGGCGGCCTCGCGGATCAGGTAGCCGTCGGCCCGTGCACCCGATCCCTGCGGCGTGTTCACGACCAGGTCGCAGCGCCGCTCGCGGATCAGGTCGACGACGGTCTGCTCGTCCTCGGCCGCGTCGGCCACCTTGACGACCTCGGCGACGGTCAGCCCCGCCGCGCGCAGCGTGCGTGCAGTGCCGCCCGTCGCGATCAGCTCGAACCCGAGTCCCGCGAGCGCGGCTGCGATCGGCGCGAGACCGGGCTTGTCGGCGTCCCGCACCGAGAGGAACGCGGTGCCGCTCCCCGGCAACGGTCGTCCCGCGGCGCGCTCGGCCTTCGCGAACGCGGTCGGGACGTCGCTCGCGCTCGCCATCACCTCGCCCGTCGAGCGCATCTCGGGGCCCAGCACCGGGTCGGCGCCGGGAAATCGCGCGAACGGCAGCACCGCCGCTTTGACGCTGATCTCGGTCGGTCGCGGCTGCGGCAGCGCGAGCTCGGCGAGCGTTGCGCCGGCCGCGAGCTTGCACGCTGCCTCGACGAGGTTGATGCCGATCGCCTTGGACGCGAAGGGGACGGTGCGCGACGCGCGCGGGTTCGCCTCCAGCACGTACACGGTCGAGTCGGCGATCGCGAGTTGAACGTTCAGCAGTCCCACGACACCGAGGCCGGCTCCGAGCCGCTTGACGACGTGCTCGATCTCGAACGCGTTCGACAGCGTCAGCGACTGGGCAGGCAGGACGCAGGACGAGTCGCCCGAGTGTACGCCGGCCTCCTCGACGTGCTGCATCACCGCCGCGACGTACACCTCCGTCCCGTCGCAGAGCGCGTCGACGTCGATCTCGATTGCGTTCTCCACGAACCGATCGACGAGCACCGGCCCGCTGACGACCGCCATCGCCGCTCGCAGCTCGGTCTCGTCGTCACAGATGCGCATCGCCCTCCCGCCGAGCACGTACGAGGGCCGCACGAGCACCGGGTAGCCGATCTCCCGCGCTGCCGCGAGGGCCTCGTCCGGGCCCTCGACCGTCGCCCACGGAGGACAGCGGACGCCGAGGTCGCGTGCGAGCGCGCCAAACAGCTCGCGGTCCTCGGCGAGGTCGATCGCCGCGTGCGGCGTGCCCATGATCGAGAATCCTGCGGCCTCGATGTGCCGCGCGAGCCGCAACGGCGTCTGGCCGCCGAACTGCGTCACCACCCCGACGGGCTGCTCGCGGTCGAGCACGGCGAGCACCTCCTCAGGGGAGAGCGGCTCGAAGTAGAGCCGGTCGGAGGTGTCGTAGTCGGTCGAGACGGTCTCGGGGTTGCAGTTGACCATCACCGCCTCGTAGCCCAGCGCCCGAAAGGTCTGCGCGGCGTGAACGCAGCAGTAGTCGAACTCGATCCCTTGACCGATCCGGTTCGGGCCGGAGCCGAGGATCACGACGCGCGGCACCCCCGTCTCCGGTAGCGCCTCGTCCTCCTCGCCCCACGTCGAGTAGTAGTAGTTCGACGCCGCTGCGACCTCGCCGGCACAGGAGTCGACCCGGCGGTAGGACGGCCGGATCCCACGCGCGTACCGCGCGCGGCGGACCTCCTCCCCGCTCGTGCCCCAGGCGGCGCCGATCGAGTCGTCGCCCCACCCCGCCCGCTTCGCGCGCCGGATGTCCTTCGAGGCGAGCTCGCGGCGGGCGAGGTCGAGTTGCTCGCGAAACCACGGGTGCACGCCGTCCGGGATGTCGTCGAACGTTGCCCACGGCGTCGGGGCGCCGGGGTCGAGCTCGCGCGAGCCGAACCCCTTGAGAAACGCCTCCGTGAACGTGCGTCCGATTCCCATTGCCTCCCCGACCGACTTCATCTGCGTCCCGAGCGTCGTGTCTGCGCCCGGGAACTTCTCGAACGCGAAGCGCGGGAACTTGACGACGACGTAGTCGAGCGTCGGCTCGAAGCTGGCGGGCGTCGTCTTGGTGAGGTCGTTCGGAATCTCGTCGAGCGTGTAGCCCACCGCGAGCTTCGCGGCGACCTTCGCGATCGGGTACCCGGTCGCCTTCGACGCGAGCGCCGAAGAGCGGGAGACACGCGGGTTCATCTCGATCACGCGCATCGCGCCCGTGACCCGGTCGCGGGCGAACTGGATGTTCGAGCCGCCGGTCTCGACACCGACCGCCCGGACGACGGAGGCCGCGGCGTCACGGAGCTCCTGGTAGGCCTCATCGGAGAGCGTCATCTGCGGAGCGACCGTGACCGAGTCGCCGGTGTGGACACCCATCGGATCGAGGTTCTCGATCGAGCAGACGATGACGACGTTGTCGAGCCTGTCGCGGATCACCTCGAGCTCGAACTCGTCCCACCCGACGAGCGACTCGTCGACGAGCACCTGGCCGATCGGGCTCTCGGCGATCCCCCGCGCGACCTGGCGGCGCAGCGCCTCCTCGGTCTCGGCGAACCCGCCGCCGTGACCGCCGAGCGTGAACGCCGGCCGTACGACGGCCGGCACGGGCAGCCCGTCGAGCCGATCCGGGTCGGTGACGATCCACGAGCGGGGCACGCGGAGACCGCAGCCCTCGACGGCTTTGCGGAAGAGGTCGCGATCCTCGGCACGGCGGATCACCTCGACCGTGGCCCCGAGCAGCTCGACCTCGAGCTCCTCGAGGACGCCCGCCTGGTCGAGCTCGATCGCGAGATTGAGCGCCGTCTGGCCGCCGAGTGTCGGAAGCACCGCGTCCGGCCGCTCGCGGCGCAGGACGTCGGCGACCGACTCGAGGTCGAGCGGCTCGATGTACGTGCGATCGGCGAAGCCGGGGTCGGTCATGATCGTCGCCGGGTTCGAGTTGACGACGATCGTCCGGTACCCGTCCTCCCGCAGGACCTTGAGCGCCTGACAACCCGCGTAGTCGAACTCGCAGGCTTGTCCGATCACGATCGGGCCCGAGCCGATCACGCAGACCGACGAGATGTCGCGTCTGGCAGGCATCAGTCGGCCAAACTCTCGACCCAGCGCTCGACGATCGGCCACGCATCGTGAGGTCCCGGTCCGGCCTCGGGGTGGAACTGCACCGACTGCGCCCGCAGCGAGGGGAAATCGAAGCCCTCGATCGTGCCGTCGTAGAGGGACACGTGGGTCGCCTCGCTGTCGTCGGAGGCTGCGACGGCGAAGCCGTGGTTCTGGCTCGTGACGAGCACCCGCCCGCTGCGGCGATCGAGCACCGGATGGTTGGCGCCCCGGTGCCCGAAGGGGAGCTTGAACGTCGTGTGATCCGTGGCGAGGCCCAGCAGCTGGTGCCCGAGGCAGATCCCGAGCACGGGCACCCGGCCGACGAGCTGGCGGACGACGCCGATCTCCTCGCTCAGCGGCTCGGGGTCACCGGGCCCGTTGGAGAGCATCACTCCGTCGTAGCCGGCGAGCTCGTCGACGTCCCAGACGTGAGGGAACACGGTGACCGCAGCACCCGCGGCAGCGAGGCGGCGGCCGATCGAGCGCTTGCAGCCGTAGTCGACGAGCGCGACACGCACCCGTCCCGCTTCGGCGACGACGTAAGGCTCCACCGTGGACACCTGCGCGACCAGCGCGGCACCCGTCATCGACGGCTGGGCGCGCACCTGCTCGAGCGCCTGCTCGACCGGCAGGTCGGACTCGTCCGCGATCGCCGCGGCGCGCATCGCCCCGGTCTCGCGCAGGCGCAACGTGAGCGCGCGCGTGTCGATCTCGTCGAGTGCGACGAGTCCGCGCTCCGCGAGCCAGAGCGCCCAAGCTTCCCCGCCGAGCCGGCGCATCGCAATCCCCCGCGCCTGCGGTGCCGCCGACTCGAGCCGGCGCTCGTCGACGCCGTAGTTACCGACCATCGGGGCTGTGAAGCAGATCAGCTGGCCGGCGAAGCTCGGATCGGTGACCGTCTCCTGGTACCCGGTCATCCCTGTGGTGAACACGGCCTCCCCGAACGCCCGACCTGGGGCTGCGACCGATCGGCCGCGGAAGACCGTTCCGTCCTCGAGCAGCAGATAGCCGCTGGTCATGCCGCGTGCACCTCGGCTCCCGCCGCGATCGTGCGGACGATCGTCCCGCGCAGGGCTCGCCCGAGCAGCCAGGAGTTGGCCGACCGGGACTTGAAACCATCAGGCTCCACGACCCATTCGGCGTCGAGGTCGAGGAGGACGAGGTTTGCCGTCTCGCCGACGGCGATTCGCGGCACGGGGAGACCGAATACCGCTGCCGGGCCGCGCGAGAGGCGTTCGAGCACGATGCCAAGGGGCAGCTCGCCAGGCCCGACGAGAAACGTGTTGAGTGCCGCGAACGCGGTCTCGAGCCCGGTCACGCCGAACGGAGCCTCCTCGAACGAGCCTTCCTTCTCGTGCAGCGCGTGGGGCGCATGATCGGTTGCGATGCACGAGATCGTTCCGTCGCGGATCCCCTCGAGCAACGCCCGGCGGTCGTCCTCGGCCCGAACCGGCGGGTTCATCTTCGTGTTCGGGTCGAGCGTGCGCACCAGCTCGTCGGTCATGCAGAGATGATGCGGTGTCGCCTCCCCGCTCGCCTCGACCCCTGAGGCGCAGGCACGCCGCAAGGCAGCGACCGACTCCCGGGCGGAGAGGTGCATCAGGTGCACCGGGCGTCCTTCGTCCGCCGCGAGCGCGAGATCGCGCTCCACCATCAAGCTCTCACCGAGCGACGGCCAGCCTGAGAGCCCGAGCTCGGCCGAGACGGCGCCCTCGTGCATCTGACCGTCGCGCGTCAGCGAGCGTTCCTCGCAGTGGAGTGCCAGGGGCCGACCGGCGAGCGCGCTGTACTGGAGCGCGCGGCGCATCAGTCCGGCTTCCGAGACCGGCAAGCCGTCGTCGGTGAAGGCGGCCGCCCCCGCCCCCGCGAGCTCGGCCATCTCGGTCAGCTCCTCACCCGCGAGATTCTTGGAGATCGCCGCCATGAAGCCCGTTGGGATGAGCGCCTCATCGCGGGCGCGGTCGAGGAGCGAGCTGAGCACGGACGCCGAGTCGACAACGGGATCGGTGTTCGGCATCGCGAGAATCGCGCAGTAGCCGCCAGCTGCCGCAGCCGCGGTTCCGGTCGCGATCGTTTCCTCGTCCTCACGGCCGGGCGTCCGGAGATGGACGTGCGGGTCGACGAACGCAGGTGCGAGCACGAGCTGGGCCGGCGCAGTCGCACGTGGCTCGATCGCGACGATGATCCCGTCCTCCACGCGCACCGCTGCCGGCACGTCGAGCCCCTGTCCCGGGTCGAGTACCCGCGCGACGAGCGTGAACGTGTCTCCCGGAGCCTCACGCCGGACGAGCACATTCGCGGCGGGGAGCACTATGCCACCGCCAGCGGCTCGACGGCGACGAGCGGGCCTGCCGTGAGCAGGTCGTAGAGCACGGCCATGCGCACGACGAGACCCGACCGCACCTGGTTCGTCACGAGTGAGGCCCCCGAGTCGGCGACACGCGGATCGATCTCGACGCCACGGTTCATCGGCCCCGGATGCATCACGAGTTGTGAAGGCCCGACCCGCTCCGGTGTCACTCCGTAGAGGCTCGCGTACTCACGCAGCGACGGCACGAAGGCGGCGCCCGGCAGCATGCGCTCGCGCTGCATGCGCAGCACGTAGACGACGTCGGCGTGGCGGAGTGCCTCGATGTCGTGCGACACGGTGCACCCCATCGACTCGATCCCGGGAGGGATCAACGTCGGCGGCCCGACGAGCGTCGTCGTCGAGCCGACGAGCCGCAGCGCTTCGATCAGCGAGCGCGCGACCCGTGAATGCAGCACGTCACCGACGATCGCGACGTGCACACCGTCGAGCCGCCCGAGAGCCTCGCGGATCGTGAACAGATCGAGCAGCGCCTGGGTTGGATGCTGGTGCTTTCCGTCGCCCGCGTTGACGACGTGGGCGCCTGTGTGAGAGGCGACGATTCCCGGCGCGCCGGCGTGCGGGTGTCGCACAACGATCACGTCCGGGTCGTAGGCGCCGAGTGTCAGCGCCGTGTCCTTGAGCGACTCGCCCTTGTCGACCGACGACCCGGTGGCGCGAAGCACCATCGTGTCGGCGGACAACCGCTTCGCCGCGAGCTCGAAGCTCGAGAGCGTCCTGGTCGAGGACTCGTAGAAGAGATGAACGACGAGTCGGCCTCTCAGGGTGGGAAGCTTCTTCATCTCGCGGTCGAGTGTTCGCTCGAGCGCACGGGAGGTGTCGAGGATGCGCTCCACACCGTCGCGCGTCAGATCGCCCACCCCCAGCAGATGCCGCCGCTCAGTCACGCGTCGCCTCCGTGGCTCGGGAGACGAGGAGCACCCGGTCGGCGCCGTCGATCTCCTCGAGCTCGACATGGACGCGCTCGGCTTTCGCCGTCGGGAGGTTCTTGCCGACGTAGTCGGGTCGGATCGGCAGCTCGCGATGTCCGCGGTCGACGAGAACCGCGAGCTGCACCCGGTCGGGTCGTCCGAAGTCCAGCAACGCGTCGATCGCCGCGCGGATCGTCCGCCCGGTGTAGAGCACGTCGTCGACGAGGACGCAGGTCTTGCCCGCGAGCGAGAAGTCGAGCTCGGTACCCCGGACGATCGGCTGCGCGTGACGCGGCCCGCCGTGGTCGCGCACATAGACGTCGTCGCGGTGGAACGTGATGTCGACCGCACCGAGGTCCACCTCGACACCGCTCCGCTCGGCGACCAGCTTGCGCAGACGTCCCGCGAGTGGCGCGCCTCGCGTGTGGATCCCGACGAGGGCGACGTCCTCGAGCCGTTCGTTGCGCTCGATCACCTCGTGCGCGATGCGGGCCAGGGTTCGCGCGAGAGCGTCGGCGTCGAGTATCCGGCGCGCAATGTGCGCGCCACCGTTTCGGTCTTGCATCTCGCTCCTTTCCGGTCTCGCCGAACCGGGTTAAAGGTCGCGCGGGAGTCTAGACGGTCGATCGGCGAGCTGCGGTCGAGCGTGGCGTCTGTCCGCGCGAGGGGTCGAGCCGGTCGCCAGGCTCGGCACCGGGCGTGCTCCTGCGCCACGATGCAGACGTGGCCGTTCCACGACTCAGCAGGCCCGCGCTCGTCGTTGCCGGGCTCGTCGTGGTCTCGGTCGTGATCAGGACGATCGTCGCGCAGCGATTCACCGTGCCGTGGATCGCGCCGGACGAGATGCTCTACGGCCTGCTCGGAGAATCGCTCTGGAGCAATGGCACGCTGTCGATCCGCGGAACCGTCTCGCCGTACTACAGCCTGCTCACGCCGGCTCTCGTCGGAGCGTCGCTTGCCGGTCGCGACATCGCTGCGGGGATCGAGATCGCGCAGTTCCTCCAGGCGGCGGCGATGTCGTCGACGGCGATCCCCGTCTACCTCTGGGCCTGCCGGCTCGCGCCGCCGCGCTGGGCCGTGCTCGCAGCCTCGCTCGCGATCGCGGGTCCGGCGCTCGTCTACAGCGGACTTCTGATGACCGAAGCGCTCTTCTATCCCGCGAGCACGTGGGCGCTCTTCGCGCTCTCGGCGACGCTCGAGCGTCCGACAGCAACCCGGCAGGGGCTGTTCCTGCTCGCGGTCACGACCGCCGCGGCAGTCCGGATGCAGGCCCTCGTACTGCTCCCGGCGTTCGCGCTCGCCACCGCCCTCAACGCCTGGGCGCGCCGCGACCGTCGGCGCTTCCTGGCGACAGCTCCCCTCTCGGTAGGGATCGGCGTCGCGGCCCTCGGCATCGCGGTTCTCCGCAGCGTCGCGCCGAACGTACTGGGCTCGGCCGAGCTGCTCGGAGCCTACGCAACTCTCGGCGAGTCGACGGGCGTGAGCGGCTCGGCCGCAACAGCGGTTCTCTGGCACATCGCCGGAGTCGTGCTCGTCTCGCTGGTCGTGCCTGCGGTCGCGACGGTGTTGCTCGCGGTTCACGTGCTCGGCGGGCGACCCGCATCGACCACCACACAGGCCTATGCGAGCACCGTGGTCGCGTATGTCCCGTTGCTCGTCGTCCAGGTCGGCCTGTTCGCGAGCAGCCGGATCGAGCACATCTCGGAGCGATATTTGATCACGGCGTTGCCGCTCCTCGTGGTCGGTCTCGCCGCGTGGATCGGCGCTGGCGCGCCCCGTGGCCGTGTCGCCGTAGCTTCCGTCGCCGGCGCGACGGTCGTCCTCGTTGCTGTGACACCCGTCACCCGACTCGTTCCCGAGCGGGCGATGCACGACGCGCTTTCCTCGGCGCCGCTCCTTCGGCTCGAAGGGCATGACGGGCTCGCTCGACTCTCGCTCTTGTCGCTCGCGGTTCTCGCAATCGTGCTCGTCGCGCTCATCCCGAGCCGAATGGTGCCCCTGGCCGCGCTCTTCGTGCTGGTCGGCCTGCTCGCGGGATCGATCGAGGCTTCGCGCACCGTCGAGCGTCTCTCGTCGTGGGAGCAGAATGCTGCGCTCGGCGGCGCCGATCCGCGCTGGCTCGATACCTCGAACATCGGCGAGGTCGCGATCCTCTTCACGGGTGAACGGCCGTCCACGACCGAAGCGCGCACGGTTTTCTGGAACAGATCCGTGCGCGAGGTGCTGAGCCTCGAGAACGTCGAGGTGGGTTTCCCGCCCACGACCCGAAGCGTGACAATCGACGAACGCGGCTTCGTTCGGACGCGAAGCGGTCGTGCGGTCGTACGTGAGCTCGTCGCCGTGCCGACGACGACGAAGCTCGACGGCGAGCCGGTGGTCGAGCTTCCCGTGGGATCGTCCGAGGCACCCGGACTCGTGGTGTGGCGGACGGCGGAGCGCCCGTTGCGCGTCGCGAGCCGCGCACTCGGGCTGCTACCGAACGGCGATTTCTCGGGGACGGTGAACGTGCTGGTTCCGGGCTGTACGCGCGGCGCGCTCGAAGTGACGTTCATCGGCAAGACGGGCGACCCGATTCGGATCGTCGTCAACGGCATGCCTGCTCCCACGATCGACGTGCCGGCGGGGCAGGCGCCGACCCGGCGGATCGAAGCGCCTGCCTATGTGGACGGCTCGCATACCTGCTCGTTTTTGCTAGAGACGGACGGATACGTCGGCACCACGCGTATCGCCTACGTCCCGGACTGAGCGCTCACCAAGCGCCTGCGACGTGCGCCGCGCGTCACGAGAACCGGCTCGCCGCGTTCCGGAAGCGGCACGTCGATCACGTCGAAGTCACGGGGAACGACGGTCGCTGCATGCACCGCGCGTGCCTCCTCCTCGAGCTCCCGACCTCCGTAGCGGGCCGAGACGTGCGTCAGCGCGAGGAGCTTGACACCGGCTGCCCGAGCTGCCAGCGCCGCCTGGCCAGCGGTCGAATGCCGCGTCTCCCGGGCCCGCTCGCGCTCGTCGGCGAGAAACGTCGCTTCGTGGACGAGTACGTCGGCGCCGGTCGCGGCCTCGACGACGGACTTCGCGGGAGCCGTGTCGCCCGTCAGCACAATCGTGCGCCCGCGGCGCGGCGGCCCGACGACCTCCTCGGGAC
>Ga0136612_10001222_pt1 | contig 10785 bp, 5 predicted proteins | sample AntDryUQ224A2306_2_FD_106644 | JGI IMG/M metagenome (GOLD analysis project Ga0136612, IMG submission 106644) | Polar desert sand microbial communities from Dry Valleys, Antarctica - metaG UQ224A (23.06) | ecosystem: Environmental > Terrestrial > Soil > Desert | place: Antarctica: Dry Valley...
ATCCGACTTCATGGCGGCGATGTACGCCTTTTCCTTCGTATTCGCGAACTTCGGGATCGCGATCGCGGCCAAAATGCCGATGATGACAACGACGATCAAAAGCTCGATCAGCGTGAAGCCCTTCTTGATCTTGGTCACGGTGTAAAACCTCTGTGAAGGAGACGTTTCTGTCCCGGTGGGACACTGGTATGAAGGCACAGCAGGGGCCATAATTCAGTAGTGAGGCAACCGACTGTGAACGCTGGACTTATACCGATCGTACATTGCGGGGACGGTAAGTTGATCGTTGCGACTTGCAAAGGCGTCGTGCGAAATGCAATGTCCCCCATCATGCGTAATCGCACTCCCGGCTACTTCCGGTGGATTGAGTAGTGGCCGCTAGAGAACCGACGCCGGTTTCCTCGCACCGCCGAATCTCCCCGGAGCCCGGCAAGCTGCGACCATCCACGGACGGCGAGGCGGACCTGCTTCAGGCGTTGCGCACCGCCGTATGTCTCGTCTCGGCGGACCTGGTGGTCATTCGAGTCAACCGCGCTGCGGAAGAACTGTTCGGCATCGAATGCGACCGTGTGGTGGGTTACTCGCTGGCGGAGGTATTGCCGATACTGATCGGGCCGCGGGAGGCGGAGCTCGTTCGTGATACGCTGGCCGACGACAAGCCGCGCTTCTACCGGGTCAACGATCCCGATGGTGCCCGGCATTCCGTGTGGGATGTGTGTGTCAGCCAGTTTCGGAGCGGCAACGTCCTCGTCTTCGAATGCCGGCCGATTCCCGACATGGAGCGCGAGATCGTCGAGCGCATTCGCGAGAGCGAAGCACTTCGCACGCTGGCGCGACAGATGGCGGCCGAGCCCGATACTGCCGCGGTGCTTCGCATGTTGACCGAGGCTGCCCAGCGGCAGTGTGACGCTGATGCCGCCATCGTGCTGCAGCCGCAGGGAGCCGAAACAGAGCTGGTGGCCGCCTCGGGCCGAGTCGAGCGACTACGCGGCCGGCGAATCCCCATGGTGAGCTCGCTGACTGAGCGCGCTACCCGGACGCGCGAGCTGGTGAACGAACCCGCGTTTTCGACCCGACACGCCGCGCTACAGCAATTGATCCCCGAGTTCCCGATGGGACCGGTGGTCATGACGCCGCTGATTGCCCACGATCAGCAACTGGGCGTCCTCGGCATCGCTCGGGCGGAAGGCAGTCTTCCGTTCCACGGGCCACATATCGCGCGACTGAAGGTCATCGCCGACTACGCCGCGCTGGTGCTCTGGAAGTCACGCCTGCTTGAACAGGCGCAGGCGGCGAATGAAGCCAAGGCGAGCTTTCTGGCGACCATGTCGCACGAGCTGCGGACACCGATTACTGCCCTTACCGGCTACGGCGAGCTGCTCGCGGATGCGGAGATTCTGGGATCGCTGTCCGAACCGCAGGCGGACGTCGTCGAGCGCATGCGCTCGGTGACGCATCATCTCTCCGTGATGATCGAGGAGGTGCTCGCGTTCGCGAGCCTCGAAGCAGGACGGGAAGTCGTACGAGAGCGGCAGAGCTTCGCGGATGACATCCTGCGCGCGGTGTGCGCCACCGCGGAACCGCTCGCGCGCCAGAAGGCGCTGCATCTGCATTCGCACATTCCTGACGAGCCGGTCAGAATGATGACCGACGACGACAAGGTGCGGCAGGTTCTCGTGAACCTGGTCGGGAATGCGGTGAAATTCACGGATCGTGGATCGGTGACGATCGGAGTGCGCGTACACGGGGAGGACGTCCTCTTCGAGATCGCTGACACCGGCATCGGGATCTCCGAAGCCGATCTGTCGCGACTCTTTCATCCGTTCACCCAACTCGACAGCGGTCTGACGCGCCGGCATGGCGGCACCGGGCTTGGCCTCTATATCTCGCAGCGCCTTGCCGGATTGCTCCAGGGACATATCTCCATCACATCGCGGCTGGGTGAGGGCTCGACCTTCACGCTTCGTTTGCCACGCGGCCTGACTCGCGGCTAATCCTCACCGCGGTTGTCCGGGGTGCGGGTGACCCCGGCGCGCCCTGTCCGCTAGATTGACCGTCATGAGCGCACTTCCAGTCACCGGCGTATTCAACGACGGATACATCGCGGAGCTGTTCGAATCCTTTCGCCGGGATCCCGCCTCGGTCGATGCATCCTGGCGTGAGCTGTTCCAGCTGGCGCAGGGGCTGAGCGGACTCGATGCCCCTACCAGTGCGGCCAGCGCGGATCCGGGGTTGCTTCGCAAGGTTGCGGGCGCCGCGGCACTGGCAGAGGCTATTCGCCACTACGGCCACCTCGCGGTGCATTTGGACCCGCTGGGGACGGAACCGATGGGTGCCGCCGAGCTGACTCCGGCGTTTCACGAACTTGATGGGGGCGACCTCCCGCACATTCCGGCGTCCGCGCTCGGCGCCGGCAACGGAACAGCGGCGGATGTCATTGCGCACCTCCGGGCGGCGTACTGCTCGACCATCGGCTTCGAGATCGAGCACCTGGAGGATGATCAGGAGCGGGAGTGGTTTCGTCGCACCATCGAAGGCGGCGACATGCGTCGCTCGCTCACGCCGGACGAAAAGAAGTCGGTGCTCCAGCGACTCACCGAAGTGGACGGTCTCGAGCGCTTTCTTGGGCGGGTGTATCAGGGACACAAGCGCTTTTCGATCGAAGGGTCGGATGTGCTGGTGCCAATGCTCGATGCGGCGATCGAGCGCGCGGGTGTGGGCGGCACGCGCGAAGTGGTTATCTCCATGGCGCATCGGGGTCGTCTGAACGTGCTCGCGCACACGCTGGGCAAGCCCTATGGCTGGCTGTTCGAGGAGTTCGAGGGCAAGCCGTCCACCGAAGCGGTGAGCGAAAGCGGCGATGTGAAGTACCACCTCGGTGCCCGCGGCCGTCGCACGCTTTCAGGCAAGCAGTCGGTCGACGTGTTGCTCGTCCCGAATCCCAGTCATCTGGAGTTCGTCAATCCCGTCCTCGAGGGTGTGGCGCGCGCGCGCCAGCGAGGTGGCAATGCGGGCAACGACCGGGATGAGCTCAGCGTGATGCCGGTGTGCATTCATGGCGACGCGGCGTTCATCGGCGAAGGGGTAGTCGCCGAGTCGTTCAACCTGTCGAGGCTGCGCGGTTATCGAACCGGTGGCACGCTGCACATTATCGTGAACAACCAGGTTGGCTTCACGACTGATCCATCCGAAGCGCGTTCGACGTATTACGCGAGCGACCTGGCGAAGGGATTCGACATTCCGATCCTGCACGTCAACGGTGACGATCCCGAGTCGTGCCTCACGGCCGTGTGGATGGGCGTCGCCTATCGCGAACGCTTCAGAAAGGATCTCGTTATCGACGTCGTCGGGTATCGCCGGCATGGCCATAACGAGGGCGATGAGCCGGCGTACACGCAACCGCAGCTTTATGCGACGATCCGGCAACACCCCACTCCTCGCCAGGTCTGGGGCGCCCGCCTCGTTCGCGAGGAAGTGCTGACGGAGCAGGATGTGGAAGCGGTGGACCGGGACGTAACCGCGGTGCTCGAGAAGGCACTGGCCGCCATGAAGTCGGGCGGGAAAGTGCCGGATGCCAGGGCTGCCGGGTCGGACATTCGCGCGGGATCGCCGTCGCCGTCTGCACCGCCGACCGCCGTCAGTGAGGAGCAGCTCATCGCGTTGAACGAGCGCATTCATGCGTGGCCCGCCGATCTGCGGGTGCATCCGCGACTCGGCAAGCAGCTGCTGAAGCGGAAGGAGGCGCTGCAGTCGGGTGCGATCGAGTGGGGCTTTGCCGAGGCGCTCGCACTTGGCTCGCTGCTGTCGGACGGCGTATCGATCCGGTTGACCGGACAGGATGCCGAACGAGGCACGTTCTCGCACCGGCACGCGGTGCTCCACGATATCGAGGATGGGCGCACCTTCATTCCGCTGCAGCACCTGGACGCGGCGAAGGGACGCTTCGAGGTCTACAACAGTCCCTTGTCGGAAACGGCCTGCCTCGGATTCGAGTACGGCTACAGCACGGTGGCGCCGGATGCGCTCACACTGTGGGAGGCGCAGTATGGCGATTTCGTCAACGTCGCGCAGCCGATCATCGACCAGTTCATTGTCTCGGATCGTGCGAAGTGGGGTCAGGACTCGGGGCTCGTCCTGCTCTTGCCGCATGGGTATGAGGGCGGCGGTCCCGAGCATTCGAGCGCCAAGCTCGAGCGATTCCTTCAGTTGTTCGGGGAGAACAACATGGTGGTGGCGTACCCGTCTACGCCCGCGCAGTACTTCCACATTCTGCGTCGGCAGGCAACCCGGAATCCTCGGCGTCCGCTGATTCTGATGCAGCCCAAGAGCCTGCTGCGCCTGCCGGAAGCGGCTTCACCACTCGCGGAGCTGACCTCGGGGAGCTTCCGGCCGGTCATTGATGATTCGGCCGCGAGCACGCGGCGCGAGGACGTCCGCCGCCTCGTCTTCTGCACCGGAAAGATGTACTACGACATTCTGGCGAAGTCTCCAGGGTCGCATGTCGCTGTGGTTCGCGTGGAGGAACTCGCGCCGTGGCCGCACGACGAAGTAGCGCGCGTCGTCGATCTGTATCCCGCCATTGAGGAAGTGGTGTGGACGCAGGAGGAGCCCAAGAACATGGGTGCCTGGACGTTCATCTCCCCTCGCCTCAGAGCGTCCACGGGGAACGCCCTGACCATCCGGTACGTTGGTCGGCCGGAGCGGGCGAGTCCCGCCGAGGGGTACTCGTCTTCTCACAAGCGGGAACAGGAGCGCATCGTGATGGAGGTGCTCGCGGAAATGAAGCGAGGGAAGCGCGATGGTGCGGGTGGGAAGCGTGAGAGCGGAAAACGGGAGGCGGGAAGCCCGATCTAGGTGAGCCCGCGGCGAATGTGATGAAGAAACTCTTCGGCGCGATCTTCGCGCTCGTCGTCATGGCGGTCGTGCCGCGTTCCCTGTCCGCACAGGAGCGCGGCGCCGTTGCGCTTGGGGAAGTCGTGTCTGGCCTGGGTGTTTCGGCTCGCGTGCTGGTCATCGGCGCGCACCCTGACGACGAGGATACGCGGCTCATCGCGTGGCTCGCGCGCGGAAGACATGTCGAAACGGCCTATCTGTCGCTCACGCGCGGAGACGGCGGGCAGAATCTGATCGGCAATGAGTTGGGCGAGGCGCTCGGCGTCATTCGAACCGAGGAGCTCCTCGCGGCGCGCCGCATTGACGGTGCGCATCAGTACTTCACGCGCGCGTACGATTTCGGTTTTTCCAAGAGCGCAGAGGAGACGTACCGTCACTGGCCGAAGGATGAGCTGCTCCGAGACGTGGTGACGGTCGTGCGGGCCTTCCGGCCGCACGTGATCGTCTCGGTGTTCTCGGGCACGGCGAGTGATGGTCACGGCCAGCATACGGTGTCGGGCATCATGGCGCGCGAGGCGTATGAAGTCGCCGGTGATTCCGTTGCGCATCCGGCCCGGGTAACGGCTGGCCTGCCCGCCTGGACGCCGCTGAAATTCTATCGCGGTACGAGCTTTCGAAATAACGCAAACTCAACGCTCCGCTATAACGCCGGCGAGTACAGCCCGCTGCTCGGCCGGTCGTATGCGGAGATCGCCGGCGAGAGCCGAAGTCAGCACAAGTCGCAGGCATTTGGCGTGCTGCAGCGGAAGGGGGTGTCGATCGGGTCGATGCGTCGCGAGGCGACGCGGGTGAATGCAGACGTTCCGGCGGAGAGCGAGCGCTCGCTATTCGATGGCATCGATACCACGTGGGCACGCGTGGGTAGCAGATTGCCGGCCGGCCGGCAATCTGCGACGATGGATTCCATTCGTTCCGAGATTGCCGTTGCGCAGCGGATCCTCGACCTCTCCGCGCCAGGGAGTGCCGTGGTGTCACTCGGCAGGATCGCCAGGCTGGCGTCTGTCCTGTGTGCGACGGCAGCGACGACAACCTTTTGTGCGCGTGAAATTCGCGGGAGCGCAACGACAGAACAGGGTCGAGATGCAGAACGGTCGGTGATGGATCTGCGTAATCGTGCCGAACGCGCGCTTGCCCTGGCGACGGGCATTGCCGCCGAAGCGACAGCGCCTCGCGAGCTCTGGGCGGTCGGAGACAGCGTTCCGGTCACCGTCCGCATGTACAACAGAGGATCGGATACTCTCGGGGTGACCCGGCCATCGGTTACCGGGCCGTACGCAAGACGCGCACACGGTGTGTCGAGCACCGATACTCTGGTGGGACTCGCGCCAGACAGCGCCGTTGACTGGCGCGTTTCGATCGCTCCCACCGAGGCGAGCCAGCCCTGGTGGCTGCTACGCCCTCGCAGCGGCGACATGTTCGCTGTACCAATCACTGGCGTAGCCGAGGACGAGCGTCCGGCGTCGGCCAGCGTCGGCGGCTTCGTGCGGGGTGCCGGGTGGTATCACACGCTCTGGACAGATGTCGCTTACCGATTTGCCGATCCCATACGGGGCGACGTCAGTCGGCCCGTGTCCGCCGCCCCGGAATTATCCGTCACACTGGACCGGGACGTCGAGTATGGTCAGGCGAATTCGCGCCTCGATCGCTTGCTGCGGGTAACGGTGCGATCGGCGGCTTCCGTTTCGCGCGACGTGCGCGTCGAGCTGCGGCTGCCCGGCGGACTCGCGGCGGACTCCGTCGCTCGCGCGGTGAGCATCCCTGCCGGGGGGGTGCGCGTGGTTTCGTTCCGCGTGCGCGGGCAACTCGGAGTTGGACGACACCAGGTTCGGGCGATTGCGACCGCCGCCGGAAAGAGCTACGCGACCGGGTACACGCAGGTGGACTACGAGCATATTCGACCACAGCGCATGTATCGCGGCGCAGTGCTGGCGATTGAGGCTATCGACGTTGCGCTGCCGCGGGGGCTGAACGTCGCATACATCCGGGGTGTCGGCGACAACATACCGCCGATTCTCGAGCAGTTGGGAGTGGCGATCACGGCGCTCGAGGCATCGCAGATTCCATCGACGGAGCTGTCCCGCTACTCGGCGATTCTCGTTGGGCCGCGCGCGTACGAGTCCAACGCCGAACTCGTGGCGAACAACAGCCGGCTGCTCGAGTATGTGAAATCCGGCGGAACGATGATGGTGCAATACGGTCAGGTCGAGATGCAGCAGCCGGGGATCATGCCGTATCCGATTACACTGACCCGGCCCGCGGATCGTGTGACGGTGGAGGAGGCGCCGGTGCGGGTGCTCGAGCCGTCATCACGACTCGTCAGCGTGCCTAACCGCATCGGCGCCGCGGACTTCGAGGGATGGGTGCAGGACCGTGCGCTCTACATGCCGAGAACGTTCGATCCGGCGTATGTGCCGTTGCTGGGACTGAACGATCCGGGCGAACCGGAGAACCATGGCGCCGTTCTGGTTGCGAAGTATGGAAGCGGGACGTACGTGTACACGACGCTCGCTTTTTTCCGGCAGCTTCCCGCTGGAGTGCCTGGCGCGGCGCGTCTGTTCGTCAACCTCATGGCCGCCGGCGATACGCGCGATGCGGGGGGGCCCCCCCGCCGGGAGAATAAACCTGTCCCCTGAATTCGTAGTCACCTCGATGCCGCACGCCGGGTCCAAACCGCGCGAGCGATCACGCGCAGGGCGCGGCATCCGCCTCGCGGGAATGGTGGTGGCCTCGCTGATGCTCGCACTCAACGGGTGTACGAGCGACAAGCGAACTACCCTCACCATCTACTCCCCGCACGGAAAGGACCTGCTCCAATACTTCGAGCAGAGCTTCGAACGGGCGAATCCGGGCATCGATGTGCAGTGGGTGGACATGGGCTCGCAGGAAGTCATCGACCGCCTGCGCGCCGAGAAGGCCAATCCCCAGGCTGACCTCTGGTTCGGAGCGCCTGCCGAGATCTTCGAACGCGCCGCGAACGAGGGGCTTCTCGAGCCGTTTTCCCCGACGTGGGCAGCCGCAGTGCCACCGGAAGCAAAGGATCCGCAGGCGCGCTGGTTCGGCACCTATCTCACTCCGGAAGTGATTGCCTATAACGACGAGGCGCTTACCAGGGCGGAAGCACCACAGGATTGGGACGATGTGCTGGATCCAAAATGGAAAGGAAAGATCATCATTCGGGACCCGATCGCGTCCGGCTCGATGCGCGCTATCTTCGGCGCGATCATCGCGCGAGAATACGCTCGGACCGGCAGCGCGGAAGCGGGCTATGAATGGCTTCGGAAGCTCGACGCGAACACCAAGGAGTATACGCTCAACCCAACCCTCCTCTACCAGAAGCTGGGGCGACAGGAAGGGCTGATTTCGCTCTACAACATGCCGGACATCGCCACGTTGAAACAGCGACTGAAGATCCCAGTGGATTACATCGTTCCCACGAGTGGGACACCGCTCCTCGTCGATGCGATCGCACTCGTGAAGGGGTCCAAACGCGCCGATGCCGCACGGAGCTACTACGAATTCGTCACGACACCCGCCGCACTGAACGAAGCAGCAACGAAGTACCTGCGCATCCCGGCCCGAACCGACCTCACACCCGAGCAACTCCCGCAGTGGGTAAAGGATGCCAACGCGCAGATCAAGCCGATGCCCGCTGATCGCGCCCTGATCGCAGCACACCTGGACGAGTGGATGCGGTACTGGGACGCGAACATCCGGAACCGGTACCGCTCGAAGTGAGTGCTGGTGCGCTGTCGCTCGACCGGCTGACGAGACGTTATCCCGGCCGCGATCAGGCGGCCGTGCACGAGCTCTCGCTCGACGTCGGTGCCGGTGAGCTCCTCGCCCTCGTAGGCGCCTCAGGCTCGGGCAAGTCCACGACGCTGCGCATGATCGCCGGCTCCGATACTCCGGATTCGGGTCGTGTCCTGATCGACGGTGAGGACATCACCCATCGTCCGCCACAGAAGCGCGACTTCGGCATGGTGTACCAGCACTATGCGCTCTTCCCGCACCTCTCGGTAGCGGAGAACGTGGCGTTCGGCTTGGAAGCGAGACGAGTGCCGCGCGCGTCACAGAAGTCGCGAGCCGATGCGGCACTCGCCACCGTCGGGCTGGCCGGCGCCGGCGCACGACCCGTCCAGACTCTCTCCGGCGGCGAGCAACAGCGGGTCGCCTTGGCGCGAGCACTCGTGATCGAACCGAGGCTTCTCCTGCTGGATGAGCCGCTGTCCAATCTCGACCCCGCTCTGCGACGGTCAACGCGCGAGGAGCTTCGCGCCACACTCCGCCGACTCGGCGTGACGGCCGTGTTCGTAACGCACGACCAGGAGGACGCCTTCGCTGTTGCGGATCGCATCGCACTCATCCGGGAAGGACGATTGCTCCAGGTGGGAACCCCCGAGGAGCTATACGACACACCGCGCTCGCGTGAGGTCGCCGAGTTCATCGGCCGCTCGACCCTCCTTCCAGCCCGGTTCGATGGTACGCGAGCCACCATCGTCCTGGGGGGACACGTCATCGTCGTCGCGGCACGGGCGGACGCTGCGGTAAGCACTGGTCAACCGGTCGTCGCCGTTGTTCGGCCCGACGCGATCGCACTCGCCCCCGCAGAAGGCGAGGGCTGGCCCGGTACGGTTATCAGCCGGCGGTTCGCCGGCACATCCGTGGTGTATCAGGTGCAGGTTGCGGAAGGAATTACCATCGAGGCGGAATCCGACGCTCGGGAACACACCGAGGGAAAGCGCGTCGCGGTCACGATTGTACGCACACCGGTCACTGTCGTACCCGCGTGAGTCGAGCACGCGCCGATCGAAGCTGGTTGCTGGCGCTGCCAGTGCTGCTGATCCTCGCGTGGAGCGTGGTGTACCCGAACGGGACGGTGATCGCCGCGAGTTTCGGAAACGGTCTTGGCTACTGGCGCGCGTTCGCGGCCAGCCCGTCCGATCGGGAAGCTCTGACCACCACGCTCATCGTTGCCCTCGGTTCGGTGGTGGCCGCGGTGGCCATCGGGCTACCGCTTGCGTTCCTCCTGTCGCGGTTCGAGTTCCGAGGGCGCCGAGTGCTCTCTGCCATTGCAACGTTGCCGGCGGCGCTACCACCGTTGGTGGGTGTCGTCGCCTTCCTGTTTCTGTACGGCGAAAGCGGAGTCGTCACGCGCGGCGTGCAGGCGTTGTTCGGACTGTCGAATGCCCCATGGACGCTCACCGGTATCTGGGCGATCATCTTCGTGCACGCCTACACCATGTACGTCTACGTCTTCCTCTTCGTCTCGGCCGGACTCGAACGGTACGACTCGACGCTGGATGATGCGGCAACAGGACTGGGCGCAGGTATGGCGCTTCGACTGAGGCGCATTACGCTGCCGTTGCTCATGCCGTCGATTGCGGGCGCAATGCTGCTCGTCTTCATGAGCGCGCTGGGCTCGTTCTCCGCGCCGTATGTGTTTGGGGGTGGAATACGGGTGCTTTCCACACAGATCGTCGCCTCGCGTCTGAACGCCGACTACGGGATGGCCTATGTGGAAACGACGGTGCTCGCGCTCTCGGCAGTCGCGGCGCTCCTGCTGTTTCGCTGGCTGCAGCGCCGCCGCAATTACACGCTGAGCGGCAAGGGACGCGCGGCGCGGATCGCCATCCGGAAAGGACCAATACGCCTGATCGCGTCGATGGCCGCGGTGGTGCTCGTGGTGGTGCTGATACTGCCGCATCTGATGGTGATACTCGTTTCCTTCGCGACGGACGGCGCGTGGACGACGCAGGTGCTGCCGCCCTCGTACACTCTGGACAACTTCCAGCGGCTGGCCACTGACAGCCAGCTCTGGAGACCGATCCGCAACAGCGTCATCATGTCCGTGATCGCGACGGCCGCCAACGTCATCGTCTGCTTCGTTGCCGC
>Ga0136612_10001223_pt1 | contig 10785 bp, 8 predicted proteins | sample AntDryUQ224A2306_2_FD_106644 | JGI IMG/M metagenome (GOLD analysis project Ga0136612, IMG submission 106644) | Polar desert sand microbial communities from Dry Valleys, Antarctica - metaG UQ224A (23.06) | ecosystem: Environmental > Terrestrial > Soil > Desert | place: Antarctica: Dry Valley...
AGCCGACGTTCCTCCCGTGCCGCGGCCGGAAGAGGAGGCATGGCAGTCTGGTCGTGCTGGGTCACGATCTGGTCGTGCTGGGTCACGATGTGCGGAGCATGGCGCGTATCGCCGTAGAGTGTAGAAAGCACGGTCCGCAGGGCCGCCTCCACGCTCCGATCGGGGTGCCAAGCGATGCTCTATCTCAGCCAGGCCATCGGCCGGCCGGTGCTCGACCGGCAGGGCGAGCGACTGGGCAAGGTGGCCGACCTGATCGTGGCCCTTGGTGATCCGTACCCGCCGGTCACCGGGCTCGTCATCTCCACCGGGCGGCGGCGCATCTTCCTCCCCTGGAGCGACGTGGCCTCCTTTGACGAGGGGGGCGCGCGGCTGCGCACGAGGCGCCTGGACATCGACCGCTTCCAGCAGCGGCCCAACGAGCTGCTGCTCTTCCTGGACCTTCAGGACAAGCAGATCGTTGACATCGACGGGCGCAAGGTGGTGCGCGTCAACGACCTGCGACTCGACCACATCGAGGGGCGCCTGCACCTGGTGGCCGTGGATGTGGGTGCGGCCGGGATCCTGCGCCGGCTGGGCATCGAAGGGCCGTTTCGCACCCTTGCGCGGAATATCCGCCTGGATGTGCCCGAGCGCTACATCGATTGGGAGGACGTCGACCCGGTCGAGAGCTCCATCGCCTCGATCCGCCTGCGCGTCCCGCACCAGGGCCTGCGCGAGCTGCATCCGGCCGACCTGGCCTCCATCATCGACGAGCTCGCCCCGCGCGATCGTGCCGGCATCCTGGCTTCACTGGATGACGAGGCGGCGGCCGATGCCATCGAGGAGATGGAGCCGGAGACGCAGGTCGAGGTCATGGAGGACCTTAGTCCGGAGCGCGCGGCCGACATCCTGGAGGAGATGAGCCCCGACGACGCGGCCGACCTCGTGGCGGACCTCTCTGAGGCCGCGCGGCGCCAGATCCTGCCGCTCATGGAACGCGACGAGGCCGACGAGGTCCGTCAGCTGCTGGGCTACCCGGAGGACTCGGCGGGCGGCATCATGACCACCGAGTTCATCGCTATCCCGGAGCACTTGACGGCAGCCCAGACCATCGAGCGGTTGCGCGAGCTGGAGCCCAACGCGGAGACCATCTACTACATCTACGTGGTGGGCGAGGACGGTCGACTGTCCGGGGTGCTTTCCCTGCGCGACCTGATCGTCGCCCAGCCGGCGGCGCGAGTGACCGACTTCATGCAGCGCGAGCCGGTGGCCGTGAGCCTGCTCACCGACCACGAGGAGGTCGCCCAGGTGGTGGCGCGCTACAACCTGCTGGCCGTGCCGGTGGTCGATGACGAGGGTCGCATGGCCGGCATCGTGACCGTGGACGATGCCATCGACATGGTCCTGCCGGGCGCCTGGAAGAGACGCCTGCCGCGGCTGTTCAGCCGGAGCGAGGAGTAGTGACGGATCCGCTGCGGCGCCGCCTGCCTGCCGCGCCGCGGATCGGGGCCCTGGCACGCTTGCGGGACCGCCTGGAGCAGGGCGAGTTCCTGCGCCTTCGCTCACGCTTCCGCCGCCGTCGCTTCTTCGCCTTTTTGGCCGTGTTGGGTCCCGGTTTGATCGCGGGCATCGCGGGCAACGACGCGGGCGGCATCACCACCTACTCCGTGATGGGCGCCGAGACGGGGTACGCGCTGCTCTGGCTGTTCCCCATCACGCTGCTGATGCTGGCCGTGGTGCAGGAGATGGCCGCGCGCCTCGGCGTCGTGACCGGGCAGGGCCTGTCCGACCTGATCCGCGACTCTTTCGGCGTGCGCTGGACGGCCTTCGCCATGCTCGTGCTGCTGGTCGCCAACCTGGCCAACACGGTGGCCAACTTCGCCGGTGCCTCCGCCGCGCTGGACATCTTCGGGGTGCCCCGCCTGGTGACCGTGCCCGTGGTGGCGGTGGCCATCTGGGCTCTGGTGATCTTCGCCTCGTACCGCATCCTGGAACGGATCTTCCTGTCCATCAGCCTCATCTTCCTGACGTACGTGATCGCGGCCTTCCTTGTGCGCCCTGACTGGGGTGAGGTGGGTGCGGCGATCCTGTCGCCCAGCCTGTCCGTGCCGGGTGTGCCCATCGCCACCACGCTTCTGCTGGCGGTAGCCGTGGTGGGTACGACCATCACACCGTACATGCAGTTCTACCTCCAGTCGGCCGTGGCAGAGAAGGGCATCGACGAGGAGGAGCTGCGGCTGGAGCAGGCCGACGCGGTGGTCGGCGCCGTCTGGACGAACACCGTGGCACTGTTCATCGTGGTGGCCACGGCGGGCGCGCTGTTCGGCAGCGGCATCGCGCTGGAAAGCGCCGGCCAGGCTGCCGAGGCCTTGCGGCCAGTGGCGGGCGACCTGTCAGGCGCGCTATTCGCGGCGGGCCTCTTCGGAGCGAGCGTCCTGGCCGCCACGATCATGCCCATCAGCACGGCCTACGTGATCTGCGAAGCGTTCGGCTGGGAATCAGGCGTGAGCAAGCCGTTCCGTGACGCGCCGGCGTTCTTCGTCATCTACAGCTTCGTGCTGTTCGCGGGGGCGGCCGTGATGCTGCTGCCCGGGTTGGATCTCATCGGGCTCATCGTGGCCAGCCAGAACCTGCAGGGATTGCTGCTGCCCGTCGTGCTCATCTTCATGCTGCTGCTGGTCAACGACCGACGGCTCCTGGGCCGGCACGCCAACGGCAGAGCGCGCAACGTCCTCGCCGTGGGCGCTATCGGGGTGGTCGTGGTGCTGGACGTGGCCCTGCTGGGGGCGGGACTGTTGGGAGCGGTGGGCGTCGATCTCGGGTAGGTGGTCTGCGAACCAGCCCACCCATTCACGTTGTCGCTCGCGTACGACGGCATGCGGCGAGTAGGTGCCACGGTCCCAGCGCACAGCGTCTGCCGGGGGGACACCGGCGAGGACGGCCATACAGGCCAGGATCGTGCCGGTCCGCCCCTTTCCGCCGTAGCAGCCGACTTCGACGCGCTGTCTCGCCTGGGACTTTCGGAAGGCAGCGACGATGCTGCCGGCGGCCGCTTCGGCATCGACCGGTACGCCGAAGTCAGGCAGGCCAGTGGATCCACTCGGCGGGCCAGGTCGGCTGCCATGAACCGCCATGAAAAGGACGTCGGGACACGCGGTTCAGGGACCGGCCCAGGCGGGAGGCCAGTCGATCGGCCCGGCCATAGGCGTACAACCCGAAGTCCGGCGCTGGCTCGCGGCGCGCGGCGATGGCACCCCCGCTGATGGCGTCCCGTCCGGAAAGGTGATCGTCCTGCGCAGCAGGTCCATGGCTCAGGCTGGAGCGGGCTCGCCCGTCGCCACCGGGTACCCCGCGGCGCGCCAGTCCGGGAGTCCGCCGCGTACGGCGCTGACATCGCCGAACCCGGCCTGGCGAAGCAGCCCCGCGGCGACGGAGCTTCGGTAGCCGCTGGCGCACATGGTGACGATGGGACGGTCTCGCGGCAGCTCAGCCAGGCGGTCCGGCAGGTCGCCGGCGTGGAGGTGCAGCGCGCCGGGTACATGACCAGCCTCGTACTCGGAAGCCTGGCGCACGTCGATGACGACGAGATGGGGCTCCCTCTCGAGCCGCTTCGCCAGATCAGACACGCTTATCGTGGCACCCACCTCCACCGGGCCGCCGCTCGCACGCCACGCCTCCAGGCCGCCGTCCAAGTACCCACTGACGTTCTCATGGCCGATGCGCAGCGCCTGGCGGACCTGGCGGTCCCAGTCGTCCACGGAGCCCAGCAGCAGGACCAGCGGTCGGTCGTGTGGCACGACCCAGCCGAGCCAGGTGCCGAAGGAGCTGCCTGCCGGGATGGACAGCGAACCCGGGATGTGGCCTGCCGCGTGGTCCTCCGGCCGGCGAGCGTCGATCACCAGCCCCTCCCCTGTGTGCAGCGTGCGCACCTGCTGGACGGAGAGCGGCTGCGGACGCGGCACGCCACCGAGCGGGGCCGGCCCCGCCTGGTTGATCGGCCGCATGCGAGCAAAGTAGCGCGGGAAGGCCGGTTGCTCGGCGAGCAGCGCCCGCACGAAGGCCTCCACCTCCTCGATGGCCAGCAGCGAATCGTGCCGTCGCTCGAACCCGACCGTCGACCAGGGGGTCGTCGCGATGTCCTTGGAGCACAGGGAGCCGCCGCCATGGGTCGGCAGCACGGTGACCGAGTCCTCGTGGCGGAGTAGTCGGTCGTGGAGGGAGGCGTGCATGAGACGGGCGTACGGTTGCGCGTAGTCGCCGCCGAGCAGGTCAGTGCGGCCCACCGCTCCCACGAGCAGCGAGCCACCGGTGAAGAGCAACTGCGGCTCGTCGGCGCGCGACCGGTCAGCGACGGAGTAGCTCACGTGTTCGGGCGTGTGACCGGGCGTCTCAAGGACGCGGAAGCGCAGCGATCCGACGTCGAAGCTCTCCTCGTCGCGGACCGCCTGATGGGCATGCCGCAGCTCGGCTCCCGCCGAATGGACGTGCGCGGCGCCGGAGAGCGCGGCCAGCTCGCGGGCCCCCGAGACGTAATCGTTGTGCAGGTGCGTCTCGACCACGTGGCTGACGCGCAGACCGCGCGCCTTGGCCTCGTCCAGGTACAGGTCCACGTCCCGCCGCGGATCAACCACGGCGGCTACACCGGCGGCGTCATCGGCCACCAGCGCGCTGATGTGACCCAGCCCTTCGAGCACGAACTGTCGCAGCTGCATGCCCGTCAGGATACCGCCGCCCCAACCTCAGCGGCGACCGACGCCCCGCCTCAGTCGCCTCGCGAGGAGGATTCCGAGCCGCGTCCCACGACTCGCTTTAGGGCGTGCACGCCCCTGGACACCTGCGCCCTGAAGAAGATGGGAATGGCCACCAGGCCGGCGATGACCGCCTGGATGATGAGACTGCCCGACGCGGCATCGATGTACGCGAAGACCATCAGCGTCTACCCCTTTTGACTGCCCGCTGAGCCCTCTCCGGCCAGCGAGTCGGCGGAGGATAGCAGAGCGACCGGCCCGCACTACCGAAGATCGCCACATCGGGCGACGCACGGCGATCAGGGATGCAGCACGCCGGGAGAGGGCCCCGCGTCGAGTGGCGGAACATCGGGAGGGGTAGCGATCACTTCCGTCACATCTCGAAAGTCGTAGATGTGATCGTTGTCTGGCCAAGTGAAGCTGCGGTCGGGCAGCAGCGGTAGATCCGCCCCGAAATAGCGGGAGAAGATCAGTCGAAACGTGTTCACCGACGAGATGGAGGCGTGGACGGTACCGGCACCAGCATCGCGAACGTACATGCCGTTCAGGATCCCGAACCGCACTTGGAGATACTCCGCCTCACGATCCCTCCAGTCGATATCCGTCCGGACGAAGGGACCTTCGTCGCCCTGCACGATGATGATGGGCTGGTCCTCAGAAGGCAGGGCCAAAAGATGCTCGATGGTCTCCTTGATGCGCGCGTCCGTGTAGGCCAGCTGTCCGCCGTATAGCCGACTCTCCGGCTCGGATCCTTCCTCCTCTTTGGTCACTGGGCCCCCATCCGCCCGGAAGACATACGGCGGATGCGGTAGCAAGACGTGTGCGAAGACGAATTTGGGGCCCGGCTCGTCACGTATGTGCGTCAGCTCTCGGAACTGGAACTCCGCGATACGACCGTGCCGCTCACGAAGCGTGGGCGCCTGATCCTGCTCACCGATCAGACGGCGTACCGCCGGGACGATGGTCGTCTCGCGCAGCACGGCGGAGAACTCGGACTCGGGGTCGTACGCTCGCGACTCATCGGCCTGCGGATTCGTAGCGGTGGGACCGAACCAGGAGCCCAGATGGATGTATCGGTAGCCCTGTGCCTGAAGGAACCGACCGACCGCATGGTCCCGGATCATGGCTCGGGCTGGCGTGCGGTCGGATGTATCGCGACCGTATCGAGTGGTCAGGTGGTCCAAGTACGTCATGTTGAGCGTGGCCGCCAGGGAGAAGTCGGTGGCGCGGTAGTTCGCGTGACTCTTGGTGGCCACCTGGAAGCCGCGTTCGCTGAGCCATTCGGGAAGATCACTGTCGATCCCGAAGTGGTAGTCGAGGCTCCATTCCGAGCCGTATCGATCGAAGACGAGATAGTAGATATCGCGCTTCAGAGACGTAGCGCCGTCAGCGGGCTGCGCCGCCCCGGTGGTCCGCTCGCCCGCCGACACGGCGGCGCGTCCGATCTCTCGCGGCACGATCGTGACTAGCGACATAACGACCAAGATCGTTGCCACGACGTTCAGAAAGGTGGTGAGACGCGGCAGCAGCTGCCCGGCCCGGATAGCGAGGATCGTCGCCAGCATGATGAAGACGCTCCACACCACCAGCTGGGTACGCAGACCGAGGCTCAGGGAGGCCAGGGGTCCTTCGGCATGGCCATAGCCGAAGAAGGCCACCACGACCGCCGACGTCACGATGGCTGCCCGCGTCAAGTTCTTGGATACGACGCCCAGGAGCAGCAGAACGGTCGAGGCCCCCAGCAGCGCGATGGTCAGCGGCTGCAGCACGTCGCTCGCGGTCAGCTCACTGATATTGGAGGCGTACAGGAACAGCACGGCATAGGCCGCGAACAGCACGGGATGCAGAGGCACCAGGGCGAGAGACGAACGCGACCGTTGCTGCACGTCGCTCATCGCGTGTCGGGTGACCTCCGGGCGTCAGCGTAGCGACGCACGACCGCCTGAACGGACCTGTCAGTCGGGCGTGTCGCTGTCCCGCCCGTCCGCCGCGCGGAGATCCATGGTGCCCCATTCCGGGGGCCCGCTACCTCGCGGAAGATCGGCCAGAGACGCATCGCGCACCAGGCCGCCGCCGCCATGAGCGCGAGCGAGATCGATGGGACACCAGGCCAGTCCAACAGCTGTTCCACCCGCTGAGGGACCTCCATGGCCCCTGATCGCCTTCCCCGGATCAGGACGTAGAGCAACGAGACACTGAAGGCGCCACTCAACGCGACATACGGTCGAAGCAGCTTCGGCTGGAAGGCGATGAGGGGCGTCAAGAGCGCGATGACGGGAAAGAGGTACCGCTCGTGCACTCGGGTGGGCAGGAAGTAGATCGACAGGGCGATCAGAGCGGCGACCGCGAATATCCCGGCGCTGTCCCGCCGCATTCGCAGCAAGATGATGGAGAGGATCACACCGGCCGCAAGCAACGCCAGGCCGAGGTAGACCAGCGGACCATCGTTCGTCTCGAACCCGAGGAGCACACCCCAGGCGTTGAAGCCATGAAGTGATGCGAATGCCATCCGTTCCGAGCTCTCCGACACGATCTCGACCAGATCTGCCGGAGCCAGCCCCAGTGGCACCGTAACAGCGAGGTACGCCGCCAAACCGCCTAGGGTGGCCTGCGCAAGGGCTTCGCTGCGTCGGACGCCGTCATCGCGAAAGACGATCACCGCGAGGAGGATCACCGCGGCGATACCGAATTGCGGCTTCACCAGTACCGCCGACACAGCGAGCACCCCGGATATCCCGTAGCGGCGCGATGCCAGTGCGATGAGCGATCCCACGACGGCGGCGGTTCCCAGCGCGTCCAGTTGCCCCCAAAACGCACCCGCCAGGACGGCTCCGGGATTCAAGAGGTAGAGAGCGGCGGCCAGCAGACCGGCATGCGGGCCGGCTAGCGACCAGCCCGCTCGATAAAGAGTGGCTCCCAGGATGAGGTCGAAGGGGATCGATATGGCCCGTACCGCCGTCAGCAAGGACGTACCGTCGAAGGCCGTGCCCAACGGCCAGAGCAAGTACAGGACGGCGGGATAGTTCGCGTCGCCGCCAGCCGCGTAGTAGCCGCCCAGACCGGTGCTCGCCACCCGTTCGGCCCACCGGGCCAGGGCCGTGATGTCACCCTGGTGACCGCTGCCGACCATCGCCGCGATGCGGATGACCAGCCCGGCGAGCAGCAACAGAACAAGCTTCGCTTTGCCGCCTATGACGTATCGCGGCCCGTCCCACCTCACGACCAGGTGCCGGCCGTCGGTTCGCGATCCGCGCTGATAGCGGCATCCGGTGGGAGGGCCTTCGTGTAGGCATCGACATGGACGTCTGCGCAGCGCGCCAAGGAGAAGTGCTCCTGGGCACGCTTACGGGCGGCTCGACTCATATCCGCACGTAGCTGGGGATCCCGCAGGATCGCGACGGCGGCGCCGGCGAAGGCATCGTCGCTCAAGGCCGGGACGACAAGACCAGTGACGCCCTCTTCGACGATCTCCCGCACGCCGCCCACGTCCGTAGCCACCACCGGGAGGCCGCTGGACATCGCCTCCAGAAGCACCGTCGGGAGGCCCTCTGAACGTGGCACCGAGGCGAGAGCGAAGAGGTCGAAGCCCTGGAGCTGTCGCTCGATATCCTGGCGTCCACCCAGGAACAGCACATCGGTGCCGTCCCTCAACCCGAGCTGCCCCAAGCGGAGACGCAGCTGGCGCGAATAGGAGCCGTGCGCGTCGTACTGCGCACCGATCAGCACCAGTCGCGCGTGGGGGATCTGGCGGCGAAGCCGCCCGAACGCCTCGATGAGCGTGGCGATCCCCTTCTGCGGGTTGATGTTGGCCACGGAACCGACCACCGGAACGCCCTCAGGGATGCCCCATTCCTGGCGCACCGAGGAGCACAGCTCCGGCTGCGGGCGGAAGGCGTCGGTATCCACGGGAGGCATGAAGGGAACCACCCGCGATGCCACCCGGCGCCATCCCGGGAAGGCGGCCAGCACCTTGCGGCCAGTGGGCATGACCACCGTGGCCAGCGCGCGGACCCAGAGCATCGCGGCCCAGGCCACGAGTGGCGGTGCGCGCGTGTCCAGGAGCTGCCACACCACCGGCACGCCCTCAGCGCGGGCGGCCAATGCGGCATGGGGATTGATCAGCCCGCCGACCTGGACGATATCGATGCCCTGAGCGCGGATACAGCGGCGGATGGCCAGGACCTCGGGCACGAAGCCCAGCGCGAAACGGGCCTGGAGGAGGGGGTCTAGCCTGGCCCGAAAGCTGTGCAGCGGCATCCGCTCGACCGTGATGCCGGCCCGTGAGAGGCGCTCGGGTGCATCTCCGGCCATATCCGGCAGCAGGACCACCGTCTCGTAGCCGCGCTCGCGGAGCGGTCCGGCCAGACGCAGTGCCTGGTTGTGTGGTCCGCCGAAGACCGCGTGGTGGATGACGAAGAGGATGCGGCGAGAAGGGCCGTCCCTATACTCGGCGACCATGACCTCCACCGTCGCCCCGCGACCTTCGCAGACCGGGCCGGGCCGCGGCCCCGAGCCTGATGCGCGGTCGCTGGGCAAACCGATTCCCAGCTTCTTCATCGTCGGTGCACCTGGTTGCGGCACCACGTTCATGCATGAGCACCTTCGGGCGCATCCCGCCATCTTCATGCCCCATCACAAGGAGCCGAGCTACTTCTGCCCGGACCTCGACTCCGGTACCCCGGCCGACGGACGCATCTTCACGCGCGACCTTGAAACCTACCTCGCGCTCTTCGAGCGGGCCACGGTGGGGCAGATCGCCGGCGAAGCGTCGCCGTTCTATCTCTACTCGACGGAGGCCGCCTGGCGCATCGCTGCCTTTCGACCCGACGCGCGCATCATCATCATGCTGCGCGACCCGGCGGACATGATCCGCTACCTGCACGCCCGACGGTACTTCGTGGGCAGCGAGGATATCGAGCGCTTCGAGGAGGCACTCGCGGCGGAAGACGCTCGAAAGCGCGGTGAGCGGCTGCCCGCCGACGTCTGGAACGTGAAGGGGCTCCAGTACCGCCAGGTGGGGCGCTACGCCGAGCAGGTCGAGCGATATCTCTCCCGCTTCCCCCCCGAGCAGATCAAGCTCATCATCTTCGAGGAATTCCGAGCCGATCCCGCCGGCACCTACAGCGATGTGCTGCGCTTCCTGGGCATGGACTCGGATCAGCCGACGCCACTCCAGCAGGTCAACCCGAGCCTCGGCGTCCGCCACCGTCGGCTTCATCGATTCCTCCTCACGCCCTTCCTCCGCAAGGGCTTCCGCCGCGTGGCCCCTGCCCGACTCAGGGAGAGCGTCCGTTCCCTGATCATCCGCATCAATGCACGGCCCCAGCGCCCCGACTTCGACCCGGTCTTGCGCGGGCGCCTGCAGGCTGAGCTTCGGTCGGATGTAGAGCGCCTCAGTCAAAGCATCGGACGTGATTTGACGGCGATCTGGTACCGACCAGGATGTCATGCCCAGGCATCCGAACCTCCCTCCTCGTAGAGCGACCGGAGCCGTCGGAGATCGCGCTCACCAACGGCATCAAGCACGGTCCAGCGGCCTGGGCGCGTGCTGCGGCCCTGGTGGACGGCCATCATCAAGTCATCCGTCGAGAGTCCCAGATCCTGGGGCATCACGGGCAATCCCGTCGCTCGAAAGAACCGCACGAGGTCATGGCACGGCTCGTCGCGGAGCACGAAGGCAGCGACCGTCCCAAGGGCCACCTGGAGCCCGTGGTGCCGCGGCCGATCGAGGATGCGGTCAAGCGCGTGGCTGATGAGGTGCTCCGATCCGCTGGCCGGTCGGGACGAACCGGACATCTCCATGGCGATCCCGCTGAGGATGAGTCCGCGGATGAGCCGCTCCTGGAAGTCACGGTGCGTCACGTCGGCGTCCGCCTGGATGACCGAACCGGCAGCGGCCTCCGCCGTCAGACAGGCGAAGTCGTCTATCGGCTCCCCGCGGGTCTCATGGGCCATCCGCCAGTCGCGCACCGCAGATAGATTCGAAACCAGGTCCCCCAGCCCCGAACGCCACGTCTCGACGGGAGCCGAGCCGAGCTCCTCCATGTCTACCACGACG
>Ga0136612_10001225_pt1 | contig 10783 bp, 7 predicted proteins | sample AntDryUQ224A2306_2_FD_106644 | JGI IMG/M metagenome (GOLD analysis project Ga0136612, IMG submission 106644) | Polar desert sand microbial communities from Dry Valleys, Antarctica - metaG UQ224A (23.06) | ecosystem: Environmental > Terrestrial > Soil > Desert | place: Antarctica: Dry Valley...
CACGAGGGGCCCGAAGGTCGACGAGCGCCCCGACTGGTCCCCCGACGGTGGTCGGATCGTCTTCTCCAGGAACGGGAACGTCTGGATCGTGGACGCCGACGGTCAGACCCCGACGCAACTGACCGACACCAGACAGGATGAGTTCGCGCCCGCCTTCTCGCCGAACGGACGGCGGATCGCATTCAACCGTCTCGGCAACGACGATCGGATCGGCGTATGGGTCATGCGCGCCGACGGCACGGTGCGGGTACAGAAGACATTCGGCCGGATCGACTTCTTCCCGGACTGGCAACCGGTGTAGGGACGGGGTCGCGCGGCGTCTGTCGTGACATCGATAGTGATGTCAGACGACATCCAGGGTGCTGAGGCTCAACCACCCGAGCGATCGGCAGGTAACGGCTTCCGTGCGTCTCCTCGGGCGCACACGGCGCATCGATCGCCAGGGTTGTACACGCTGAGTCGAGTCTCGCACCCTTCCCCGGCGCAGGTCCGACCTGCGGGCATCGGCCCGCGACGTCGCGGACCCGGACGCATGCCCTGCTTGCGCAGACGCTGACACGGCGGACACCAGCGGCTCGTCCCGAAATGCCCGCACGGACGGACGTCCTTGCACATCGGGCACTCGCGGTAGCCGTGGCACGGGCACTCAGGGAATTCGCCCATGCCCACAAGGGTACGGCCCCGAACACCGGCGCCCCATGACCGTCTCGCCGATTTGACCGGCGCCGCACCCTGAGCTACACCGAGATCGTCGCAAGGCGACTCGGAGGAGGACATCCCGTATGCCCGACGTTCTGCTCATCATCACGGACGATCAACGGGTCCATACGGTCGACTGGATGGACACGGTCCAGCGGCGCATCATCGGTCGCGGCGGCCGTTACACGAACGGCATGATCCCGACGTCGGTGTGCTGTCCGTCTCGAGCATCGATGCTGACCGGCTTGTTCGCACACTCGACCGGCGTCTGGTCGAACGACCGCAGCGATGACATCCCGCGCACGGGAGGGTGGTCGGTCTTCCACGCGGCCGGCTTGGAGGACCGGACGGTCGCCGTGTGGCTGCAGCGATCCGGCTACCGAACCGTGTTGGTCGGCAAGTACCTCAACGGTTACAACGACTCCCCTGCCGGTTACGTGCCGCCGGGGTGGACCCGTTGGCACGCGTTCGCGGTCCGCAACGGGGCCTACTTCGACTACGTGCTGCGCCACACCGACGGCCACGAGACGACGCACGGTCACGACGCCCGCGACTACTCGACCGACGTGCTGCGGCAGCTCGCCGCCCGTGAGATCCGCGAGGCTCCGCCCGATGAGCCACTCTTCCTGATGTTCACGCCCTACGCCGTGCACGGACCGGCGACGCCCGCGCCGCGGCATCTGGGGAGCGCCAACGTCGGCCCGTTCCTCGCGCCACACGTCAACGAGCCCGATGTGGCCGACAAGCCTCCTTGGATCGCCGAGCTTCCTCCCGCCTCGATCGATCGCATCACCCAGCATCGGCGGAACTCACAAGAGACGCTGCGTTCCGCCGACGAGGCGGTCGCCACGTTGCTCGACCGATTCAAGGAGCATCGTGACATCCGGGATACCCTCGTGATCTTCACGAGCGACAACGGGCTACTATGGGGCGAGCACCGCCTGCGCGGCAAGAACATGCCGCACGATGCCTCGTCCCGTGTGCCCCTCGCGATGCGCTGGCCCGGGCACATCGAGCCGAGCAGCGAGGACCGGCGCCTTGCCTTGAACGTCGACGTGACCGCGACGATCGCCGACGCAGCCGGTCTCGCCCCACCCGTCGGCATCGAGGGCCTGTCGCTGATCGGACCAATCGAACGTGAAGGCTTCGTGCTCGAGTCGCCGGTCACCAACGGCTCTGATGGCGGCGGCCAGAGGGTGGCGAGACCCAGCTACTGTGGATTCCGCACTCGTCGATTCCTCTACGCCCGGTATTCGGGAGGCTTCGAGGAGCTGTACGACTACGGCAGGGATCCACTGGAGCTAACGAACGTCGCCGACGATGCACGCTACGCCGATCGACTGGCGGAGATGCGGGCTCGTACCGATGAGGGGTGCCAGCCGCGACCGCCCGGTTACGTCTGGTGACAGGCCGGTTCCTTGAACCGTCGAGAGGCTCAGTCGCGGAAGTCGGGCTGGGTGCGCTCGACCATGCGCATCATCGCGGCCCAGTGCAAGCGGCCCCACTCGATCATTCCCTCGGCGAACTGCATGCGGGTGCGCTCGATCGTCTCGGGCCCGATCGGCGTGAGCGGTCCGAGCCCCGACGCGAGCACCTGCAACTGGGCAGCCTTCTCGAGCATGTAGAGGTCGTCCATGGCCACGCCGAGCTCCGGGCCGGCGACGAGGATGCCGTGGTGGCGCAGGAACATCACGCCGGCGTCGCCAAGCACCTTCGCGAGGCGCTCCCCCTCGTCGAGGTCGGCCAAACCCTCGTACCGCTCGTCGTACACGACGCGGTCGGTGAACTGCAGCGACGTCTGGCTGATCGGTGCGAGGTGCAGGTCCTCGTGCATCGCGAGCGCGGTGGTCCACGGCTGGTGCGTGTGCAGCACGACCGTGGCCTGCGGGCAGAGCCGATGGATCGGCGCGTGGATGCCGATGCCCGTCGCCGGCGCCGTGCCGATGATCGGCGAGCCGTCGACCCCGACCACCGCGAGACTCGACGCGGTGATCTCGCTGAAGTGCAGACCGAACGGATTGATCAGGAAGCGGTCGTCTCGGCCGGGCACGAGCATCGAGAAGTGGTTCGCGATGCCCTCATGGAAATCGAACATGACCGCGACGCGGAACGCCGCAGCGAGCTCGATCCGCGCCTCACGTTCGTCGACAGGTGGGTTCATCCGCGCGCCTCCCGGTTCGCTTCTCCAGAGTATGCGCCTCAGGCCCGCAGGGTCGCGTCGATCTTGACCATCGCATCGCCGGAGGAGCGAACCATCTTCCGCGCAGCGACTCGGCAAGGACCTCCGTAGTCAGACCTGCATATGGAACACGGAGGTCCTTGCCAAGTCGGCGCAACGAACAAGGCTGATCGGCGCCGTGGAACCGGCGGACGACGCCCAGCCCCGTGGTGCGACCGGTGGTCACGCGGCCGCTGTTCAGGCCTGCATACACTTCCGGCCCTCAGGACCCCGGCTCGGAGGCGTGCACGCGTGAAGGACCAGTACCAGGTCGTCGTGATCGGTGGCGGCATCGTCGGTTGCAGCGTGCTCTATCACCTCACGCTGCGCGGAATGACCGACGTCGCGCTGATCGAGCGCGAGGAGCTCACCGCGGGCTCCACCTGGCACGCCGCGGGCGGCTTCCATGCGATGAACGCCGACACGCGGATCGCCGCGCTGCAGAAGTACACGATCGGGCTGTACCCCCAGGTCGAACAAGAGTCGGGTCAAAGCGCGGGACTTCACATGTCCGGCGGCATGGAGCTCGCGGGCTCGCCCGAGCGCTGGCACTGGCTGAAGTCCGAGCTCCAGTGGCTGCGAACGCAGGACACCGACGCCTATCTGCTCACCCCCGGCGAGGCCGTAGAGCTCGTGCCGATCATCGACCCGACCGGTCTCTACGGCGCGCTCTTCGACCCGCTCGAGGGCAACCTCGATCCGAATGGCGCGACGCAGGCCTACGCGGGCGCGGCTCGCAAGCGCGGCGCCGAGGTGATCCAGCACAACCGCGTGCTCTCGCTCGCACTCGAGCCAAGCGGCGAGTGGCGCGTGGAGACCGAGCAGGGCGACATCACGGCCGAGCACGTCGTCAACGCCGCGGGCCTGTGGGCGCGCAAGGTCGGCAACATGGTGGGCGTCGATCACCCCCTCGTGCCGATGCCCCACCACTATCTGGTCACGGCGGAGGTTCCGCAGGTCGCCGCGATCGAGGGCGACATGCCCGCCGTCACCGACCTCGAAGGCTTCACCTATCTGCAGAAGGAAGGCCGGGGCGTGCTGCTCGGCGTGTACGAGCAGAACCCCCGCCACTGGAAGGTCGAAGGCGCGGATTGGGACTTCGGCCGGACCCTGTTCCCCGAGGAGCTCGACCGCATCATGCCCGAGCTCTCGATCGGCTTCCGGCGCTTCCCCGTGCTGCAGGACATCGGCATCCGAAGGTGGGTGAACGGCGCCTTCACGTTCACGCCCGACGGCAATCCGATCGTGGGGCCCGTGGACGGCATCCCGAACTACTGGGCGGCGTGCGGGTGCATGGCCGGCATCTCGCAGTGTGCCGGCATCGGCCTCGCCGTCGCGAACTGGATCGCCGACGGCGACCCCGGCTACGACGTGTTCGGCATGGACGTCGGGCGCTTCGGTCCGTACGCCACGAACGACCGGTACCTGCGCGCGACGACGGCACAGTTCTACGCTCGCCGCTTCGTCATGGCCTACCCGAACGAGGAGCTGCCGGCCGGGCGTCCGCTGAAGACCACGCCGTGCTACGACGAGCTCCTCGACGCGGGCGCGAGGTTCACGGTCAACTGGGGCCTCGAGGTGCCGCTCTATTTCGCGCCCTCGCCCGGGTTCGAGGAGAACGACACGCTCGGGCGGTCCAACGCCGAGCCGATCGTGGGCGAGGAGGTCGCCGCCGTTCGCACCGCGGCGGGCGCCTACGAGATCGCGCAGTACGCGCGCTACGAGGTGCGCGGGCCAGACGCCGAAGCGTGGCTCGACCGGCTGCTCGCCTGCCGGTTGCCTGCCGTCGGCGCGATCAGGCTCGCCCCGATGCTGAACGAGGCGGGACGGCTGATGGGAGACCTCACGGTCGCGCGCCTCGACGACGACCGCTTCTGGCTCACCGGTTCCTACTACCTGCAGGAATGGCACCCGCGCTGGTTCCATTCGAAGCTGCCGGCGAGCGGGGTCACCTTCACGAACATCACCGACGACTACATGGGGTTCTCGGTCTCGGGGCCGGCGTCGCGCGCGATCCTCGGCGAGCTTACCCACGACGACGTCTCGTCCGAGGGATTCGGGTTCCTCGGCGTACGTCGCATGGACGTGGGGACCGCGCGCGCCGTGGTCGGACGGATCTCGCTCACCGGCGAGCTCGGCTACGAGATCGTCGTGCCATCGAACCGGCACCGCACGCTGTTGCACGAGCTGCGAGAGGCCGGCGCGCCGCACGGTCTGCGGCTCATCGGCGACCGTGCGATCGACAGCCTGCGGCTGGAGAAGGGCTACGGCATCTGGTCGAGCGAGTTCCGGCAGGACTACACGCCCGCCATGACCGGCCTCGACCGGTTCGTCGCGTTCGACAAGGGCAACTTCGTGGGTGCCGACGCCGCGCGTCGCGAGCGTGACGCGGGAGCGCCGGCCCAGCGCCTCGTGCTGCTCGAGGTCGATGCGACCGACGCCGACGCCTCGGCCGACGAGGGCATCTGGATCGGCGACCGGCGCGTGGGCTTCGTGACATCGGGCGCCTACGGGCATCACGTGGATATGAGCCTCGCCCTCGCCTATCTGGACACCGACGTGGCCGAGTCGTCCCCGGAGTTGACGGTGTTCGTGGTGGGCGAGCCGCGCACGGCGCGCATCCTGCCCGAGATCCCCTACGACCCGAAAGGCGCCAGGCTCCGCGACCTCACCGCCTAGGGCGCCTGGGGCGGCACGCTCGGCTTCCATCGACCCCTGAGTGGGTTAGCCTCGAACAGCAGGTCGCCGGTCGCCTGGCCGCGCACTCTACGGATGGAGGTGCATCGATGCGTTGGATCGTGTCACTGGCGCTCACGTTGGGTTGCTCACGATGCCCGCGGTGGCGGGCGCGCATCATCGACCCACGACCTACTGCAGCCCGAGCGGCGACATCTGTCAGAGCACGACGAACGTCCACGGCATCCGAACGCTCCGGATCTCGCTTGCGGCCCGCTACTTCACGCGATATCGCCTCTGCGTGACGGCGCCCGACGACAGCGTCACCTGCCGTGGGTTCCGAGTGCACGAGCGAGACGGCGTCTTCTCCTCATCGGTCAGATGGGCGGCGCAGTTCCCGCCGAGCGGACACGGCAAGTACGACGTCAGATGGAAGTCGATGCCCGGTGCCGATCGCGTGGGGAGGATCCTTGGTTTCCACGTCGTGTAGCGAAGAAAGAGGCCCCTCACGGGGCCACGAAGGAGCCGTCCGTGCCGGTCGAACCGACGACGTCTGACCCCACGCATGCTGCCCGGGAAGCCCTGGAGCGACACGCGTGGGACGAGGCGTTCGAGCTCTTCTCGCGTGCCGACACGCTCGGCGGCCTCCCCGGACCCGACCTCGAGTCCTTGGCGGAAGCCGCCTGGTTCACGGCGCACGCCGACATCGGGACGGACGCGAAGGAGCGGGCGTTCAAGGTCTATCTCTCCGACGGAGACAAGGTCCGAGCCGCCTACCTCGCCCTGAATCTCACTCAGTGGTACGCATATCAGAGGAAGCCATCGATCGCCTCGGCGTGGGTGCGCCGCGGAGAGCGGCTCCTCGAGGGCGAGCCTGAGTGCTACGCGCACGGCTACTTCGCGCTGTGTCGGAGCGAAGGTGCGAGGCAGGCTGGGGAAGTCGCCACCGCGATCGAGCTGGCGGAGGAGGCCGTCCAGATCGGCGGCAGGGTCGGACGCCGACCTGCAGGCCACCGCGCTGACCGCCCTGGGAGCCCTGCGCATCGCCATCGGCGAGACGTCGGACGGATTCGCGCTCATGGAGGAAGCCACGATCGCAGCCGTGAACGGGGCGGAGAAGGGGAGATCGTCGTGACCGTCGACACGTTCGATGAGGCCGATGGCGTCACCACATCGGAACCTCGAGAGATCCCTCTGAAAGGCGTCACCGAACCGGTGAGCGTCGCCTCGGTGATCTGGGACTCCGACTCACGGTGAGATGAGCTGGCCGGCGGAGTGGATCCGAAGCCAGCGGTAGCCGTACCCCTCGAGCTTGAGTTCCCACTCCGGAGCGTCGACCTCGTGGAGCGTGCCGTCCCGATCGAACAGGTCGAGCAACCGTGGTTCGTCGGGCAGATCCGTTCCGAGTCGCACGCGCGCCACGCACGGGTCGCCGCCCAGGTTGTGCACCGCGACGAACGTGCGGCCCTCCCAGTCGCAACGGTGGCCGAGGACGGCCGCCGGATCTGTCTCGAGCACCTGCCACGCGCCCCACCCGATCTCGGGCGTCTCACGGCGGCGGCGGATCATGCGTTCCATCCAATTGAGCAGCGAGTCCGGGTCGCGCCGTTGCTCGGCGACGTTGACGGCCATCGGGCCGAACCGCCCCTCGGTCACCGGACGAGCCAGGCGTGAGGGCGCAGCGTTGGAGAACCCGCCGTTCTTGCCGTCCATCCACTGCATCGGCGAGCGCACGCTCAGACGTCCTTCGATCTCCAGGTTCTCCCCCATGCCGATCTCCTCGCCGTAGAACAGGACAGGGGTTCCGGGCAAGCTGAACAAGAGGCTGTACACCATGCGGATCCGCTGCGGATCGCCGTCGAGCATCGGCGGCAGACGCCGTCGGATCCCGCGGCCGAAGAGCTGCATGTCCTCCTGGGGACCGAACGCCTCGAACACCTCTTGGCGCTCGTCGTCGCTCAGCTGGTCGAGGATGAGCTCGTCGTGGTTGCGAACGAAGTTCGCGTACTGCGCGTCTTCGATCTGCTCCGACTTCTCGATCGCGGCGGCGAGCGGAGCCGCGTGCCCACGCGCGAGCGACAGGTACATCGCCTCCATGACGGGGAAGTTGAACAGCAGCTGCACCTCGTCGCCTTGGTCACCGAAGAAGTCCCGGAGGCCCTTCGCCGGCAGGTTCACCTCGCCGAGCAGCAGCGCGTCGCCCTTGCGTCGTACGACGAACGAACGGAAATCCTCGAGGAAGTCGTGCGGATCGAGGCCGATGTCTCCCGGGATGGCGCCCCCTTCCAGCAGGAACGGAACCGCGTCGACGCGGAAGCCGTCGACCCCGAGCTCGAGCCAGAAACCTGCGATCTTCGCGATCTCGTCGCGGACGGCCGGATTCGAGATGTTGAGCTCGGGCTGGTGGGAGTAGAAGTGATGCAGGAACCACTGGCCGGCCTTCTCGTCCCAGGCCCAGATGCTCTCTTCCGCGTCCGGGAACACCACGTCGGCCTTCTTCTGCGCGGGTGGCTCGTCGACCCATACGTAGAAGTCGCGGAAGGGCGAGTTCTTCGAAGCACGGGCCTTGCGGAACCACGGATGCTGGTCCGAGGTGTGGTTGACGACGAGATCGACGATCACGCGCATGCCGCGATCCTTCGCGGTCCGGATCATCGCGGCGAACTCACCCAGGGTGCCGAGGCGTTCGTCGACCCCGTAGTAGTCGGTGATGTCGTACCCATCGTCTCGATTGGGCGACGGATAGAACGGCATCAACCACAGGCAGCTCACCCCGATGCCCGCCAGGTAGTCGATCCGCTCGCTGAGCCCGACCAGATCACCCATGCCGTCGTCGTTCCAGTCGAGGAAGGTCTCGACGTCGAGGCAGTAGATGACGGCGTTCTTCCACCACAGATCGCTCGTGCGAGCATTCGTCATCGGGTGACCTCCGGCAGGACACGCTCGCCGAAGACCTCGATGAATCGTCGCTGCTCAGCCCCGACGTGATGCAGGAACAGCGTGTCGACGCCGAGCTGGCCGATGCGGTCGAGCCACATCGCGTGGCGACCCACGTCGGCGGAGACCATGACCGACGTGCACACATCTTCGGGGCGAACGTGTCGCGCTGCCTCGTCGAATTGCTCGGGCTGTTCGAGCTCCCACATGAGCTCACCCGTGAATACGTTCGTTCTCCACTGTTCGTGCGCGATCGCCACGGCGGTCGCCTCGTCGTCGGCCCATGAGAGGTGCACCTGCACGTGTATCGGCTTGCCTTCACCTCCGCCTTCCCTGAAGGCATCGATCACTCGCCGCAGTGCCGGCTCGGGTCGGTTGACGGTGATCATGCCGTCGGCCCACGCCCCCACCGTTCGAGCGGTCGCCTCGGAGACCGCCGCACCCAACAGCCGCGGTGGCGTCTCGGGAAGGCTCCAGAGCCTCGCCCGGTGAACCTTGATGAGACCGTCGTGAGAGACTTCCTCACCGCGCAGGAGTGCCCGCATGACGTCGACGCACTCGAGAAGTCGCGCATCACGATCGGACTTCTTCGGCCAGCGATCACCCGTGATGTGCTCGTTGAGGGCTTCGCCCGAGCCGAGGGCCGCCCAGAAGCGCCCCGGGAACATCTGGCCGAGCGTGGCGATGGCTTGCGCAGAGACGGCGGGATGGTAGCGCTGCCCCGGCGCGGTCACGACACCCATCGAGAGATCGGTCGCCTGCAGTGCTGCGCCCAACCAGGTCCATGCATGACCCGACTGGCCTTGGCGCTCGCCCCACGGAGCGAAGTGGTCCGAGCACATGGCGGCGTCGAACCCGGCGGTCTCTGCCGCGACCACGGCGTCGCGCAGGTCGCCAGGAGGCGCCTGCTCATGGGACGCGTGATAGCCGACGCGCACCATCAACGCCACCGAACGGATCGGCAGGTCGGACGATCATCCATCGTTGCTGTGCCTCCTACCCAGAGCGTCCGACTGCCAACCGAGACCGATGTCGCGGGCATCGGCGACATTCGCGGGGGATCATCGGACGCCTGCATACGGGTAGCCTGCCGCGGATGGAACTCGAAGGACGCGTCGCGATCGTGACGGGCGGGGCCACCGGGCTGGGTGCCGAGGTATGCCGGCAACTCGCGGCTGCCGGGGTACGCGTGGGCGTGAACTACTCGCGATCGAAGGATGCGGCCCACGAGCTGGCGACGAACCTCGTTGCGCCGGCGGTGGCCGTGCACGCGGACGTCCGTCACGATGCCGAGATCCGCTCGATGGTCGCCGAGGTGGAGCGCTCGCTCGAAGGACCGGTCGAACTGCTCGTGAACAACGCCGGCGTCACGACCTACGTGGATGCAGCCGACCTCGACTCGATCGCGGACGACGACTGGGACTCGATCCTGAACGTGAACCTCGTCGGAACGTGGCGATGCGTGCGTGCGGTTGCAGGCGGGATGCGTGCCCGCGGGGGCGGAGCGATCGTGAACGTGGCGTCGGACGCGGTCTTCCATCTCCAGGGTTCTTCGATCCCCTACATCGTGTCCAAGGTGGGCGTCGTCGCCCTCACTCAGATCCTCGCCGATGCGATAGCGCCGGTCCGGGTGAACGCCGTCGCGCCGGGATGGATGGACACGCCGTGGTTGGACCGATACATGCCGCCGGATGTGGTGGCCGCGCTCCGGCGCGGCGACGAGACCGTCGTCGGCGTCGATGCCGTCGCGCGCGAGATGTTGCGCCTGCTCGTCGACGACGACGCGACCGGCGCGACCATCCAGATGTCGGGATGACGCCCGACGGGTGCCTCGGATCGATCAGGTGGTACCAAAGTCGTCGCGACCCATGCGCAGGAAACTCGACAACCGGACATGGATCACGGTTCCTTTGCCGTATGGGGGGTAATGAGCTGGAGTCGGCCGAGAACCGGCGCGACAGATCGGAAAGGAGCGTGGACCCATGGATTGCGGACACGAAGGATGCCGCTGTCAGGTCGAAGAGGCTGCCGAGTTCTGCAGCGATCACTGTCGCGAGCACAGCGAGGACCCCGGCCACGGCTCGCACGCTTGCGAATGCGGTCACCCAGACTGCACGACAGCTGCGACCGAAGGCGGGGAAGAACGCACCCCTCGGGACCTTCAAGAAGCCTTCGAGTAGTCACGGGCTCGTCGACGAGCTGTCGATCTCGATCGCGCCCGTCGTGCTCGGGCGCGGCAAGCATCTGTTCGAC
>Ga0136612_10001226_pt1 | contig 10778 bp, 9 predicted proteins | sample AntDryUQ224A2306_2_FD_106644 | JGI IMG/M metagenome (GOLD analysis project Ga0136612, IMG submission 106644) | Polar desert sand microbial communities from Dry Valleys, Antarctica - metaG UQ224A (23.06) | ecosystem: Environmental > Terrestrial > Soil > Desert | place: Antarctica: Dry Valley...
CCCGGGAGCGATGCCGCTCGGGTGCGGGCGATGTTCGTGGCCACGTCCTGGGCCCGCCGCGGGATCGCGCGCGCCATTCTGGATGCGAGCGAGTGTGCCGCGCGCGCGGAAGGCTTCCACCGGCTGGAGCTGATGTCGATGATGTCTGCCGTCGAGATGTATCTCGCCTGCGGCTATTCGCGGGGTGAGGACGTTGCGGCAAAGCTCGAAGATGGAACAGGCTATCCACTGGTGCGGATGACGAAGGAGCTTGCTTGAAGCGGATTGCGGTGTTGCTGCTCGCCGCATGCGTGAGCAGGCCGTCTTCTCCTCCGTCTGCGTCTCCTCCGGTACCGTCTCGGCAGAATCCCTCGCCCATGGTGGAGAGCACACGTGCGCACGAACGGGTCACCCAGAAGCCGCTGGCCGGTCGCCGATTCTCGATTGAAGGAGTGCTCGGGAAGCCGGTCGAGATCCTGATCACTCCCGCGGCGGCTTCTGCAAGCGAGGTCGATCTTCTGATTCACTTTCACGGGGCTGGCTGGCTGGCAATGCAGGCCGCTGAAGAGAGCGGCCGGCCACTGGTCGTGGCAACGGTAAACCTCGGCGCCGGTGGCATGCGCTACTCCACAGCGCTTGCCGAAGCCGGTGTATTCGACGAGCTGGTGCGGCGAGCAAGCGAAGGCTCCGGTCGCGTGAAGAGGATCTACCTCAGCGGTTTCAGCGCTGGATACGGAGCGATCCGCTCCGTCCTTTCGGCTCATGCTGACCGGGTGGATGGCGCACTTCTCCTCGACGGACTTCACACCGGGTATCTGCCCGAGGGAAAGGTGATGGCGGAGGGAGCGATGCTTGACGAGGCGAGGCTGCTGCCGTTTCTCAGCTACGCCGAGCGCGCCTTGCGCGGAGAGAAGCAGCTCGTTATCACGCACTCAGAGATTTTTCCCGGCACATTCGCCAGTACGACCGAGACGGCAGACTGGCTCCTGGCAAAGCTGGCCATCGAGAGAACTCCGGTCATGAAGTGGGGACCGCTGGGGATGCAGCAACTCAGCGAAGTCAAAAGAGGGAAATTAACGATGCTCGGATTCGCCGGAAATACCGCCCCCGACCACATCGACCACTTTCACGCCCTCGGGACCCTCCTCCCCCTCCTCATCGATTGACCGACAACCGACAGCCGACAACACTTGATATGCTCGGGCCAGAAGTCCCGCAGGGGAGGTATCTGTGCCGCACCGTTACCCTCAGGAAGCCGTGTTGCGCGATGGGCGCCGCGTGCTTCTCCGGCCGTTCGCAGCGAGTGACACCAACGCCCTCCACGACTTTTTTCACCGCCTGCCCTCCGACTACAAGCGCTTCGCGTGGGACAACGTTGATAACCGCGCGCTCATCGAACAGTGGGGGCGCTCCATCGACTACGCCAAGGTGTATCCGCTCCTGGCTCTGGACGGTACTCGAGTGGTCGCCGACGCGACGCTGCATCGAAGGAGCGGCGGACCGCTCCGGCTTGTCGGCCGGATCAAATGGATGATCGATCCCGCGTTTCGAGGCGCAGGCCTGGGTACCACTCTGGTCAATCATCTTGTGGATACCGCACGTGATCGGGGTCTCCGCCACGTCAACTCCATGCTCATCTCCGACCTGGAAGCTGATGCCGTCAAGACTCTCGAAAGCCTCGGGTTTCGGGGGTTCGTCCAGCCCGGATACGGCACCGACCCGGATGGCAATCAGCACGACATGACCAAGCTGATCCTGAAACTGTGAATGCGTTGAGAGCCGGAGCTGTTGTCCAGATCCCGGAGGGGACATGACCGCAACGATCGAGCAGGGATCTCAGCGAGAGCAGAAGCGGGCCGAGAACCCGCTCAAGCTCAAGAGAATCCATCACGTGGAGTTCTGGGCAGGCAATGCCAAGCAGTCCGCCTACTTTTACAGGAAGGCGTTCGGTTTTTCACAGCTCGCCTACAGCGGTCTGGAGACAGGGAACCGCGAGACCGCCTCGTACGTGATGTCTCAGGGGAAAGTCCGGTTCGTCATCACGACGCCGCTCAACCCGAAGCACGCCGCGGGCGATCACGTGCGACGCCACGGAGACGGAGTGCATGACATCGCCCTGCAGGTGGAAGACGCCGACTATGCCTTTGCCGAAGCGGTTCGCCGGGGGGCGAAGCCGGTCATCGAGCCGCACGACCTTCATGACCAGCACGGAACGGTGCGCCGGGCCGCCATTCAGACCTACGGCGACACGATTCACTCTCTGATCTCCTACAAGGATTACGACGGGCCATTCCTGCCGGGTTACGGCGCAGCCGAGGTTGCTGGCGAGTCCGCCGGATTGCTCGTGGTGGATCACGTGGTCGGCAACGTCGAGCTGGGCAAGATGAACGTGTGGGCCGATTTTTACAGCAAGGTGATGGGCTTTTCTCGCTACATCACCTTCGACGACAAGGACATCTCCACCGAGTACAGCGCGCTGATGTCGATCGTGATGTCGGATGACAACAAGGTGGTGAAGTTCCCGATCAACGAGCCTGCTCCGGGCCGCAAGAAGAGCCAGATCGACGAGTATCTCGACTGGTACAACGGCCCCGGTGTGCAGCACGTTGCGCTGCTGTGCGGTGACATCGTCGAGACGGTCACGCGCCTGCGGGCAAACGGTGTGGAGTTTTTACCGGTTCCCGACAGCTACTACGACGAGCTGCCCTCGCGCATCGGCGTGATCGATGAGGACCTGAAGCAGCTGCGCGAGCTGAAAGTGCTCGTGGATCGGGACGAGGAAGGCTATCTGTTGCAGCTGTTCACCAAGCCGGTCGAGGACCGTCCCACGATCTTCTTCGAGATCATCCAGCGAAAAGGGAGCCGCGGATTCGGCAAGGGAAATTTCAAAGCGCTCTTTGAGTCGATCGAATCCGAGCAGGCCAAACGGGGGAATCTGTAGGAGTTGAGGACTCGGAAACGTTGGTAAGCTAGCAACGTGACGGCGCGGGATTACCAGTCAGGCTTCGGCAGCGAGTTCGCTACGGAGGCTCTCCAGGGCGCGTTGCCCCATGGACAGAACTCTCCGCAGCGCGTCGCATACGGACTGTACGCGGAACAACTCAGCGGAACGCCGTTCACGGTTCCACGTCACCTGAACCGGAGGGCCTGGCTCTATCGCATCCGGCCGTCGGTCACGCACCATCCGTTCGAGCCATTCCGCGCCGCCAGTCCGGCGTTGTCCGCTACGCCGAACCAGCTGCGGTGGGATCCCTTTCCGATTCCGTCAGCCCCGGCGGACTTTGTCGACGGACTGATTCCGATCGCCGCGAATGGCGATCCCGCCATGCAGAGCGGAATCGCCGTGTACGTCTATGCGGCTAACCGCTCCATGACCGACCGCTTCTTTTACGACGCCGATGGGGAATTGCTGATCGTCCCTCAGCAGGGAAAGCTGATCATTCATACCGAGCTCGGAGTGCTCGACGTCGAGCCGGGAGAGATCTGCGTCGTGCAGCGTGGCATCCGTTTCCGCGTGGAACTGCCCGAGGGCAGCGCCCGAGGCTACATCTGCGAGAACTACGGCGCCCTCTTCCGCCTGCCGGACCTCGGCCTCATCGGCGCGAACGGTTTGGCCAGTCCCCGCGATTTCCTGACTCCGGTTGCTGCATACGCCGACCGCGAAGGCGATTTCGAAGTGATCGGCAAGTTCGCCGGATCGCTCTGGCGGGCCCCGATCGGCCATTCACCGCTCGACGTAGTGGCGTGGCATGGCAATTACGCGCCGTACAAGTACGACCTGCGCCTCTTCAACACGATCAATACCGTTTCCTTCGACCACCCCGACCCGTCGATCTACACCGTACTCACGTCCCCCTCGGAGTTTCCCGGCACGGCGAATGCCGACTTTGTCATTTTTCCTCCGCGATGGATGGTCGCCGAACACACCTTCCGCCCGCCCTACTTTCACAGGAACTTCATGAACGAGTACATGGGCCTGATCTTCGGCGTGTATGACGCGAAGGCCGAAAACTTCGTCCCCGGTGGTGGGAGCCTGCACAACTGCATGTCGCCTCATGGCCCCGACGCTGCCACGTTCGAGAAGGCCTCCGGCGGAAAGCTCGAACCGCGCTACATCGACGACACGCTGGCATTCATGTTCGAGACGCGCTTTGTCCTGCAGCCGGCCGAGACGGCGCTGGCCGCCCCGCAGTTACAGCGCGATTACTACGAGTGCTGGCAGGGGTTGAAGAAGCACTTCCGCCCGGATCAGCCGTGACGCGATCGCTGCACATCCTCATGGACGGCCTCATCGACTACGCCGGGCTTTTTCCTCCCGCCGCTCTATCGATGGAGAAGGCGGTTGCGAAATATGAGGATCATCGCCGCGGCGAGCACGCCTGGGCGCTGGGCCGGTTCGTCGTCCCTGTCGAGCGCCTCGCGGAGGTGCCCCGCAGCTTTTCGGTGTCGGTGCTCGCAAATCCCGACATCATGCCGTCGGTCGATGTCGTGGAGGTGAAAGCCGGATCAGCAGCGGAGGTCGAGCGCATCGCCGCAGCCCGAGGATCGCGGATCGTCTACGTCGAGATCTCGGACCTGGCCCTTCTCGATGCGATCGCGCGCCACGGTCTGCGGGCCAAGATCCGGACGGGCGGGATCACCGCGGATGCGTTCCCTTCGCCGGAGTTCGTTGCGGCGTTCGTGCGCGGATGCAGCGAGCGCCGGATCCCCTTCAAGGCCACCGCGGGACTGCACCATCCCATCCGCGGCGTTCGCGCGCTGACGTACGAGGCAGATGCGCCGAAGGGGAAAATGCACGGATTTCTCAACGTATTCATCGCCGCGGCGTTTCCGTCGCACGCTCTCAAGATCCTGCAGGAAGAGAATCCGCGCGCGTTAGGCTTCGACGATGGCGGCCTCTGGTGGCATGACCTGAGAGTCCCATGCGAGGAGTTGGCTCGTGTGCGTGAGGACTTTGCCATCTCATTTGGTTCCTGCTCCTTCGAGGATCCGATGCGGGAGATGCAGGAGTATGGATGGCTTTGAGGAGCTGGGTCGAGTCGGCGAACGGTCATCCTGACTTCCCGATACAGAACCTCCCTTTTGGCATTTTCCGCCAGGGCGGGGAGCCTCACATTGCAGTGGCCATCGGCGACCAGGCCCTCGATCTTCGGCGCTGTCAGGAAGAGGGGCTGATCACCGAATGGTCCTGTTCGCGCGATACGCTGAACGAGCTCATGTCACGCGGACGCGAGGCCACCGCACGGCTGCGTGCCCGGCTGCAGGGACTGCTGCGGGAAGATTCACCGCAGCGCGAGCAGGTTGCCAGGCATCTCGTGGCCCAGGACGACGTGGACATGCTCGTACCGGCTGCGATCGGCGACTACACCGACTTTTACGCCTCGATCCACCACGCCACCAACGTTGGATCGATGTTCCGCCCCGACAACCCTCTGCTGCCCAACTACAAATGGCTTCCAATCGGCTACCACGGCCGGTCGTCGTCCATCGTAGCCAGCGGAACCGACGTGCGACGTCCCTCGGGTCAAACCAGAGACGACGACGTCAGCGAGCCATCCTTTGGAGCTTCCCGCCGTCTGGACTACGAAATGGAAGTGGGAGTCTTCATCGGTCGCGGGAACCGTCTGGGTGAGCCGATGTCCATTCACGACGCCGAAGAGAGCGTCTTCGGGCTCTGTCTAGTGAACGACTGGTCTGCGCGCGATCTGCAGGCGTGGGAGTACCAGCCGCTCGGCCCCTTCCTCGCGAAAAGCTTCGCGACCACTGTGTCGCCGTGGGTCGTGACTCTCGACGCGCTAAAACCGTTCCGCATCCCGCCGCCGCATCGGTGGGAGAGCGATCCTCCACTGATGCCGAACCTGAGCTTTGATGAAGACCACGGCATCGACATCACCGTGGAAGTCTCGCTGTCGTCCCTCCGGATGCGTGCCGAGCAGATTGCGCCGGCCCGCCTCAGCCGGGGAAATTTTCGCGACATGTACTGGACCATTGCGCAACTCGTCACGCACCACACGTCGAGCGGCTGCAATCTCCGAGCGGGCGATCTGCTCGCAAGCGGAACCGTGTCCGGGCCCGAAAAGGACTCGCGCGGATGTCTGCTAGAGCTGACCTGGCGGGGGACCGAGCCGCTCACTCTTCCCACTGGCGAGATCCGCCGGTTCCTCGAAGACGGTGACGAGGTGATCATGCGCGGGTGGTGCGAGCGCGAGGGAGCCACACGAATCGGGTTCGGTGAATGCCGCGGCATCGTTCTGCCCGTTCTTTCCGAATGACCACGGGCCGGTTCGCCCCTTCTCCGACCGGTCCGCTTCACCGCGGCAGCCTGGTTGCCGCGGTCGGGTCGTGGCTGTGCGCGCGGCGGGCCGGTGGCCGCTGGCTCGTACGGATGGAAGACCTCGACACGCCGCGAGTGATCGCCGGAGCCGACCGTGAGATTCTCGAGGCGCTGCGGCGATTCAAGCTCGAGTGGGATGGCGAAGTCGTCTACCAGTCGAAGCGTCTTCACCTTTACGAGGACGCTCTACGCACGCTTCGTCAGGGTGGATTCATCTTTGACTGTGCCTGTTCGCGCGCCGATCTCCAGCGCGCTGCATCGGCTCCGGCGCAGAGCGACCCGCAGGAGCCGGCGTATCCGGGAACCTGTCGCAACGGCCTGCCTCCGGGCCGCGCTGCCCGGGCCATCCGCTTTCGCGGCGTTGACGACTTTGTGGTCAAGCGCGCCGATGGCCTGTTCGCGTATCAGCTCGCGGTCGTGGTCGATGACGCCGCCCAGGGCGTCACCCAGGTCGTGCGCGGAGCGGACCTCCTGTCATCTACGCCGCGCCAGCTTGCGCTGCAGCAGTCCCTCGGCTATCCGCATCCCGATTATGTGCATCTGCCACTGGTCACGAATCCCGACGGAACGAAACTCGGAAAGCGCGACGGCGCGCTACCCCTCCCGTCGCTCGACGAAGCCCATGTCCGCGAGACCCTGCACTGGGCGCTCGCTTTCCTCGGCATCCCCGTCGAGCTCGACACCCCCGCCCAAATGCTGAAAACCGCGCTAAAACAATAAGTTGCCAAGTTGGGGTCAGGTCTGGAAAAGCAACTTATCGACGATATCCGTTCATGTTTCGCACACTTTCGCCCGATAAGTTGCTTTTCCAGACCTGACCCCAACCTGGCAACTTATTGAATCACCAGATGTCGCAGCGGGCGGTGTCGGAGCGGACCATTGGGTCGCTGGTTTTGCAGCTGAACGCGGCGGCGAACTCGGGGATGTTCGACACCGTTCCGTTGACGCGGTAGCGGGGGAGGGGGTGTGGGTCGGTGGTGACCTGCAGCCTTTCGGCTTCCTTCGTGGCCACGGTCGCCCAGACCTGCGCGAAACCAAGGAAGAAGCGCTGTTCCGGAGAGAACCCGTCGATCATCTGTCGCGGCTTTCCTTCCTGCGATTTCCTGTAAGCCGCGTAGGCGACTTCCAGTCCGCCGAGGTCGGCGATTGCCTCGCCGAGGACCAGGTCCCCAGTCATGCGCACACCCTCGGCGACTTCGAAAGCGCCGAACTGCTCAGAGACGCATTTGGCGCGCTCCAGGAATCGTGTTTTGTCCTCGGCGGTCCACCAGTCGGCAAGATTTCCACGCGCGTCGAACTGCCGGCCCTGATCATCGAATCCGTGAATCAGCTCGTGGCCGATCACTGCGCCCATGCCGCCGTAGTTGTACGCATCGTCCGCGTTCGGATCGTAGAAGGGCGCCTGAAGGATTCCGGCCGGGAAGACGATCTCGTTCATGAGCGGGTTGTTGTACGCGTTGACAGTCGGCGGGGACATGAACCATTCGTTCCGATCGACCGGGTTGCCGATCTTCGACAGGTCGCGCTGGAACTCGAACCGCGCCGCTTCGATGGCGTTTTTGGCGAAAGCGCCCTGCGACAACTTCATGGCGCTGTAATCACGCCAGCGATCCGGGTAGCCGATCTTGAGGCCGAACGCCACCAGCTTTCCCAGCGCCTGCTGACGGGTGGCGGGGCTCATCCAGGAGAGGGTGGAGATGTCTTCGCGCAGGGCGGACATCAGGTTGCGGACCATCTCCAGCGCTTCGGCTTTGGCAGTCTCCGGGAAGTACTTTTCGGTCCAGAGCCGGCCGACCGCCTCGCCCATTGCTGCGTCAGTAAATGCTGCGCACCGCTTCCATCGCGGCAGGATTTCTTTCGACCCGCGCAGGAAGCGGTTCCTGAACTCGAATCTCTCTTCGACGAACTTTGAAGAGAGCGACGGGGCGGAATCGTTGACCAGATGCCAGCGAAGATAATCGCGCCAGGTCTCGACTGGAACCGTCTCAATCTGCTTCTGCACCTCGCGTAGGAAGTCCGGTTGGGCGACGATCATCGTCTCCGGCAGGCGTGCGTTGATAGCCGCGACATACGCACTCCATTTGAAGGCCGGAGCGAGGGCCTGCACCTCGGCAGCGGTCATCTTGTTGTAGGTGGCGTTCGGATCGCGAAGCTCGACGTTCGTCATCGACGCCCGGGCCAGCCCCGTTTCCAGCGCCATGATGTTCCGTGCAGCTTCGGCGGCATCAGACGCTGAGTCTCCGATGAGAGCGAGCATTCGCGCGATGTGCTGGACGTAGCGCTCGCGGATCTCTTTCGAGCGAGGGTCGTCGTTCGTGTAGTAGTCGCGGTCGGGGAGACCGAGGCCGGACTGACCGATGCCGGCGACATTCTGCTGGCTGTTCTTCGCGTCCGGAGTCGACCCGAAGCCGATCAGGACCGGGATCTGGTAGCTGTGGAAGTGGGCCACGATCTGCGGAAGCTGCGAGGTGGTCGTCAGCGCGTTGATCCGATCGAGTTCCGGTTGCAGGGGAGTGAAGCCGGCGCGCTCGATCGCCGCTTCGTCCATGCAGGATGCGTAAAAGTCTCCGACGCGCTGCGCATCCGTGCCTGCAGGTCCGCGGTTCTTCGTGCTCTCTTCGAGGATGGTGCGCATCCGCTCCTGATTTCTGACGTCGAGAACGTAAAAATTGCCCCAGCTCGGGTAGGCCGCCGGGATGGGGTTCTTCGTGATCCAGCCCCCGATTGCATGCTGGAAGAAATCAGTGCAGGCCGAGACGCTGCGATCGAGGTTGGTCAGATCGAAGCCGGTTGAGGCAGTCGAAGGGGCAGTCCGGGGCGCGGGTGCGGTGGTACACGACACCAGCAGAGCCACCAGGAGAGCTGCGGTCAGACGCATGGGGAAATCCTCCGCGGGAGATGGTATGCGAGGCCGGGTCCGGCCGAAGGCACCGATTGTGAACTTCTCACATACATGAACGTGAAGAACAACGAATCAAAGAACCGTTTCGAAGCTGAAGTCGACGGCCATGTGGCCGTCGCCGACTACGAGCTTGCTTCCGGAAAGATCACCTTCACTCACACCGGCGTGCCGAAGGAGCTTGGCGGTCGCGGGGTGGGAAGCGCTCTCATCAAAAGCGCGCTCGATCATGCCAGGAGCAGGAAACTTCGGGTCGTTCCGCTATGTTCGTTCGTGGCGGGCTACATCGAGAAGAATCCCGAATACGCTGATCTCGTGGACGCGTAACACGCTTTACGCGAGGTACAAAATACAATCAGCGCATGCAGCTCTCGCTGATCTCCATTTCCTTCCTGGCGCTGATCGCCATCGCCTATCGCCTGTACGGCTCGTGGATCGCGAAGCAGGTGGGGCTCGATCCGGCCGCAGAGACGCCGGCGCACGCACTCGAGGACGGGAGCGATTTCGTTCCGACCCGACCGTTCTATCTGTTCGGCCAGCATTTTGCGGCGATCGCGGCTGCGGGGCCGATCGCCGGTCCGATCATCGCCACCCAGGCCTTCGGCTGGCTTCCCTGCCTGCTGTGGATTGCGCTCGGCGTGGTGTTGATCGGCGCCGTGCACGACTTCATGGCCTTGACCGCGTCGGTCCGCCACGGCGCCAGATCGATCGCCGAGGTAGCGCGCGAGCATCTGGGCACGCGTGCAGGTGCGGCCATGATGGCGTTCATCTGGCTGGCGCTTGTGTATGTGATCGTCGCTTTCGCTGACATTACCGCGGGCAGCTTCGTGACCGGGGTCGAGGAGCTTGAGGCGGCGAGTGTGACGTTTCATCCCGGCGGCGCCGTGGCTGCTGCCAGCATTTTCTATCTCGGCCTGGCGGTGCTGATGGGTGTGGTGCAGCGGTTCCTCGGGCCTCCGCTCTGGTTGATGACCGCGATCTTCGTTCCAGCCACCTTCGTGGCGGTATGGGCGGGGACGCAGTTCTCGACGCTCTTCATCCTTGACGCGAAACTGTGGGCCCTGTTGATTCTCGCCTACTGCTGTGTGGCGTCCATGGTGCCAGTCTGGGCGCTGCTCCAGCCTCGCGGCTACCTCGGCGGCTTCATCCTCTACTTTGCGCTCGCTCTCGGAATCGTCGGGATCTTCTTCGGCGGATACGAGATCAGGCAGCCGGCGTTCAAGACGTTCGATGCCGGCGGCTCCACCGGCCTTCTCTTTCCTTTTCTTTTCGTCACGATCGCCTGCGGGGCCTGCTCGGGATTCCACGGCCTGGTCTGCTCGGGTACCACGTCGAAGCAGATCGATCGCGAGACGCACATCAAGCCGATCGGCTACGGCGGCATGCTCGCGGAGGCTTTCGTGGCGCTCATCGCCATGGTCACGGTGATGATCGCATCGCAAGGGGAGCTGGCCGGCCTGAAGCCGGGAACGATCTACGGAAACGGAATCGGCGGATTCCTGACTCTCATCATCGGCGAGAAGTATCGAAACTTCGCCATCACTTTCGGGGCGATGGCGTCCTCCA
>Ga0136612_10001227_pt1 | contig 10778 bp, 5 predicted proteins | sample AntDryUQ224A2306_2_FD_106644 | JGI IMG/M metagenome (GOLD analysis project Ga0136612, IMG submission 106644) | Polar desert sand microbial communities from Dry Valleys, Antarctica - metaG UQ224A (23.06) | ecosystem: Environmental > Terrestrial > Soil > Desert | place: Antarctica: Dry Valley...
CCGTCGCCGGCCGCTCGCGCAGGTGGTCGAGCAACCTGATGCGCATCGGCTCGCCGAGCACGCGAAACCGCCGCGCGATCAGCTCGATCAGGTCATCGGGCAGCGGATCAGGCGTCGGGTCTGACTCGGACATAAACCCACCCTAGCACAACTGATTAGTTGTCTAGCGGTGCTTGATCCAGTCAGGAGGTCGAGCGTCGTCACGCGACGTCAGTCGTCCTACCGACCGGATCTGGATCCGGACGGTGCTCGTCCGCTGCAGTGCGGCGGAGATGCGTGGCCATGGTGTAGGTGGGGTGGCGGTCGAGGTTGTGGCGCGAGCGGTCGTAGGCGCGGGTGGTGCGGGGGTCGGCGTGCCCCATCGCGTCTTGCACGTCCTGCAGCGGGACGCCGGCGCCGAGGAGCTCGGTGGCGAAGCTGTGGCGCAGGCTGTGCGGCCCGATCTTCGCTGCGCTGGCGATTCCGGCACGCTTCGCTAGGCACCGGATGAGGGCGTAGCTGGTGGAGTAGCTGAGGCGATCGTTCCCGTCGGCGTTGACGAAGATCGGGCCGGTCGTCCGCTCCCCGACATACGTCTCGAGCGCGTGCAGGGGTACAGCCAAGATACGCCGGAAAAGTACATTAGGCGCGTTCCCGCTCGTTTCGAGCCCACATTCGATGTCTATCGCGGCCGAATCGCCCCCCGATGGAACCACACGGAGACGCCGCAGCGGCCCTCAGCGGCCCTATTGCACCTTTCGGCCTTATCTTGGCTGTACCCCAAGCTCGACGACGAGATCGTCGAGCTCCAGGGGTGGGACGCGGTGCGCGTCCCACCCGGTAGCGCTATCCGTCGCTGTGCGCGTCGACGCGCCTACGGACGTAGGACCGGAGCAGTACCGGCGCAATCGGTCTCTTGGGTGTCAGGGGCGCCTCTCGGTGACCGCCCACATCAACGCCGAGTGTGGCCCTCGCGGCCGACGGCCCCGAGGCTCACTCCTCGACCCGAAGCAGGCCCCAGAGTCCTTGCTCGACAGCCCACCGGAAGACGCCGCTGCGGAAGGCGTGGTCGCCGGGCTCCCTTGCGCGGAGCACGAGGTCATGCACCGTGCCGGCGCTCAGGCCGGACAAGGCTCCGGTCCAGGGCCCGTCGGTCACCCATGGGGCGGCGCGCCAGGCGTGCCCGTGTAGCGTGAAGGTGTGGTTGCGAGGCTTGTCGGCCGCGCACACCACCCGCAGCCAGAGCTTGTCGCCCTTTTGCGCCCGCCAGATCGGCGCTCCCGGTTCGGCGACCCTCAGGCCCTCCTCGCGACCGACCAGGGCGCAGAGGTAGTTGATCCCCTTCTGGCCTGCGTCCTCGGCGTCGTCGTCCGGGACCACGTCGCGCACCGGGAGGTCGGGGTTGCCGGCCACGAAGTGTCGTAGCCCGTCCTGGAGCAGAAGCACCTTTTCGTGGGCGACGATCGAATCGTTGGGATCGCGCAAGTGCGCGTCGGTGCCCCACCACTTCTCGTCTCCCGTGGCCAGATCGACCGGGGTGCAGTCCCCCGGCTCCACCACGAGCGCGCCGATGAGACCGTGGTGGCGGTGGTTGCGGACGTCGGCCATGTCCTGCAGATGGCACACCTGGCCGGGACCGTCGGCGTGGCTGGCGGGTGCGAGCTCTTCGTCGGCGTACCACCAGTACTCACGCCAGTTGCGCTCGGCGTGGCTTAGGCCGTGGGCTTGACGGGTGATGACCGGGCCGCTCCCGGCATGTCCGCCGTGGCCGTTTAGCTTGACGTCCAGGGTGCCGACCGTGCCGTCGTGGTTGTGGCCGACGTTCGCCCCGTCGTCGGACACCACGTCGAAGAGCAGCAGGCTCGGGTGCAGGGACACGCGTGGGGACACGCTGCGCTCGGAGGGGTATCCGAAGTCGTCGAGGGGCTCGATCGGCAACGGTGGCGGGCTGGGCTCGACCGCGAAGGGCAGCAGCCGGGGGTTCTGGACGCCCTCCGTGGTCAGGACCTCGTTGATCAGCGTGACGTGGACCCACTCGCCGCGCCGGGCGCGCAGCACCAGCGGCTCCCCCGTGCTCTGGACCGACCTGGCCCGCCGGTGCCCCGTCGGCTCGTCGTGTTCGTCAAGCTCGTCGCGCCAGCCCTCGGCCTTCTCGAACACCAGCCCCCACGGGTCGGTCAGGGCTTGGCCGGCGTAGTGGATCTCGCGGCGTCGCGCCACGACGACGTGCTCGCGCACAGGTGCGCTCCACTCCTCCCCGAGACGGTGCGGCCGAGGCGGAGTCGCGCGCGTCTGGCGCAGGACCTGCAGCGCCTCGTGCGGGGGATGGCTCAGATCGGGAAGCGGGGGCAGCTCGAGTAGGTTCTGCGGGGTCGGCATCAGCGCGCGCACGATCCCCCAGCAGCCGAGCCACAGGTCATCCATCGCGGCGAACTGCCACAAGTGGTCGCCAGGCCCGTAGGGGCTGCCGCCCGCAGGTCCGATGTCGAGCGTGAAGACCTCGGAGAGGCCGATCGTCTGCTGGTTGACCAAGCGTGAGCTCGGGTTGTGCCAGTCGCTTCGCCAGCGCAGTCCGTGGGTGACGAAGGAGTGCTGCTCTTCGTGCGAGCCCTGGATCAGACGGATCCGCAACCGTTCACCTGGATAGGTGCGGATGACCGGCGTCTCAGGGTCGCCCGTGCGCACCGGCTCGGCGACGGGCGGCGCCGCGCCGTTCTCGGCGTGCGGCAAGGCTCCCCGCGAGCTGAACCACTCGGACGGGTCCTCTCCGCGGTGGGTGAGCGGGGCGCAGGCGTAGTTGACCGCCATCGCGCCGGGATCGTCGTCGCCTCCGAGCTCGTGCGGCGTGTTGAGCGGCTTGCCGTCCTCCCGGTAGAGCGGGACGAAGTCGGCGATCGCCAGGCAAGCCTCGCGGTACGGCGCCATGCCGCTGTCGGCGTGCGGGACGACTACGGCCTGAGGACCTGACCAGGCCACCCTCTCCTGGTCTTCAAGGTGCCATTGCGACCCGGGCGGCTCGGCGATGAGGGCCGCGAACAGGCCGTGCTCCTGGCGGTAGTTCGCGAGCAGGTGGTCATGGAAGAAGCAGGGGCCGAACTCCTCGTCGACGACCCACCGGTGCAGGCTGGTGTTGCGCGGCGGAGCGCCTGCGAGGTCGGGGCCGACGGCCTCGCGGCAGCTCGCCCCCGACAGGTAGTTCCAGCCCGTCGCCGAGCCATCGGCCGCCAGCACGTCGAACTTCACGAGGTGGACGTGCAGGCCGCATTCGACCGGCGGCACCGCCAGGTCGAAGTCGTCGGCGGGGAAGCTCTCCAGCTCGTTGTGGAAGCGCAGCTCGACGACGTCCCCGTGGTTCGCCCGCGGGTAGAAGGCCTCGACGCTGGGAGCGGGAGGGGCGTGCCGGCGCACGTCCTGCGGCTCGCCCGCCTCGTCGAGCTGGGTGACCTGCACGCCCGTGATCGAATAGTGGTGGCCCCGGGGGTCATGCCACCCGTCGTCGTTGTAACGCACGTCGTCGGCCGAGGCCTGGACCTCGTAGGAGATGATGCGCGGTGGCGCGAGCCCGGCCTCGTCGTTCCACTGAAGCGCGTCGCCGTCGAGATCGACGAACAGCGCCCCGGGCTGCGGGTTCGCGAGACAACCCGGGGCGAAGGCGTCAAGCTCCTTCGCAGAGTGCTTGGGCATGCGCAGCAGCGTGCGGCGCCCGCCCATGTCCTCGTCGCGGATCGCCGGCGGCGGCGGCGACTTCTGCGGGAAGGCGGCGTCGATGAACCACGGGAAGCCGGGCTGCTGGGCGGTTCGAGGCAGTGGCGGCTCGCGCCCCGGCAGCGGGTTGAGCGCGTGCGACGGCGTGCCGTCCGGGTAGGCGGCCGTCCCGTCCACGAGGCGGTCGAAGCTGCGCCACAGCCCCCACATGCCGTGGTGGAAGTGGGGATACAGATGGCAGTGCCAGATGACGTCACCGACGGCCTGCTGGCGGCTGCCCGACCCGTACAGCGGGTCGATGGTCATCGCCGTCTGCGGGCCGATGGTGATCGAGTCAAGAAGCTGCGATCCGCGCGGCTCGCCTGGCCGCCACGCCGACGGCGCGGCAGTGTCCTGGGGCACCGCACGCCACTGATGCACGTGAAGGTGGAAGATGTGCGTCTCCTTGACGCCCGCGTGGAGGAGTCGGACGCGCGCCGGATCGCCCTTGTACGCGCGCAGGATCGGGGTCACGGGATCGCCGAACAGCCATGAGCTGTGGTGCTGCTCTTCTCCCGCCACCCGATCGAGGAACACGCCTTCCGGCGTGCGCGCCGTCCGGAACACCTCGTTGAGCTCGTCGTCGAGCTCGCGCATGACCGCGGAGAAGTCGATGCCCACCTGATCGTGGGCCGGCTCGGGGCTCGTCTGCGCCGCGAGCCGGCGCATCCGGTGCGGCAGCCGGTTGGGCATGGGCTCGGCCCGGTAGGACAGGGGCATCACCGAGTGCTCACCGACCAGGTGCATCCCGCTGTGGATCTCGGGCTCGTCGTGGAAGAAGATCGCGAACTCGCGATGGCTGCGCGGCTCGTCGTCGACGTGGAAGTCGACGAAGTCGCGATGGCGGTCGGTGCCGGGCTGCTCTCCCGGGACGATGATGTCGACGTAGAGACCGTCTCCGTAGGGCTTCCCGGTGAGGTCGTCGCCCGTTTCGGGATCGAGCCAGGTCGTGCCGGGCGGCTCGACGATCAACGCGCCGAACAGCCCGTGCACGTTCGTTCCCTGCTGGGTGCCGCGCACGTCGGCGAGGTCGTTGATCGGCCACACGCCCTCGCGCGCGCAGCGCCACCGGTACCGGCGCTTGCCCTTGTAGGGCACGGTGGTGTCGGGATTGGTCCCCACCGCCGCGCCGTCGCCGAAGCGCACGCCCTGCCCGCCCGTGCCGCCCAAGCCGTCCGTCTGCACGTGCAGGCCCACGCGCCGCCCACGGATCTGATTCTCGACGCGGACGTCGACGTAGTCGCCCGCGCGGGCGCGGAGCACGAGCGGACGCACCAGGGGGATCGGCCGCATCGGGTTGAAGCGGTCGAAGTGCGGGGTGCGCTCACCCAGGCCCTCCACGTCTCCAACGTGATCGTTGAGCAGTAGCCGGGCGACGCGCTCCGGCCTCAACCCGCTCTGGGCCGCGAGCCGGTCCGCGTCGAACCGACGGGCCGGATCGTTCTCGAGGCGCTCGAACCAGCCCGCGATCGCGCGATCGGCGAGTCCGAGAGCGACCTGCCACTCCTGTGCCCACCGCAGGCGGGTGGCTGGATCCTGGCTCAACCCCCGCACCTGCCCGTCGGTGAGCGTCTCGAGGGCGAGCACGAGCTCGTCCACCGTCGTTCGCAGGTTCTGCCGGATCGCCTTGCTGCGGGTGTCGTGCGGCGGCTGTCGGGCGTCGAAATCGAGTCTTGCTCCTTCAGCGTCGGCCCCGCCGAAGTCGCCGAGCAGGTGGAGCTCGTCCGGATGCCTCGCCGAGAGCTGCTCTCGCATGAGCTCGTAGCGCGCAAGGCCGTCCACCACCAGCTCGATCATCTGCCGCCTCTCATGAAGGGCAGGCAGCGAGCCCTGGGCGATATCGACATCGTCCGGGGGATCGAAGGCCTCCTCCTCCCACCGCGCGCGGGCCCACTCCAGGAGCGGCAGATAGGCCCGCAGCGTATACAGCATCCCGTTCGGGTCGTGATCGCCGTCGATCGTGTAGACGACGGGGAAGGACAGAGCAACCACGTCGTAGGAGAGGTCAGACATGGAGGTTCCTGTCTTGTGCGGTTGCGAGGTCAAGGGTCAGACCCCCAGGAGACCGGCGGGAACAAGGCCGAGAGCGACGACGACGCCCAGTGAGGCGGTGCCCATGCCAACGGGTCGCACGAGGCGACTGCCCCAGCGCGCCAAGCGCTCGGCGGCCATGACTACGGTCAGCACCACCATCACGGGCATGGCGGCAGCGCCGACCGCGAACGAGACTGCCATGAGCGCCCAGCAGCACCCGACGCAGGACGCCGCGTAGGCACCCGCCACCGTCGCGATCTCCATCTCGACAGACCGCCGCCCCCGCCAGTGGGCGGCGGCGAAGCCGCGGGGTGTCCGGCAGGCCCGCAGGCAGGCATCCTTGAGCGGGCTGAACTGGTAGAGCCCGGCGCCGACCAGCACCGAGCCCGCGATCAGCTCGGGATGAGCGACCAGCCAGGTCACACGCTCGCTGAGCTGATGCAGCGCAGCGTCGCTCACGACGAGGACGATCCCGGCGAGCGTCCACACCCCGACGAAGCTCGTCGCGCCGACCGCGACCAGCACTCCAGAGTGCTTGCGGCCGGCCACGAGCCGCCGCACGCAGTTCAGGAGCGGCAGCGCGGGAGGCAGCATCATCGCGACGACCATGACCGCCCATCCCGCCACCACACCGGCGACGGCGCCCGAAGTCAGGCCGGCAGCCGACTCAAAGCCGGCGTGGCTATGAGGCGCCGCGCCCGCCGCGTGCGAATGGGGCTCGGGCGCCGCACCCGGGGAGGCATGGCCGCCGAGGCTGTGGTGGTCGAACCCGCCATGCCCACCGCCGCTGGCCGACCAGGCGAGCAGAGCCCACGACAGGGCCGCGACCGCGACCACGGTGAGCGCAAGGAGCCGGGAGTCGCCTGCCCGCGTCATGTCATTCCGCGGGGCCGTCGGAGTGCTGGTAGAAGAACCGGCCGGTCATGCCGGACCGCCCCGTCACGGTGAGATAGCCGCCGGGCAGCGTGGCGACGCTCACGGTGAGCTCGGAGCCCATCTGCGCGGTGACGTCCTGCCCCGGCGGAACGCCGAGCTCATGCGAGAGGGCGGTGTTGCGAAGCGTCAGAGGGTCGTCCTCGAACGCGAACGTCTTGGGTGCGCCCGCGGCGTGCACGAGCCGGACGTCCGACCCACCGCGAGGGACGGTCACGCTGACGCTCCAGCCGTGATCTGATGGGTCCACCGCGATGTCGGCCTGCTCCTGTTGCAAGACCACGCCGCTCACGGCGGCCAGATCGCCGAGGGGGCCCGCGAGCTCCCCGCCGAAGGCCATCGCCAGCAGGTGGCACTGCTCCGGGCTGGCTCCCGAGTCGACGAAGAGGACAGTGGCGGCGCTGTCTCCCCGGCGGTTTCCGCCGTGGGTGGTGACGCTGACCACCGTGCGGTTGCGGACATCGACGCCGTCGATGCTGGCTCCGCCGTCGGAACCGTCGCCGATGCTCCACGCGAGTAACCCGGTGCAGTGGCCTTCGTCGGGGTCGTCGTCGAGCCAGCACGGGCACATCACCGTGCAGTCGCAGGCCTCGACGAAGCTCCCGGATATGGCGTAGTCCATCGAAGTAGCTCCTTACGTCGTCCTTCGTCAGTTCCGCACGTTCACCGGCTGGCTTGCCGACCCGTCGCGCGACGAACTCACGGTGACGACGGCGCCGGGCGCCGGACGCAGCGCGGACTCGGACGGCAGCAGGGTCCTGCGCACGTCCCACGACTGGGTCGTGTCGACCTGGCTGTTCCCGATGAGCTCCCCGCCCATGCGGACCTCGACCAGGTTGGGCAGCACGCCGGTCGCGGTCCCCTCTATCCGCCACTGCACCTTGCTCGTGCGGAACTCGGCCCGGTCCACCGCGATGACGTCGACCTCGGGCGTGATGGTGACCGTCGCGGTGCTGTCGGGCCCGCCCGGACCGGTCGCAGTCAGGCGGAACTCAAGCGGCGCCGTGCCGGCGGGCATCGTGAAACTGGGGCGGGCCGTCGTCGCGTCCGCGAGGGTGTTCACCGCGGTGCCCCCGATCTGCTCCCAGGCGAACGCTGCGGTGGCGACGGATCCGCTGCCGTCGAGGACGACGGTCTCGCCGACCGCCGCCGAGTCGTCGGGCCCGGCGTTCGCGACGGGCGATGCGAGCGGAGCGACGTGCACGACAACCTCGTCTGATGCCGGGCCGCCCGGGCCGTCGACGGTCAGCGTGAAGGAGAGGTCAGTAACCGCGGCGGGGGCCGGGAAGGTCACCTGGGCGGCCGCGGGGGACGCCAGTGAGACGGCCGGGCCCGAGGCCTGGCTCCATCCGAACGCGGTGACCCCGCCGCTCGAGGCGCTGCCGTCGAGCGTGACCGTCTGGCCCTGCTGCACCGTCTGGTCCGGGCCGGCCGACGCACTCACGGGGATCACCGCCATGGCCGGGCCGATTCCGCGCACCGTCCCCGAAGCGGTCCCGCCGGCCGACGAAACCACCCCGATCTCGATCGGCGGTGCGTCGATGCCGCTGAACACGGTCTGAGCAGCGCTCAAGGGGCCGAAGTCGATCGCCTCGAGCGTCGGTGGCGTCGCCTCGTCTGACGAGGCGGCTTCCACGGTGAGCGTGCGCGCCTGCGCGTCGTAGTCCACGCGGCTGACCGTCACCGCGTCCGTCACCGCGCTCGGCGTGACGGTGGGAGGGACATCGGTGGTGTTCGTGACGTCCACCGTCGCGGGAACCGTGGTCCCGGCGTCGGCCCTTGCGAAGTAGCGCCCCTGGGTGCCCTGCATGCGGGTCGAGCCGATGCCCGGGCTGCCGACCTCGATGTCCTGGCCTTCTTCGGAGGTGGCGAAGACGTCGAGGGTGACGTCTCCGCCGGCGGTCCGCAAGTACACGGCCCGCGGCACGTCCACTCCGGCCACGGTCGCCAGATGACCCTGCACCGTGAAGCGATCCGTCTGGATCCGGTTGATGTTCGTCGGGTCGTCTGGATCGCGCGGCCCACCGGCGTCGGCGATGTTCGGCCCGTCGATGCGGAAGAAGTTGAGTGCCGGCGTGAACGGGCTGCCGGTGATGGTGTGCTCCGTAACGCCGTCCCCAAGATGCCCGGCCGGCGGGTCGAACTCTCCGGGCCCGAGGGCGGCGCCCGACGTCCATCGCAGGAACGGCGCCACGTTGGAGTCCAGCGCCCCGTCGAACGCCAAGGGGACGATCCCGATGTCCTCCGTCACAAAGACCCGGCCGTCCTCGTCGGCCTCGAGGGGTTCGGTGATCCCGTACGGATGCGTGAAGGTGTAGCTCGCCCCCGGCACGGCCCCGTCGATCCTCACGCGCACCCGTCCGAAGACCGTCTGCTGGCCGTCGGCCACCTCGCCTGTGCCACCGAACGCGGCCTCGAGCGCCAGCACGAGTCGTGCACGCCCCGGCTCACCCGCTCCGCCCGTCGTCATCGCCGCCTCGACGAGCGTGTAGAAGGACTCATCGGGAAAGTTGTCCGGAAAGGACATGGGCTGCCCGGGGAACGGCAGCTCGCCCACAGCGGGGCAGAACGGGTCGGCCGGGTCCACCGCCAACCCAAGCCGCGTGCCGGACGCGTCCTTGTACCAGAGCGGGAAGCCGTGCTGTCCGCTACGCGGACCGACCGCCGCAAGACGCTCCGGGTTCGTCAGCATGCTCGCCCTCCCACCACTCCGGTTGACCGCCTCTTCCGGCGACAACTTACTGGCAAAGACGCAGCCCGGCGTCGGGCACGAGCGCCTGGCGGGCGTGCTCGAGCCCGAGGAGCTCGAGTACCGCCGCCGCCACATCCGTGGCGTCGCCGAGCTCGCACACGGTCGGCCGCTGTCGGTGCGCGGGCCGATCGCGCGATCGCCCATAGGCCGCTGAGCAGCAGCTGGCCGGCAGAGATCGCCGGTCACCGGTACTGAGCCCGGTTCGCTGCCTGAGGGTTGCCGGCGCTGGCATCGTGGTCGCGGCGATCGTCGCGGGCACGCTCGCCGCCACGCTTTCGGGTGAGTTGAAGGTCAGCGTAGGAACCCCGCGATACATCCCACCATCAGCGGAACGAACTCGTACATATTCCTACCTCCACAGTTTAGGTTGGCGCGATCGTACATTCGGGCGACACACCAGTGTGTGAGGCGGCACACACACAACCGCTGAACGCGCGCCGATGTGCCAGTCGAGGTTCGTCCCTCCACAGCGCGTTGTTGCCGGATGGACTCGTGCTCCGGTCGCCGGCGCGCCTACTTCAGAGAACTGTTCTTCTCTAAAGTAAACTTCCGGGATCTCTTCAGAGAACCCGAAATCCCCCGGGCCGCAGCGTCCCGAATCAACTTCAGAGAACACGGCGCCTGGCACGCCACGGCGTCGAGGTCGCTCCGCGCTTGAGTTACCCGAGGCGTTCGCGGGCGTGCTCGACGCCTACGTCGTGGCCCTGGCGGCCGCCCCGCTGGCCCCGCAGACGCGGCGCACCTACGCGTCGAAGGTACGCCAGTACCTCGCCTGGCTCGCGCTGGCGGAGACCGACGGCGATCCGCTCAACACCGCCGACGGCCGCGACTGGGCTGTGCGCGACTACCGCACCCACCTCCAGGGCGTCCTCAAACGCCGGCCGGCCACGGTCAACAGCGCGCTCGCCGCGATCGACGACCTCTACATCCGGCGCCAGCTTGGACCCGCCAGCGCGACCCGGCTCGAGCTTTCGGCGGCGGCACCGCGCGCCCTCAGCCACAAAGACCAGCTGCGCTACCTGCGAGCCGTCCAAGGCAGCCCCTCGCCGCGCGACCAGGCCCTCGCGCTCGTCCCGTTCTACGCCGGTGCCCGCATCAGCGAGATCGTCGGCCTCGACGTCGACGACGTCCGACTCTCCGCCCGCAAGGGAATCCTGCGGATCTACGGCAAGGGCGAACGAGTCCGCGAGATCCCGATCCACCCACAGCTACGCACCGCACTCACCGGCTGGCTCAACGAACGCCCAGGCTGGCCCGGCGCCAAGGCCACCCCGGCGCTGTTTCTCAACCAGCGCGGGCAGCGCCTGAGCGCCAAGGGCGCCCACGACGTGATCAC
>Ga0136612_10001229_pt1 | contig 10767 bp, 8 predicted proteins | sample AntDryUQ224A2306_2_FD_106644 | JGI IMG/M metagenome (GOLD analysis project Ga0136612, IMG submission 106644) | Polar desert sand microbial communities from Dry Valleys, Antarctica - metaG UQ224A (23.06) | ecosystem: Environmental > Terrestrial > Soil > Desert | place: Antarctica: Dry Valley...
AGGGCTTGGAGCGAGGTGGCGCTGTTCCCGGCGAAGTCGAGCACCACGTCCACTCCGCGACCACCCGTTGCGCCCAGAAGCTCGTCTCTCACGTTCGTGTGAGACGCGTCGATCGGGACTGCTCCAAACGATTCGGCCAACTCCAGCTTCTCGTGGACGACATCCACCGCAAAGATTCCGCTGGGGTCCAATCGGCCCGCCAGTTGCGCGGCTGAGATGCCAAGCCCTCCAAACCCGAGGATCGCAATCGATTCTCCCTGCTGAACGGATGCGAGATGTAGGGCGTGATGGGCAGTCGCGGTCGAGCACATCATGATCGCTGCGTCCCCGAATCTGACTTCGTCCGGAATCGGAACGGCGTTGCGAGCAGGCACGACGATCTTTTCTGCGTAACCGCCGTCGCGTTCTTTTCCGAGCATGGCTCCTCGAGCACAAAACTGCTCGCCGTCGTGAAGGCATGCGGAACACTCACCGCAGGAAAGGAGATAGTGAAGTGCGACGCGGTCGCCGAAGAGAAAACCGTCCACTCCCTCGCCAACCCACGAGACAGTTCCCGCAATCTCGTGCCCGAGGGTTAGCGGCAGAGTCAGTCGCCGGCTGTCGGTCCGATAGTGCGCGTCACTGTGACAGATGCCCGCGCTATGGATGTCGACGACGATCTCACCGGGACCTGGCTCGGGATCATCAAGATCGGAGTTTCCGAGGGGTGCTCCCTTTCGAAGAAGCCTGACGGCACGCATCTCCTCATGGTAAAGGTTTGTATCCGGATGCGCGCAGTGGCTTCAATCTGTACACTGGTGCTGCAATGTCTGGCGTGTGGCGTTCTCTATCCCTACTGTTCCTTGGCATGACCGCACTGGATATGACGGCGGCTGATCGCGTGGTGGTCGTCACCGCCACTGCCGGATACCGCCACCAGTCGATCGAGACGGCCGAATCGGTGATCGCCGGCATGTCCGCGTCCATGGGACTCGATCTCACGTTCGTGCGGTCTGAGGAAGAGATGCGGCGCGCACTATCAGTCGAAGCTCTGAGCGGAGTCAAACTGCTGATGTTTGTAAACACGACAGGCGAGGTGGCGCCTTCGACGAGAGCGGCAGTGCTGGAGTGGGTGGCGGCCGGCGGCTCGTTCGCAGGATTTCACTCAGCTTCGGATACGTGGCACAGCTCATCGGATTACATCGAAATGCTCGGCGCTGAGTTCGACCGGCATCCCCAGGAGCTGGCCGTCGATCTGCTCGTCGATGATGCAGGACATCCGGCCATGTCTGGAGTCACTTCGCCCCATCGACTCTTCGAAGAGATTTATCTCTTTCGTCGTTTCGATCCCGGGCGAGTGAGGATGCTGATGTCCATCCGCAGAAGTCCCGAGGACGGCCGCGATGGGATGTTCCCGATCGCATGGTCGCGCACTCACGGGAAGGGACGCGTGTTTTACACGGCCCTCGGGCATCGAGACGACGTCTGGACGTCATCCTGGTTCCAGCAACAACTGAGGAGCGCGGTTTCCTGGTCGTTGCGTCGCGACCTGCAGCCGAGGAAACGGGGAGTCAGACGGCCATTCTGATCACGCCGGCTTCTCGCCCGTCGTCGCCATCTCTGTGGAGCGTGACGGTGACCCTGACAATGACTGGATGCGGTCGCGCTCCTGCAACAGCTGTGCGGCGACGCTGACCGCGATTTCCTGCGGGTCATTCGTACCGATCGACAATCCGATAGGGCAGAAGAACGCACGCTGCATCTCTGCAGGGAGCAGGGCCTCAACAACGTCCTTGCGAAGGCGGATGGCCTTCGCCTCACTGCCGATCACGCCGAGGTAAGGAAAGGCCCGCGTGCGGAGGATTTCCAGCAGGATCGGCTTGTCCGTCGTATGGCCCATCGTCATCAAAATCACGAACGCATCGTCAGGCAAGGCACGAACCTCGGCAGGCATGTCGCTCCGCACGAGCCTGGTCAGGTTGGGAGCTTCCGGCAATTTCCCGATCCATTCCTCCCGTGGGTCGATACAGAGAATGCGGCAGTCGAAATTCATCAGAATCCGAATGAGCGCATTTGCCACGTGTCCGGCACCGAAGACCACGATGTTCCAGCTTCCGACATTGAGGGCCTCGAAGTAAAACTTCACCGAGCCGCCACATGTCATGCCGATGTCCTTGTTGAGACTCCAATGGACAAAATGGGTTTTCTGGCGGGGCGACGCAGTGAGCAGTCGTGCCGCTTCCTCGATGGCGCGCTTCTCGACCTTTCCTCCGCCAACGGTTCCGGAGTGAAGGCCTTCTCTCGTGACGATCATCCGGGACCCGCACTCGTTGGGGACGCTGCCGGAGGTGTCGACGACTGTGACGCTGACGCACGCGATGCCGCGATCGATCAGTTCGACGAGATCCTCGAAGGTGGTCGGCATGGTTGACCATGAGTTTAACTCGCTATCCACGCGGCTTTTCCCTCTTCCTCGGGAGAGAGGAAAGCAAAAGCAACCGCGCAGCTTAGAATCTCCATGTGAGTGAAGCCGATCTTGTCGTTCGCAGCAGTCGTGTCATTCTGGATGGAGCCGTAGTCCCGGCAACGGTCCACATACGCGCCGGTCGCATCCTCCGGCTAGGAGATTTCGAGGACATTGGCGCTGCCGAGCTGCTCACAGACTTCGGCAGCGATGTCATCATGCCGGGTCTCGTCGACTCTCACGTCCACGTCAATGAGCCCGGCAGAACCGAGTGGGAAGGATTCGAAAGTGCGACACGCGCTGCAGCGGCCGGTGGGATCACGACGATTGTCGACATGCCGCTCAACAGCATTCCCGCGACAACGACCGTTAAGGCGCTCGAGGAGAAGTTGCTTGCGCTCGATGGAAAATGCCAGGTAGATGTTGGGCTGTGGGGTGGCGCTGTTCCCGGTAATGGCGGCGAACTGGTTCCACTCCTTCGTGCTGGCGTCCTCGGGTTCAAGGCCTTCCTCGTCGATTCAGGAGTAGAGGAGTTCGGCCATCTCCAGGCTGAGGATCTTCCTCCTGTGCTTGAAATTCTGGCGAAGACCAACGCTCCGCTCCTCGTGCATGCCGAGAGTCCGGATGTACTGGCGAAAGTCCCCGCGCAGGTGGCATCACAAGCTTACGCCGGCTACCTCGCATCACGACCTGCCAGTGCCGAAGATGATGCCATCGAGCTTCTTTACGCGGTGAACAAGTCCACGCAAGCGAGGATCCACATTGTGCATCTCTCCTCGGCCGGTGCACTGCCGATCCTGCGTCGTGCACGTGATGAGGGGATGCCTCTCACTGCCGAGACGACTCCTCACTATCTTCACTTCACCGCTGAGCGGGTCCCTGATCGAGCAACCGAGTACAAATGCGCACCTCCAATCAGGGAAGCGTCGAACAGAGAGATGCTGTGGCAGGCGCTCCGAGAGGAACTGATCCGCTGCATCGTCAGCGATCACTCGCCTTGTACGCCCGACCTCAAACGTTTCGAGGAAGGAGATTTCCTCGCGGCGTGGGGTGGGATTGCGTCGTTGCAGTTGCTCCTGCCTGTTGTCTGGACGGAGATGGAGCAAAGAGGTCTGCCGCTCTGGTTGCTTTCACGCTGGCTATCGGCAGAGCCAGCGAAACTTGCGGGACTGCAGCATCGCAAGGGAGGATTAGCGGGTGGAATGGATGCAGATTTCGTCGTCTGGAATCCTGAGACGAGCTTCGTCGTCGATCCTCTGCGATTGCAACACAGGAACAAAGTGACGCCTTATCGTGGCGAGACATTGAAGGGTGTTGTGACGGCCACGTATCTGCGGGGGAACGAGACATTCTCCCAGCGGGGATTCACCCAGGCGAGAGGCGAGTGGCTTCGCGGCGGTATGGCGTGAGCGGGAGTCGAGGACTGAGTTGGGTCAGCTGTCACGCTATGCTTGCCGGCTGAGGAATGATGAATGACTGAATTTCGTGACTTCGTAGATCTCGCGGGCGAACGGGTGGGGGGAACTGTTCTCTACGCCACCGACGACTACTTTGCTGAAAAAGAGCATCTTCTCAGACCCGCCAAAGCGGTTTGGAAGGAGCACGAATACACCGACCGCGGGAAGTGGATGGACGGATGGGAGAGCCGGCGAAAGAGGGTAGCGGGGCATGACTTTGCAATCATCCGTTTGGGGCTGCGCGGCCTCATCCGCGGAGTTGTGGTCGATACGAGCTTCTTCAAAGGCAACTATCCCGACCGCTGCAGCATCGAAGCCTGCGATGACCGCCCGGAGACTGACGTCGAGACACTCCTGGCCTCCGATAACTGGTTCGAAATTCTTTCTGAGTCGCCGCTGCGAGGGGACAGCGAGAATCTCTTCGAAATCGACTCTGCCTTCGCGTTCTCGCACCTCAGACTCCGGATCTTCCCCGATGGCGGCGTGGCCCGATTTCGTGTGCATGGAGAGCCTGTTCCCGACTGGCGACGGCAGGGCGGACTGACGAACGAAGTCGATCTTGCTGCAGTGGAGAACGGAGGAGACGTTCTCGAGTGCAGCGATATGTTCTTCGGGCCGAAGCACAACCTCATCATGCCGGGGCGCGCGGGAAACATGAGCGATGGATGGGAAACGAAACGGCGAAGGGGACCGGGTCACGACTGGGTCATTGTCCGGCTGGCCACTGAGGGTGTGGTCCAGCGAATCGAGATCGATACGAATCACTTCAAAGGCAACTTCCCGGACAGCTGCTCGATCGAAGCAACTCTAACGCGCGGTGACGAGCTGTCAGAATCACATTGGGAGGAAATCCTTCCGAGGACTGCACTGCAGGCTCATACAAGACACATGTTCATCGACGAGCTTCGGGGAGTGGGGGCTGTGTCGCACCTCCGTCTCAACGTTTTTCCCGACGGAGGAGTGAGCCGGATGCGCGTGCACGGCACCGCGACGCCGGAGGGACGTCGCAGCGAGGTGGTCCGTCGCATCAATACCATGCCCGAGGTCGAACGTGAGCTGTTCGCCTGTTGCGGATCGACTGCATGGGTGCATGGAGTCCGGGACGCGCGCCCGTTCTCGGACTGGGAAGAGCTGGTGGCAGCTGCGGACTGTATCTGGAATGGACTCGATGAGAAGGACTGGCTCGAAGCATTTCAGGCGCATCCCCGGATTGGTGAGAAGGCCGCTGTCCAGCATGGCTCCGGCGCCAGTCGTTGGTCGGAGCGTGAGCAGGCCGCCATCAGCAGCTCGCTGGAAGGGACGCGATCTCGTCTGGCGGAAGCGAATCTCGAATACGAGAAACGGTTCGGACACATTTTCATCGTCTGCGCAAGCGGTCGTTCTGCCGAGGAGATGTTTGAGATCCTTGAGCGTCGCCTGGATCTGACACCTGACGAAGAGATTCTCGATGCGGCGGAAGAGCAAAGGAAGATCATGCTGTTGCGGCTCGAAAAGCTGGTGATCCGATGAGTGGAATCACGACTCACGTTCTGGACACGTCTCACGGTCGTCCCGCTGCCGGAGTTCCGGTTCGTCTGGAGCGGCGCAATGGAGATGTTTGGGATCTGCTGGGTAGCGGGGTGACAGACGAAGATGGAAGGCTCCGTGACCTGCTGCGTACCTCGTTGGTCGCGGGTACCTATCGGATCACATTCGACACAGCGTCTTACTTCGCGTCGCTCGGTCTTAAAACGTTTTACCCTGAAGCTTCCGTCATCTTCATGATCGACGACCCCTCGCAGCACTACCACGTGCCATTGCTGCTCAGCCCCTTCGGCTACTCAACGTACCGAGGAAGCTGATGTCAGGAGCTTCGCACGCCGTTCCACGGGGTGAACAGACAACTACTTCGTTCTCCGTCCCTTCATGATTTTTACGAACGACCGCGTTCGAAGCTCATCCAGGGAGAGGCCGGTGCCGAGAGCTTCCTCTTCCGTAATGGCGCCAGAGTTCAGGCCTCGCAGGAAGTAATTGAGTAGCCCCTGACCGGTGGCTGCATCGTCGAACACATCTCCTACGAGCGTTGCCTGACCTGCTTTTGCGATGAAGTTGTGAAGTCTTTCCGTGGCGGGATCGAGACCTTCGAGGAAGAATGCGTAAACGGCCGCGTAGCGTGTGGGAAGTTGTGCGGGATTCAGGTCCCAGCCCTGGTAGTAGGCGTTCGTCAGTGAGTGTCGGATGTGGTCGGCGTGAAGTCGCCAGGCTCTGTGAACGATGAGGCGGTTCTCGCGTGCCTGCTCCTGACTCAGAGGCTTCCCTTCGCTGGCACGGTGTGGCGCGATCGGCATGATGTTCGTGGCACCGTCGGAAAGCCAGAGGCCTGTGCCCGCATACGCTACCTGCATCATGTGACGTGCAAAATCGCATGCTGGGTGATCCATCCGCTGGTGGGCAGCGGTGATGTTGCAGCTCGCTGTGTAGTCATAAGTCCCGAAGTGCGCAGCGACGGCGCGACCTCTGGCCGCTTCGTGAAACAGGGGCAGGTTGGAGCCACCGCGGGCGTTGATGATCGATTGAGTGGTCTCGATCATGAATTCGAGCTGGAGCGTGCCCGCGGGAAGCTGGAGCTTCGACTCCCAGACTTCGAATAGATCAGCCAGCGCCGAGACCTGGTCGGGAAGCTGGATTTTCGGAAGCGTCACGACAAAGTGGTCGGGGATCCTGCCACCGCTCCGCTGCAGGAGAGTCGTCAGGAAGACGTCGAGCGTACGGATGCTTCGGCGCGTCAGCTCACTCGTAAACGGCTTGATCCGGATTCCGATGAACGGCGGGAGCGTTCCTTTCTCCATGCCGATCGCGACTTCCGACGCAGCCGCAGCCGCATGCCCGTCTTCTTCATCGTCGGGGCGGTTGCCGTATCCGTCCTCGAAGTCGATGCGGAAGTCCTCGACTGGCTCGCGTTCGAGTTTTTCTACGACGCGGCGGTAAACGGTGTGAGCGAACCAGGCTGAAGGGTGGATTCGACGGACGGCTTCTGCGTCGCTTTCGAGCGCGCGAACGAGAGACGCAGATTCCTCAACGCCGTCCGGCAGAAGGTCCGCTCCACGCATTCCGATCGCTTTGGCGAAGATGAAGGGATCGGGTGCGTAGTCGCGCAGTGCCCGAAGCCCCAGTGCTCCGAGCTTGCCGGTTGTGTCGGATTTGAAGAGATGAGCTCCGCCGTAGACCGTATGAATTGGTTGACGGTCCGGGGACTCACCAGGGAAGCGCGTGGCGAATGCATCCAGTGCGGCATCGAGCGAAGTGAGAGCGGTGCCAATCTCGTCATCCCCGAGGGTGCGGACTGGTGAGGATGCAGCTGTTGTCATTCCATTGCTCCTTGGTGGTGCGACGGGCTCCCTAGCGTCCGCGGATCACTCTGGCCGCGACCCATCCGACGAGCACCACCACTCCCAGCACGGCCCAGTTGTACTTTGAGCCGTAGGTCAGGGTCGGGAAGTGGTTGCTGATCATGATGAGTGTCACCGGGATGACCATATAGGTATTGTGCTTCGAGCGCTTCTTTGCCTCGGCTCCGAGAGCAGGGTCGAGCGGAGTGCCTTCACGCGTTGATGCGACGAGACGTCGCTGTGCGGGGAGGATGCGGTCCCAGACGTTGGCCGCCATCAGCGTTCCCATGATTGCGCCGACCTGAAGGTAAGACGCCCTCGAGCTGAAGATTCGCGAGAAGAGGTACGCGGCTCCAACGAGCAGGACGAACGAGATTGTTGCAGCGACGACTTCATTGTTGCCGAGCGGGGATCTCCAGAGCGTGTCGTAGATGATCCAGGCGACGAAGAGCGATCCTATGCTGATGCCGATGGCGACGCCGAGCGATACCGGCGACTCCGTGTCGATCAGCACTCCTCCGATGTAATACACCACGACAAAAAGGAGGATGCCGCTGAGCCAGGTGATGGCGGCTTCCCACTTGAACCAGTGAAGAGTCTGCGTGAGCTGCGGCTTCTTCTCTTTCCTGACCGCATAAAATCCGCCGCTGTGAACCATCCAGACTTCGCCCCCTTCCTCGGGGTCGGAGAGTCGGCCGTCGAGCCAGGTGAAAAAGTAGGTGGAGCCGATCCAGAGGATCGCGGCGAAGACATGCGTCCATCTGAAGACGAGATTCAGAAGTTCGTGAAGTGTGTAGTTCATCTGGGTTCAATGCTCCAATTCAACATTCAACATTCTCGTGTAACAGGAATGTTGAATTGTGAATGTTGAATGTTGAATTCAGGGCGCAGCATTGTCTTGCATCCGAACTTTCTCATAACCCGCCAGCAGCATCACGATCTCTTCATGCGTTGCGGGGATCACCGGTTTCGGAATCTCTCCATTCGACGCGAACGAGAGGGCATGCTTGATGGCCGTCCATACGGAAATTGCCATGAGCAGTGGCGGCTCGCCTGTGGCCTTGCTCCCGCGAATGTTCACGCTGTTCTCGATTTCCAGGTAATCGACGTTGAACACCATCGGCAGATCCTGGATGTTTGGGATCTTGTAAGTGGTAGGAGAGTGAGACAGCAGCTCTCCACTGTCTGCATAGCGAAGGTCTTCAGTCGTCACCCACCCCAAGCCCTGTACGAATGCACCCGTCATCTGACCTCGATCGATTCCGGGATTGATCGGCTTGCCGATGTCCATGAGGACGTCGGATCGAAGCACCCGTACTTCGCCGGTGAAGCGGTCGATGAGTACTTCAGATGCTGCGCAACCCTGAGTAAAGTAGAGGAATGGGGTTCCGACACCTCGCTCGGCATCCCATGACAGCCCTGGTGTCGCGTAAAAGCCTCGCTCGCCGAGACTGACCTGCTGAACGTAGGTGTAATGAACGAGTTTCGCGAACGTGATCCTCTGGTCGGGTTGCTTTTCGTCAAAGACGAATCCCTCTTCGAAACGGATCATGGATGGGCGCTTCGACGATTCTGCCAGGTTTCCACTGCCAGGTGGCGAGGCGGCGAAGTAGTCGGACGCACAATCTGCGAGGCGGTCGCGCAGCTTGCGGCAGGCATCGACCGCAGCACTGCCATTGAGGTCCGCCGCACTCGAAGCGGCCGTGGCCGACGTGTTGTTGTTCTTTTCCGTCGACGTGATCATGACGGTCACGTCATCGGTCGAGATCCCGAGCTCGTCAGCCACGAGCTGACGGATCTTCGTATTCACGCCCTGACCCATCTCTGTTGCCCCGGTTGAGACCTGCACCGATCCGTCGAGGTAGATGTTGACGAGCGCATTCGCCTGGTTGAGAAACTTGGTATTGAACGAGATTCCGAATTTCACTGCCGTCAGCGAGATCCCTCTGAGCTGGGTCTGTGACTGTTTGTTGAACGAGATGACGTCTTCGCGACGCGCCCGATAGTCGGATCGGCTGAGCAGTTCTTCGAAGAGGAGCGGAAGATTGTTGTTCTTCACAACCTGCCCGTAGGGCGTGATGTTGCGCTCACTGGTCCCGTAGCAGTTGAGTAAGCGGATGTCCACAGCGTCGCGCCCCAGGACCATCGCAATTTCCTCGAGGATGTTCTCGATGGTGGCCACGCCCTGGGGCCCGCCGAAACCGCGAAAGGCCGTGTTCGGAGGTGTGTTCGTTCTGCAGACCTTGCCTGTGATCTGCACGTTCGGGAGGTAGTAGGCGTTGTCGACATGAGTCATGGCCCGGCCCATGACTGCCGGCGAAAGATCGGCGTAAGCTCCGCCGTCAGAAAAGAGCTCGACCTCGAGCGCGGAGATCAATCCCTCGCTGGTGAAGCCGACCTTGTAATGGTTCTGGAAGGGATGACGCTTTCCGGTCACTTGCATGTCGTCGTCTTTGTTGTAGACGATCCGCGTCGGGCGCTTCGTCTTGTGAGCGACCAGCGCAGCCATGGCGGCCGGGTGCGTTGCCTGACACTCCTTGCCCCCGAAGCCACCGCCCATCCGTCTGGTCATGCAGACCACCTGGTTCAGTCTGAGTCCAAGCAGTTCGGCAATGACATGCTGGACCTCACTTGGATTCTGCGTGGAGGAGTGGACGATCAGCGTGTCGTTCTCGCCCGGATAGACGATGGCCGCCTGAGATTCGAGGTAAAAGTGATCCTGCCCTCCATTGACGAACACGCCTTCCAGGACGCGATCTGCCTCATTGAAATGGCGGGCAGGATCGCCGCGGGCGATCACACGAGTCGGTCCGATGAACTGGTTCCTGGCGATGGCATCGTCGATGGTGAAGATGGGGGTCATCGGCTCGAGATCGATCTTCACCTCGAGCTTCGCCTTTCTCACCGATTCCCTGGTCTCGCCCGCGATCACAACGACCGGCTGTCCCATGAACGTGATCAAGTCTTTCGCCAGGAGCGGCTCGTCATGAATGATCGGACCGAAGCAGTTCGTGGCGAGATCGCTCGAGGTGAAGAGTGCCACGATTCCCGGAACTCTCGACGCAGCAGTCAGGTCGAGCGAGACGATCCGGGCATGGGACGTCCGTGCCCAGAAAAAATCGACGAAGAGCTCGTTGCGAAGGGGCGGAATGTCGTCGATGTAGATCGATTCGCCGGTGACATGACCGACAGCGGAATCGTGCGGAAGGTCGCGGCCTACGACGCCCATCGGTTCCTGTCCTGTGTGTCATCGGCCTTGCGCAGAGAGCGAGTCTCCCTCTCGGAAATGTCGAAGTAGAGTTTGGAAAAGATGTTCTCCGTCAGTTGCCGGCGGAAGTCAGCCGAGCCGCGGACGTCAGAGATTGGCGTAATTTCCTCGCGAGCGATCGAGCCCGCCGCTTGCAGGTTCTCCCGCGTCAGGAGTTTCCCGACGAGAAACTCTTCGGTGGCCCGGAGCCTGACCACGGTTGGTCCAACGCCTCCAAAGGCAATCCTGGCC
>Ga0136612_10001230_pt1 | contig 10766 bp, 7 predicted proteins | sample AntDryUQ224A2306_2_FD_106644 | JGI IMG/M metagenome (GOLD analysis project Ga0136612, IMG submission 106644) | Polar desert sand microbial communities from Dry Valleys, Antarctica - metaG UQ224A (23.06) | ecosystem: Environmental > Terrestrial > Soil > Desert | place: Antarctica: Dry Valley...
CGTATTCGAACGCCCCCAGCGCAATCTTCTGTATCAGCCCGAAGCTCACGCCCATCGAGTAGAACCCGACATCCTGCACGGTCAGATATCGCGCGAGCACGAACCGGTCCCCGACCGACATGATCTGGAGCGCGAAGCCGTGGGGAACACGGGGCAGCCCGAACGCGAGGGACCTGCGAAGAACCGCTGTCGAGAAGACCGGGCGCACGAGCGGTGCAAACCATCGCATCATCACGAGCATCAATGCGCAGGTGACGAACACGTCGGCCACGACGACCCCCAGCACTCCCAGGCCCATGCCCATCACCAGAACGATCCGGAGCGCGACGGTCGCGATCGAACGCGCGAGCGTGAGCGCGCTGAACTCGCGTGCGCGTTGCTGGAGTCGGAGGACGTGGAAGGGGATGAAGGTGAAGCCAATCGCAAATGTGTTGAGCAGCACCAGTTGAAGCGCCAGCGTGTGGCCCGGCGAGCGGAGCAGGCGTTCGGAGAGCAGCGGCGCCGCCGCGAGAGCAAGGACGAGCAGCGCCCCGTTCGCCGCGAGGAGGAAGAAGAACAGCGTGCTCGACAGGCGCTGACGCTCGCGCTCGTCTTCGCAGTCGAACCAGTAGCGCATGAACGCGCCGTCGACTCCCCATCGAAAAAAAAGCTTCACCGGCGCTTCGATGGCCGCCAGGAGCGCCAGCACGCCGTAGTCCGCGGGCGTCAGGTACTCGACGTAGAAGCGCAGCAGCAGGAAGTTGACTGCCTGAATCGCGACGTCACCCGCGCCGTAGATGGCCAGGTTCTTCGAGAGCTCGCGAAGCTTCTGACGCAACGGCTCAGGTTTTCCGGAAGGTCAGCAGATTCAGGAAGCACCAGCCCGGCACCGGAAGAAGACGCGAGAGCAAGCCGTGCAGAGGCCGCAGCGCACGGGGATGCCGGCGGATCCAGCGGGTGAGTACCGGCACCGTGGGAAAGATTCCCCGCCGGGCGGTCAGCGCGAAACCCGCCTGCCGCGCGAGCGCGAGATACTCGCCGGCCGGGCGATCCCCTGGATGCTTGAGCTCCGACGCCGTCCTGATGAGGCGCCCCTGGAGAACGAAGTGCACGCGCGACTGCAGGTGGGCAAGGTTTGGCACGGAGACGAGGAGCTGTCCGCCGGTTCGCAGGACGCGGAAGAGCTCCGCGAGTGCGCGCGGCTGTTCTTCAAACGTCAGGTGCTCGAGGACGTCCAGGCACAACGCGCGGTCAAAAGTGCTATCTGCGTAAGGGAGGGCCGTGATCGATCCGTGGCGAACGCGCTCGGACGAATAGTTCGCATCGATGCCTTCGATGGCGAGGCGGCCGGCATACTCCTGAACGAGAATCCCTTCCCCGCAGCCGGCATCGAGCACACGCTCAGCCGGCCCGGCGCTTTCGAGCCAGGCCCTGACGGCCTCGAGTTTGGCGAGATACGTGGGGTAGTAGTCCCAGTCGGGATCTGGCGTCCGATGGTAATCGCCGCGCGTGGCGTACTCGCCCCGGCGCACCACCGGTGGGCTGGCGGACATGGTCGCGCTGATTCTACAGCAACGACGACACTCCGAAGGCGCTCAATCAGTCGGGATCGTCCGGGTCACTTCCCGGCGGGCGAACATTCGGGGGCTGTGCGCCATACGGCGTCTGCGGCACTCCGCCCGGAGGTGCGGGCAGCATGCCGGGACGAGGGGACGTCAGGACCGGCGGCTGCTGGCCGGGGCCCTGCGCGGGCCCGTTCGGAAACGGAGGCCCGGGCTGGTTCACCATCGGCTGGCTCATCGGCGCGTTCTCGAGCGGCTCGTCATCGTCTTCGACAGGCGGAGGCAGCATCTGCGGGGGCATGTTCTGCGGCATGTTCGGATTCTGGCGGCCGAATGGCGGCGGGGGCGCAGCCGCAGCCACGCCGACGGGACCGCGGCTGGTCGGCAGGATCATCACGCGGTCGAACATGGAAGCATTGGCAATCTCGACGGGTCGCTGTGCCGCGATGTATCCGCTCGCCGAGCGAAGCAGTACTTCGAGCACTTCCCGCTCGGGCCGGTCGATCAGCTGCAGCGTCAGCGCCGGGCCCGCCAGCTTGTCGCCGTTCACAATCGTCGTCTGTCCGAGCCGAGCCCACTCGGCCAGAATTTGCCGCAACGGGACGTCCTGCGCGACGAGCGTGGCACGCCCGTTGCCAATGGTGAGTTTCAAATCCCCAGCGGCCGCCGCGGCGGTCGAGGCACCCCCGACGAGCGCTATCGCGACGATGCGGCAGATGAATTTGTGCATGTCTCTGGGGCCACCCTCTTTGATTCGAGTATACGCCTCGTTAGACGGTGAGGCGAGCACGGCCGGTTGGGGGAAGGTGGCGGGAACGGCTGCCGGCTGAGGTCCGGTCTCTACGCGAGTTTCGTGATCCAGAGCGGAGAGTCCTTGCGCGGGAGATCGCAGGAGCGGCAGATTTCGGGTCCGCCGCTCTCCAGGTGCTGGCGCCGGGCGGCGCGATATGGTTCAGCGTTCCAGATATCCTCAATCGAAGAGGTGTTCAGGTCGCCCAGGATCGTTTTTCCATCGAAATCTGCGCAGCAGAGCGAGACCCGGCCGTCCCACAGGACGGTGAAGGTGAGCCAGGGGCGGTAGCACGGGTAGTTCACGTCCGATTCCGTGTTCAGCGTGCCTGCCCAGTTGTGGAGGTCCGTCACGTGGATCTTGTCGGCGATGGCGCGCCAGTGCTCGATGAAGGCCTGTTCGTCGGCCGAATTGTTTTGCCGTACGAACGACAAAATGAGCTTGGGCCGGCGCTTTCCCGTTTCCGCGCGAAGCCGCACGAGCCGCTCGATGTTGGCGATGACCTTGTCGTACTTGAGCCCGACCCGAGTCGACTCGAAAACTTCCTTCCCCGACGCGTCGACGCTGATGTTGATCGCATCCAGACCCGCATCGATGATGCCCCGCGCCACCGCGTCAGTGATCAGCGATCCATTGCTGATCATGCCGACCTCCTGGATCCCCTTCTCCTTGGCGTACCGGACCTTCTGAACGAGGCGCTTGTCGATGAACGCTTCGCCGTAGTTGTGCATCCGGATGTGCGTGATGCCGAGCTCGACGCACTCGTCCACCACCTTCTCGAAGAGGTCGACGGTCATGATCCCCTGCTTGCGATGCATGTCGTCGCGCGGGCAGAACACGCACTTGGCGTTGCAGATGTTCGTGCTTTCGATCTGAACGATCTCTGGCATCGACGGGGCGCGGTCCCGCCCGGTTGCCAGCAGCAGGCGGCGGAGGGGCTTGGCCTGGCTCCGGAGGAGGTGCTCCGCGGCGCGCCGCGCGCGCGCCTTGATTCTGAGAGGCTCGGACATTTGGATGGCTACAACTGCCGGAAGTGCTCGATCACGCGCTGCAGTGTTTCGTCGAGCTGGACGGTCGGCTCATACCCTACCAGCGATCGGATGCGCGAGATGTCAGGCACTCGCCGCGGCATGTCTTCGAACCCGGCTTCATACGCCTGATCGTAAGGAATGGTGACGATCTCGGACCGGCTGCCCGTCATGCCCTTGATCTTGGCGGCCAGATCACCGATCGTGATCTCCTCGCCGTTGCCGATATTGAAGACCTGACCCACCGCCCGCGGTTCGTTGATCAAGGCTACCATGGCTCGGACGACGTCCCCCACATATGTGAAGCTGCGGGACTGAGTGCCGTCGCCGAACACCGTGATGGGCTGACCCGCAAGCGCCTGCCGGACGAAGTTCGGAATGACCATGCCGTACTGCCCGGTCTGCCGGGGCCCGACGGTATTGAACAGCCGCACGACGATGACGGGCAGCTTCCGCTCCTTCCAGTACGCCAGGGCCAGGAACTCGTCGATCATCTTGCTGCAGGCGTACGCCCACCGATGCTTCGTCGTCGCGCCAAGCACCAGGTCCGCATCCTCCCTGAAGGGTACGTCCTCGCTCTTCCCGTAAACCTCCGACGTGGACGCGATGAGGACCAGCTTCTTCTTCTTGTTCGCGACCTTGAGCACGACTTCCGTCCCGTGCACGTTCGTCTCGATCGTATGCACCGGCTGCTCCACGATGAGCTTCACGCCGACAGCCGCCGCCAGGTGCACGACGACGTCGCACCGGTCTATGAGCTCGGCGAGCACCGGTTCGTTGGTGACGGAGTCGATGGTGTAGTGGAACTTCGGGTGGGCCTTGAGATGGACGACGTTGTCGATCGAACCAGTCGAGAGGTTGTCGAGAATGAATACTTCGTCGCCGCGCTCGAGGAACGCTTCGCAGAGATGACTGCCGACGAACCCCGCTCCGCCCGTAATCAGCACACGCATCAATTTGAATCCTCATCAACGCTCAGCGGGGTCCGATCCGCTGGCACACCGGGCGGCCCAGACCCCGGCACCAGCCTGCGGACTGCGTCTGCAGCGCGGGCCGCCGCACAACCGTCCGAGCGGATGCCAAAGCGGGCCAGGTAGGCGGCGCTGTCGCGCTCTATCTGCAGGCGGAATCCCTCATCATACAGGATACGGCGGAGCGCCGCGTCGGGCGCTTCCCCCTGTGGCACTCCGGCCATGAGGCCCGCGTCCACGAAGGGCGAGAGGTTGTTCGGAAGTCCTATGACGACGGCCGGGACGCCGAGCACGGCGGCATCAATCGCGACCGTGGAGTTCACGGTGATGACGGCCCGGCTGGCCCGGAGCAGGAGCGCCAGCGGGGCGTCGGCAGGGAGCACACGGATGTTGCGCACCCGTGACGCCACTCCCGCATACACGTCCGTCGTTTCTGCCGGATGGGCCTTGATGGCGAGCTGCACGTCGGGCATCCCGCCGATGGCGGCCGCGAGCCCGTCCAGCAGATCCCTCGCTTCGCGAAATTTCGACACGAACAGTACCAGCGGGCGGGTGCCGTCCGCGCCCGCCTCCGCTCTCGTCCGCTGGATGTCGCTCTCGCTCGCGGCGCGGGCGCTCCTGACCAGCGCGTCGAGCCGCGGGCTCCCGGTCACCTGAAGAGATTCAACCGGAAAACGCCCCTCGGTCTGCAGGTGCTGCCTCGCGTACTCGTCGAAGAGCAGCGTCAGAGTCGGCCTGGGGAAGCCGGCATCGGCGAGGTGACCCGGGTCCGGAAGCATCTCGTCCGCTTCGTGGCGGTAGTTGAGCCAGTGACGATAAATGAACCCGTGCTGCAGCCCCGCCGAGTGAATCCCGCGCCGACGGCATTCAAGCATCAGCGCCCGCCCCCATCCACCGGCCTCCGCGTACGTCAGTGCCACAGAGGGGCGGAGGACGTCGAGGGCGGCGCCAGCTTCGTCCATGGCGCGGGCGGACCAGGGCCACTGAAGCAGCGCAACCCCGGCAAGCTCGTTTCGAACGGCCTCCCAGCAATCGCGCCCCTGGATGATCGCGTGCCGGCGCACGGCGGCGCTCTGCCAGAGCGCACGGCGGAGCGCATGGCGGTCGCGCCAGATTCGCCGCGACGCATGCATGGTCGCCCCGCGGCCGAACGATTCGATGGGGGTGACGGGTATCGAAGATCCCGGACGTGTGAGCGCATGCCACCAGCGCCTCGCGCGGAAGTTCGAGGCTGGTCCCACGCCGACATATGTCACCCCGCCCGCGTCCGCCTCCAGCGCGTCCAGCACCGGTCCGATGTATGACTCGGCACCGCCGCCGCCGGTCGTCCGTTTCCAGAACGCCATATGGACGAACGCAATGATGGCCGCGGGCGGGTTTCCCCGCGCCCTCGACCTCTGAGCGTGCCGGCGCACATGCGAGGCTCGTGACGCCAGCATCAGGATCCGCGCGCGCGCATCCATCGCGGCGAGCCGCATCCACCAGCGTGTCCGCCCTCCGCGCGCCATCCACCGGATGCGGCTTGCCCGCGCGGTCTGAGGACCGATAATCCCGATCAGCCCGCGCGAGCCAGGATCCTGAATCGTCAGCGGGCGCTCGCGGGCGATCAGCCGATCCAGCGCCGCGATCGTCCGGTGCAGATCAAGCACCACCTGCTGCTTGTGCAGATACAACTCGGCAAACCACCAGAGCGAATCGCCGCGGAGCTGGAACCGACGCCGCAGCGGCTGTCCGTCGACCGACGCGTGCCGGAGCGCTTTGATCCAGCGGTGTGCCGCCGCCATGGCCTCCTCTTCCGCCGCGCCGTCGAGGTAGTCAGCCAGCGCAACTCGTCGCGGGCCCGTTCCGCTGTCGACGATGAGCGCGCCGAGCGTGCCCTCGACCGCCGGATTCATAGTCCGGCGGCCCGTGGACGAAGCTCTTCACGACGCGACCCGAGGACGTCCATCGCCGCGGTGAAGACACGGTCCGCGCTGATGAGCTCCAGGCAATCCGGCGTATGGCCCACGCAGCGCGCGGGCGGACGACGGATGCGGTTGCACGGGCTGCAGGGAAGGTCGACGCGCACAATGCGGTCGTTCGCGCGGCGCGGACCATACCTCACGGGATCCGACGGACCGAAGATGGCGATGACCGTCGTGCCCACGGCGCCTGCGAGATGCATCGGTCCGGTATCGCCGGTCACCAGCACATCGAGTCTTTGTATAACGGCGGCGGCGGTCAGTAGATCCAGATCCGAGGCATCGATGATTCGACATGCCGGCAGCGCCGCCGCGACGCGGTCCACCAGGAGCCGATCACCCGGCGAGCCGGTCAGAACAATCGTCGCGCCCGCGGCTTCAACGAGCCGACTCGCGACTTCGGCAAAGCGGTCCGGACTCCACTGCTTGATCGCGCGGCCCCCGCTCACGTGGAAGCCGACGAGCGGCCCCTGCGCACCTGCAAGGCGCATCGTCGCCGCCTGGTGCGCGGAGGCGGGGAGCGTAAGAGCGGCGTCCGCTGTATGTGCGGCCGTACGCCCGAACGCGGCGGCGACGAGGCGCCGTGCGTTATCGGTCGTATGCGCGCGGATGTCGTAATCGAGGGCGACGTCGAGGAGGGGGCCACCGCCGCCGCTCCGGTACCCGGTCGTCGCTCTCGCTCCTGACGCGGCGAGCAGGAGATTGCTGCGGACATCCGGTTCGAAGTTGATGGCAAGGTCGTACGGGGGCCGCCGCCACTGCCGTGCCGCCATGAGCAACGCGGGCAGGGCGCTGCCGCGCCCCTCACGCGCGAGCCAGGCCACGTCCAAAGTCTTCACCGATGTGACCGACGGAATCGCCGAGGCCAGATCGCGGTTCCAGCTCCCCACGACGAGATCGATGATTGCCCGAGGCGCGAGGACTCGCACGTCGGCAATCGCCGGAAGGACCATCAGGAGATCCCCGATCCGCTCGAGTCTGAGCAGCAGAATGCGTTCGGGGAGACTGCTGGCGCGCGGCCGGGGGAAGAGACGGGCGAGCGCCGCGCCGGCAGCCATGACGCCATCGGCTGCGGCGACCAGCGCGCGCTCACGCGGATTGCGGATCTGAAGCCGTGGCGTCGAGCCGGCAGGCGTGCGCATCGGGAAGGAGCTATTGTACCGCGACGCGATCGACCATGACGCCGAGATCCCGATCGTCAGCCGATCCGATGACACGGTGGGGATTCCACACCGCCGTGAGGAGCTTGAGCTCGACGGGATCCCCGAATGCCGCTGCCCGTGCTGCAAGCCCCGGGGGGATTGCGACGGTGTAGGTCGCGAAGCCGTCTCCCACCACCACTGCACCGAGCAGCTCGCCATGCAGATAGACGTGCACGGTGGCCGGGGATGCCGCGGCCGGACGGCCGCCATTGTTCATCACCAGCGTCACCGCCCGAGCCGATTGGACCACGGTCGTGACCGCCACGAAGGAAGTGGCGCGACTCCATCGGATGGTGCGTCCGCCTGCCTGCTCCTTCGCGTGAAACCGCAGAACGTGCAGGTCGTCCTGGAAGCCGAGGTCCAGGTCGAACTCCCGGCTCTTCGCTGCAGGGGCGGGCGTAAAGGCATACACGCCGTAGTCGAACTCCTTGGCTCGGACGAACCGCGGATAGGCATCGAGTGGCGCGTCGTATTCCGGCACCTGGAAACGCTCGCTTGCGAGCGGCGCCACTCCATACTGGTGCGACAGCAGGTCGGTTCCCCCCCCACCCATGAACAGCACGCGGTCATAACGTGGGCGCGCCCACTCGACGAATGCCGCGAAAACCCGCTTGTCGGGTCGGGCCGAGTTCAGAACGAGCACCTGCCTTCCGTAGATGTAGGCAAGCGGCAGGGCAAGCACGTGGACATCGCTTCCGGCGTCGCGGGCCTCGGCGATGACCAGGTCGCCAGCCGTGATGTCCGCAGCGAGCCGCTCGAGCCTGGGTATCAGCCCCGCATACTCGACGTGGCGCAGCAGCGGGCGGCTCTCCCGTGCGTACTGGCCGGCGAGCAGCGCGACGAATGCCATGCCGATGAGCGTGCGCAACGCGACCGTACCTCTCCATCCGCCGCGGCTGCCGCTGAGTGCGGCCGCGCACGCGAAAAGCAAGGCGGCGGGGAGGATCACTGGGAGGAACCGGCGCGTCATCCAGAAGTGATCCGTCACGATGCGAATTTTGAAGAAGAAGAAACAGGAAAAGACCGCGACCGTCACGAACAGCGCGGGGTCCCGCCAGAAGGCCCGGCGTGCCACCAGCCCGACGCCTATGAGCGCGGCGACGAGCGCCGGCAACGACAAGTAAAAGTCCGTGAACGTGCGCAGCGCGTACGCATCGTGCGCCGCCAGCCGCCCTCCCGGATGCCGGAACCACAGCGCATACACAGCCAGAACCGCGAGCGCGACGCTCAGTATCGCGGGTGCCCACCGAACGACTTGTCTGCTCACCGGCGGATGCCTCGCGGCCGCCCAGAGCCCTCCGCCAACCGCTACGACCGTGAGGCCCAGCACCAGGTACTGCCACCAGGGTAGATGGCTGAGAAACACGATCGGCAGGTCCGCATACGCCCGCATCGGACCCAGGAGATAGACGCTCGCCAGTGCCGTGGCCACGGCAAATACGACGAGGAATGACCACCGCGGTCGCTGCCCGTTGAAGGCCGACAGTGCCAGGCCGCCGGCAACCCCCGCAATTCCCAGCACCGCATCGAAGCGCAGGAACAGCAGGAGCCCGAGCAGTCCGCCTGCCAGGGGTGCGAAGAACGGATCACGGTCGACGTGGGCCCGCGCGTTCGCGAGCAGGGCGGCGAAGAGCAGCGCCTGCATCACAACCTCCGCGTTGGGGTACCGCGAGAACCACACCTCGATGACGTGCAGCGTCAGGAGCGCCGCAGCGGCGGCGGCAGCCGTTCGACCGGCCAGGCGCGCTCCGGTGAAGTAGACCGCGAGCACTCCGAGGATGGCCCAGAGGCCGACGGCGCGCCGCGCGCCGGTCAGCCCGTCGATCCCGTAACCGATGGCGATAGAGGCGGGAAAAAGGTGCGGAAACTGGCCGACTACGGAACCGTCGGCAGGCTCCCTGACGAAGAACCCCATGAAGCGGGTGCCGTAGTAATCCTGGCGCTGGTGCGACGGGAAGAAGAGGTCCCGCGCAAAGGGGGGGACCGACGCAACGACCGGGTCGCGAATGACCAGCGCGCCACGCTGCGCGAGCTGCACACCCTCATTCACGTACGTTCCGGGGTCCTTCCCTCCGATGACGTACTCAGACGAGGGAAAGAACCTCCACAGTCCGAGCACCACCAGCGCGAGTGGCACGAGAGCTGTCAAGCCGACCCTGCGGGTTGACGCGCCGAGCGTCAGGCGTCCTCGGGAGGCGACCGCGATCATCCCCGCGAGTCCCAGATTCACGACGAGAAGCCGTTCGAAACTGTAACGGTGCAACGCGGCGAGCGTGAGGACGACCGACAGCGACACCGCCGCGCTCAGGACGATTGCCCAGAACAGCCGTTCCTCGGCGTCGAGGGCCGCGCGCCGCTCCCGATCGAGCCACGGCACGCGGAAGATCATCGCGCCGGGCAGCCAGGCGACGATTGCAAGCGCAACGCATTGAGTGAGCATCATTGAGACGGATGGACGCACATGACGGGCCAGGGGCGCGCGTGGCGCGCCGGTCCGTCTCAGAACTGGAAATAGATGAATTCCGCGCCGCCGAAGTTGCCGAAGAGCATCGTCAGGTAGAACGTCGCCGCGTAGACGCAGTATCGCATGCCGGGGGAGAGCCTCGGTACGACCAGCAGGTCGTCGTAATACGCTTCGATGCCGTGCACGAGGAGCAGGGGCGCCGTGTACAGCAGCAACGGCGCGAGTGCGCCCGATATCGCTACCGACGCGGGATCGAAGCCGGTGAAGAGGGCCCGCGAGAGGGCGCCAGCTTGCTCCGCGGATCGCGCTCTGAAGATCAGCCATCCGTAGCACGTGAAGTGAAACATCACGGCCCAGGAGGTCACGCGTGCAAGCGCGCCGCTTCCGGCGATCCAGAGGTGAAGCGCCCGGACCCGGCCCGCCGCCCGGTAGGCGATGAGGAGCAGGCCCTGGTACACGCCCCACAGCACGAAGGTCCATGCGGCGCCGTGCCACAACCCGCCCAGCACCATCGTGATGGGCAGGTTGCGGCGGGTGCGGCCCCCCGACCCACGGCTACCGCCCAGCGGAATGTACAGGTAGTCGCGAAGCGAGGTCGAGAGGCTGATGTGCCAGTGCCTCCAGAAATCCTGAGCGGTGCGCACGAAATACGGAAACCGGAAGTTCTCGAGAAGCTCGATGCCCATCAGCTTCGAGGTGCCCCGCGCCACGTTGGAGTAGCCCGCGAAATCGCCATAGATCTGAAAGGCGAACGCGTACGTGCCGAGCAGCACGTTGATACCGGTCGGGTGCGCCCCCGGATCGAACAC
>Ga0136612_10001231_pt1 | contig 10760 bp, 8 predicted proteins | sample AntDryUQ224A2306_2_FD_106644 | JGI IMG/M metagenome (GOLD analysis project Ga0136612, IMG submission 106644) | Polar desert sand microbial communities from Dry Valleys, Antarctica - metaG UQ224A (23.06) | ecosystem: Environmental > Terrestrial > Soil > Desert | place: Antarctica: Dry Valley...
GCTGAAGGTATCCGCCACGTTTCGAGCGAGCGCGCCGCTCGATCAAGTGCTCAACGCTGTCTGTTCGGCCATTCGCAGCGCGTTGGGCTTCCGGCTTGTCGAGCTCAACCTGCTCGAACCAGTCTCTCAGATGATGGTGCCCACCGCTTTTGCAGGTTTCAGTCCTGCAGAGCAGGAGCGACTTCGGCGGATCGTACGTCCGCGCGAATTCTACGACCGGGTGATGCAGCCCAAATTTCGCGTGTCGAACTCGTACTTTATCTCGCATCGAGACGGGCTGGACCTCGGCGGCGAGTGGGCGTTTCTGCCCGACATACAGGACAGTGAGCGAGGCGAGGACGAGTGGCACCGCCACGATGCGCTGGCCGTTCCCCTGCAAGACCGAGATGGTCAGCTTGTCGGAATGCTCTACGTGGACGACCCCGACGACCGCAAGCTGCCGACGGTCGAGCAGGTGGAGGTTGTGGAGATGTTCGTTCAGCAGGCGACGCTCGCGGTGGAGAACGCCCGGCTGCTCGACGAGTTGCAACGATCCGAAGCGAAGTATCGGCTGCTCACCGAGACCGCCGGCGACCTGATCTTCCTGCTCGAGCCCGACGGCTCGTTCGCGTTCCTTAGCTCCAGCACAGCGAAGATACTCGGCTACGAGCCGCACGAACTGATCGGACGCCGCTTTGCGGACCTGCTCGCCCCAAACTCGGTGCGTTCCGCGCCGGCGTATCTGATAGACCCATCCAGCACGGAGGATCGTCAAGGGCGCTGCGTTGTAGAACTGCTTCGACGCGACGGCGCCGGCGCATTCCTGGAGATAGACAGCATGCCCGTCTACGAAGACGGCCGCCTCAGCGGTGAGCAGGGCATTGGCCGCGACATCTCAGAGAAGAAGCGGATGGAGCGGGAGATCGCGCGCCGGCAGCGGCAGCTCCGCCGGTTCCAGCGGCGCGAGGAGCAACTCACAGGATACGCAGCCACTGTGATCGCCGCGCAGGAGGAGGAGCGGAAGCGGATCGCGCGCGACCTACACGACGATACCGCCCAGGCGCTGATAGCACTCTCTCGGCAGATAGAGGTCGTCCGCGACGTGATGCAGCACTCGCCCGAGTCGGCTGAGCTCAAGCTCAACGACCTGCGCACGCTGACGGAACAAACGTTGGCCAGCGTGCGCAGGTTCAGCCGCGACCTACGTCCCTCGGTGCTCGACGATCTTGGCCTCGTGCCCGCGCTGGAATGGCTTGTTGCGGAGACGGCCCGCCGCCACGGCATCACCACCCGGCTGAAGGTCGGGGGCGACGAACGCCGCCTCCAACCTGAGATCGAGCTGGCCTGCTTCCGGATCACTCAGGAAGCGCTCAACAACACTGCAAAGCACGCGCAGGCCACGGGAGCGCTCGTTGAGCTGACGTTCGCCCGCGAGGTGTGCCGGCTCTCGATCACCGACAACGGCATTGGCTTTGTATCTCCCCCGGTGGTTGCGGACCTGGCGGGGGCGGGGCGAATGGGTGTGATGGGCATGCACGAGCGGGCCGCCCTGCTTGGAGGCGCCCTGACGATCCGATCCGCCCCCGGCGAGGGCGCGCGCGTCTCGGCCACGCTGCGGCTTGACGGCTCGTGAGGGCGGGATCGGGACGCGCCGGCTGAGTGCGGCGGGGAGCTACTTGTGGGCGAGCACTCCGAACGCCTGGGGCCGGTGTTCGACTCGCTTGAACCCGGCGTCCTGCAGCCTGCGAACGACGCCCTTCGTCACACGGGCTCCCATAGTGCGCTCGGGGTTGCCGATGTAGTGGAAGAGCCGCCCACCGCGCTGGAGCACCCGATGCAGCCTGCGGTAGAACTCGCCCGAGTATAGCTCGCCCGCGAGGCTGAACGCAGGTGGGTCGTGGATCACCACGGTGAACGCTCCCGTGTCGAACCCCTCTACAACCTCGTAGCTGTCGCCGACGATCTGCTCGATCCTCGGGTTGTTGAAGAGGTCGCGCGACCACGGGTTCAAGCGCGCGATCTCCAGCCCCGTCGGGTCCAGCTCCACTGTGACGACGTGCTCAGCCGTGCGCGCGGCCTCGATTGCGGTGTATCCGAGCCCTGTGGCCGTATCCAGGACGCGACCCGTGATATCGCCGGCGGCGCGCACCTTCGCGAGCGTGTCCTGATGCGGGTCGAGCCCCTTGATCCTGTGCATCGGGAAGCCTGCGATCACCATCGTGGGCGCGCCATTCGTGGGCAAGAGGCTGTAGTGCCTGTTGGTGCGGCGGGAGAAGGTTCGTATCTGCTGTGCCTCGCCGTTGGGTGCGATGTAGTAGCACCTGTCGCTAAGCCTGCCCCGTTCGCCCTCGTCGGCGATTAGCTCGATTTCCGCCCAGGGAACGTGCTCGCCCGATGGGTAGCGAAGGGTCTCCCCGCCGAGCGCCGCCTCGAAGTACGTGAGGCCAAGGTCGGGCGAGGTGCGTGCCGTCCTCAGCCCATCTCGACGGGCGCGCAGGAGCGGCGTCGCCTGGTAGTGCGAAAGGACTATCGGCGCTTGGGGCGCCTCGGGCGGGCTCGAATCGGTCAACGCTGCGCCTCCTCGACCGGCGATCCGCCGGGCTACAGTTCGGCGTCCAACCCCAAGCGTAGCATAACAGCGTAGGGGCCGGCAGCGAAGTTGCGTGCTCGCTTGTCGTAAGACTGAATGGGAGGGCGCGAGTGCAAGATTTGGCAGGCAAGGTGGTGGTCGTGACGGGCGCGAGCAGTGGGATAGGCAAGGCTATCGCCCTGGCGTTCGCGCGCGAGGGGTGCCGACTGGCTCTCGGCGCCCGACGTGAGGAGCGGCTGTCGGAGGCGCGGGTGGAGATCGAGGCGTTGGGCGCGGAGGTGCTCGCTGTTCGGACCGACGTGCGTAACGAGGCGGACGTGTGGGCGCTTGTCGGCGCGGCGAGGGAGCGCTGGGGCCGGGTGGACGTGCTTGTCAACAACGCGGGCTACGGCGTGTACAAGCCGTTCGTTGACACCGGCATGGCTTCCATCCGCGACCAGATGGAGACGAACTACCTCGGGTCTGTGTACGCGATCAGGGCGGTGCTGGAGGACATGATGCCCCGTCGAAGCGGTCACATATTCAACATCGCCTCGGTGGTCGCCAAAGTGCCCACGCCCAACTACGCCGCGTACTCGGCAAGCAAGGCGGCGATAGACTCGCTCTCTGCAACGTTGCGGGCCGAGTTGTCGCAATACGGTATAGAGGTCACGGCGGTCCACCCGAGCGCAACCAACACTGAGTTCTGGCAGAACACACCCACAGCCAGAGCCTCGTCCCGACTCGCCCAGCTCATTATGCAGCAGCCCGAGGCCGTGGCGAGCGCGGTGGTCAGAGCCGCCCGCAGGCCGCGAGCCGAGGTGTATCCCCAGTTCGGCACGCGCCTGCTGCCCATCTTTCGGGCGGTGTTCGCGCCTTTCTTTCGTCTCGGACTGCGGCTGATGGCGCGGGCGTACCGTTAGCACGACGGACGCCCTGGCCGCGCCGTTGAGATTGGGCGCGGGACTGTGGCGAGGCAAACGGGGCCGCGCCCAGGTGTAGAATAGCTTCCATGACGACGACCACCATCGAAGAGAGTCGGGAAGCAGAGGCGCTCCCGGCGGGCGAGCCGGCCACGGACGCATCACCCTGGGACAACCTCACACCCGAGCAGCGCCGTCGGGCTATGCGCGCGGTGAAGAGCCGGAACACGAGCCCGGAGCTGGCGCTACGCCGGGCGCTGCGAGATCGCGGCGTGCGCGGCTACAGAATAGACTGGGCGAAGGCGCCCGGCAAACCAGACGTGGCGTTTCCGGGCCGTAAGGTGGCGGTGTTTATTGACGGCGGGTTTTGGCACGGTCGCCCCGACCGCGTTCGACCCGGTAGGTCTGAGTATTGGGACACGAAGATAGCCCGGAACAAGGCCCGAGACGCGCGCCAGGACCACGAGTTGCGCCGGGCGGGCTGGAGGGTGCTGCGGCTCTGGGACGACGAGGTGCTCGCCGACCCGCGAGCGGCTGCTGAGCGTGTAGCCCGGATGCTGCGGCCCTTCGCGGTCGCCGAGTTCTTTGCTGGCGTGGGCCTCGCACGGCTGGGTCTGGAGGCCGCCGGCGGCAGGGTGGTCTGGGCCAACGACGTTGAGCCCGTCAAGCGGACGATCTACGAGGCGAACTTCCCCGTCGGCGAGTACGTACTGGGCGACGTTCGCGGCGTGCGGGCCGACTCCTTGCCGGACGTTGACCTTGCGTGGGCGAGCTTTCCCTGCACCGATCTGTCGCTTGCCGGCGAAAGGGCGGGCCTGGCGGGCGCTGAGTCCGGCCTGGTGTGGGAGTTTCTGCGTGTGCTTGAGGAGATGGGCGACCGCCGTCCGGGCGTCGTGGCGCTGGAGAACGTGTCGGGCTTCATCAGCTCCAACGGCGGGCGGGACGTGCGTTCAACCATCGAGGCGCTCAACTCCCTGGGTTATACCTGCGACGCGTTCGTCGTGGACGCCCGCTGCTTCGTGCCGCAGAGCAGGCCGCGCTTTTTCCTCGTGGGCTGGGTGGACGACGCGAGCCCCGCGCCCACCGCCCCCGAACCGACTGCATCGGGAGTCATCGCTCTGGATCCGTTCCGCCCGGCGCCGGTCGCGCGGTTGTTTGAGACGCCGGGGCTGCGGATGCGCGCCATCGCGCTGCCCACTCCCGAGCCCCGCAACGCAACGCTGGAGCACGTCGTCGAACGGCTCGCTTCGGACGATCCCAGGTGGTGGCCCCCAGAGACGCAGGCGCGCGCGCTCGCACAGATGGAACCGGGGCACCAGGCGCGGCTGACCCGGCTTGCTGCGTCGCCGACGCTTGTCTACGCTGCGGGCTACAGGCGAACGCGCAAGAAGGGGGTGAGGGTGGAGGTGCGAGACGACGGCGTGGCCGGTTGTCTGCGCACGCTGAGGGGCGGCTCCAGCCGGCAGATGCTGTTCGAGTGCGGGGCAGGGCGAGTGCGGATGCGCTGGCTGACGGCCCGTGAGTGCGCCCGGCTGATGGGCGCGCCCGATTCGTTTGTGTTCGGCGAGGCCTCGGACTCGAAGGCGATGTACGCGCTGGGCGACGCAGTGTGTGTACCCGTCGTCGAGTGGCTGACGGGCAACTGCCTGTGGGGTCTCGTTCGCTAGGGGTCCGCGAGCTAACTGAGGGGCGACGCCCTCACCCCTGGCCCCTCTCCCATTTGCGGGAGAGGGGTATCTGCGCCTCCGGTGAGTGCGCCTACTCGGACCGGTCGCCTGCGAATAGGGTCAGGTGGCGAAAGGGCTCCTTGCCGGAGCTTCTCGACATAAGGTTGTACCGCTCGGCGATCTGGTGCTGCATCCGGCGCAGGGAGTGGGTCTGAGGCGAAAGGCTGATCGCCGCTTCGTCGCCGTTCATGATCTGGTGCGCGGCGTCCTCGGCCTCGTACTGAGCCATGACGTACGGGTCGGAGGGGATTGGCGTGTGGAACACGCTCGACAGCAGCCGCTCGATGTGGCTCGTGCTATTCGTCTTAAGCACGTACACCGGCTTGCCGTCGCTCCCGGCCTCGCGGACGGCCGGAGGGGCCTTGCGGTAGTAGTTGTCCACCGTGATAACCATGTCCGCCGAATTGAGGTCCTTGACGAGCGTCATTGGGATGCCCATTCTCATGGCGGACTGTTCGAGCTTGTTCCGACTCACACCAAAGAGATACACCTTGCGCGGGGTTTCCGGCGCCGGTTGCTCGGTTGCGGTCACGGGTGCGACGCGGCCGCCCTGGGGGGTGGTCTCGGTTGCTGCCTCGGCGGCGGCTGCGGGCTCGGTAATGCGCGCGCGGCTCTGGCGAACGGGCGTCTGCTGTGGCTGCTGCTGTCTGCGGTCGCGGCGGCTCGGCCTATCCTGCACCATGGCTGTGACGCTGCGTTCGACGTGGACCTGGCCTGCGGCGTCCCTCCAACGAACCTCCGGGCGGATCTCGTAGCCGCGAAGCAGGGCGTCCACAGTCTCGGCGACGTCGCGGTGTATGGCCACGCGGTCGCGGTCTTGAATCTCCACCATCACGTCGAACGTGGGCGGCGCCTTGCGCTCCAGGATGCTCTTCTGCGTGCCCCGGCGCTTGGCCTCCTCGTCGCCCAGCGTGACGGACTGTATGCCGCCGATGAGGTCGGAGAGGGTGGGGTTCATCATGAGGTTCTCCAGGCTGTTGCCGTGCGCCGTGCCGATTAGCTGCACGCCGCGCTCGGCGATGGTGCGCGCCGCTCCGGCCTCCAGCTCGGTGCCGATCTCGTCAATGATAATTACCTCGGGCATGTGGTTTTCCACGGCCTCGATCATTACGGCGTGTTGCAGGCTTGGAGTGGGCACCTGCATCCGGCGGGACCGGCCGATCGCGGGGTGGGGTATGTCGCCGTCGCCGGCGATCTCGTTCGAGGTGTCCACGATTATGACCCGCCGACGCAACTCTTCGGAGAGTACACGCCCGACCTCGCGCAGCATGGTCGTCTTGCCGATGCCCGGCCTACCGAGGATAAGCGTGCTTTGGCCCGACTCTACCAGGTCTCGGATGATGTTGATGGTGCCGAGCACCGCTCGGCCGACGCGGCAGGTGATGCCCACGACTTCCTGCTTGCGGTTGCGGATGGCGCTGATGCGGTGGAGCGTCCGCTCGATACCGGCGCGGTTGTCGTCTCCAAAGTCGCCGACGTGCGTCACGACGTACTGTATGTCGTCGTGGGTCACCTCTCCCTCGGCGAGGGCGAACTCCTCGTTCGGGAACCGGGCCTCGGGCAGGCGGCCCAGGTCGAGCACTATCTCGAGCAGCGACGGGAGGTTTTCCAGTTCACGCAGCGGCTGAGCTATGCGCGGCGGCAGCGCGGCGAGCAACTCGTCGAGGTCGTCCGTAATTAGCTCTTCGTGGTAGTTGTACTGGTCCAGAACTTGTGCCATTCAATATTACCTTTCAGACAATTTTACCACTCTGGGTCACTGACGTGAGGATCGCGGTCGGGGTCGGCTCGGCTGGACAGTGTGTTTCTGAAGACGGAGGCGGCGCGCTCGGCCATCCCGATCGCGCGGGCTTCTTGCGCGTAGCTCAGCACCGAGGTGTACATCACAAGTCGGCTCTGGGAGACGAGCAGCGAATGTCCCATCTCTTCGAGCACGCCGCTCAGCTCGGCCTGGTGGTCGCGGGCAGTGCAGTAGAGCGTGCCGGCGCCGTGTTGCGCGGCGGCGAGCCGAGCCTGGTTGATCGCGTCGGGCAGGAGGCGCCGATACTCGGGGTCGTAGTGCAGGTTCAGCGCGGCGCTGCGCTTGCCCAGCCTGAGCTCGGCGTGCAGGGCGGCCTCTCCCGGCGCGGAGTGATACACCCACTCGCGCCGACGGCCGCTTCGCAGGCGACGGCCGCGCTGCCAGGTTGACGGGGTGAGCGCTTCGGCCCGCTGCACGCCGGCGGGCTCGGTACGGTTATAGAGTTTCCACACGTCCCAGGCATCTTCGGGGTGGAGCGGCTCGAGCTCGCTTCCGCCCTCGGACGAGCGGGCGTCGCACGGGCCGAAGTACACCTGCTCGCGCGTGATGCTGGTGAAGCCGAGCCAGCGCAGCAGGTCGCACGCATCGGAGTCTTCCTCGGCGCGGGCCGAGACCCGCAGCTTGCCTTCGCCGGCCGCCCTGAGGCAGGCGCGCTCGATCAGCCCCTCGAGCGCTGCGGCGACGCCGTCCGCGCCGACGCTGAAGTAGCCGAGTGCGAGCAGGCGCGCTTCGTCGCTGTGGTGGAGAGAGATCGAGTAGCAACAGGCGATGGGGCGGGCGCGCGCTGTGTAGAGAAGGGTGTCGGCGCCGTAGCGCATCGGCCCGAGCGTGGAGCGGGCGGCGTGCTGCACCGGTGAGAAGTCGCGGACGAGTGTGTTTGGAACGTCCAGCGAAACCCATCGTTGTCGTCGAGCGATCTGTGGTATATCAGTCGGGCGGATAGTCCGTATCACAACCCCTCGGCTTCACTGGACCTCGATAAGTCCACACGTCCAGCTAACTGAGTGTAACCTACAACGGGGCTATCATGCAAAGCTCGCTTTCGAACCGCGTGTAGCAGACACCGGGGGGATGGGGGGCGAGTTCTTCAGTCTCGTCCTCATAGTAGCGGCCTCTTCGACCCAATTCCAAGCCGCCCATTCTTGCGTCAACTCAACCCCTACAAACTCCGTGTCTAATCAAGTAGAAATGCTTTTGACAAAACTTCTACTTGCAGCGTATACTCAACCCAGGTCGCGAGCAATGAACGCACACCGACGACGGTGTGCATCCGCATTCGATACGTGTGGAGGGAGAAAACCAGTGAAGTACATTGCCAGCAGGTTATTGGTACTACCTCAGGGACTGTGGGTTGTCTACGCCGTGCTCGGCGCCCTCATCGGCGTTGGGTTGCTGGTTTTGGCTATGCCGCCGGCGGATGCCAACCATCCGTATACTAGCAACTCTCACGTTGGTACCATTCACCAGAATGACGCGAATAGCAGCGAGGGTGCTTGTACTGATAGTCATACTCCTGATCTGAGCGAGACATATGTCCGCACAAGGATCAACGGCACCCTTCAGTTCGACGATCCATCCCTATCCTGGGACGACAAGATTGACAACAAGATCAATATCGCGATGAGCACCGCAACGTGTGCAGAGCTTGGTTACCAAGGTGCGTTAGGCTCCATCGAACTACGTTATCGGGTATATGACGACGATTATCGGCTAGACGCTGAAGGTAGGGTGTGTAATCCCTGGCCGGGGTCCGAAGCTTGTGCGCTTGCAAGTGAAGCGACCTACCTCAACCCCAACCAAAATCACTATGAGAATAGCTTCTACAACATGTACTTCCAGGAGGACGTCATCTACGACGATGTCGGCGACAACACGGGAGCTGCGTACCGAGCGCACGTCGTCAGCCACGAGACCGGACACGCATTCAACTTGAAGGACCCTTGGCCTCGCGATACCGAATGTGGTACACAGACGAGTGTTATGCACCCCGAGTACTACTGCAGGAATCTCACGACGGTACGCTACCCACAAGCCATAGACATTGACACAGTCACCACGATCTCCCAGTGATTGTTCGGTACACGCTAGCGATAGGAGCCAGGCAGTGATCAGCAGCAGAGTATTTCGAGCACAGGGCGTCGTGGTTATCGTCCTCAGCCTCATCGCCGCAGTTGTCTGGTCGGCAGTTGGGTACAGACTTTCGCACAGCCAAGAGGCGATCTACTATTCAACCGAACCGGGGTTCTTGACCACGAACAGAGATCACCTGGCCATATGTGTTGATTCCACGGTGGCCGATGTAGGGAATGAAGAACTCAGGGAGGCCGTGTTCGCTGCACTTGAGCGGGTGAAGGAGCATCCCTCCTTCATTCCTGCCGGGCTGTCACAGGGAACATCGGAGGTGACGATTGGCTGTCCGGGACCTGCAAGGGCTACTCAGCCGGACTTCAACTGGGAACTTGGCGGGAATGGTGAGACACAGGTCCCCTGGGTAGAGGTTCCGAGTGAGTACCGAACCTTCGTCTACGTGGTGTCGGAGGAGCATCTGTGGGATGAATCATCGGGTAGAGTGGCGCATCGCGCACCACAGGAGTACTACTACGACGGCCAGGTGGGTGCGGAGGTAACTTCAGCGGTGTATCTCAGCAGCGGCGACGTTCAGGACAGTGAGGCGATAGTGCGCTACCTCACGCGCGGATTCGGGCTGACCTCGTCAGAGGCAGAGGGAGAAACACGATGAGGATCAACAGGGCTCGATATGCTGGACGAAGCGCATTAGCTGCGGTCCTCAAAAACTCAGGGTCGCGAATGAGTGCAGTCGTCGCCGCGAGTATGACTTTGTTGCTCGTGCTGATTCTTGTGAGTCAGGTAGGCGCGCAAGAAGATTATGTCGACGTCACCTTCAAACTACGGGTTGATGGGGATGTACCGGCGGACACGGCGTTCGTGATAAGTCATGAGAATCTGCCGTTTAGAGGAGGTAGCTCTCCTTTGCCCTACTTCTTCTGTGGCGTAGACTCTCCGCCTCCAGCCCTGACCGGGCCTGCCACCTGCGATGGCGGCACAGTGTATACATGGATCATAAGCAAGGTGAAAGGGGCGACTATCGAGTTCGACTTCTCATACTTAGGTCCGGACTATGGAGACGATAAGTCGTTATTCACCGACGTGGTCACGCTCAATACCGATAGGACATTCACTGCCTATTACAGGTTTCCAGGTGGAGGAGACACTCAGGGTGATGAGCAGGATGAGGACGACATGCCTTCACATCTCCCAGCCACCGGTGCGGGAGGGACCTACGGCCCCTAATATGTAGATATCCTGAGAAGCCGAAGGTAGGGGTAAGGCTGGAGCGGCACGATCGGTCGAGCCTCGTCGCAATGTAGCCGTCTGGACTTCGCGGCACACTCCTACCCGGCGTCGTCCGGGTCGTCGTCGTCCGGCTTCGCGGTCGGGGCGCGGCGCTCGGCCTCCCAGCGGGCTAGCAGGTCGGGGCGGCGGTCGCGGGTGAGCCGCAGCGCCTGCTCCAGCCGCCACGCGTCAACGAGGCCGTGGTTGCCGCTCAACAGCACGTCGGGGACGGTCATACCTCGGAACTCGGCGGGGCGGGTGTAGTGTGGGTACTCCAGCAGGCCCGACGTGTGCGACTCGTCCTCGTGCGACGCCTGCTGTATGACGCCGGGCACGAGCCTGGCCACGGCGTCCACGACGACGGCGGCGGCGATCTCCCCGCCGCTGAGCACGTAGTCGCCGATGGA
>Ga0136612_10001232_pt1 | contig 10758 bp, 10 predicted proteins | sample AntDryUQ224A2306_2_FD_106644 | JGI IMG/M metagenome (GOLD analysis project Ga0136612, IMG submission 106644) | Polar desert sand microbial communities from Dry Valleys, Antarctica - metaG UQ224A (23.06) | ecosystem: Environmental > Terrestrial > Soil > Desert | place: Antarctica: Dry Valley...
CACCGCCGCCGTCCGCTGCGCGCCGCCGGACAACCGGCCGCTGCCGGCCGAGCGCGCCGCGTGCGCCGAGTGGCTCCACGCGGAGGTCCCGCTGCTCGAGCGGGTCCGGGTCGTCCTCTGCCTCGGCGCGATCGCCTGGAGCGCCGGCCTGAAGCTGCGCGCCGCGCTCGGCGCTCCGCCCCCCCGGCCGCAGCCGCGCTTCGGCCACGGCGTCGAGCTGGACGGGAGCCGCTTCGCGCTGCTCGGCAGCTACCACCCGTCCCAGCAGAACACGTTCACGGGCAGGCTCGTCCCCGCGATGCTCGACGACGTCCTGAACCGCGCGCGGGAGCTCAGCCGAGCAGCGCCCGCGTCGAGCCCGCCAGCTCGATGATCGCGTCGCGCGAGACCCGCGAGACGCCGCCCATGTTCAGGAACCCGTGGATCAGCCCACCGAACCGACGGTGGGCCACGGCGATGCCCGCGGCCTGGAGCGCATCGGCGTAGGCGTCGCCCTCGTCGCGGAGGGGATCGAAGCCCGCGGTGACCACCAGCGCCGGGGCCACGCCGGTGAGGTCCGCCGCGCGCAGCGGCGAGACCACGGGATCCGCCAGGTCGAAGTCCGTGCCGCAGTAGTGGCGGGTGAACCAGCCCATCTCCGCCTTGGTCAGGTAGAAGCCCTCGGCGAAGTGGTCCTCCGACGGGTAGGTCCGGGCGAAGTCGGTCGTCGGGTAGACGAGGAGCTGCAGCGCGAGCTCCGGGCCACCGTCGCGGGCCGCGCGCTGGGCGACGACGGCCGCGAGGTTGCCGCCCGCGCTGTCGCCGCCGACGGCGAGCCGGGCCGGGTCGGCCCCGAGCGCCTTGGCGTGCGTCGCGGCCCAGCGCACGGCGGCCCAGGCGTCCTCGGGGGCGGCCGGGATCGGGTGCTCGGGAGCGAGCCGGTAGTCGACGGAGAGGACGTGCGCTCCCGCGTGACGACAGAGCAGGCGGCACGGCCCGTCGTGGGTGTCGAGGCCCCCGACCGTGAAGCCGCCGCCGTGGAAGTAGACCAGGAGCGGGTGCGGCCCGCTCAGCTCGTCCGGCGAGTAGAGGCGGGCGGGCAGCCGGCCTTCGGCCCCGTCGACCTCGAGGTCGCGCACCGCGCCGACCGCGACGGTCGGGCCGGCGAGCGCGACGCTCTGGCGACGGCTGCGCTCGCGCGCCTCGGCCACGCCGAGCCGGTTCAGCGGCGGGTCGCCCTGGCGCTCCATCATCGCCAGCATGAGCTGGATCTCCGGCTCGAGCCGCTGGCCGTCGACCTCGGTCGGCGTGCCGCCGGCCAGCCGGACCTGGGCGGTGGGCGGGAGGGCGGACATCGCACGCGCCGCGCGGTAGCTCAGGCGATCCGCCAACGTGGTCGCGACGCCGTTCATCACCCGTACCCTAATCAGCGTGCCGCTCTCTGCCTTCACCCCCCAGGTCAGAGACTGGTTCGGCCGCGCCTTTGCGGAGCCGACCGCCGCCCAGGCCCAGGCCTGGCCCGCGATCGCCACCGGGCAGCACACGCTGATCTCCGCGCCGACGGGCTCGGGCAAGACGCTCGCCGCCTTCCTCTGGGGTCTCGATCGCCTCGTGGCGACGCCCTCGCCGGAGGACCCGAAGGACCGCAGGACCCGCCTGGTCTACGTGAGTCCCTTGAAGGCGCTCTCCTACGACGTGGAGAAGAACCTGCGTGCCCCGCTGCGCGGGATCGGCGGCGACGTGACGGTCGGCATCCGGACGGGCGACACGCCGCAGAAGGATCGGCGCGACATGGTCAGGCACCCGCCCGACGTGCTGATCACGACGCCCGAGTCGCTCTACCTCATGCTCACGAGCCAGGCGCGGCAGGTCTTCACCGGGACGGAGTGGTTGATCGTCGACGAGATCCACGCCGTCGCCCAGACCAAGCGCGGCGCGCACCTCGCCATCACGCTCGAGCGCCTGAACGACATGGCGGAGATCGACCAGGTCCAGCGGATCGGGCTGTCGGCGACGCAGAACCCGCTCGAGGAGGTCGGGCGCTTCATGGTCGGCCCGCGCCGGCGGTGCACGATCGTCGACACCGGCGTGCGCAAGCCGCTCGACCTCCAGGTCCAGGTCCCCGTCGAGAGCATGGTCGAGCCAGACGCCGGGGCGGCCGGCCCGGGTGCCGACCTGGCCGAGCTCGACCCGCTGGCCGGCGGCGAGGCGACCCGCAAGTCGATCTGGCCCGCGATCTACCCGAAGATCCTCGAGCTGGTCGAGGCCCACAAGTCGACGCTCGTGTTCGTCAACAACCGGCGGGCGGCGGAGCGGCTCGCGCTGCGGCTCAACGAGCTCGCGGAGAAGGAGATCGCCCGCTCGCACCACGGCTCGCTCGCGCGCGAGGAGCGCCTGATCGTCGAGGAGCAGCTCAAGGCCGGCGAGCTGCCGTGCCTGGTGGCCACCTCGTCGCTCGAGCTCGGCATCGACATGGGCGCCATCGACCTCGTGCTCCAGGTCGAGTCCCCCAAGTCGGTCACCGCCGGGCTGCAGCGGATCGGACGCGCGGGGCACAACGTCGGCGAGACCTCCAAGGGACGGATCTTCCCGAAGTTCCGCGCCGACCTGCTCGAGTGCGCGGTCGTCGCCAAGCGGATGCGCGACGGGCTGATCGAGACCACCGTCGTCCCCCGCAACCCGCTCGACGTGCTCGCCCAGCAGATCGTCGCGATGGCCGCGTCGACCGAGGAGGACGAGCCGCTCGTCGTCGATGACCTGCAGGCGCTGCTCGGCCGGACCTACACCTACGCCGAGCTCTCGCGCGCGCAGCTCGAGAACGTGCTCGACATGCTCGACGGGCGATATCCGAGCGAGGAGTTCGGCGACCTGCGCGCCCGCATCGTCTGGGACCGGGTGGCGGGCACGATCCGGGCTCGCAAGGGCGCTCGCGCGCTGGCCATCACGAACGCCGGGACGATCCCTGACCGCGGGCTGTTCTCCGTCAACCTGCCCGACGGACGGCGGGTCGGCGAGCTCGACGAGGAGATGGTCTACGAGGCGCGGCCGGGGCAGACCTTCCTGCTCGGAGCGAGCTCGTGGCGGATCGAGGAGATCGGCCGCGACCGGGTGATCGTCACCCCGGCGCCGGGCGTGCCGGGCGCCGTCCCGTTCTGGCGGGGCGACTCGGTGGGGCGTCCGCGCGAGCTCGGCGAGGCGATCGGCGCGTTCTCCCGCTGGGCGGTCGACCAGACCTCCGAGATCCTGCAGGCGGAGTACTCGCTCGACCCGCTGGCGGCGAACAACCTGCTCGACTTCCTGCGTGAGCAACAGGAGGCGACCCGGGTCGTCCCGTCGGACCGGACGATTGTCATCGAGCGCTTCCGCGACGAGATCGGCGACTGGCGGCTGTGCATCCTGTCCCCGTTCGGCGGCCGGGTGCACGCCGCCTGGGGCCTCGCCCTGAGCGCCCGGATCCGCGACGAGTACGGCCTCGAGTCCGACGCGATCTGGTCCGACGACGGGATCATCATCCACCTCCCGGACGCCGACGAGCCCCCCGGCGCCGAGCTCGTCCTCATCGAGCCCGACGAGGTGGAGGACAAGGTGGTCGGCGAGCTCGGCGGCTCCGCCCTGTTCGGCGCGCGCTTCCGTGAGAACGCCGGCCGCGCGCTGCTCATCCCGCGCGCCTACCCAGGCCGGCGCACCCCGCTCTGGCAGCAGCGCCTGAAGTCGCAGACGCTGCTCGAGGTCGCCAAGCGCTACGCGCAGTTCCCGATCATCCTCGAGACCTACCGCGAGTGTCTGCGCGACGTGCTCGACGTCCCCGGACTCACCGAGCTGCTGCGCCAGCTGCACTCGCGCGAGCTCTCCGTCGTTGAGGTGGAGACGCAGAGCGCGTCGCCGTTCGCCTCCTCGCTGCTCTTCGACTACGTCGCGACCTACATGTACGAGGGCGACACGCCCAACGCCGAGCGGCGCGCGGCGGCCCTCTCGCTGGACCGCGACCTGCTGCGCGAGCTGCTCGGGCAGGAGGAGCTGCGCGACCTGATCGACCCGGAGGCGCTCGAGACGGTGGAGAGCGACCTGCAGCGGACGTCCGAGCGCACGCAGGCCGACTCGGTCGACGCGCTGCACGACGTCCTGCGGCGGGTCGGCGACCTCACCGAGGACGAGGTGGCGATCCGGGTGGCGCCCAGGACCGGGGACCCGGTGCAGATGCTCTTCACCCTCGCGGGTGAGCGCCGCGCCGCGCGGCTGCGGATCAACGGCGAGGCCCGGTGGGTGGCCGCCGAGGACGCCGGCCTCTACCGCGACGCGCTCGGCACCGTGCCGCCCTCTGGGCTGCCCGCGGCCTTCCTGACCGACGTGCCCGACGCGCTGGAGCGGGTCGCCCGCCGCTACGGGCGCACCCACGGGCCGTTCACGAGCGACGAGCTCAAGGCCCGCTACGGGATCGCCCTCGAACCGGTCCTCGCCGGCCTGGAGCGGGCCGGCGAGCTGTTGCGCGGCGAGCTGCGGCCCGGAGGGACCGAGCGCGAGTGGTGCGATCCCGAGGTCCTCCGCCGGCTGCGACGGGCCTCGCTCGCCGCGCTGCGCAAGGAGATCGAGCCCGCCGACCAGCGCGCGCTCGCCCGCTTCGCCCCGAGCTGGCAGGGCGTGGATCGCCACCCGGCGGGGGGCGCCGGCGTCGACCGGCTGCGCGAGGCGCTGATCCCGCTGCAGGGTCTCCCGCTGCCCGCCGAGGTGTGGGAGCGCGCCGTGCTGCCGAGGCGGGTCGGCGCCTATTCCCAGGCGTGGATGGACCAGCTCTGCGCGGCCGGCGAGGTCGTCTGGGTGGGCGCGGGCGCGCTCGGGCGGCGCTCGGGGCGGGTGGCGCTCTACTTCCGGGAGGACCTCGCGCTGCTCGGCCCGCCCCCCAACCGCGGCGCCGACGCTCCGTTGGACGGCGTCCACGCGCGGATCCGCGAGCGCCTCGCGCGCGGGGCCTGCTTCTTCACCGACCTGCTCGTCGACGTGCCGGGCGTGCCCGCCGAGGAGATCCAGGAGGCGCTGTGGGACCTGGCGTGGGCGAGCGAGGCGACGAACGACGCGTTCTCCCCGTTGCGATCCGGGAGGCTCGCGCAGGCCTCCCAGCGCGCTCGGGTGGACCGGGCCGCCGCCTCTCGCCGCCGCTTCGGCGCTCGGCGCTCGGCCGCCCAGCCCACCGTGCAAGGTCGCTGGTCGCTGACCACCGGGCTCTTCGGCGAAGGGGCGACGGATCCGACGGCTCGCCGCCGCGCGCAGGCGGAGCTCCTGCTCGAGCGCTACGGCATCGTCACCCGCGAGCAGGTGCTCGCGGAGGGCATCCCGGGCGGCTTCTCGTCGCTCTACGACCAGTTCGCCGCGCTGGAGACGCTCGGCGTCTGCCGCCGCGGCTACTTCATCGAGGGCCTCGGTGGCGCGCAGTTCGCCCTGCCCGGGGCGGTCGAGCGGCTGCGCGGCCAGCGCGACGACGACGCGGCGCCGCCGATCGTCCTTGCCGCGACGGATCCCGCTCAGGTCTACGGCGGCGTCCTGAAGTGGCCCCCGAGCGCATCGAGGTCGCCCTCCCGCCAGGCCGGCGCCTACCTGGTGCTCGCCGGTGCCGAGCCGGTGCTCTACGTGGAGCGCGGAGGCAAGGGTCTGGCGCTCCTCGTCGAGGCGACCGACGAGCGCATCGGCCCGGCCCTGGAGGTGCTCGCCGACGGCGTCCGCCGCGGCCGGCTCCCGCGGAAGCTGAGCCTCGAGCGGGTCAACGGCGAGCCCGTGGTCGGCTCCGAGCTCGAGCCGATGCTGCTCGAGTACGGCTTCCGGTCGGGAACCCGGAAGCTGACGCTGTCGGCTTAGAAAGACCCAATGCTGGATCGGCTTTCCGGTATCTTGGCCGGCATGACCGTCACCGATGATCTTCTCGAGAACAGCAAGGCCTACGCCGAGTCCTTCGACAAGGGCGACCTCCCCACGCCTCCCGGCAAGAAGATCGCCGTCGTCGCCTGCATGGACGCACGGCTGATCCCGACGAAGCTCCTCGGCCTGCAGGAGGGTGACGCCCACGTGATCCGCAACGCGGGCGGCGTCATCACGGACGACGAGGTCCGCTCGCTGGCCATCTCCCAGCGCCTGCTCGGCACCGAGGAGATCGTCCTCATACACCACACGGACTGCGGGATGCTCACCTTCACGGACGACGAGTTCAAGGCGTCCATCCAGGCGGACACCGGCCTGAAGCCCGCGTGGGCCGCCGAATCGTTCTCCGACGTCGACGAGGACGTCCGCCAGTCGCTGGCGCGCGTGAACGCGAGCCCGTTCATCCCGAAGAAGGACTCGGTGCGCGGCTTCGTCTACGAGGTGGAGACCGGGAGGCTGCGCGAGGTCCAGTAGGCGCTTCATATCCCGCGGCGCCGGGAAGGCTGCCCTATCGCGATAGACCACCCCAGGCTCGCGATGGATGGGCCCGGCGGGGCGGCGGGGCATCGTTCCCGTCGCCTCGCTCGTATCCCCACTAGCGATGCCCGAGGGCGACACGATCCACTACGCCGCAAACCGGATCCGCCCCGTGCTCGAGGGCCAGGTCCCCGACGCGCTCGAGACCCCCCACCGGCGCTTCGCTCGCGACCGCTGGCCCGAGCGGCTCTCCGGACGCCGGGTCGAGTCCGTCGACGCCCACGGCAAGCACCTGTTCCTGCGCTTCGAGGGCGGGCTGACCATTCACTCGCACCTACGGATGAGCGGAGCCTGGCGCGTGTTCGACGCCGGCGGGCGCGGGCCGTCGCGCTCGACCTGGCTGCGCGTGCGGAGGGGCGAGAAGGAGGTCGTCCAGTTCAACGGCCCGGTCCTCGAGCTGATGACCGAGTCACGCACTCGCTTCGACCAGCGGATCGCCGGCCTCGGACCGGACATCCTGGCCCCGGTCGCCTTCGACTACAAGCGCTTCTTGCGCCGCCTGCGCCAGGACGACCCGACCCGGCCGATCGGCGACGCGATGCTCGATCAGCGGATCCTGGCCGGGATCGGCAACCTGTGGAAGGTGGAGGGCTGCTTCCAGGCGCAGATCGACCCGTGGCGCCCGACCGGGAAGGTCTCGGACGAGGAGGCGGTCTTGATCGTCGATGCCTGCCGGCCGCGGATGCAGCGCTCGGCGCGCGACGGCAACCAGACCCGGTTCAAGCAGATCTACGGCAAGGCGCGCCAGCCCTGCCCACGCTGTGGGCCGGTCGCGCGCATCCAGACCCGCGGGCAGTGGGACGACAACCGCCCGACGTTCTGGTGCTCGCGATGCCAGAGCTGAGTACCGGCGTCCCGCTCCCGGTCAAGCGCGTCGGACACAAGGGGGCCGACCTGATCGCCCCCGGCAACACGCCCGCCTCGTTCGACGCCGCCCTCGCCGCAGGGGTGGACATGATCGAGTTCGACGTACTCCCGGTCGACCGCGCAGCGCTCGAGACCACCCGGCTCGTCCTCTGCCACGACTACTCCCACGCCCTCGACGAGGTGCCGGGCCTCGAGGAGGGGCTCGCCCATCTGGCCGGCCCGGCGTTCGACGGGATCGAGCTCGACGTGGACCTCAAGGTGCCGGGCTGCGAACGGCGGGTGGTCGAGGCCCTGCGCAAGCACGGGCTCGTCGAGCGCTCGCTCGTGTCCTCGCAGTTCATGCGCTCGCTGGTCACCGTCCGTGAGCTCGAGCCGCGGCTGCGGCTGGGCTGGTCGGTGCCCCGGGCCAAGCGCGACTACACGAAGTCGCTGGTCTGGGTGGTGCCGGCCATGGCCGCCCTGACGGTGCTCAAACGCACGCTGCCGCGCAGCGCCGGGCGGGCGCTCGGCGACGGCCGGGCCGACGCGCTGATGGTCCACCATCGTCTGATCTCGCCGCCGCTGGTGACAGCGGTGCAGGCCGCCGGGGGCGAGCTGTACGCCTGGACGGTCGACGACCTTCCGACCATGCGCGCGATGCAGGCCGTCGGGGTGACGGGCATCATCACCAACGACCCGCGGTTGTTCGACCAGCTCGAGCGGCCCGCCGACCCGGCGGCCGCCTCGCCGCGCTGACGCGGGCGGCTCGACGCGATCTGACCGAGCCTTAGGATCAGGGGCGATGCTCGCCTCGACCCAGGACACCGTCGAGCTCCTGGCCGGTGTGCCGGCCTTCGAGGAGCTCGAGCCGCCCGAGCTGGCCCGCGTGGCGGAGGTGGCCGTGCCACGCGACTTCGCGCGCGGCGAGCGGGTGTTCAGCGAAGGCGACGACTCCGACACGTGCTACGTGGTCTACACCGGGCACGCCCGGGCGATCCGCGAGCACTCCGACGGCCGCCGGCTGACCCTGGCGACGTTCGGCCCGGGAGACATCTTCGGCGAGCTCGCGATGTTCGACGACGAGCGCCGCTCGGCGACCGTCGAGGCGATCGACGCGCTCCAGGCCATTGCCGTGCTCGGCTCGGACATGCGCCGGCTGATGCGCGAGCACCCGGACATCGCCGTCAAGCTCGTCATCGCGCTGGGGCGGCGGCTAAGGGCCGCCAACGAGCGGTTGGCCCGTCAGTCCTTCCAGACCGTGCAGAGCCGCGTGGCCGGGGTGCTCGCTCAGCTCGTGGAGGAGAGACTGCGCGAGGCGGAGCCGCAATCCCAGGCCCCGGGGCAGGGGGGGGCCGGAGTGCTCGTCACCGCCACCCAGGCCGACCTAGCCCAGCTTGCAGGCTCCTCTCGCGAGTCGGCCAGTCGCTTTCTGGCGGGGCTGGAGCGCGCCGGCGTGATCAGCCAGGGACGCGGACGGCTGACGGTCCACGACCCCGCCGCGCTCGAGAACTATGTCTACTGAGCGCGAGACCTCCCATGGTGGCGTGGTGGTCCGTGGTGAGGACGTCGTGGTCATCACCCCGCGGCGTTCGAGGGCGCTGGGGCTGCCCAAGGGCGGGCCCGAGGACGGCGAGACCGGAGCCCAGACCGCCCAGCGGGAGGTGCGCGAGGAGACCGGCCTGACCGCGAAGCACGTCGCCGAGCTCGGCGAGGTGACCTACTGGTACCGGCGCGGCGGGCGGCGGATCTTCAAGACGGTCCACTTCCATCTGTTCCGCTACGAGTCGGGTTCGACCGACGACCACGACCATGAGGTCGACGAGGCCCGGTGGATGCCCCTCGCCGAGGCCCGAACCGCCCTCTCCTACCCGGGCGAGCGGGAGATGATCGAGCGCGCGATGGTCCTCCTGCCGCTCGACTGAGTAGCATCGCGCCGCAGATGCAGGCGCTGAACTTCTACTCCACCGTGTTCGCCGACCAGATGAAGCGGGGCCGCAAGACGGCCACCATCCGCCTCGGTGACAAGTCCAATAAGTACCGCAAGAACCAGGTCGTGCTGGTCACGGTGGGCTACCAGTACTCGCCCCGCGAGAAGCTCTTCCACGCGGTCATCGACAACGTCGAGGTCAAGCGGATCCGCGAGCTCTCTCCGCGCGAGATCGAGCACGACAACCCGGAGTTCCGCGGCACGGACCAGCTGATCCCCTTCCTGCAGCAGATCTACGACAAGGAGGTCGGCGAGGACGACACCGTCACCGTCGTCCGCTTCTCGCAGGTCATCGAGAACCCGCCCGATCTGCAGGACCGGCTGCGCGGGGTCGGCGGCGCGCAGAACTGATAGCGACACGGCGCTTCGCGCCGCGTGCTGATCACAGACGTCAGGGTCGACGTCAAGAGCAATACCCGGCGGCTACGCGCGGGCGTCCTCGAAGCGGTTCTCGCCTGGGATGCGTCGCACCGAGCCCCAGCTGCGCGTCGTCCACACGACCAGCAGCGCAGCGCCCACGAGGGAGCCGCTGGTGTCCGCGATGAGGTCCCCGACCGTGTCAGCGTTGCCCTCGGAGAGGTCGGAGCCGAGGGTGCCGTCGCTCGTGAACTCGACGATCTCCCAGAACGCGCCGATGGCCAGGCCGAGGGCGAGCGTGACGACGAAGATGCCCGCGTGGTGGCGCGCGGTGGTCTCGTCGCGGGGGTCGGGCAGGACCTCGAGGCGGGCGAGGCCGACGTAGGCCACGGGCGCGCCGAGCATCGGCACGAGGAAGTGCACGACCCGGTCGAACCAGCCGTAGCTGTCGTAGAGCCCGAGGGCCTCTCCCCAGCCCGTGATCGACAGCGCGACCACGAAGGCGAGGTCCAGCGCCCGCGGCAGATTGGCCAGCCGGGCGGCGAAGGTCGCCAGGGTGGAGACGGCCAGGTAGCCGACGGCCTTGGCGTCGCCGGCGAAGGCGAACAGCACCACGCCCACCGGGAGCGCGAGCCGCAGGAGGTCGATCGGGTCGCGCGGGAAGCGCGTCCAGTCACCCAGCAGGAGCCTGCGCCCGTCCATCCCGATCTCGAGTGCCCGCTCAGACCGCCTCGCAGGCCTCGCGCAGCTCGGCCATCGTCGGGCGCGCGGCGGGATCCGGCTCGAGGCTGGCGTCGATCGCGCCGGCGAGAACGCGCGGGAGGCGAGGCCGCAGGCGGCGCAGGGCCGGGATGCGGGCGTCGAGCTGCGGGGTGTCGGAGTCGAGCTCGTCGGCGAGCTCGAGCAGCGGCGCACGGCCCATTGCCGCCTCGTGCATGACGACCCCGAGGCCCCAGACGTCGGCGGCCGCCCCGACCTCGCCGCCGCGGACCTGCTCGGGCGCCATGGTGAACCAGGTCCCGTTGCCCGGGCGCATCGGGCGACGAGCACGTCGTGCATTCCCGCCGCGCGAGCGTGGCGTCGCGGACGTCGTGGCCGTCGATCAGGACCGCTCCGGACTCGGGATCGGCGAAGCGGATGAGCAG
>Ga0136612_10001233_pt1 | contig 10756 bp, 10 predicted proteins | sample AntDryUQ224A2306_2_FD_106644 | JGI IMG/M metagenome (GOLD analysis project Ga0136612, IMG submission 106644) | Polar desert sand microbial communities from Dry Valleys, Antarctica - metaG UQ224A (23.06) | ecosystem: Environmental > Terrestrial > Soil > Desert | place: Antarctica: Dry Valley...
CCTCGACCACGAAGCGATCGCGCGGCTATCGCAGTCGGGAGTACCTGGCTACGCAGCCGTAGCCGCACGCGAGGTGCTGGAAGCGAGCCTGCGGAGTCACTCGACCTCCACAGCCCGCCAGCTGGAATCAGCCGCTCAAACCGCGCAGATGCGGCCCTCTCAGATGATTCAGTCTGTGCGTCGTGAGATGGACGGCGTCACATTCTCCTGTCAACGCTGGTCTGCGTCGCTGGCGTGACCCGACAGCAGCCCATCGGCCAGCCATCCAGACCGGCGTCGGCCGCCAACCGCCTCACCGGCACCAACGCGGCGGCCGACACGAGATTCGGCTCATCGAATCGTGCTGCCGTCGCTAGGCGGGTGTGAGAGAGTCGCATCTGCGGGACGCCCTTCGTGCGACGACAAGATCGGGACTTCAGCAATCCCGATTCTGTTGCCACGCAAGGGCATCTTCGCGTTTGCGTCACGCTCACCCAGCCGAGAACATCGGTGGATCGAGGTTTAGCATCGTTCCCATGCGGACACTACGCACGCCTAAAGAGCGTTTCAGTGACTTGCCGGATTTCGGCTACGAGATCCACTATGCCGAGGTCCCAGACGGTGACGGGGCAAGTCTGCGCATGGCGTACGTCGCCATAGGACGCGACGACGAGGCACCTGTTGTACTGCTCCATGGAGAACTTTCGTGGTCGTTCCTCTACCGGTCGGTGATCCCGCCACTCGTCGACGCGGGACTGCGGGTGGTTGCCCCCGACCTGGTCGGCTTCGGCCGGTCCGACAAGCCGACCGAACAGACCGACCACACGTACGCACGGCATGTCGAGTGGGTGCGTGCCTTGCTCTTCGACGTGCTCGACCTGAGGGACGTGACCCTGGTCGGTCAGGACTGGGGCGGGCTGATCGGCCTGCGACTCGCAGCGGAGCATCCCGCTCGGTTCGCCCGGATCGTCGCGTCCAACACGGGGCTGCCCACCGGCGACCAGCAGCTCCCGGAAGTGTGGTGGGAGTTTCGGCGAGCTGTGGAGCGGACGGAGAGGCTCGACATCGGCCGGCTCGTCGCCAACGGGTGCATCGCGGCTATGTCTGCGCAGACTCGTGCGGCCTACGACGCGCCGTTCCCGGACGAGACCTACAAGGCTGGACCGCGAGTCATGCCGACGCTGGTCCCCACTCGCCAGGACGATCCCGCGGCGGCTGCCAACAGGCGGGCCTGGGCGGCGTTGTCGTCCTGGGATAAGCCCTTTCTAGTCGCCTTCAGCGACGGCGATCCGATCACCGGGCCGATGGCAGCGGTCCTGCGCCGGGCGGTCCCAGGTGCAAGCGGCATCGACCACTCGGTGATCGAGGGGGCCGGACACTTCGTCCAGGAGGATGCCGGCCAACGCCTAGGCGAGGTCGTCGCGGACTTCGTCAGACGATCTCCCATTCGTAGGAGAACTTGACGACTTTCAGGATGATCGAGGTCTCGACGTCTTCGATGCCCTGGATGGATCCCAGCCGGTCGATCAGGAACTCCAGCAGGTGCTCCTGATCGGTGAAGAACGCTTCCACCATGATGTCGTATCGGCCCGCCGACATCCCGACGTAGCGAACCTCGGGCAGGCCGCGCAGGTGGTCACTCACGGCGTGGATCGCGGTGAGCTCCAGCGAGACGCCGATGATGGCCGACAGATTCATGCCGACGGCTGCCGGCGTCGGCACCGCAACGATGTTCATCATGCCTTCGTCGAGAAGGTTCGCGATCCTCTTGCGGACAGTCGTCTCGGTGACGTCGAGCGAGCGAGCGATCTCTGTGTTGGCTATCCGGCCGTCGCGCTGGAGGATCTTGATGATTCGGCGATCAAGATCATCGATCGCATGGTGGCGGCTGGGTGACGCGGCCCGGGGCGCGGTGGCAGTCGCAGCCTCGTCGTGACGGCGAGTCGTCATGTCCATCCCCAGAGTCGAATATCGGTGATCTGGTCGTAGTGTTCATCGAGATAGAGCACATTACTGCCACAGAGACTTGACCTTCGACCCGAGGCACGGGACGGTAGGTGCTGTCGACATACCGCCGAACCCGGGAGCGCTCGATGGTTCATCAGGTCGCAGGCCAGCAGGAATCGTCGGCGCCAGGCGTCTTCTCCCGGCAGGCGTCCGGCCTTATCCGGGTCGGCAGCTCGATCGACGTCTTCATCTACAACATCGGCCTGGTCTCGGTCGGAATCGCCATTGCGTTCAACCAACTTTACGGACCAAGCCTCTATCCAGGGGCTCAACCGTGGGTGTCCACGCTACTGGCCGCCCTCGGGATGCTCGCGGTCGCCACGACGTTCTACTTCTGGTCGGTCGTCTTCCCCCGGTCGGGCGGGGTCTACGTCTTCTTGTCCCGCACGATCCACCCTGGCGCGGCGTTCGTCCTGTCGCTGATCGAGACCGTGATCCTGCTGTACTACGCCGCGCTGGCCAGCTCGCTGATCGTCCAGGTCGGGTTCTCGTCATTCCTGTCCACGGTCGGCCTCGTGGCCGGCAACTCGACGCTCGAGAGCTGGGGTACATCGGTAGCGACTCCGACGGGGGTCTTCTGGCTCGGGACCCTCATCCTGGTCGCCGCCGGTGCCCTGCTCGCCTCGGGAACCCGGCGCTACTTCTCCCTCCAGCGCATCCTGTTCGGCGTGGCGGTCTTCGGCACCCTGGTCATCGTGCTGGCGCTGCTCTTCGGCTCCCGGGAGAACTTCCAGGCGAACCTCAACGAGCTGACCGGGCTGAACTACGACGAGGTGATCACCACGGCCAAGGACGGCGGTTACGTGGCCTCGGGGTTCAGCTTCAGCGAGAGCTTGAAGTTCATGATCTGGCCGCTCCTGCCGCTGCTCGGCGCGGTGCAGTCGGTGGGCATCGGCGGCGAGGTCAAGAAGGTCCAGCGCTCTCAGCTCTTGGGGATGCTGGGGGCAGTCATCGCCTCGGGCCTCGTGATCGGCCTGGTCGCGATCCTCTCCGACCGGGCGTTCGGCTACGACTTCCAGGGCGCCATCGCCTACAACGCGCTCACCGGAGCCGCGGAGGGCAGCACCGCCACGACGCCGTACTTCACCGTCCTGGCAGGCATCCTGACCTCGAACGTCGTTCTGGCTGTGATCATCATGGCCGCGTTCGTAGCCTGGATCTGGTTCTGGATCCCGGCCGAGCTGGCCTACACCACCCGAAGCATGATCGCGTGGTCGTTCGACCGGATCGCACCCGACCGTCTGGGCTGGGTGAGCGAGCGGTTCCACACCCCAATCGTGGCGATCGGCACCTCGACGGCCGGCTCCATCGTGTTCATGTGGTTCATCGCCTACAGGGCGGTTGCGTTCCTCACCCTGATCGAGGTCCTGCTCGTCGTCTGGGGGACGGTGATGGCATCGGCGATCGTCTTCCCCAGGTTGCGCAGGCAGTTCTTCGACGCCTCGCCCGCGAAGCGCATCACCCTCGGCGGCGTTCCGGTCATGGCGATCAGCGGGGCACTCAGCGTGCTGTTCATGGCCGCGATGATCTACCTGCTCTGGAACGACCCGATCGCCGCCGGGCCGCTCGTCACGCTGAGCAGCGTCTCGAAGGAGTTCTGGATCGTCCTAGCAACCGTGCTGGTCGGAGTTGGCTGGTACGCGGCGGCCAGGCTGTACCGGCGTCGCCAGGGCATCGACCTCAATCTGGCGTTTCGTCAGATCCCGATCGAGTGACGCCAGTGACGGTCGGTTGGACGCAGCTGCATGATGAGGCGCTGGACATCGTCGAGACCGCCGCGGATGCCGGAGTGACCCTCCGGGTGGTGGGCAGCACCGGCATCCGGTTGCACTGTCCCGCCGCGGAAGCACTCATGCTTCAGGTCGGCCGACAGGCCAAGGACATCGACTTCGTCGTCCCCAAGAAGGACCGCAAGGGGATGCGCCAGTGTCTGGAGGACCGCGGGTACGTCGTGGACCGCGACCTTCTCGTCGCGATGGAGGGAATGCGGTACTCATTCGTTGACCCGCATGCAGGGATCGAGCTCGACGTCTTCGTGGAGAGTCTTCAGTTCAACCACACCATCGAGGTCCGGGACAGGCTGGACAGGCACCCGGTCGCCCTCTCGCCCGACGACCTGCTGCTTGCGAAGCTCCAGATCGTCAAGGCGACCCCGACCGACCTCTCCGACGCCGCCATCCTTCTCGGCACCCACCCGGTCACTGCATCGGGCGCTGGTCCCGAGGAGCTGGACGCCACCTACCTGGCGGGAGTGCTGGCCGGCGACTGGGGCTTCCACCACACGGCCGTGACCAACATGGCCAAGATCGCCGACGCCACCAACGACGCCTCTGATCTCGGCGCCGAGACCAATCGAGTCATTCTCGACCGTCTCGATGCGCTAGCGACAGCCATCGATTCCGCACCGAAGTCCCGGCGGTGGCGCCTTCGCGCCTGCGTCGGCGAGAGGATTCAGTGGTGGCAGGACGTCGACGAGCGGGAAGCCACCTACTGATGCCACTCTTCCGCAGATCCGCCAAACCGCACCGCGAAGGAACGACGCTGTTCTTCGCCTCGGACCTCCACGGTTCCGAGGTCTGCTTCAAGAAGTTCGTCAATGCGGCGGCGTTCTACAAGGCCGACGTCCTCGTCCTTGGGGGCGACATCAGCGGAAAGATCGTGATTCCCGTGGTCGACGCCGGCAACGGCACGTACCGGGCGCGGATGCACGGACAGGACACGATCATCTCGGGGACCGAGGTCGAGGCCTTCGAGAAGCGCGCATGGGACGGCGGCCTGTACACCCGGCGGATGAGCCCCGACGAGTACGCCCATTACGCCGATCACCCGGAGGCCGTGGAGGATCTGTTCTCCGAGGTCGTCGTCTCCACCGTCAAGCGGTGGATCGACTACGCCCGGGACCGGCTCGCCGGAACTGGCATCACCATCCTCAACGCCCCCGGAAACGATGACCCCTTCATCATCGACGACGTCCTGCGCGAGTACGGCGGCGACACCTTCCGCTTCGTCGAGGGGCAGATCGTGGAGGTCGCTCCAGGCCACGAGATGCTCAGCACGGGCGCCACCAACAAGACACCGTGGAACACACATCGTGAGTACTCCGAGGACGAGATCGCGCAGCGCGTATCCCGGATGACGTCAAGGCTGGAGAACCCGGCGAGCGCCATCTTCAACATTCATGTCCCGCCCTACGACTCGCGCATCGACACTGCGCCCCTGCTCGAGGACGACCTCTCGGTGAAGACGTCAGCCGGCGCCCAGCTCACGACGCCCGTCGGCTCGACGGCCGTACGCCGTGCCATCGAGGACGTCCAGCCGCTACTCAGTCTGCACGGGCACATCCATGAGTCCGGCGGATCCGTGCGGCTGGGAAAGACGCTGTCCATCAACTCGGGATCTGAGTACGGCGAGGGAGTCCTGCGCGGTGTCCTCGTCACCGTCGGAGACGGCCAGATCTTGCGTCATCAAGCTGTCACCGGTTAGCCCCACCTCATCTGGAGTGCCCATGACCGACTTGTCCCAGCTGAAGCGGAAACTCGCCGACGAAGGCGTCCGCTACCTATTCGGCGCCTACACGGACCTCCACGGCGTGCCAAAATCCAAGTGCGTCCCGATCGATCACCTCGAGGACATGGCCGCAGGCTCCGAGCTGTACACGGTCGGCGCACTCGACGGGATGGGTGAGCTCGGGCCGAACGAGGACGAGTGCGTCGGCATCCCGGACCTGTCAGCGCTGACCGTCCTGCCCTGGGACAAGCGCTACGCCATCGCCCCGGCCAACCTGTCCCTGCACGACGAGCCCTACAGCCACGACTTCCGCCACCTGTTGCAGCGCCAGATCGCCGAGGCGGACGCGATGGGGTACCGCTGCAACATGGGTGTCGAGCCTGAGCTCTACGTTCTGCGTCGCGAGGGCGACGACTGGGTTCCGTGGATCACCGAGGACGTCGTCAACACCCCAACTCGTGGGTACGACCTCGAGACCACCATGCTCGCCGACCCGTTCCTCGAGCCCATGGTCAAATACATGAACGAACTCGGGTGGGACGTCTACTCCTTCGACCACGAAGGCGGCGACGGACAGTACGAGTTCGACTTCGCGTACACCGACGTGCTCGCCATGACTGACCGGATGCTCATCTTCCGGCTCATGGCCAAGCACGTGGCCCGTTCTCTGGGGTGCATCGCCAGCTTCATGCCCAAGCCGACCCAGACTTCGTTCGGTTCCGGAGCACACCTCAACCTCAGTCTGGCCGACAAGGACACCGGTCGGAACCTGTTCGAGAAGCAGACGATGGGCGAGAACAGCCAAGGGCTGATCCCCGTCGAGGACGGCTATGACGACCTCACCTACCACTTCACGGCCGGAGTGCTCGAGCACGCCGACGCGCTAACCGCGGTGCTCGCTCCGACGGTCAACTCCTACAAGCGGCTCCTCCCCCGCGGGTTGATGAACGAGATCTCCTGGGCTCCGGTCTATCGGGCCTACGGCCACAACAACCGAACGCTGATGCTTCGCCTGCCGGTGAACCGACGATGCTTGGAGGTCCGTATCGCGGATAGTGCCGCCAACCTCTACCTCGGCACGGCGCTCGTGCTGGCAGCGGGACTTGACGGCGTGCGGCGAAAGCTCAAGCCAGGCGACCCCGTCAACATCGACACCTACACCGTCAACGACCGCGACCTCCGGTCGGCCGGCATCCACCGGCTGCCATCCACCCTCGGCGAGGCGATCGCCGAGTTCGAGTCCAGCGAGTTCGCCCTGAGTGTCTTGGGCGACGAGCTCCACGCGACGTACGTGAACGTCAAGAAGGCCGAGTGGCTTGAGTACAACACCGTGGTCAGCGGCTGGGAACGCGACCGCTACCTGCAGCTCTGGTAACGCCCACACACCGGACGGAGACACCATCCCGTGGTCAACGCAACTTCGCGCTCACCCGACGACACCCGGACTGACCGGGATGCCGCCAATGAACTGGCCCTGTCTCGCCTCACCGGGGCCGAGCCGGTCCTCGTGGACGTGCTGCCCGCCATCGAGGTCGTCCCGGGAATGACGCCGGACACCATCTTGACTTCCGGCGCCCCGATGCCGTGGGGCGACTACTACGGAGGTCAGCGAACGGCAGTCATCGGCGCCGCCCTGTACGAAGGTCTCGCCCGGGACGAGAAGGAGGCAGACGCCAAGCTGTCCGACGGGCGGATCGCCCTGGCTGCTAACCATGATCACGGGTGCGTTGGCTCCGTCGCCGGCGTCTGCACCGCGTCCATGCCGGTGTTCGTGGTGGAGAACACCGTCGACGGCAACCGGGCGTTCTGTACCTTTTACGAAGGCGAGTCTCGGCGACGGCTGAACTACGGGGTCTACGACGACGACGTCGCCCGTCGCTTGAAGTTCCTCGAGCTCGAGCTCGCGCCCATTCTGCAAGCTGCCGTCCGTCGAGCCGGCGGGATTGCTCTCAAGCTGATCATCGGACGAGCATTGCGCATGGGCGACGAGCTGCACAGTCGCAACACAGCCGCAACCACCCTGTTCACGCGCGAGCTCACCCCGCACTTCGTGGACCTCGCCGGCGAAGGACAAGCGTCCAGCGTGCACACGGCATTGCAGTTCCTGGGAGCCAGCGACTACTTCTTCCTGCGCCTCGCCATGGCAGCGTCCAAGGCATCCGCCGATGCCGCCCGCGATGTCCCTGGATCCAGTCTGGTCACGGCGATGACGATCAGCTGCCGGAACTTCGCCATCCGGGTCTCAGGGATGGGCGACCAATGGTTCCTCGGGCCACCGCCAGAGGTGAGCTGCAAACTCTTCGACGGCTACACCGACGACGACATCCAATGGATCGGCGGCGAGAGTCACATCACCGAGACCGCCGGGCTCGGCGGCTTCGCCCAAGCGTGCGCGTTCGGCCTCCAGGCCTACCAAGGCGGGACCGCCACGCACATGGCCGAGATGAACGAGGCGATGTACCACATCACGCTGGGCGAGCATCCCGACTATCGGATCCCATTCTTCGGCTTCCGCGGGACCCCAGTCGGCATCGACATCTTCAAGGTGCTGGAGACGGGCGTGACGCCGGTCATCGACGGCGGACTCGCCGGTAAAGATGGCGGCCAGATCGGAGCCGGCATCCTGCGCGCACCGATCGAATGCTTCACCGAAGCAGCTGATGCCTTCCGCCAGCGGTATCCCTCCTAGACAGAACAGACGATGCATCGGGTGACCCGGGACAAGACCACCTTGTTCTTCGACCCGGGCGCGGCACCGATCACCGAGGTCGACCCCGGAGAGCGGTTCATCGTCGAGACCGCGGACTCGCTCTGCGGGATAGTCAAGGAGGACGCACCGCAAGGCATGCACATCGACGACGTCATCTCCCGGCTGGGTGGTGCGTGCCCGGTCACCGGGCCGATCCACGTTCGGGGCGCCGCGGCTGGTGAAGCCCTGCTGGTCACGATCCACCGTGTCGATGCCTACCCCACGCAGGGGCAGGCATGGACCGGTATCTTCGCCGGCTTTGGGGCGCTCAGTCACGAGGCCTTCGGGTTGCAAGAGCCGTTGACTCCGCAGACCCGGCTGCTGCCGTACGACAGCTCGGCGACGTACTTCGAGCGTGCCGATGGGTCGCCCATCGCCCTGCCGATGCAGCCGTTCCTGGGCACCGTGGGCGTCGCTCCACGGTGGGAACGGCGGATGTCGTTCTCCCAGTCGCCGGAGTACCTCGGCGATGTCGACCTTCCACCGCTCACGGGGGGTGCGTCGCTGGTCCTGCCGGTCAACATCCCGGGTGCCGGGGTTGCCTTCGGAGATGCCCATGCCGCTCAAGGCGACGGGGAGATCACCGGTGCCGCTGTCGAAATCGAGGCTGAGGTGGAGGTCACCTGCACACCGATGACCCGTGACGAGGCCGGATTCGTCACCCTCCCGCAGCTCAATACCAAGACCACAATCGGATCGATTGCCGGGTTCCAGGGCAACGACCTCACGGCATGCGCCAGAGCAGCATACGTGGATCTTGTGAACCGGCTGGTTCGCTACCACGGCTTCACCCAGCCGGAGGCATATCTGCTGCTGGGTCAGGTGGGACGCCTTCGCATCGGGAACATGATCGATCCGTTCTACTCCGTCCTCGCCACGATCGACAGGGCGTACGTCGAATGATCGATCACAAGGATTTTCGTACCGGCCAGCGGACGCTCCTGCTCGACGCGATCGTTCACACGCCGGTCCGCGTCGCGTACACCGACCTGGGGCGCGGAGATCCCGTGCTGCTCCTTCACGGGATCCCGACTTGGTCCTATCTCTACGCCGACGTGATACCCATCCTGTCGCGTAGCCACCGTGTGATCGCCCCTGACCTCCTCGGCCACGGTTGGTCTGACCGACGGGACTGCTTCGACCGCTCCTTGAGCACCCAGGCGCGCATGGTCTTGCGTCTCATGGACAAGCTGGAGATCGAACGGGCATCGGTCGTGGGGCACGACACCGGCGGTGGCGTTGCGCAGATCTTGGCGGTTGAGCACCCCGACCGGTTGCACAAACTGGTCCTCACGAACGCGGTCGCTTACGACTCGTGGCCGATCGAAGACATGATCGCGCTGGGTGATCCGACATGGCAGAGTCGCACGGCTGCTGAAGTGGCAGCCTTTCTGGATGCGGGGTTAGCTGACGGTCTCTCGCGTTCCCACCGACTGACTCCCCAGTGGAGGCAAGCCATTCTCGCCCCCTACCAGGACGAGGAAGGAAAACTCAGCATCATCCGCTGCGCGGCTGCGCTCAACACCAACCACACCATGGCTCTCGTCGACCGGCTGAACACCGTCGTCGCCCCTACGCTCGTCATCTGGGGAGTTGATGATCCATGGCAGAAGATCGGCGACGCTGACCGACTCGCGGCCGACATCCCCGGGGCCCGACTTGCACGGATCAGCAACGCCTCCCACTGGCTGCCGCACGACGCATCGGCTGAGTTCACCGAGAAAGTGGGTCGCTTTCTTTCCTGATCGGCTGCGGCGGCCACGATCGCCGAACGCTGCGAAAGCACGGCGACCGCGCCGGCGTGGCGTGCCATAGGTGCAGCGCGCGGCTGCGTTCGGGCGGCGGCGATGTGTGACTGTCAACGACGGTCCAAAGATGACCCCCTCGCGGCGCGAGGTTGTCCCGGGTCTCGTGGAATTTGAGGTGGCGGTCCCCCGCCTGACACCGCCCTTGCGGTAGACGGCGCCGCCGTATGTGACCGAGGACGAGGTCCGCTTGGAAATTGAGCGGGAAATTCCGCTGGGTCGTTACGCCGATCCCGAGGAAGAGGTCGCCGGTGTTCGCCCCGTCGGCTACCGCGCGCCGATGTGGGAGCTCAACTACCACTCGCCGCAACTGCTCTTCGACCACGGATTCAGCTATGACAGCAGCCTGATGAACGCCGACCAACCGTACGAGCTCGCGGTGTCGCGCGAGTCCAGCGACGCCGTCGTCGAGCTGCCCATCAGCTGGTCGGTCGACGACTGGGGGCAATACTGTTACCTCCCGGGCTTGAGCGGAACAGGCCTCATCGAGAGCCCGACGAAGACCGTCGAAATGTGGCGCCTCGAGCTCGACGCGATGTACCGCGAGGGCGCGTGCTTCATCCTCGTCAATCACCCGTTCCTCAGCGTGTGGGGCCCAAGAACCTCGGCCGGGGCTGGTTCGGGATGATCTGGTGTGATTCTGTCGGTTGTCTATGCCGTGGCTCAACGCCTGTTTGGTCTCGTGGTCTTGTGCGGTCGGGGTGAGGCG
>Ga0136612_10001234_pt1 | contig 10751 bp, 8 predicted proteins | sample AntDryUQ224A2306_2_FD_106644 | JGI IMG/M metagenome (GOLD analysis project Ga0136612, IMG submission 106644) | Polar desert sand microbial communities from Dry Valleys, Antarctica - metaG UQ224A (23.06) | ecosystem: Environmental > Terrestrial > Soil > Desert | place: Antarctica: Dry Valley...
AAATGGCGGGGCTTCAGCCAGAGGCGCGCGCCCGGATCGACGAGATCACGCGGTTGATTGTCGAAAAGTTACTGCTGACGCCGACAGAGCAGCTGAAGGCGCTCAACGACGAAACGACCGTGGTCGCGTACGCGGACGCCCTGAACAAACTGTTCAGTCTGACGGCACGCGATTCGGCACCCGTAATTCCTGATGCACCGGGCGACGAAGGCAAGGACCGCACGGACGCAACGCCGGCCCCGGGCTCCAGGGCGGGAACGTGATGACCCTCAGACTGGGTACGCGCGGCAGCGCGCTCGCTCTGTGGCAGGCGCGAACCGTGGCGGCGCTGCTCGAAGCCTCCGGTGCGGCGGTCGAAATCGTTGTCATCACCACCGGAGGCGATCGCCTCCAGCAGGCGCCGCTCTCGGATATCGGCGGCAAGCGGCTGTTCGTCAAGGAAATCGAGGACGCCCTGCTCGAGGGACACATCGATGTGGCGGTCCACAGCGCCAAGGACATGTCCGCCGTGCTGCCCGAGGGGCTGGAGATCGGCGCTGTCCTGCCCCGGGAGGATCCGCGCGACGCCCTGGTGCTGCAGGCCGGGAAGGACGCGATGGAGTTCCCGTCTGCCCTGGCGCGCCTCAGCGGTCCGGACGCCATCGTTGGAACGGGCAGCACCCGGCGCGCGGCACAGTTGGCCGCGCTGCTCCCCCGCGCCCGCTTCACCGGCATCAGGGGCAATGTCGACACCCGGCTCCGCAAGCTCGATGCCGGTGAGTTCCATGGGCTCGTCCTCGCCGCCGCCGGCCTGCGCCGTCTCGGGCTGGCGCGGCGGATCTCCGCGGCCATTCCCATCGAGATCTGCATTCCGGCACCGGGTCAGGGTATCGTTGCGGTCGAGATCCGCTCGACGGACGACAGGTCCCGGCGCGCGCTCGCTGGGGTTGGGCACGACGCGACGGCGATTTCATTGACGGCGGAACGGACGGTTGTCACGGCCCTCGGCGGCAGCTGCCAGCTCCCGCTTGGCGCCATCGCGCTGCACGAGACCGGGGGGCTCCGGATGCACGGCGTGGTCGCTTCGCCGGACGGCGCGCGGGTGGTGCGCCGCGAGGCGTCGGGTCCATCCGACGATCCCCAGGGCGTGGGGCGCCGGCTGGCGGAAACCCTCGTCAAAGGAGGTGCGATGGAAATTCTCGATGCGCTGCGGCTCGACGCACCCGACCGGATGGGGCAGGCATCGCGGAAGTAGCCGGCGGCCACATGAAGCTCCCCTGCGTCTTCATCGTCGGAGCGGGACCGGGCGACCCGGCGCTCATCACCGTCCGTGGACAGCGCTGCCTCGAAGCTGCGGACGTCGTCGTGTACGACCATCGGGTGCACGCCCGCCTGCTCCGCGCCGCCCCGCGGGACGCTGAGCGCATCGACGTTGGGCCCGCGGCTCCGAGGCCGCTCGACCAGGACGCCATCAGTTTTCTCCTCGCGGAGAAGGCTCGCGAAGGCAAGGTGGTCGTGCGGTTGAAGTGGGGAGATCCTTTCGTATTCGACAGCGGCGGCAAGGAGGCATTGTTCCTGCACGAGCAGGGAATCCCGTTCGAAGTCGTGCCCGGGATCCCCGTCACGATCGGCGGCCCGGCGTACGCGGGCATCCCGGTCACATATCCGGAAGCGGGGGATGTGCTCGTGCTCGTTCGGGGCCACGAGAACGAGTCGGATTTGCTGCGGGTGGACTGGAGCCGGCTGGCCACGCTGGGGGGCACGCTCGTCTGCTATGCCGCCGCCGGGCAGATCGCCGCCGCGACGCGGGCGCTTCTCCAGCACGGCCGGCCCGCCGATGAGAGCGCCGCGCTCATTTACGACCCCACGCTGCCCTCGCAGCGCACCATCGACGGCACGCTTGCGACCATCGCCGCCCAGGCGGATTCCTCCGCCGCCGCACTCCTGGTGGTCGGAGCCGTGGCCGGGCTCCGGGCGCATCTCCGGTGGTATGACGACCGTCCGCTCTCGGGACGCCGGATCGTCGTGACCCGTTCCCGTGAACAGGCGGGCGAGCTCATCGAGATGCTCGAGGAGCGGGGCGCCGAAGCGATCGGCGCGCCCTCAATCCGGATCGGCCCGCCCGAGGACCCGGCCGCCCTGGAGGCTGCGTGCGCCAGTGCAGCAAGCTTCGACTGGATCGTCTTTACCAGCGCTAACGCGGTGGACCACTTCATGGCCCGGCTGCTGGCAACGGGGGACGTGCGCGACCTGCATGGTGTCCGGCTGTGCACTGTCGGTCCGTCCACGGCCTCGAGACTGCAGCGGTATGGCATCCGTGTGGATCTGACGCCCGCCGAGTTCCGCGCAGAGGCTGTGGCGGAGGCCCTGCGTGCGAGGGGCGACCTGCACGGGCGGCGGCTGCTGCTGCCTCGAGCCGATATCGCGCGTGATGGCCTGGGCGAGGAACTGAGGCGCACCGGAGCAGAGGTGGTCGAGGTCATCGCATATCGAACGGTGCCGGAGGTAGCGGCCCCTGGAGCGGATCAGGACATCTACCGGATGCTGCTCGACAGGCGCATCGACGCGGTCACCTTTGCAAGCGCGTCGGCGGTCCGAAACTTCGTAGAGGTCATCGGACGCGATCAGGCAGCCGATCTGCTGCGGCCCGTCGTTGTCGCATCCATTGGACCCGTCACCGCCGAGGCTGCACGGCAGCTTGGCATCGTCACAACGGTGATGCCGCTTCGCTACACCATTCCCGATCTGGTGGACGCACTGGTGGCGCACTTCACGGCACCTCGCGAGTCGAGTCTGGCATGACACTGAAAACACGTTCCGAGTCCAATACCGCGCCTCGTTCGCGCAGCGCCCGGTCGCCGGCTGAATTGCCGCGGCGCCGGCCCCGGCGCCTTCGGCGAAGCGAGTCGATTCGCTCCCTCGTGCGCGAGACCCGGCTGTCCCCGGAGATGTTCATTTACCCGCTGTTCGTCTGCACGGGCGAGGGCCGGCGGCGGGAGGTCGGGTCGATGCCCGGCGTCTACCAGTTGTCGGTGGACGAGGTGGTGCGCGAAGCAACGGCGGCGAAAGCGGAGGGGCTCTCCGGAGTGCTGTTGTTCGGGCTCCCCGATACCAAGGACGCGGTCGGCTCCGGCGCCTTCGACCCCGAAGGTCCTGTGCAGGCCGCCACTCGCGCGATCAAACGCGAGGTGCCTGGCCTGCTCGTGGCCACCGACGTCTGCCTGTGTGAGTACACCTCCCACGGACACTGCGGGATTATGATCGATGAGGAGATCGTGAACGATACGACCGTCGAGCAGCTGGCGCGTGCAGCCCTGTCGCACGCCGCCGCGGGCGCGGACGTCGTGGCCCCCTCGGACATGATGGACGGCCGCGTCGGCGCCATCCGCCTGGCCCTCGACGAAGCCGGGTTCGCCAACACCGCCATCATGTCCTACGCGGCAAAGTACTGGTCCTCGTTCTACGGTCCTTTTCGGGAGGCCGCGGATTCGGCGCCGGCATTCGGGGACAGGCGCTCGCACCAGATGGACCCGGCGAACGTTGAGGAGGCGCTGCGGGAAGTGGAGCTCGACATCGAAGAAGGAGCCGACATCGTCATGGTGAAACCGGCACTGCCGTATCTCGATGTCATCGCCCGCGTGAAGTCGGAGTTCGGCTACCCAACGGCGGCGTACCAGGTCAGCGGTGAATACGCGATGATCAAGGCCGCGGCCCGCAACGGCTGGATTGACGAGCCGCGCGCGATGATCGAGACGCTGACCTCAATCCGCCGCGCCGGCGCGGACATGATTCTCACCTACTACGCGCGGGAGGCGGCCCGCGCACTCGCGTAGCCCTGCCGCGTCCGCGTGCGGCGGTGGCTCATGCTATCGTCGCGGGATGCTCCGGAAAAAACGATCGCGCTATCCGCTCTCGGACAAGCTCTTCGCGGCTGCGTGCCGCATCCTGCCTGGCGGCGTCGACAGCCCCGTCCGCGCGTTCAAGGCCGTCGGAGCCACGCCACTCTTCATCGTCCGCGGCCGTGGAGCGCGCATCGAGGACGCGGACGGCCATGTGTACATCGACTACGTGATGTCGTGGGGGCCGCTGATCCATGGTCATGCGCCGCGGGGACTGCTGAAGGCGCTCGCCGCCGCCGCGTCCCGCGGTACGAGCTTCGGCGCGCCAACCGAGCTCGAGACCCGCCTGGCGCGCAAGGTCGCGATGCTCATGCCCTCCATGGAACGCGTGCGGTTCGTCAGTTCGGGAACCGAAGCGGCCATGAGTGCCGCGCGTGTCGCGCGCGCCGCGACGAAGCGCGACAAGATCATCAAGTTCGAGGGGTGTTATCACGGCCATGCCGACGCGTTCCTGGTAAAGGCCGGGTCGGGCGCACTGACCCTCGGCGTGCCGACGAGCCCCGGCGTGGCGACCGCGGTCGCCGCAGACACCCTGGTCGCGCGCTACAACGACCTGGATTCGGTGCAGCGTGCACTCGATGCTGCCCCCGGTCAGGTGGCGGCGGTCTTCGTCGAGCCGATTGCGGGGAACATGGGGCTCGTGCCGCCAGCCCCCGGGTTTCTCCAGGGGCTGCGCGCGATCTGCGATCGCGCAGGCGCGCTGCTCGTCTTCGACGAAGTCATCTCCGGCTTCCGGGCCGCAGCTGGAGGCGCACAGCAGGTTTTCCATGTGCGACCCGATTTGACGTGCCTCGGAAAAATCATCGGCGGGGGCCTTCCGGTGGGAGCGTACGGCGGACGCGCCGACCTGATGGCACTCGTCTCACCGGCCGGGCCGGTGTACCAGGCGGGCACCCTCTCAGGCAATCCGCTCGCGATGTCCGCGGGCCTGTGGGCGCTCGAGGAAGTGTCCCCGAAGCTGTACAAACACATGGCGACACTCGGCGCGCGGCTTGCGGCCGGGCTCGCCGACGCCGCACGCGGGGCGGGCGTCCCGCTGCAGGTGAACGGCTTCGGTTCCCTCGTGACGCCGTTCTTCACGGATGTGCCGGTGCGCGACTACGATTCGGCTGTGACGTCGGATACCGCCGCGTATGCGCGATTCTTCAGAGGAATGCTCGCGCGCGGCATCTACGTGCCGCCGTCGCAATTCGAGGCCTGGTTCCTGTCCGGGGCCCACACGAGCCGCGACGTGGACACAACGGTCAAGGCGGCCCGAGCCGCCTTGAAGGACAGTTGATTCTCAGCTATCAGCTATCAGCTCGAGTTCGGATCGGAGCCCGGTGACAGCTGATAGCTGAGAACTGCCCTAGCGTATCGCCGGAGGCGTGTCGAGCCGCACGCGCAGGATCGTGCCGGTCGGAAGGGTGACGTCCTTGCCCTCCGTTGCCGCGACAGTACCACCGCCCCCGATCAGCACGCCGAGCAGCGCGCCCTTCATTCCGCCGATGATGCCACCGATAATGGCGCCCACGCCGGCTCCCGCGCCAATCTTGTTCGCTTCGCCGCGGATTCCCTCGCTCTCGATGGCCTGCGTCACGGTGCCGTGCATCGGGTAGTCACGGCCACGTATCGTCAGCCGGTCGAAGGCCACCGTCAGCGTGCCTTTGCGCTCCATCCTCGTCGTCTTCGTCACGCCGCTGATGACGCCCCGAACCGTGGAGCCTGCCGGAATCAGCACTTCGTTTCCACGGAAGAGATCCGCCACCGTCGTCGCTTCGAACCGCTGTTCCACCTGCGCCGTCGCCGACGACAGTTCGGTCTCGAGCCGCACGTCGATTTCCTGCCCGGCTGGGATGACGCTGTTGCCCGAACCCCGGCTCGCCGTTCCCTGATCTCCCCGGGTGCGCTCGTCGTTGGACGTTCCGGTGCGGCCGTTACCGGCTTGGCCGGTCCGATCGGTGCTGCCCTGCGTGGAGCGCTGGCGATCGTCGCCGCTCACGCCACCCGTGACATCGCGATTGCCCGCGCTGCCCGCTGCCGCAGTCTCGGCCCGGTCGCTGTTCGTGCGCCAGCCCTGGTTGTCCTTGCGGCCCTGATTGTCCGTGCGGCTGTCCACCCCCGCGCGCGATCGCAGCTCCTGCACGCGGTCGCGGACGTCCGTGTAATCGCTCCTGTTGATGGAACCCTCGCGTCGGAGCTTCACGCGCAGGTATACGACCTCGTCCCGCAGGTCGTCGAGCTCCGTCTGTAGACGCGACGCCGTGTCGGAATTGTTCCCGCGGAGACGCGAGATGTCCCCGCTCGCCTGGTACACCTGATCCTGCAGCCTCTGGATATCTGCAGTCGTCACGCTCTGGGCTGCTATCGGCAGCGCCGACGCCATGGCTACCGCCAGAACCCCACATACCCGCATCAATGCGGACCATCCCGATTTGTTGTGCTTCATCACTTCAATCCTCAGCTGAACGTCGCTACCGTCCTCGCGCCGGTCATCGCTCCGGGCCGCGAGCCCTTCAAAGCCTTGGGCGGGAGCCGTGGCATCTCCCGCGTTCCCGCCGCCAGCTCGCGATGCAAAAGCAACGCCCTTCGAGGACCTGGCCACCCCTTCAGAAGGCTGGAACGTAACGGCTGCGACAGCAATCACTTACGCCCGTGCGGAACGACGACTGGGGCGTGGTGACTGCTCGAGCGACTCTAGGGGTCGCTGGTTGGAGGACATTTCAATGGCAAAGCTACACTACCGAGGCGACGTGTAGCCCGGTTGGCGGCGCCGCCGGAGCCAGTTCGCCCGGTGATATGATCGATGTGTTCGGCCCCATGTCAGTCCTGAGACTTCACAAGACCACCGGTGTCCAGGTCGGTCCCGTCCGCGTCGGCGGGGGCGCGCCCGTCGTCGTCCAGTCGATGACGATGACCGAGACGGCCGACGTTGACGCGACGAGCCGCCAGTGCATCGAGCTGGCCCAGGCCGGGTCGGACATGGTGCGAGTGACGGTGAACGTTCCAGAGGCCGCAGCCGCCATCCCCGAGATCAAGCGACGGATGCTCGACGCAGGCGTCACGGCCCCTCTGATCGGCGATTTTCATTACAACGGTCATCTTCTCCTGACGCGCCATCCGGGGTGCGCCGCCGCGCTGGACAAATACAGGATCAATCCCGGCAACGTCGGCACCGGTCGGCGCCGCGATGAGCAGTTCGCGACGATCTGCGGAGTGGCGCGCGACAGGAACAAGCCCGTCCGGATAGGCGTGAACGGCGGATCGCTCAACCAGGAGCTCGTGCTCGCGAAGATGCAGGAGAACACCGACCGCGACCTGGGGCTCACGTCCGAAGAGATCATCAACGAGTGCATGGTGCTCTCGGCGCTGCAATCGACAGAGCTTGCCCTGGAGTCGGGTCTCCGAAAAGATCAGATCATCATTTCCTGCAAGACTTCCCGGCCTCGCGATCTCATCGCCGTCTATCGCAATCTGGCGCGCCGCACGGACCAGCCGCTGCATCTCGGTCTGACCGAGGCGGGGATGGGGACGAAAGGCATCGTCTGGTCTGCCGCGGCCATGGGGGTGCTGCTCAACGAGGGCATCGGAGACACGATCCGGGTGTCGCTGACGCCGCGACCGGGCGGCGACCGCCGGGAGGAAGTCTACGCGGCGTGCGAACTGCTGCAGTCGCTCGGCATCCGGTCCTTTTCGCCGAGCGTGACGGCCTGTCCCGGGTGCGGCCGAACCACCAGCAGCACGTTCCAGGAGCTCGCCGAGCGGACGCAGGACTACATCCGCGAGCGGATGCCCGAATGGAAGGTGCGGCGCGAGGGGGTGGAAACCATGACGCTGGCCGTTATGGGGTGCGTCGTGAACGGCCCGGGAGAATCGAAGGCGGCGAGCATCGGCATCAGCCTCCCGGGTACCGGGGAAGCTCCGAACTGCCCGGTCTACATCGACGGCCGCCATCATACGACCTTGCGCGGCACGTATGACGAGCTCGCGGTGGCGTTCCGCGAGCTCGTCGATAACTACGTCGAGACGAAATATCCCCTGAAGACGCTCGCGCGGACCTGAGCGCGGGCCGTCGCGTTCAGATCTTGCTCACCAGCACCGCCCCGTCGCCGTACTGCTTCTTGCGCAGGTCGCCGTCAGCCTCGTCGAACGCGGGGATCCCGTTCGCGTCAGAACCCTGTCCGTCGGCACGGTCCGAGTTGTTCAACCGATCCCCCCGTGGCTCGCCGGACGCATCAGGCGCGGCGTCGCTGCGGGCCTGCGCGCGGTTCTCTTCCGCATTCCTGTCGACGAGCCCCTCGTTCCTGTCGACGATCTCTTCGTGGCTGCCGGCGCCGGCCCCGACCCCCTCGTGGCTATCAGCGGTATCGACGACTTCCTCGAGCGGATCCCCGTGGGGACGCGGGCGTTCGTTCTGTTCAGGCATGATTCCTCCTGAACGTTCATTAGCAAGCGCGGTGCCGCGGAGAATGCGTGGCCGTCATCTGCGCGCCAGATCGCGCACACGGCGCGACCAGACGGCAAGCAGCGCGACGCCGCAGATGATGAGCCCCGTCGACAGCCCCCACCACAAGCCAATCACGCCCTGGCCCCAGGTGAAGCAGAGGGCATACCCGAGTGGCAGGCCGATGAACCAGTGCGCCGCAAGGTTCCACGCCATCGGAGTGCGGGTATCGCCAAGTCCCCGCAGCACACCTGTCGCGACTCCCTGGACGCCGTCGAACACCTGAAAAACGGCGCCGACGAAGAGCAGCGACACGCCGATCTCGAGCACTCCGGCGTCACGCGTGAACGCGCCGATGAGGTGGCGCGGTACAAGCAGGAACGCGCCCGCAGCACAGGCCATGAAGAACGTCCCGAACAACAGCGCCGTCCACCCGGCGCGGGCGGCTCCCGCGGGGTCGAGGCGCCCCACCGCCTGCCCGACGCGGACGGCACCCGCCGACGCGACCCCGAGCGGAACCATGAAGGTGAATGACGCGACGTTGATGGCGATCTGATGTGCGGCGAGCGACGCTGGGGCAAGCCGACCGGCGAGGGCGGTCGCCGCCGCGAAGACCCCCACCTCCAGCGTCACCTGACTGGCAGCCGGAAGGCCGAGCGCCACGAGCCGGCGCATGCGCCCGGGATCGATTCGGAAGGGCGTCGCGAACAGGCCGGGACGCATCCCGCGCTCACGGCCCAGGATTACGGCAAGCAGCACGCCGGCCATGCAGACGCGCGCGATGACCGTCCCCCACGCGGCGCCGCTGACCCCCATGGCCGGCGCTCCGAGTCTTCCGGCGATGAGAAGCCAGTTGACCGCAACGTTCACCAGGTTCGCGGCGACGAGCGCGAACATCACCGGGCGCACTACCCCCATGCCTTGAAGGTAGCGGCGGAACGACGCATACAGGAGCAGTGGAAGTACGCTCCACGTCAGCACGTCGAGGTAGGGACGAACGAGGATCAGCACCTCGGGAGCCAACCCCCAGCCGCCGAGCATCGACGACAGCAGCATGAGGAGGAGCGTGACGGGGACAGCGAGGATCACGCTCAAGGCGACGCCGTGAATGAGCCAGCGGTGGCAGTCGTCCACGCGCCCTGCACCAAAGGATTGGGAGACGAGTGTATCGAGCCCCAGCAGGAGCCCCATCGCGAAGATGCAGACCCCCATGAAGAGCGCCGTGCCGAGGCCCACCGCCCCGATCGCCTCGGGCCCCAGTCCGCCCACCATGAGCGTGTCGACCAGCCCCATGGTGACCCAGCCGAGCTCGGCGAGCACGACGGGCACGGCCAGACCGAACATCGGGCGGAACTCCTGGCGGAGATCGCGCCACTTCATGGTCGGGGAGGGAAAATCAGCGCCAGGGCATCAGCTTCTCGAGCCACGTGATCCGCGTCAGGTCGTTGTAGATCACGGTCACCATGAGCATGAGCAGGAGCGCAAATCCAGCCAGGAGCATCTTCTCCTTGACCTTCATGCTGAACTCGCGCCGCGACACGCCCTCGAGCGCCAGGATGGCGATGTGACCGCCGTCGAGGACAGGAATCGGCATCAGATTCAGAAGTCCGAGATTCAGGCTGATCATCGCCATGAGGCTGAAGAGCGGGATCCATCCCTGCTCGGCCGCCATTCCCGACAGGTCGGCGATCGCGACGGGCCCCATCAGCTGCTTCACGGACGTTTCGCGCGTCAGCAGGCCGCCCAGCGTCTCCACAATCTGGGTTGCGCTCTTCCAGTTCTGCACCGCGCTCATCTTGAACGCTTCGAGCAGGCCGGGCTCGACGGTGCGCAGTTCCCACGCACTCAGCTGTGCGCCGATCATCAGCGTGTCACCGACCTTCCTCGCCGTGACGCTGATCTGCTGGGTCGTGCCGTTCCGCTTGATCTCGAGAAGGATCGGCTCCCCACCGCTGGCCTTGATCAACTCCACGAGCCGCTCGCGGGAGACGTTTCGCTCCCCCGCGGCCGCGAGCACCACGTCGCCCGCACGCAGCCCGGCCGCCTGCGCGGCCGAATCGCCCGTGAGTGCGATGATCTGCGGGTGGATCATCGGCTTGATCCCCACCTCGCCGAGTTCGTACTTTCCCAGCGCGGACGGAACCAGCCGGATCTCCACGGGACGTCCGTCGCGGTCGATCGCCAGCAGTACCTCGCGGTTGGCCTTGCCCGCGACGAACATCGCAAACTGTTCCCAGGTGTCGACGGGCTTGCCTTCTACGCTGACAATCCGGTCGCCCGGCAGCACGCCCGCCGCGTTGGCGACCGAACTCTCCTCTACCTCACCTACGACGACCGGCTCTTCGTAATACGCCGGAATCTGCGCCCCCTGAAACAGCACCAGGGCCAGAACCACGAACGCGAGCGCAAGGTTCATCACGGGGCCCATGACGAGCACCTGGAACCGCTGC
>Ga0136612_10001236_pt1 | contig 10746 bp, 15 predicted proteins | sample AntDryUQ224A2306_2_FD_106644 | JGI IMG/M metagenome (GOLD analysis project Ga0136612, IMG submission 106644) | Polar desert sand microbial communities from Dry Valleys, Antarctica - metaG UQ224A (23.06) | ecosystem: Environmental > Terrestrial > Soil > Desert | place: Antarctica: Dry Valley...
CCCCAAGTGACGCTTGTGGCCCAGGGGCGTGTTGGGGAGGTGGCCGCAGGACTCCCCGGGCGCGCCCACTTCAAGCAGTGCAAGTGGGCGGGGCGCGCACGCCCTACGCTCTCGGCCTTCGGAGAGGGTCCCCCAAGGCGTCCGCGCCCTGCCCGAGGCGAGAGTACTCCGGGGGAGAGTCGAATAGCAATACAGCGGTAAAAGCGTCACCTTTGCGTCACCTTGGGTGACTGTGGCCTGCATCGGAGTTTATTCAACGGGGAAGTGTCACCCTGGGCGCGCCCAAAAACGACCAAAGCCGCCGAGTGCCTCATCCCAAGGATGGCTCGTGTCTTGATCGCTCGGGAACTAGCCCCGGTTCCCCGGGCGCGCCCAGATCGAACTGACACGCACCCAGCCGCGAAGTACCCAAGGAGAGGGTGCGCGCGGCGGCCCGCGCAGCACTCCATCCCCGTTCCACCTGTACACGCCGCGCGCGACATGGACGCTGGCCGCGTTCTCTTCTCGCGGGTGCTCTTCTATGATCCGGCGATTGGTTCCCGAGGCCCCACTCAGAGAGACCGACGCAGGCCTCGTGGCCGCCGGGGGAGGATGGTTCGTCCTGAACGCTCGTGAGGCCCGCTGGCGCCGCGTCGAGGAGCGCGGAGCGGGTTTGTCGTTCGAGGGCGAGACGGACTTCCCGCAGATCGGGATCGGGCTCCGCGTGCTCGGGCCGGGTGAGCCGATGGCGATGTACCACTGGGAAACCGACCAGGAAGACTTCCTCGTGCTCTCCGGCGACGCGCTCCTGATCATCGAGGGTGAGGAGCGGCCGTTACGTCCGTGGGACTTCGTGCACTGTCCGGCCGGGTCAAAGCACGTGATCGTCGGGGCGGGAGAGGGCGCGTGCGTCGTCCTCGCCGTTGGCGCGCGAGAGCACCAAACGACGCGCGCCTCCGACGGCACTCTGGAGTGGCGCGACGACTGGGGTGCCTACACGGTGGACGAGGCTGCGCTTCGGCACGGCGCGGGCGTCGAGGAGGAGACGACCGACGAGGAACGGGCCTACGCTCGTTTTCCGGAGCCCGAGCCGACGCGATACCGCGACGGCTGGCTCTCCGGCTAGAACCCACGGCCAACCAGCGACTAGTGCCGCTCGTGAGGGCGCGCACTTCGACTCTTCCTCGGCGTTCTGACTGCCTCGACCCTGGTAACGCGTACCGGTTCACGCGCTCGATCCGTTGTCTCTCTGTCCCGTTGTCGAGGTATGGGAGGTGCTCATGAGTGGGTATCCGGACGACGAAACGGTGGGGCGGCAGCCGATGCAACAGCCGCCGCACTATCAACAGCCACCGAACTACCAGCAGCCATCGATGCAGCAGCAGTACGGGTATGAGCAGCCGTACGGTCACGGCTTCGGCCCTCCGCCCTGGGCGACGCGTGCTCGTCGGCAGTACCCGATCGAGACGAAGCCGTTCTTCCTCACGAGCGAGTTCATTGGGGCGGTCTTGGCGATCGCGGGCATCGCGATCACTGCGGCATCTTCCGATGCTTTTGGTGCCTGGCGGGCCTGGATCCTGATCACCGCTGTCATCGTGGGGTACATGGTCAGCCGTGGGATCGCCAAGTCTGGGACGCGCTCCCATGCGGACGATCCGCGCGAGAACTTCAACCCCAGCAGTTGGGGTCGAGGCGGCTCAGGGGGACAGTCGCGCTCCGGCGGCAGCCGGCTTCGGTCGACCGAGCAAGACGACGACTCGGACGACCACCGCTACTGATTGGCTGAGGCAGCTCGCTGCTCGCGCGACGGCAGATCAAGTGCTGCGGGGTCGGACGGGTTCCGGCCCCGCCTGCGCCGACCCGCCTGCGCCGAGTTGAGCACGGCACAAGCGCAAACGCGCAACCCTGGAGCCGCTAAGTCTTCTTCATCTCGTACGTGCGGCCGTCCAGCTCGATCGAGATCGATTCGACCCCGAACTCGCGCAACCACGCGTCCAGTCGGCGGAGAACTGCTCTGTTGCCGGGCGGGGAGCCCGAGATGACGACGGCGGTTCCTTCGCTGCCCGGGTGCAGATCAACCTCACAGTGGCCGCGGAGGGTCTGGCAGAGGTGCGCCCCTTGGGCTGAGTTGGTCAGCTGGATCCGGATCTTGCCCGGAGGCAACGGCTGGCGCGCGGCTGAGAAGACGTCATAGAGGAGCGACATTGGTTTCCTCCTGTCCCATCTTGGCTCGGTGGCCAGAAGGTCAGGGAGTCAGGAAGGCATCGGTTTCAGCCATTGTAGCCCGCTTGCGCATCCGAACTGTTGAGGCGCCAAGGGCCAGGGGCGGTCGGGCGGCATCGACTTCGGGTTCGAAGCCGACGCTCGGCCAGGCGTGGACGTCCCGTGCGCTCAGGCGAGCGCCGCGTGAGCAAGGCGTCTGAGCGCCTCGCGTGGGCGGTCGGGTGCCTCCACGTCCAACCCGACGACCGACTGGAGTTCGGCTGCGGCCACGGCGTCACGATCTCGCTTGTCTGCGAGCGGCTCGGCGCCGGCAGCATCGTCGGCGTCGACCGGTCTGCGAAGATGACCGAAGCGGCGCGAGCGCGAAACCGTGAGCACATCGTCGCGGGCAAAACGTCGATCGTCACGGCTGCGTCCACGAGTCGACCTCGGTGGAGTGACGTTCGAGAAGGTCTTCGGGATCCACTTCCCGGCCCTGCTGCGGGGCGAGCCCTCATGCGAGCTCGTGGTCATCCGGGGCCACTGGCGCCGGGAGACGGCCCTTCGTGCTCTTCCAGCCGTTCACCGAGCGCGACGTGCGCCTTGCTGTGGACCGGCTTTCCCACCTCCTCGCCGAGCACGGTTTTGCGGTCAAGGATCTGCACATCGAGCGAGCCGGCGCCCGGCGTCTGTGTCGTCGCTGCTGTCGGCAGCTAGAGCCGCTCGGCCTCTTCGAAGGCCTCGAGGAGTGTCGCCTCGGTCGCCTCCAGTGACTGCCGCGCAGCCGTCGCCGCCCCCTCCGCACGCGCGAGCTCCTGCTCGGCCGCCCGCGCGTCCCGCTTTGCCTGAGCGACGGCTCCCTCTGCTGCGCGGACGTGCTTCTTTGCCGCTGCGCGTCGCTCTCGGTCGGCGCTCTTGCCGCCGCTCGAGGACGGTCGCGCCTTCCGCGCGGGCGCGCTTCCCGGAAGCACGAGTGCCGGGTCGAGGCCGAAGCCCGCCGGCTCGGCTTCGTCTGCGAGGAGCCCCCGCTCGAGCAGCGGTTGCAACTCAGGATCGATGGACGCAGCTCGCACCGTCCGCACCGCCCGCTCGAGCACGGCGTCCGAGAGCCGCAGTCGCCGCGCCTCCCGCTGGATACGCTCGAGCGCCGCACGGTGCTCCACCACGGCTGCGCCCAGATCGGCCGCCTGGCCAGAGACGGCCGCTTCCTGTGCCTGCCGGAGGCGCTTGCCCGCCTCGATCAGCTCTCGCACCTCGGAAGGCTGCTCGCGGGCGAGCCGGTTGGCCGCAGCTCCGGCGGCGCTCGGCTTCTGCACCTTCGCGACGGCAGCGGCGAGCTCCGGGTCGCTCGCCCGCAGCGCCTTGGCCCGCGCTTTCCGCGCCGCCGTGTACTCGGCCGCGGGCAGGGCGTAGAGCTCTGCCGTCTCTTTCGCAAGCGCTGCGCGATCGAGGGCCACTAGAGGCTTGATGTGGAACTCAGGTGCGTGCGGGGATGGGCCAGACGGAGCGGTTTTGCCCGGTCGGGCGCGGCGCGTAGTGGTGCTACGGGCAAGCCCGAGCCGGCGAAACCGCGCCGTGTCTGGCACACCAGCCGTGCGGGCGTGAGTTTCACATCAAGCCTCTAGATCCTCCGCGTCGAGTTGCGCGAGAGTAGCGTGTGGGCCGATGCGACGCTCGTTCGTGTTCCTCGTGGTCGCCGCCTGCGCTGCGAGCGTCGGGACTCCCTCCGCCCCGGCCGCCAACGACTACTTCGAGACTCCTTCTCGGAACATCGCGTGCGGCTGGTTCTCGGACTCCGGCGGCTACCTTCGGTGCGAGATCGGCAGCCTCCTCCGCCCGTTGCCGTCGCGACCCCGATCCTGTGACCTCGACTGGGGCTACGGGATCTCGATGGGTCGCACCGGGCGGGCCAGGGTGCTCTGTGCGGGCGACACAGTCAGGAGCTCCGGCCGCCTCCGGATCCTTCGGTACGGCTCGACCTGGAGGATGGGCGGCTTCAGGTGCACCTCCGCTGCGGTGGGCCTGACGTGCAAGAACGCCTCCGCGCACGGCTTCTTCCTCAGCCGCGAGCGCTGGCGCATCTTCTGATCAACCCGCGAGGGTGAGGATCAGCGCCACGCCGGCCACGACCGCCAGGGTCAGGGCTCCTTGCAGGAGCGAGGTGACGAGACCCGCCGCGGTGTAGATGGCGGCCGCAAGGAAGAACGGCATCCGGGGCTCAGCCTGCGTCGCAGCGGCCGGGCGTGCGACGCGGACAGTGCGGGCGACACGGAAGAGCTCGTCGGGGTCGACGTCCGGCAGGGCGCGCGTCCACTGCAGACGCAGCTCCGGTGAGACGAGGGCGAGCTCCGGCGAGATCGGCTGCGAGGCACTCACACCCTGGATGTCGGACGCGGCGGTCGATCACTTGAACGACTGAATTACCCTGGTCGGGATGCTCCCGGAGCTGCTCGCCGCCACAGCCCTCGTCTGTCTCGACCCCGGGCACGGGACGGCACCCAACGTAGGCCGGCAGCTCGAGCCGGTCGGGCCAGGCGCGTCTCGCCTGAAGCTCAAGGATGGTGGCGGCGCGCCAGGGGAGGCGCCGGTCGCCCTCGCGATCGCCCGCCGGACGCGGTCGGCGCTCCTCGCACGCGGCTTCCGCGTCGCAATGACGCGGGTGGGCGAGCACTACCGCGGCGGCAACCGCGATCGAGCCCGCTTCTGCAATGCGCGCGGCGCCGCACTCACGATTCGCATCCACGCAGACGGGTCGAGCGACCCGGCCCACCAGGGCGTCTCGACGCTCGTGCCCGCTCGGCGGCGCGGCTGGACGGACGACGTCTACGGCGAGAGCGCGCGGGCGGGGCGGCTCGTCCAGCGCGAGCTCGTGCGCGCGACAGGCGCACGCGACCTAGGGGTCGTCGAGCGCAGGGACCTGACGGGCTTCAACTGGGCAGACGTGCCCGTCGTACTCGTCGAGACGGGCTTCCTGTCGAACGAGCGGGAGCGCCGGCTGCTCCGGTCGGGCCCGTATCAGAGACGGATCGCCGGCGGCCTCGCGGCCGCGGCTCAGCGCTTCGTCAACCGGTAGACGACTCCGCGCTCCCAGTCGCCGACGAGGAGGCCACCCGCCTTCGGCTCCACGGCCAGTCCGAGTGGATGCGCGAAGCCGGTGGCGAAGGTGCGGGCGCGGCCGCTGGCGACGTCGACGCTGACGAGCTTCCGTCCCCACCGCTTGCTCAGATACTGGCCCCACTCGGCAACGAGCAGCCGGTTGCGCCAGAAGGCGAGGCTGTTGGCCGACGAGTGCGGCTCGAGGTAGGCGACCGGCTGCGCGACCCCGCGGCACGAGCCGGTCAGTCGCCGCTCGCGCCAACTCGCCCAGCAGCGCGGCCAACCGTGGTCGGAGCCGCGGCGAACGAGCACGATCGTCTCCGCCGGTTCGCGAGGGCCGAGGTCGTCGCGGCCGTTGTCAGACACGTAGAGGCGACCCGAGGCCGGGTGGAACGCGAGGCCGAAGGGGTTGCGAAGCCCACGTGAGACCACCCGGAGCTCGCGCCCGTCGGGTCGCAGCGAGAGGATCGTGCCGCTCCGGCGGTCTCGCTCGCGGCAGACGTCGCACGTGGACCCGCTACCGAGGTAGAGCCGGCCGTCCGGGCCGACCGCCACCGTGTCCTGCTGGTGACGGCCGAAGGGGAGCCGCCGGAGCAGCGTGCGTCGTGCGGTGACGCGTTTTCCTCGCACCTCCAGCCTGTGTAGCGACCCCTGTGCGGAGACGAAGAGGGTGCGCCCGCTCCAGGCGAGTCCAAGCGGCGTCGCGAAGCCGCGGGCGAGCACGCGCGGACGCGCCGACCCGCGGCCGACCGCGATGATCTCGCCGCTCTCCTGCGTGGCGTAGAGCAGCCCGTCCGGGCCGAACGCGAGCGCGGTCGGTCGTCTCAGGCCAGATGCGTAGACCTCTGCCGCGTACCCGGGTGGCAACCGCAATGCCGACGCTGCGCTCAGCGTCACCTCCGGCGCCGACAGCGCCGGAGTGACGGCCAGCGACACGACAACGGCGGCTGCGGCAGCCGCGGCGGTCATGCCTCCGAAGGGTCCGTGGGCTGCTCCACCGGCTGCCGACGCCAGAACCGGAGGCCGCGACGTGGCGGCTCGGTGGCGACGCCGGCCGCCTGCGGGTCGAGCTCCGCTCCGACACCTGCTCCGATCCTGGCCGAGTCTGTCTCGGCGTCGGGCAGTTCAGCCGCATCGCGATCGCCGTCGTCCGGTTCGCGGCCGTCTCGATCGGCGACGGCCTCATCGGCCACGGCCTCATCGGCCAGGATTGCGTCGGCCACCGCTTCATCCGGAGCAGCATGTGCATCCACGCTGGCAGATTCGTCGACGCTGGCAGGTTCGTCGACGAGGGCAGGTTCGTCGACGCTGAGCTTCGCGATCACCGTGTGCGACTCGGACTCGTCGGGCGCCTCCACCACGGTCGCGTGCACGACGGGCATGTCCCACGGTCCTGTCGACTCGTCCACAGAACCCGCGGAGGCTGGCGCCGCGACCTCCTCGAGACGCCAGCCGGCCCGCTTCGCGGCGGCGGCCCATTCCGAGAGCGCGACGAGCGCCCAGGCGGACGCCATCACGATCACGATCCAGGTGGCGTTCAGGTCGGCGAGGCCCGCGAGCAGCGCGACGAGGACGAGGAAGGCTCCCTCGAGCGCGAGCCGAGGCGCCTCCGTCGGCCGGCGGAGAGGGGGCGGTACCGCTCCGATCCAGTCCGATTCGAGCTCGTTCGAGTCGGCCCACCCGGAGCTCAGGCGTTCTGGTTGGGCCACGTCGCGGCGGTGACCGGCTCCTACGGGCCACTCCGTGTCGTCGAGAAAGGCTGGTGCCCGCTCAGCGCGCAGCGCGCGCAGCTCGGAGCGGAGCTCGTTCGCGACCGAATCGAGCTCGCGCACCCGCTCCGCGAAGGCCGCGAACGCATCCTCGACCCGCTCGGCATCGAGCGGCACGTGGTTCGTCCGCGGCAACTCGCTCATCCAAACAGTATGCCGCCACCGCCCGACGGGCTCCCTACAGCTGCTCGCGACCCACGCCCGAGCGGATCTCGTGCGTCCGGTCGCCCCGGCGGAGGGGAGGGGTCGGCCCGGCCGCGCGCTCGGCGAGCCCTGTGAGGAGCTCCCGGGCGGTCTCCTCGCTGGTCCACCGAGGCTGCCAGTCGAGCTCGGTGCGGGCGCGCGAGGAGTCGAGCAGCGGCACTCCGAGGGCCAGATCGAGCCAGTCGGGCGAGGTCGGATGCAGGCGCAGGCGCCACGTCGCATCGGCGAGTGCGCGGGCCACCTTGGCCGGGATCGGGACGGCGCGTGCGCCGATGGCTTCCCCGAGCCGGCGGCCGTCGAGCTCCGGTTCCGCCGCGATGTTGAACGCTCCCTCCACGTCGCGCGTCGCCGCGCGCGCGTAGGCCTCGCCGACATCGAGCGAGTGCACCACCTGCACGACTGCACCCGGAATGTGCGGGACGAGAGGGAGTCGGCCCGGCTTGACGAGCGCGCTCGGCAGGAACGGCCCGAAGAAGAGGCGTCGTACCTCCTCCGCTGCGCTCCGCTTCATGACGAGCGCCGGCCTCAGGCGCACGACCCGCGTGTCCGGTTGCTCGCGCTCGAACAGGTCGAGTCGTCGCTCGACCTCGGCCTTGTGCTGCGCGTACCAGCTCGTCGGCACTCCCTCGCGCGGCCAGCTCTCGTCGACTCGCTCCTTCTTCCCGTCGGGCTGGGGCCCAGGTGAGTAGACACCGAGCGAGGAGGCGAGGACAAGAGCTGGCACGCCGGCCTCGGCGACCGCAGAGAACACCCGCTGCGAGCCCTCGACGTTCGTCTGCCAGAGGGCTGCCCGATCGCGGGAGGGTTGGATCAGCCAGGCGAGATGGATGACGCAGTCGGCGCCGCGCAGGTGCGGGACGAGGTCGTCGCGGGTTACGTCCGCGCCGACGAAGGTCGTCTTCGCGAAGCGTGCTTCCTCGGAGGTCTGTTGAGGTGGGCGGCGCGCGAGGCCGAGGATCGAGTCCACGTGGGGGTCGCGGCCGAGTGCCGTCAGTACGCTCGTACCGACGTTCCCGGTCGCTCCGGTGACGACGATTCGCATGAAGGTGCTTTCCCGCGCGACGGCCGGGGCTAGCGCTCGGGATCCTGCTGCATTCGCCCGAGAGCCTCCTGCGCTTGCTCGTGCACCGCGCGCCGCCGCTCGTCGAGGGAGCTCGGCCTACCGGCAGCAGGCGCCTCGGCCTCGTCGACCGGCGTTCCCTCCGCGGCATCGAACTCGTCGCGGTCACTGCCGGACCCGCGCGCCTCGGCGAGCTTGTGCCGCAGGTCCTCGGCCGGATCGTCCACGGGCAGTCCCACGACGGGTCGGCGCACGAGGCGCCAGAGGGCCGCGATGCCGAACCCGCCCACTATGCCTGTCAGCAGCCGTCGCACGGGCCAATGCTATCGCGTGGGGCTAGCGCGTCGGCTGCTACTCTGAGCCGGCTTCCTGCCTCGCCTCGCACGCGCCTGTTCCCGCTCGTGCCTGCCGGTGAGGCCGCCTAAGACCGAAGGAAGCCGAGACCGGAGGAAGGAGTCAGGGAACCCATGATCGACTACGAGATTCTGCTCATGCTGGACCCAGACCTCGCGCAGGAGCGCCAGGAGGAGATCGTCAAGCGGACCCGCGACCTTGTCGAGAGCGGCGGCGGCGCTTGGGACGGACAGGATGTCTGGGGCCGGCGCAAGCTCGCCTACGAGATCGAGAAGCACTCGGACGGCGTCTACCACCTGCTCAGCTTCAGCGCGGAGGCCGAGACGCTCGACGAGATCTCGCGCGTGCTCAAGATCGACGACGCGGTGATGCGGCACCTGGCGACACGTCGCTACAAGCCAGGGGCGACACAGCCGGTAGCGGCGGGCGGTCCGCCGAGAGAGGATGCCGGGAGCACCGTCGATCCCATCGTGGAGGAGGAGTAATGGCTGAGAACATCAACAGTGTCGTCCTCGTCGGCAACCTGACGAAGGATCCGGAGTTGCGGCACACGCCCTCCGGCACCGCAGTCACGACGCTACGCGTGGCGGTCAACGACAGGGTCAAGCGTGGCGAGGAGTGGCAGGACGCGGCGTACTACTTCGACGTCACCGTCTGGGGCCGGATGGCCGAGAACTGCGCGCAGTATCTCGCGAAGGGACGTCCTGTCGGCGTCCAGGGGAAGCTGACGTGGCGCGAGTGGGACGCGCAGGATGGCTCGAAGCGGCAGTCGGTCGAGGTGGTCGCGTCGAACGTACAGTTCCTCGGCGGTCGCGGCGACGGCGACGGCGCCGCCCAGTTCGTCCCGGCTGGCGCGACCTCCGCTCCGGCCGACTTCCCTGCCTCCGCCGCTGACGACGACATCCCGTTCTAGCCGGCGCGCAAAGTTCTGCACGGGCCGCCCGCGGCCCGAAGATCACTTGACATCGAGTTCCGAGGAGAGAGCGAATGGCCCAACCGAAGACCCAGCAGACGCGCAGAGGGCGCCCGGGCACCTCGACCGCTCCGGGGCGCCGTAAGAGCTGCCTCTTCTGCAAGGACAAGATCGAAGAGGTCGACTACAAGAACGTCAACCAGCTCCGACGCTACATCTCGGAGAAGGGCAAGATCCGCAACCGCCGCATCAGTGGCGCTTGCCGACGGCACCAGCGCCAGGTGGCGGTGGCCGTCAAGCGTGCACGGGAGATGGCGCTCCTGCCGTACGTGGAGGCCCGCTAGGCATGGACGTGATCCTGCTCTCCGACGTCGAGAAGGTCGGCCTCCGCGGCGAGGTCGTGAGTGTCGCCCGCGGTTATGCGCGCAACTACCTGTTGCCGCGGAAGCTCGCCGAGCCGGCGACGGTCGGCCGTGTCGCCGAGCTGAAGAAGATCGACGATCAACGCGCCCGGCACGAGGCTCGGACGGTCGAGCAGGCGCAGGAAATTGCGGACGTGCTCCGCAAGACCGTGCTGCGCTTCGACGTTCGCTCAGGCCCGACCGGAGCGCTTTTCGGGTCTGTCACGACGACCGACATCGCCGACGAGCTGTGGCGGTCGCGCAAGATCCGCATCGACCGCAAGAAGATCGGCACCGACTCCCTGAAGCGGATCGGGCGCTACGCGATCCCGATTCAGGTGTTCGAGGACGTGAGCGTCGAGGTGAAGACACTCGTCGTCCCGGAGGGGGGCGAGCTTCCGCCCGAGGAGGAGCTGGCGGCGATGCAGGCCGCCGAGGCGGAGGCAATCGCCACCTCCGAGCCGGAGGCGGGGGGCGAGGCCGACGAGCCAGCCCCGGACGACGTCGACGCTGAGGTCGAGGCGCCCGCTGTCGAGGCGCCCGCTGTTGAGGCACCGCTTGTCGAGGGAGCGCTCGAATCGGACGCTGTGGGCGCGCCGGCCGACCTTGCCGAGCAGGACATCGGGAGCTCGACTCCGGACCGGTAGGGCACCGGCCCGTAGGAATCCACACGGCCCTCCACACCCTGTGGGGGGCCGTCTGTTTTTCCCGCTCCGAGCCGACGATTCGCGACGAACAACTCCTCCGGCTCTGTGGGCTGCGCGTCCG